>LWDU01042644.1_pt2 | contig 78100 bp, 79 predicted proteins | sample 727161 | NCBI WGS metagenome assembly LWDU01 (sample SAMN04566230, study PRJNA314399) | hydrothermal vent metagenome | isolation source: deep sea hydrothermal plume seawater | place: Mexico: Gulf of California, Guaymas Basin | collected 2004-07-11
CCACTGGCAGTAAGCTGTATTTTGCTTAAGCCTGACAATCCGCCTTGTAAGCATTGAAAAATAGCACTATGCTCAGAATCAACAGGAATAAGCTCAGCGTTGTTATCCTTTACTGCCTGCATAAAAAGATCGCCAGCTAATACCAGCGATTCTTTATTGGCAAGCATAATGCGTTTACCTGCTTTTGCAGCAGCAAGGCTAGATGCCATGCCGGCAGCACCAACAATAGCGGCCATAACTTGATCAGTATCAGTATGTGAGGCGATTGTCTCAAGCGCTTCGGCACCAGATAATACCGTTGTGTCACTTTGAATTTCACGTGAAAGCTGCTCTGCTGAAGCTTCATCAGTCATGACTGCAAAGTCTGGTTGATATTTTTCACAAATAACCAGCATCTGCTGCCAGTTGGTATGTGCGCTTATTGCAAATACATTGAACTTTTCAGGGTGTAGATCAACCACAGACAAAGTGCTTTGCCCGATAGATCCGGTCGCCCCTAATAAAGTTAAATTGATCATAGTAGGCTAAGACCCAGTAAGAAAAATGGCGCTGCAGCGGTCAATGAGTCGATACGATCAAGAATTCCACCATGGCCTGGTAAAATATTACCGCTATCTTTGATGCCAGAGGTGCGCTTAAATAAGCTTTCGTATAGATCGCCAAGAACAGAAACACTGGAAATGACAACGGCAAGCATTATATATCCAGCGTAATCACTGGTGGCAATTTCTTGGATTTGTAAAAATATAACCATAATAACAATGGCGAATAAAATACCACCAATAGCGCCTTCAATAGATTTTCCAGGGCTTACTTTTGGTGCAAGTTTATGCTTACCAATCGCTCTACCAACAAAATATGCGCCAGTATCAGCACCCCAAATTAACAACATTAATAATAGAAAATAAACAGGGCCATAATTTGCATGCAAACTAGTTAGCGCTACCCACATTGGTACTAGTAGCATAACGCCACCCATTACTCTAATGATGCCAGAGCCATACCAAGAGGCCACATTTTTAGGATAGCTAACAACCCAAAATAAATTTAACCCCCACCAGGCTACAGACACAACCAAAACGGTTTGTAAGTTTTCCGAATGAGCTGAAGCAACAAAGGCACAGCCAACAATGCCCAGTACCACAAGTGCCTGATAAAGCGGTTGATCAATCTTAATCAGGCGCGTAAATTCCCAAGCACCTAGTGCAACGAATGACAACAATAAATAAGCAAAGTAATCAGTTGGCATGGTGAAAATTGCCCAAATAAACAATGGGGCCAAAATTAGAGCGGTTAAAATTCTTGCTAATAACATTAGGTTTCCTTGCGTGCGCCAAAGCGTCGGTCGCGATGATTAAAGCTTTCAATAGCTATGTTTAGTTCGGCTTCATCAAAATCCGGCCAAAGAGTATCGGTAAAGTAAAATTCACTATAAGCAACATCCCAAAGCAAAAAATTGCTAATTCGAAGCTCGCCACTACTGCGAATAAGTAGATCTACTGCAGGCTCATTAGCTAATGATAAATATTTTGAAAATCCTTCAATGGTTAGATCTTCTGGGCTGATGTCACCTTTAATAGCAGCTTGTGCAGCTTGTTTTGCAGCTTGTGCAATATCCCATTGACCACCATAATTAGCCGCAATAACCAGGGTTAACCCGGTGTTATCAGCCAATTGAGCCTGAGCTTCACGAGCAATTGTTTGCACATCATCTGGAAATAGTGATAAATCTCCAATGATCTTTAAGCGCACATTGTGTTTGTTAAGTTTATTGACTTCTAGCTTAAGTACCGTTAAAAAAAGTTTAAACAATAAAGACACCTCTTCACTAGAGCGATTCTTGTTTTCACTGCTAAAGGCAAACAACGTTAGAGTATTGACACCCATTGCACCACAAGCTTTAACCACAGTGCGTACTGCCTTAACACCTTGTTGATGGCCAACAATGCGCGGTAAGTTGCGCTTAGAGGCCCAGCGGCCATTGCCATCCATGATGATTGCAATGTGTTTTGGAATGTTTGTCATAGGCCAAGATTATACCCAACCAGTTATAATTGACCACATAACAAACGTTGAGAGGTAAAATTCAACCTATGAGTTTAGCAAAAAGAATTATTCCTTGTTTAGATGTGCGCGATGGCCGAGTGGTTAAGGGTGTGCAATTTGTCGATATTAAAGATGCGGGTGACCCAGTCGAAGTAGCCAAAGGCTATGATGAGCAAGGTGCCGATGAAATCACTTTTTTAGATATTACCGCATCACATGAGGGTCGTGACACAACTGTGCATATGGTGGAAAAAATCGCAGAACAGGTGTTTATTCCGTTAACCGTTGGTGGCGGCATTCGTAAAGCTGAAGATGTTCGCATTATGTTGAATGCGGGTGCTGATAAGGTAGCAGTTAATTCTGCCGCTATTTTTAATCCAGATTTGATTAATGAGCTGAGTGAAAAATTTGGCTCACAGTGTATTGTGATTGCTATTGATGCTAAAAAAGTATCAAGCACTCCTAATAAATGGGAGATATTTACCCATGGTGGGCGAAAGCCAACAGGAATTGACGCGATTGAGTGGGCCGTTAAAATGACCGAAGGCAGTCATGGTGCAGGTGAAGTATTGTTAACGTCGATGGACTGTGATGGTGTTAAAACAGGGTTTGATCTTGAATTAACTCGCGCAGTTTCTGATGCAGTCAAAGTGCCAGTTATTGCCTCGGGTGGTGTTGGAAATTTAGAGCATTTATCTGAAGGTGTGCTGGAAGGCGGAGCGGATGCAGTGTTAGCAGCCAGTATTTTCCACTTTGGTGAATATACAATTGAACAGGCCAAGCGCTCTATGCGTGAAAGGGGTATTGAAGTTAGGCTTTAAACAAGTCAAATCCATTTTTTCTTGGCAATCTAAGTGTATGATAAGTTAATTTTTTTACATCAAAGACTATCATGAACTCAAAAAAAGAGCTGTGGATTTTATTAGCTTCTTTTGTACTGCCAATTGCTTTTGGTAGTGCTTTTTTTTACCTAAGCCCCGGCTCATTTACCAAGAGTACGGTTAATTATGGTGAATTTGTTAATCCGATTATTAGTACAGCCGATCGCGATGTTATTTTTAGACAGCCTAGCACTGGAACGCTCCAAGGTGTTTGGACCCTGACTTATGTAACCGATAGCTGTCAGCAGTCCTGTCGAGAAACCCTTGAAGATATGAATAAAATACGTATTTTGACCAATGAAAATATGCGTCGTATTCAAAGTCTACTGTTAATCAACGGCCCAGTTAAGGATTTAAATGCTAACGTATTGCTTGCACAAGGTAGCCAGGAGCTCACTGGCCAGCTAAAAGCATTTCCAAACAATCATTTGTTTTTAATTGATCCTTTAGGAAATGTAATGTTGCATTACAATCCTGAGGGGTTGTCAATTAAGCGGGTCCTTAAGGATCTAAAGCGCTTATTTAAATATTCTCGAATCGGTTAACCGACATAATGCCCATGACTACTATATCCAACTTATTAGGCCTTTGTAAGTTAAAGGTTGTTTCTTTAATACTGTTAACCGCAGTGGTTGGTATGTTTTTAGCCGTCCCTGCGCCCTACTTGCCAAACTGGTTGTTGGTTATTTATGCTTCATTGGGGATTGGTATGGCTGCTGCATCGGCGGCTGTATTTAATCATGTAGTTGATGAAAAAATAGACACTCAAATGTCACGCACTGACCAACGCCCGCTACCTCAAGGAAAGGTCAAACGCCACCAGGCGCTTATTTGGGGGGTTGCATTGGGCATTACCGGGCTTGGTATACTAGAGTTATTTGTTAATACACTAACTATGGTTTTGACCTTTGTGTCTTTAATTGGCTATGCAGTTGTCTACACAATGTACTTGAAGCGCGCCACACCACAAAATATTGTTATTGGCGGTGCCGCTGGTGCAGCGCCGCCGGTGCTAGGCTGGACAGCTATTACCGGTGGTCAAAATATTGAGTTTGCTTTATTATTATTTTTAATTGTGTTTATCTGGACGCCACCACATTTTTGGGCGTTAGCAATTCACAGGGTTAAAGAATATAAAAAGGTAAACATACCAATGCTGCCTGTTACCCATGGCATTGACTATACAAAAAAACAAATACTACTTTATACAATTTTATTGATTGTAGTCAGTATCTTGCCTTATTTGGTTGGCATGTCTGGGTTAATTTACTTGGTTTCAGCCTTGATTTTGGGCGGTATTTTTTTAGGCTATGCGATTAATATAAACAATCGACCTAAGGACGTTAAGATTGCTTGGAATACGTTTACTTATTCAATCAATTACCTGATGTTAATTTTTCTGGCCTTGTTGGTTGATCACTATTGGCTAATCACCCTGTAGGTGTCAAACATGAAAGACATTGGTCAGGTGGTTAAGGCGGTTATGTCCGCTATGATTGGCATAGGAAAGAAAGAAAACCTCTCTAAAGACTTTGGCAGAGCAGAAAAGCATGGGCCACTAGCCTATATTATTGTTGGGCTAATCATGACAGGTATTTTTATTGGTGCAATTGTGCTGGCCGTTGGCTTGGTACTGTCTTAAAGACTCATTAATCTAGCGTACTGATTGTTAAGTCGAGCGCGCTTGCAATTTGTTTCGAATAGTGAGGGTTGGTCAACAACCCGGTTAGCTTTAAATCGGGATTTAGTAAGATATAGCTTGCCGTATGGTTGATAAGGTAGCTGTCATGCTGATCCATGTGATTATTAGTTGTACCATGCACTTTTTCCATCTTTTGTTGCGCCTTACTTTTCTCATGATAAACGCCTAGTTGCTTGGTTAGCGAAACTAGATTTTTATGGGTTGCGCTTAATCCTATAAAATCTTGATTAAAATGTGCCACAAAAGCATCCATCTTTCCAAGATCCCGTTTTGGATCTACTGAAATAAAGATAATTTGAAGTCTATTTGCAAGCTTCATATTGCTAACAGCTTGGTTTAATATGGCCAAATCTGTTGGGCAAACATCTGGGCAAGAGGTGTAGCCAAAATACAATAAAGACCACTTCTTGTTAGCTATCTGAGAAAGTTGCACAGTTTTGTTCTGATCATTTAGTAAGTTCAGTTCGCCAGTTAAAGGCTTAGCCTGAGGATATAGTGACAAAGTTGGTGCAACTTGATTTTTAAGTTGTTGAATTGAAAGCTTGCTAGTGGCAAAGTAAGTAAACACAAGTAAAGCCATAACAATTAGCAGAGAAGTAATTTGTAAGAGTGGGTATTTTCTTTCTGATTTCATATATTTATTAGCGTTTAAAAGTTTTGTGCATTAGGCTGACTACACTTAATAGTAATAACAGGCCAACCACATTGTGTAAAACTGCAATAGTCATAGGTAGAGACTGCAGTACGTTAGTGATTCCTAGCGCTATTTGCATCATTAATAATACCGCAATAATTTTTAAATGATTGCGCAGTTCTCGGTATTGATAGAAACGCAGAATTGTAAAAACAATTGCCATTGTGGTGGTTAACGCTCCAATTCGATGTACCATTTGGATGCCTGCTCTAGTGGCATTGTCCAAAACTCCATATTCATAATTGATACCAATTGGCCCCCAGTAGAAGATCTGACCAAGTGTTGTTTGTGGCCACCAAGTATCTAAACAAGTCGGAAATTGATTGCCACAGGATAATGCCGCATAGTTGGTGCTAGTCCAACCACCAAGTGCTATCTGAATAAATAACACAATCAGAGTTGTTAGTAGTAATAGCTTATTGGTTTTGGAAATGTTACTTAAAACAGGGCTAAGCCTGTTTTGATTAAGTAGTAGCCAAAAAAGTACTGAAGTGGTTATAAATCCACCCAGCAGATGAATAGTTACAATGCCAGGATGAACCAATAAGGTCACAGTCCACATGCCAAATGCACCTTGGAGCATAACAAAAAAAGCAGCAAAAGTTGGTAGTGGCATCGACTGACGATGCAAAGTTCGATTTTTGAATGCCTGCCACCAAAGTAATAAGATGACCAAGCCAAGAGATGAAGCGGCATATCGATGGATCATTTCTTTCCAGCCTTTGGCTGACTCCAGTGGCCGATCATAGCCTTCAAGCTGGGTTCCGTCTATTGCATCTGGGACAGTTAGCTGTCCGTAACATCCTGGCCAGTCAGGACAGCCCAGGCCAGCATCAGCAAGGCGCGTATAAGCACCAAGTATGACCACTATCAAGGCTAAGATAATCGATAATTCCAACAACTTTTTGTACATGAGTTTTTTTTAATTATGTGCCAAAAAAAACCACCACTTAGTATTGATACTAAGTGGTGGTCTATATAGATTAATTTTCTTTAATCTATATAGTTAATCATTTCCTCGTAAGCATGCCATGTGGCATGAGCCAGCACAGGGATAACAATAACCAAGCCAAAGAAATAGGGTGTTAATAATCCTAGTGTTACCACAGAGCCAACTAGCAGTATCCAGAAAAACATCACTAGTGCATTTTTAGATGCCGCTCTAAGGCTGGTAGTAATTGCTGTTAGTGGATCAACATCTTGATCGTGGATCATTGGGAATGAGAACCAACTGATCATAAATGCGATTAGCGCCAGAACTGCTGTAAAAATTGAATAGACAATTAAAAATGCTGTGTTTTCACCGTTAGTCAAACTACTCAAAACACCTTGAATGATTGTTTGATCTGCACCAATGGTATTCAAAGATCCGGCGGTAAATACTGCATAGATCAAAGGTGTTAACACCATCCAAGTTACCGCTATTAGCATCAATAAAATAGATAAAAATATTGAAGGACATGAGCCATTTGATTTAATAGAAGCTTTTAAAACGCTACCAATAGTAGGCTTTTCACCGTTAGAAATTTTTCTAGAAACATCGTAAAGACTGATGGCAGAAATAGGACCAAGAATCAAGATAACCAGAACCACTAATGGAGCTGCGACATCATGCAATGAGGCTGATTGTGATAAAAATGTCCATAGATTGTATACCACGATAGTAAATAATCCGCCATAAAAAACAGCCAGTTTAGGGCAAATCATAATATCCTTAAAGGCTTTAATAATCCACGTTGCTGGGGACCCAAGACCAATACTATTTACGGTTGCTTTTTTTCCTGCATTTTTTTGCATTCTAACGGTTTGCATTGATGCCATTCACTCTCCTCATTTAAGTTAATTTGATTAGTATTAAATCATTCATTCTTTAACTTGTCAAGAATATTATTAAACCTTGGTTTAAATCATTTTTTTCTGAAAAAATAGTGCAACAAGCTAAAAATCTATAGTAAGATAGCTCTAAATTTTTTGATCAGCCCGGTATTTCACACGGGCGATTGCTTTTATCTGGGGGGATATATGGGCAAATTATCAAAGGTTATAGCATCGTCTATAGCGTTATTATCTACAGCAGTATTTTCTGAATACGGCTTAAACATGACTGAAGGTGTAACTTCAATCAGTCATGATATCTACGATCTACATATGATGGTTTTCTGGGTATGTGTGGTGATTGCTGCGATCGTATTCGGCGCAATGTTCTATTCTGTTTTTGCTCATAGAAAATCTAAAGGCGCTGTCGCAGCCCAATTCCATGAAAGCACTAAAGCAGAAATTCTATGGACACTGGTTCCAGTTGTTATCTTAGTGGGAATGGCCATTCCCGCCTCTAAAACATTAATTGATTTAGAGGATACATCCAAGGCGGAAATGACCGTTAAGGTCACCGGACACCAATGGAAGTGGCAATATGACTATCCTAAAGAAGGTATAAGCTTTATTTCTAATTTGGCAAAAACTTCTAAGGATTCAGTCGCTTCAGATATAGATAATCTAAACAATGAGAACTACAAAACAGGTGCGACAAGTGTTGATAACTACCTATTGGAAGTAGACAAGCGACTTGTTTTGCCAGTCGATACCTCAATTCGTTTCTTAATTACTTCGAACGACGTAATTCACAACTGGTGGGTTTTAGATTTCGGCGTGAAGCAAGATGCTAATCCGGGCTTTATTAATGATGCATGGGCTAAGGTCGATAAAATCGGTACTTATCGTGGCCAATGTGCTGAGTTATGTGGCAAAGACCATGGCTTTATGCCAATTGTTGTTGATGTAGTCTCTAAGGCAGATTATGCTAAATGGGTTGAAAAAGAGCAGGCAAGTGCTGCTGCTGCTATTGCAAGCGCCACACAGGTTTGGTCAAAAGCCGACTTAATGTCTAAGGGTAAGAAAGTGTATGCATCAAATTGCGCAGGCTGTCATAAGATGGATGGCTCTGGTATGCCGCCAATTTTTCCAGCCATAAAAGACTCTGCTATTGCAAACGGTATAGCTTCGGAGCATATGACAATCGTACTACACGGTAAAGCTGGAATGCCAACATTTAAAATGCTGGGTGATGCAGATCTTGCTTCTGTTATTACTTATGAGCGTAACGCATTTGGAAATACTGGTAGCGTGGTTCAGCCTTCAGATGTTAAATCTGCTCGTTAATTAAAGGAGAAATACAATGACAACAGCAACAGCTTCTCACGACACTCATCATGGTCCAGAAAAAGGTCTGATGAGATGGGTTAAAACCACTAACCACAAGGATATTGGTACGCTTTACTTATGGTTTGCATTTTCAATGTTATTAATTGGTGGTGCGCTAGCAATGGGCATTCGTATGGAGCTTTTACAGCCAGGTTTGCAATTAATGGAGCCACAATTTTTTAACCAGCTAACCACTATGCATGGGCTTATTATGGTGTTTGGTGCCATTATGCCTGCTTTTGTTGGGTTGGGAAATTGGTTAATTCCGATGATGGTAGGTGCTCCAGATATGGCATTGCCTCGTATGAACAATTGGTCATTTTGGATTCTTCCATTTGCTGGCGGACTGTTATTAAGCACGTTCTTTATGGAGGGTGGTGCACCGGCATTTGGCTGGACGTTTTACGCACCTTTGTCAACTACCTTTGCCCCAGACAGTACTGATTTCTTTATTTTTGCAGTTCATTTATTAGGATTTTCATCCATCATGGGTGCGATTAATATTATTGCAACTGTGCTTAATATGCGTGCCCCAGCAATGAAATTAATGGATATGCCTTTGTTTGTATGGACGTGGTTAATTACTTCATTCTTGCTGATTGGTGCAATGCCAGTTTTAGCAGGTGCTGTAACTATGATGCTAACTGATCGAAATTTCGGCACTGCATTTTTCGATGCAACAGGTGGTGGTGATCCGGTTATGTTCCAGCATATCTTCTGGTTTTTTGGTCATCCAGAAGTATATATTATGATTCTGCCAGCGTTTGGTGTAGTGTCACATATTATCCCAACGTTCTCTCGTAAGCCTCTGTTTGGGTATTCATCCATGGTATATGCAACTGCATCCATTGCATTCTTGTCTTATATTGTGTGGGCGCACCATATGTTCTTAACCGGCATGCCGGTTGCCGGGGAGCTATATTTCATGTACGCAACCATGCTCATTGCTGTACCTACAGGTGTGAAAGTATTTAATTGGATTTCAACTATGTGGCGCGGTTCAATGACATTTGAAACACCAATGTTGTGGGCAATTTCATTTGTATTCTTATTTACGATTGGCGGATTTTCCGGATTAATGCTAGGTATTGCGCCTGCAGATATTCAATATCATGATACTTATTTTGTGGTCGCACACTTTCATTATGTACTGGTGACTGGCGCCCTGTGGTCAATTATTGCAGCAACTTTTTATTGGTTGCCGAAGTGGACTGGAAAAATGTACAACGAAAGCTTAGCAAAGATTCATTTTTGGTGGGCAGTTATCTCAGTGAACGTCTTATTTTTCCCTCAGCACTTTTTAGGTCTTGCTGGTATGCCAAGAAGAATTCCAGACTATTCATTGCAGTTTGCTGATTTTAATTTTATTTCATCAATTGGTGGTTTTGCATTCGGCGCTTCGTTTATTTTATTTACTTATATTATATTTGACTGTATTCGAAACGGCAAACCTGCAACTGCAAGACCTTGGGAAGGTGCCAAAGGACTAGAATGGACACTAGCGCCAAAAGCACAATACCATAGCTTTAATACACCACCATCTAGAGAGTTAATTGAATCGGAGTCTCAGCATTCATGAGTGAGGATAGAAATAAAGGGGTTGTAGTTACTACGATTATTACTGGCAGTATTGCATTTGCAGTATTTGTGGCAACGATTGTTTTTTATGGCTAATGAGTTGAGGCCACAACGTAAGATTAAGACATCATTTTGGGTTAAGTTAATATCTGCACCCATTTTTATGTTTGTTTTTGCTGTGTTTATCATGCCGCCAATTTATGATGTATTTTGTGAAATAACAGGATTTAATGGAACAACTGGGCGGGTTAATGCTGAACAACAATATGTTGTTAATGAAGATAGAAAGGTTGAGGTGAGTTTTTTTGCAATGACGATGGGAGGGTTTCCTTTGCAATTTAAGCCTAAGGTTAATTCAATGGAAGTCATTCCTGGAAAATTCTACACAACCAGTTACATTGCTAAAAACAATACAGATCAAATTATTATTGGTCAAGCGGTACCAAGTGTTGCTCCAACTGATGCGGCACTACACTTTAAGAAATTGGAATGTTTTTGTTTCAATAGACAAGTGTTCAAGCCACATGAGGAGCTTGAAATGACATTAAGGTTCGTGGTAGAGCCAGAGTTAGATAAGCGAATTCAAGACATTAGCTTATCATACAATTTTTTTAAACTTGAAGGTTAAACAATAAGGAAGGGAAAATGAGCGAAAAACAATACTATATTCCAGAGGGAACTTATTGGCCAATTATTGGCTCTATTGGTATTACAACATTGCTAGTCGGTTTTGCTAATCAAATGCATGGCGTTAGCTGGGGGTCATCGGTTATGGCATTGGGTTTTGCTATTACGGTATTTATGTTGTTTGGTTGGCTTGGTCAGGTTGTTAATGAAAGTGTAAACGGCAAATACAATGCGCAAGTTGATCGCTCTTTCCGTTGGGGAATGAGTTGGTTTATCTTTTCAGAAGTTATGTTTTTTGCCGCCTTTTTTGGCGCGCTTTTTTACGCCAGAACCTTAAGTGTGCCATGGCTTGGTGGTGCCGACAATAACGTATTCACTCCCGAGTTGTGGAATGGGTTTAGCGCAAGCTGGCAGCAAATCGCCTTTTCAACACCGGGCACTGTATTGCAATCTGGAACAGCAATTTCAATTCCAACAGAATTGGTTGCTGCTACAGGATTGCCGGCCTTAAATACAATACTATTATTGCTTTCTGGCGTTACCTTGACATTTGCACACCATGCATTAAGAGTTGATAAGCGCAATCATGTTGTTGGTTGGTTAATTGCAACCATTGCACTGGGAGTGGCTTTTTTAGGATTTCAGGTGGTCGAATATGGGCATGCATATGCAACTGGATTAAAGCTTACTTCGGGTATTTACGGCTCTACATTCTATATGTTGACAGGATTCCACGGTTTTCATGTTTCACTAGGCGTGATAATGTTAACGGTGATTCTGTTTAGAGTGCAAAAAGGTCATTTTAGTTCGGATAACCACTTTGCTTTTGAAGGGGTGGCATGGTACTGGCATTTCGTTGACGTAGTTTGGTTGGGATTGTTTGTATTCGTTTACTGGGTCTAAATTTTATATAAGGAGATAATATGTCAAGCTTAATTATTATAGTTATTATTGTTGCCATCTTATTGGCGCTAGGATCGGGGCTGATTGGTCTAACGCGTGGTGGCTCAGCTGGATCAGATAAAATGTTCCGCTCATTGGTGGTGCGAGTTGCGCTATCTTTATTCTTATTTGGCTTGTTAATGCTATCAGGCTACATGGGGTGGATTGAGCCTAATGTTGTAATTATGGATGGTACCATCGACAAGTGATTAGAAAAATCGTCTCTATTCCTGGGGCGTTAATAGTTGTTGTTATTTACTTCCTGGTGTCGCTAGGCTTTTGGCAGCTTGATCGTGCTGACGAAAAGCGTGATATTGAGCGGCAAATTTTTGAAGCTCAAAGTTCAAAGCCTAAGTTGATTTCCAACCCGTTAGAGTTGATCAAAAAAGAGCATTACAATGTCCTTCTAAGCGGCCATTATGCGGCTGATCTTCAATTTATTTATGACAATCAAATTGTTAATTCGAATGCTGGATATTATGTCATGACACCGTTTATTATGAACGATCGTCAATCGATTCTTATTAATCGTGGCTTTATTCCATGGAATGGTAGGCGCGATAGGATTGCTGACATTACTATTGATGGTCAGCAAAGAACCATCGAGGTGTCACTTATAAAGCCAGTCCAGAGGCCTGAATTAAGCAAAGAAAAAACAACCAAAAAATTCCCAATGCTTATTCAGTCGCTTGATATAGAGCAACTTTCAAGTCAGTCAAAATTAGATTTAATACCCATAATTGGACGACTTAAAAAAACACAGAGAGATGGTTTTTTTAGACAATGGAAGCCTTTTTATGGCAGTGTTGATAAGCATTTAGGTTACGCGTTACAATGGTTTTTAATGGCATTGGCTCTATTTATAATTAGCCTTAGGCTATTGTTAAAACGTTCAGCGTAATTATAGCTTTATGGTTTTTTCTAAAATAATTCAAAAAAACCATAAAAATTGATTTATATCAATAAATACTTACATGAATAACGGTATCATATTATACGGTGCAGAAAGGCGTGTGATTATTAGTAGCCTATATTACCTAAAGATTTAAATTAAACAAAAAAACAAAAAAGGATTATTCATGAATTTATCAGAAAAGTATGACTTAGGCGTTGTCAAGTGGTTTACCATTATGGCATCAGTTTACTTAGTGGTTGGTACACTGCTAGGCGTATACATCGCTTCCGAGTTGGCCTTCCCGTTCTTAAACGATCTGGGCACAGACCTTCCTTACTTCCAATTTGGCCGTCTTAGACCGCTTCATACCAATGCGGTAATTTTCGCCTTTGGTGGATCTGCACTAATGGCAACAGCTTTCTACATTGTGCAGCGAACTAATCAGGTACGCCTTTGGTCTAATAAGATGGCTTGGTTTACTTTCTGGTCGTGGAATACAGTCATCCTTCTTGCGGTGATAACACTGCCTTTAGGGTTAACTCAGTCTAAAGAGTATGCAGAATTAGAATGGCCAATTGACATCCTGATTACCTTGTCTTGGGCATCATATTTATACAATTTTGTTATGACAATTCACGTCCGTGATCGCAACAAGGTGCCACATGTTTATGTAGCGAACTGGTTCTTTATGGGCATGATGGTGATGGTAACTTATCTTCACGTAGTTAACAATCTGTCTATTCCAGTGGATTGGTTTAAATCTTATTCTATTTTCTCTGGCGTGCAAGATGCAATGATTCAGTGGTGGTGGGGTCATAACGCCGTTGGATTTTTCTTAACAGCAGGCTTCTTGGGAATGATGTACTACTTTGTTCCTAAGCAAGCAGAGCGACCAGTATATTCATACCGCCTATCTGTGATCCATTTCTGGGCATTGATGTTTGGTTATGTATGGTTAGGTGCTCACCACCTACAATACACAGCATTGCCAGATTGGGCAGGCTCATTAGGTGCAACAATTTCTCTTGCAATGATCATTCCATCATGGGGTGGTGCGCTAAACGGAATCTTGACACTATCAGGTGCATGGGATCGTTTGCGTGAAGACTATATCTTACGTTTCTTAATTATGTCGTTAGCATTCTATGCAATGGCTACTTTTGAAGGTCCAGTAATGGCCGCTAAGAACGTAAATGCATTATCACATTACACAGACTGGACTATTGGTCACGTACATGCAGGTGCATTAGGCTGGAACATTATGGTTGCTGCAGGTGCAATGTATCACATGATAGAAAGAATCTATAACGTAAGAATGAATCAAAAATTAATGGCTACTCACTTCTGGGTGCACACCATTGGTACAGTGACATACATTGTTGCAATGTGGGTATCTGGCATCATGCAAGGCTTGATGTGGAGAGCATACGATGAGTACGGTACATTGGCATATACATTTGCTGAGTCAGTATCTGCGATGCATCCTTATTATGTAATGAGAGCAACGGGTGGTGTACTAGTGCTTATTGGTGCAATCATTATGTTAATCAATATTGTTAGTACGATCCGTAGATCGGAATCTGTGCAAACAGCCAACGCATAAGGGAGAGCATCATGGCAAATAATAATGGAAAAGAGAGCTTACAAACAAAACTAGAAAAGAACATTTTTGCAATGTACTTGTTTATGGCGCTAGCAGTGTCATTAGCCGGTATTGTGCAAATTGTGCCTTTGTTCACAAATCCTGAAACAATTAAAGATGAAGTGACACTAGCAGATGGCAGTACACAAAGCTTGCTTTGGCAGCGTGCTGAAGGTCAGTCTTTGTCTGATTGGAAAGCAGGCGATGGTGTTCGCCCTAATACACCTCTAGAGGTAGCAGGACGTGACATCTATCAACGTGAAGGTTGTTACTTGTGTCATTCACAAATGATTCGTCCATTCAGAGATGAGAAAGAGCGTTATGGCCACTTCTCTCTAGCAGTGGAATCAGTATATGATCATCCGTTCCAGTGGGGCTCTAAAAGAACAGGTCCTGATCTAGCACGTGTTGGCGGTAAATATTCAGATGAATGGCATATCTTGCATTTGCGCCATCCACAGGCATTAGTGCCAGAGTCAGTAATGCCTAAATATAAATTCTTAGATAACGCAATGGTTGATGGTGAAGAAATTGCCACACACATGAGTGGACTGAGAAAAGTAGGTGTGCCATATACAGATGCAGATATTGCAAGTGCTGAAAAAGCAGTTGCAGGTAAAACTGAAATGGATGCAATGGTTGCTTATTTGCAAACATTAGGCACAATGATTAAATTTGAAGACGGCGTTACTTACCGCGAATAATGACATTAGTTGATAAAATCGGTGCAGCAACAGCAGTCGTCGTATTTGTTTTATTAGCCGGCGCTTATTTTTATGCCTATAGGCCAAAAAATAAGCAACAATTTGAAGACTTACGAAATTTTGTCAATGATGATGACGAACGTTAAGAGGAGAAGATAATGAGCGAACATAAAAATCCATTCCCAGGTGAAAACAATACAGGCCACTTTTGGGATGATGAGCAAGATCTAAGAGAGTTAAACAATCGACCGCCACGTTGGTACATGCAGTCTATGCTGGTAGGCTTGGTAGCGATTGTTATTTATTCATTCTACTATCCAAGTATTCCTTGGTTTGGTGATCACTATAAAGGCTCAGCTGGCTGGACTCAGATCACTGAAATGAAAGAAAGTGTTGCACAACTTGAAGAGTATCGTGAAAGAAAGTTTGCCGCTACTGAACAAGCAATTGCAGACAGCTCATTAGAAGATATTGTTCGTGATGATGAATTAAGAACCTATTCAATTAAAACAGCTAAAACCCTATTTGGTGACAACTGTGCCGCATGTCATGGTGCAGGTGGACAAGGTAATGACGGCTTCCCAGTGTTAGCTGATGATGATTGGTTGTATGGTGGTTCATTAGCTAAAATTGAGCAAACTATTAAAAACGGTCGTAAGGGTAATATGCCTGCTCGTATGCTCGGTATTACTGACGCACAAGCAGCTGAGCTTGCAACCTTCTTAATTGAAACAGGCAAAGGTGCGCAAGGTAATCCTAATCCAGCTTCAAAGGCATTATACTTTTCCAAAGGATGTATCGGTTGTCACGGCCCAACATTAAAAGGTAATCAAATGCTTGGTTCTGCCAATTTAAGTGATGGTATTTATCGCTTTAAAGCAGATGATCAGCATGCTTCAGTAGTTCGTACCATTCTTCACGGTGTAAACAACCCGGTAGATGCGCAAACTCAAAATGCAATAATGCCGGCATTTGGTCATTCGAACGTGATCGATGCAGTACAACTTAAGAAGCTTGTGGTTTATGTACACCAATTAGGTGGCGGAGATCCAGTTAAGCCAGCACCAAAAAAAGTAGTAGTATCAAAAGATGCTAAGTACGCACCAGTAATTGCAAAAAGCAATTCATTCGCTGATGTGATTGCAGCAGCTGAGGCAAACTACAAAAAGAATGTGGCTCAAAATGCCGGCTGGAGAGATACAGCCAAGTTGATTAAAGAAGCTAAAAAGACAAAAGATGTTAGTGTGGCAATCAGAGCAAATACCCAAGCAGTCAATGCATTGAGACAAGCTTCAGTAGCTGTAACTGCAGGACCAAGATTCTAAACTGAAATTTTTTTAAAGTTAAAAGTGTCTCTTTATAGAGGCATTTTTTTTGGCCAATAAAAAGTTATAAAATCAACTGTTATTATTAAATAATATCCATATTTTTTTGGTATAATTTGCGCTAATGCCGAAGTAGCACAGTTGGTAGTGCAACTGATTTGTAATCAGTAGGTCACCAGTTCGAGTCCGGTCTTCGGCACCATATCTAAACCCATAGCAATTGCTATGGGTTTTTTTATGCCTACAAATTAAATTATATCAAAACGACCAAGGTTTATAACTTTATGCCATGCAGCGATAAAGTCATTCACAAATTTTTGTTGTGAATCTTCACATACATAAACTTCTGGCAATGCTAGTAGCTGGGAATTCGAGCGTATGGCTGTCTATTAGAAACCATGTAGAATAGGCCATTACTCTTTTTCTGTCATAATCGATTCTATTTATTAAGTGTCTAAAAGAACTGTAAATAGACTAACAAACAAAGGCAACGGTTTAAAATCTATCTAATCACATCAAAATCGGGGCCTAAATCCAGTGTAAATATATCTGTTGACAAGTTAGGATTGATAATAGCTTCGCTAAAATCAATGTGTATTATTTGGCCTAATTCATTAGTGAGTGATAACCCTTTAAGTGTATCGTTCTGAAAACCAAAGCGTAGTTGATTAACCTGGCCAGTGGTGTACCAATCAATCTGATTTTCGCTGTATGCGTATTGTGGGGTTTTTACAAGCTGGTTTGGGCGATTGAGTAGCCAATATAAAGGTGTTTGTTTTAGCTCCGCTATGTGTTGCAAGCTAGCCTGCTCAAGCTCATTGTCAATAAGCCACAGTTCGTTATTATTTAATAGCAGAATTTGATCATTTGGTATTTGAGTATGCCAGATCAACTGTTGCGGGCGTTTAAATTGAATTTCACCTTGGTTACTGGCAATTAAATTGCTGTTATCATCATAGACAGACTGTTCGAAGTTTGCGCTTAAAGAATCAAAGCCATTAAAAAACTGGTTAAATTGATTATTTGGATGAGCAATGCTTAAAGATGAAAGGCACAATACCAGAAGCCCAGCAAATTTAATCATTACTAAGCGGTTCTGGGGCGAGTACTTGGCGATTGCCTGCACTGTTCATGGTACTAACAACGCCAGCAGCTTCCATATCTTCAATGATTCTTGCGGCGCGATTATAGCCAATGCGCATACGACGCTGTAAGCTCGAAATAGAGGCTCTTCTTGACGAGGTAACGATTTGTACGGCTTCGTCATAAAGGCTGTCTAGTTCGCCGGTAGCAACCGATTTAGCGCCAGTAGACTCATGCGAGTCTTGTGATTCACTATGTGCATTAAGAATGCCATCAAGATAATTGGTTTCAGAATTTTCTTTCAAGAAATTAACCACGCGTAGGATTTCATCATCATCAACAAAAGCACCATGCACACGGGTTAAGTGCGACATGCCAGGGCTCATGTAAAGCATATCACCCATGCCTAACAGCTGCTCTGCACCACCTTGGTCAAGTACCGTGCGAGAGTCAACTTTAGAAGACACCTTGAAAGCGATACGCGTTGGTACGTTGGATTTGATCAAGCCAGTAATAACATCAACACTTGGGCGCTGTGTGGCAATGATAATATGAATACCAGCAGCACGGGCTTTTTGTGCTAAGCGCACAATTAACGCCTCAACGCGCTTGGCTTTAGTGCGATCTTCCTGAGCCAAAGCGCCAAGCATATCAGCAAATTCATCAATCACTAGCATGATCAGTGGCAACGACTCAAGTTCCGGCGCTTGCTCACCCTCTTCTGCGGTATTTTTATTAAAACTTGGATCTAATAACGGCTCGTTTTTCTCTTTAGCCTTTCTAAGTTTTTCATTAAAGCCATCAATATTACGTACACCGAATTTAGCTAATAAAGCATAACGACGCTCCATTTCATTGACACACCACCAAAGTGCTGAAGCAGCTTCGTTCATGTCGGTAACTACTGGTGTTAATAGGTGTGGAATATCGGCATAAATGGCTAATTCAACAATTTTTGGATCAATCATGATGATACGCACATCTTCAGGCTTGGCCTTGTAGAGCACGCTTAAAATCATGGCATTAAGGCCAACAGATTTACCCATTCCGGTGGCGCCCGCTACCAATAAATGTGGCATTTTTGCTAAATTTGCAATCACCGGTTTGCCATTGATGTCTTTACCTAAACCCATGCTTAGAGTTGATTTTGAATCTGCAAACTCTTGTGAAGCAAGCACTTCTTTAAGACTAATCATCTCTCTAGATTCGTTAGGAATTTCAAGACCAATCACTGGCTTACCAGGAATTACATCAACAATTCTAACGCTTTCTACTAGCAGTGCACGCGCCAAGTCCTTGCTAAGGTTAACGATTTGAGAGACCTTAACACCTGGCGCAAGAGAAAGCTCAAATTGAGTAATTACTGGGCCAGGCGTCACTGTAGTGACAATAACCTCAAAGCCAAAGTCCTTAAGTTTGATTTCAACTTGGCGTGACATGTCTTCTAATAACTGCTCAGAAAATCCCTGAGTATTAATAACTGGCTCGTCTAAAAGATCAAGGCTTGGTAGGCCGGCAACTGCACTGGTATTAAATAAGTTGGATGAAGTAGGCTTATTGATTTTTTTTATTTTTTTGAGTTTGGCTGTTTTAACTTTGCCAACAACGCTAGGTTTATTAATCGCAGGTCTTTTGGTAATAATTGGTTTTTCTGGCTTGTTGAGTTTAACTTCAGCTCGCTTTTGTTTAATGTTGGCAAGCATATTGGCAAAAAATCTACCCGTAGAGGAGAAGATATTAACCCAAGAAGCACTGGTAGCAATGCTAAAGCTAATCATCATAATGCTTAAATAAACAATAAAGGATGCACCACCAAATAAAACACCGAAATAATCATGCATGCTAATGCCAAGATAACCACCAGAAGACCCAAGATTGGCGAAATTTTGGGCAAAAAACGCACCACTAAAAGCGATCAAAGTCAGAAGCGCTAGTGTACGAATAAGCACCATTGTTTTATTTGAAGGTTTGTGTTCAGCATTTTTATGGATGCGCCAGCCTAGCCAAATCAAAGATATAGGAATAATATAGGTGCTAAAACCGAAAACAGATAAAGAGATGTCGCTTAAATACGCCCCAAAAATACCGGCCAAATTGGCCACAGAACCATCCAACGCAACATCACCCGACCATGGGTTTTCGTGCGATGAGTGAGTAAGCAATGCTGCCAAAAAAATCAAGCCAAGTGCTGCTAAAGAAATAAATAAAATTTCGCTACTGACTTTTGTGCGTGGCTTGTTTAGATTTTTTTTAGATTTTGAAGGGGTATTTTTTTTCAAGAGGATTTGCGATTACTTTATAATGTTTGTATCAAAAAGGCCGATTTTGGTCTGTCTATAAGTATAAAGGATTGAAGTAGAAATGAGTGAAAATAAACATTGTAAAGTATTGATTGTAGGTTCTGGTCCTGCGGGTTATTCAGCAGCTGTCTATGCAGCGCGTGCCAACCTAAGCCCTGTTATTGTTAGCGGCTTAGAGCAAGGTGGCCAACTTATGACAACCACTGATGTAGACAACTGGCCGGGCGATGATGCCGGTGTTCAAGGTCCTGATTTAATGGAGCGCATGAAAAAGCATGCTGAACGATTCAATACTGAAATCATCAATGATTACATTACTAATGTTGATTTTTCAAAGCGCCCATTTACATTGTCTGGTGGTTCAACTACTTATACGGCTGATTCGGTAATTATTGCAACCGGCGCTTCAGCACGCTACTTAGGTCTAGAATCAGAGGAAGCGTTCAAAGGTAAAGGCGTATCAGCTTGTGCTACTTGTGACGGTTTTTTCTACCGTGGTCAAAAAGTAGCAGTCATTGGCGGTGGTAATACAGCTGTCGAAGAGGCTTTATTTCTATCTAATATTGCTGATCATGTCACCATTGTTCATAGAAGGGACAAATTCGCTAGTGAGAAAATCTTGTCTGACCAATTAATTGAAAAGTCAAAAACAGGCAACATTACCATTGAATACAACCAAAATCTTGATGAGGTTCTGGGCGATAACATGGGTGTGACTGGACTACGCTTAAAAGATAACAACGGCACCACGAAAGAAATCGACGTACACGGCGTGTTTATTGCTATTGGTCATACACCTAATACTGGCATTTTTGAGGGTCAACTAGATATGAGCCACGGCTACTTGCACGTTCAAAGTGGCACACAGGGCAATGCAACGCAAACTTCCGTTGAAGGTATATTTGCAGCAGGTGATGTTGCAGACCATATATATCGTCAAGCGATTACCTCTGCAGGCTCCGGCTGTATGGCGGCACTCGATGCCGAGAAATTTTTAGGAGAGTAGTTTGTAGTTTTCCCATAGAATTATTTGGTATAATTCTGACTTTTATGGCCGCATAGCTCAGTTGGTAGAGCAAGGGATTGAAAATCCCTGTGTCCCTAGTTCAATTCTAGGTGCGGCCACCATATCCAATAAAAAAGCACCTTAGTTGGTGCTTTTTTATTGTCCTAATTAATATAAGCTATTCCAAGCCCCGTCACAATTCCGCCAAACGCGATAAACAGTAACCATAAGATAATAATAGCTGGAATTGAAGCTATTACCCACTTAACCATAAACCAAACCATTGAAAAGAACGGCATATTAATATCAGTTACTTGTACTTTTGAATCTTCTAAATTCATTATCCAGTCCTATTTATATTAATCAAATTTATGGTCGTTATGATAGTCATAAGTTAGTTGATTATCAAGTTAAGCTGATTGCATATTTATTGCTACCACTCTACAGAGTGCTTAAACTTCGCCATATTGCACCATATATAATAAATATTTTATATGCTTTATAGAACTATATTATAAAATTATAATATAATTATATTGACATATTAGAATTTCATGATATAATAGTTGCATGTCACCACTCTCCCCCAAGAATTATTCTCTCCTCAAGAGATAAGGTGGTGGCATACTAAATTAAAACACATTAATCGTAACAACATTATTAGCTTCAGTAAGTGTATTTGCTGAAACTAATAAGCCATACGCTGTGTTTAATCCAATGACCATGTTTGAAAATTCAGTACATCAACAAGTTCATAGAGCAAACTCAGCATTTTATAACTACGGAAATAGTGGTTATGATTTTGTTGTAGAGGCTGCACCTATGCCAGTAGCAAAACTACCACATCAGATCGCAAGTTTAGATCAGTAAATTTTAATAAACGACTGAACCATTTATAGCAACCGTGCTGGGCATGGTTAGCAGATCACTTTTGACTCGAATTTTTAAATACTCATCAGTGGGTTTTTTTTGCATTCTTGCGGTAAAGGTACTGTCATTGTATGTAAGTTTGACACGATAGCCCTTTAACACTTTTGACGCTTTCTTTTTATAACTAACATTCCAGCAATTACGTGCACCAGATGCACACGGATTGCTAATTTTTGTTAGAGTATAGTTCATATAGATTGGCTCAACGCCAATGATATCAGCCTGAATGACTTCAGTGTTATGGTTAATGACAATTGCAGTAGTCGACAATGACACTATTAAAGCAAAAAATAATATTATGTTTTTTGTGGGAAATAACTTGGTTACTGCTGTTAAATCTTTCATTCAGTCCTTTTTAATATAGAAAAAGTAAATCTATATTATATTGTTATAATATTATGCTATAATAATAAACAGAAGATCATTATTCTCTCCCCCGAGATTTAAGTAATGATTTTCTATTAGGTAGTCGTTTTTTTTTATTCTCCTCAAGTTTAGTTAGGCGGCTACCTCCTCCTCAAGATTTAGTGCCATGATATACACTTGCAACAGCTTTGCAACACTATCACTAGGGCATAATTTTATGATATTGTTATATTATCAGAGCTTAAAGTCTTTTAAGCCAGATGACTACAGGTTAGCAGCGATTAGTGCAGTGTTTCTGGACTGATAAAGTCCTGCTTGGAAGGCTGTAATGTCTCCTGAATTAATAGCACCCCTATACGCACAAACTCAATAATTTCATTAAGGTCTTGTGCATTTTTCTCTGTATCGAGTAGGTTGGTATCTAACTTTGAAATTTCAGAAATATCTTTAATCATTTCCAATGCATCATCATCAGCAGTGGAGATTTTTTGTAGGCCTAGGCCAGTTAAATAACCCTGACACCATTCAATTAATGTATTTGCCTGCTCGCCAAGTTTTGAGTCTTCATCAGCAATCAACAGTTGAAAATTTAAGGTTGGATCATTAAGCTGTGAAGAGGTCTCGTTAAAAATCATGGCTAGCTCTTCATGAGCAGATTTTTCACTAAGATTGTTGAGATCAATGCTAACAATTATTTCATTGAGCCAATCATCTAGATTCAAGTCTGTCTTTACACAAGCAAAACCACACAATATACCGTGCGCACTGGAAATGGTGTCGTCAGTGTTGAGTGCGTGTAGCGTGGATTTTAAAGCGTCGTAATCTAGAGGGTTGTTCATAAGTTTTTGGCTAATATTTGCATTACCGCCATGCGCACTGCAATGCCATTGGTAACTTGTTGTAGAATGATTGATTGCTCGCCATCAGCAACTGATGAATCTATTTCAACGCCGCGGTTAATCGGGCCTGGATGCATAACGATGGCATCTTTCTTGGCTAAAGCTAGGCGTTCTAGTGTTAATCCGTAGTTTTCAAAATAGTCTTGTTCATTAGGGATGTCTGCTTCGATCATGCGTTCTTTTTGTAGGCGTAACACAATGACCACGTCACAGTCTTTCAGTCCGCTCTCGATGTCACTAAAACAAGTCACTGCTTCACAACGCGCAGAATCGTGTTGTAAACCTTCTGGTGCGATTAAGCGAATGTCTGTTGTTCCTAATGTTTTGAGTGCTTGGATGTTTGAATGTGCCACTCGAGAGTGAGTAATGTCGCCAACAATGGCGACTGATAAGCTTTCAAAATCTGGCTTATACTGGCGAATACTAAGCATGTCCAGTAAGGCTTGTGTCGGGTGTGAATTAGTGCCATCACCTGCATTTAAAATTGCGACGCCATCAAGGTGCTGAGCCACATGATGTGGCAGTCCAGATTGCTTGTGGCGAATAACAAACATATCAATTTGCATGGCCTTCAGCGTATGCATGGTGTCCATTAATGCTTCATTTTTCTTTAAAGCGGAGTTGGCCAAATCAACGTTAATGACGTTAGCGCTACTGCGCATAGCGGCAATTTCAAAGGTGTTTCTGGTGCGAGTTGATGGTTCAAAAAATAAATTAGCAACCGACATATCGTCTAATGCTTTGGATTTTTTAAGATTGCCGTTCTTATCAATGAGCTTGTCGGCACTATCTAGAATTTCAAGTAAGTGGTTTTTTGATAAACCCTCAAGACCTAATAAATGGATTAACTTGCCAGAATCATTTAGCTGGATGTGATTGTTAATCGGGTCTTTTTTCATGAATCTCCTAGCCAGGTTTGTAATATCAGCGCTGCTGAGAGTTTGTCAACCTCGCCGCGGTCTGCATTCTTATGATGATGATTATATTTTAGTTGTTTTTTGGCTTCATTGGATGATAAATACTCATCAACCAAAACCATGCTAATGTTATATCGCGCACTTAATTTTCGAGCAAAAGACTTGGCTATGAAAGTCATCTCTTGCTCTTTGCCTTCTTTATCGTACGGCACACCAACAATGAATAGAGTGATTGTGTGTTGCATAATGATTTGATCAAAAGCGTCCCAATTGGTCGAACCGTTTTTATGATTAGAGACGACTTCTATGCCGGTGGCTTGTTGAGTTAGGCTATTGGCAATAGCAACGCCAGTACGCTTAGTGCCAACATCAAAGCCTAGATAGGTCTCAATATTCATTTGATTTGTTGTAATAGCTGATAGCCAACATAACCATCAATTGGCAGGCTATTGGCGCGCTGATATTGGCGTGTTGCATTGCGTGTTTTTGGCCCTGAAATTCCATCTGGTTCGCCCGTATCAAAGCCTAGCTTGTTCAGTTGTGTTTGAATTAACATAACATCTGTACGACTTAACGATGGCTCGGTAATTGGCTTAGCATATAGTTGGCTTGTACCTGCTAAGCGGTCAGACAAATGACCAACAGATAGGGCATATAAAATTGAGTGATTCCAGCGCAAGATGGCTCGAAAATTACGATAGGCTAAAAAAGCAGGCCCGTTATAACCCATGGGCAAAATCAACGAGGCGTTTAAAGTAGAGCTTGGCAAGTCTTGCCCTTGTGCGGTACGAACTCCTAGTGCCTGCCATTCATTCACGGTTTTTTTGTTTTTTAGGGTGGCAAGTTGATAGTCAAAATTTTGTGGAATACTAACCTCACGACCCCAACGCTCACCTCGATGCCAACCAATTTTTTGTAAAAAATTGGCAGCACTAGCAAAAATATCCTGAGTGTTATCCCATAGGCCGATTTCACCATCTTGATCAGCATCAATACCGTAAGTGGCAACATTAGTTGGCATAAATTGTACGTTTCCCATAGCACCTGCCCAAGAGCCTTTAGCGTCAGCTGGGATTTTTCCCTCGTCAATTAGTTTGAGTAATGCCAAAAGTTGCTGCGTGAAAAATTCTCGACGACGTAGGTCATGACTCAGCGTTGCTAAAGATCTGACCAAGCTTAGGTTTCCAGTATAGGTTCCGTAGTTGGTTTCCAGACCCCAAAAAGCAATTATAATATGCGGTGGAACGCCGTATTTTTGATAGTTATTTTGTAATATTCGCTGGTGAATGTCGAGTTTTTCAGAGCCATTATTTAAGCGATATTCGCTAACACGAGAGCCCAAGTAGTGCCAAAAATTTTGGCTAAATTCCGCTTGAGTTCGATCAAATTTAAGTACTTTTGGATTAAGCGTCAGTGCGGACAAAGCTTGATCAAGAGTGGCCTTAGAAATGCCTTGATCTAAAGCCTGATGGCGTATGTCATCAAGGAATTCTTCAAAACTTTGGGTCTCAGGCACATTTTCTGGCGCTAGGGTATCATTAGCATAAGCCCAGCCAGAGAATAACAAGCAAATAATCAATCGAAACATGACAAAATTATAATGCCTAAGCGACTGATTATTTTTCTCTTTTTGAGCTTAAGTGGTTGTGGCCAAAATCAATCGATTGAACAAGTGTCGGGTAAAACCATGGGCACAACCTATTTGATTAAAAGCCAAGGCGTTCAAGCTAGTCAACAACAAGTCGATGTACGACTTAATCAAATTAATAAAATTTTTTCTAGTTGGGATAAGTCTTCAGAAATATCTCAGCTTAATCGTCAGCCAATCAATCATTCGATCGCAATCTCTGCTGAGCTATCTCAGGTGTTAAATGCAGCAATTCAAGTGCATCAGCAGACGGATGGTTATTTTGATCCAGGCCTTGGCCAGCTGATTGATGTGTGGGGTTTTGGTGCAATAAGCGTGCTAATAAAGCCGGATAGAAAAGCAATTGCCACAGCGTTGAACAACTCTTCCATTGTTCAAACAACCCTGGAAGGGCAAAAATTTAGCAAAAAAGCTGATGTTTATTTAAATCTGTCGGCAATTGCTAAAGGCTATGCTGTGGATGAGATTTATAAGTTATTAGATCAGCAAGGTATCGAGCGATTTATGGTGGAAATTGGCGGTGAGATTAAAGCCAAAGGCAGCTGGACTATTGGCATTGAAACGCCCGCTGGACAAGATCCTATTGAAATTAAACTAATTAATAAGTCAATTGCTACCTCTGGAAACTATCGACAGTATTTTGTTTGGGAAGGTGAGCGCTATGCTCATATTCTTGATCCGCATACAGGCGTACCGGTTAATAGTGATTTATTTTCAGCCAGTGTAATCCACCCGAGTAATCTTTTAGCAGATGCCTATGCCACTGCTATGATGTCAATGGGTAGTAAAAAAGCAATTGAACTAGCGCAGCGATTACAGCTAAAAACAGTTTTAATTTTAGAAAAATGTGACAATCCCTGCTTGTCCAAAAATGTCGTTAAAATAGGCTTATGAAGCCACTTGCAGAAATACTAAGACCTGATAATTTAGAGACCTTTTGTGCACAGCAACATTTATTAAACGATGCACATCCGCTGAAACAAGCAATCAACAATAAACAATTGCATTCGATGATTTTATGGGGACCTTCAGGTGTTGGCAAGACCACTTTGGCACGTATTATGTGTGCTCAAGTTGAAGGGTATTTCGTGCAGCTTAGTGCGGTATTGGACGGTGTTAAAGAATTACGAACAGTGATTGAAAATGCCAAAAAATATCAGAATATAGGCCAGCCAACGGTGCTATTTGTTGATGAAATTCATCGATTTAATAAGGCGCAACAAGATGCTTTTTTGCCGCACATTGAGTCTGGCTTAATCACTTTGATTGGCGCTACAACAGAAAACCCCTCATTTGAGTTGAACCGGGCATTGTTATCACGCGTTAGTGTTTATGTACTGGAATCACTAGATGCAGCTGGATTGATGCAAATATTGAAACGTAGTCTTGCATATTTAAAGTTAACGCTGGATCAATCTTCTCAAGAGATGATTGTGGCTAGTAGTGGCGGTGATGCGCGACGTTTAATTAATATAGTTGAAAAAATTGATCAAGCAAAACTAAGTCAACCAGATGAGAAAAGTATTGCTCAATTTTTACAAGATAAGGTTGCCAGTTTTGATAAAGGTGGTGATATATTCTATCAACAACTGTCAGCATTTCATAAGTCAGTGCGTGGCTCATCTGCTGACGGTGCATTGTATTGGATGGCACGAATGTTAGTGAGCGGTTGTGATCCAAAAACCATTGCTAGACGATTGCTTGCGATTGCTTCAGAGGATATTGGCAATGCCGATCCAAGGGCGTTAGAAATTACCCTAAACGCTTGGAATGTGTACGAGCGTCTGGGCGATAAAGAGGGTAATCGAGCGATTGCACAAGCGGCAGTTTATTGCGCCGTCGCACCTAAATCCAATGCGGTTTATAAAGCCTTTAATCAAGCCATGAGTGATGCTAAACAAACTGGCGATTTAGCTGTGCCAAAGCACTTATGCAATGCATCAACCAGCTTGATGAGTGAGCTAGGCTATGGGCAAGATTATCGATATGCACATGATGAAGCCGATGGTATTAGTTATGGTCAGACATACTTTCCTCAGGAGATGGGAGAGCGTCATTACTATGCGCCAACTGATCGTGGCTTAGAGATTAAAATTACAGAAAAAATTAGAAAAATACGAGGAGAGTCATGACATTTTTACCCACTGTTCTAGCTATTGGCGTAGGTGCTACCATTGGCGCCAGCGTGCGTTATTATTTAACTCAGTTTATGAATGCAACGATGGGTTCAACGTTTCCTTATGGCACCTTAAGTGCAAATATAATTGGTTCGTTTTTGGCAGGTATTTTGGTAGTGGTAGTATTGGAAAAAGCCAATTTGCATGAAGCTTATCGTCTATTGCTGTTGATTGGCTTAACTGGCTCGCTAACCACTATGTCGACACTTTCTTGGGAATCAGTAGAAATGATCAGTTCTGGTCATTATGGTCAAGCAGGTATTAACATCTTACTTAACGTGTTGTTATCTTTAGCAGCAGCCGGATCAGGTGTGGTGTTAGCTCGATATTTATTTTCTAGCTAGTTAAGTGCCTGCTGTATTTCATCAAACAAAACGCCAGCAATATTTAGATTGAATTGCTGGTCTAGTTCGCGAATACAAGTTGGGCTAGTGACGTTAATTTCAGTAATATAATCACCAATTACATCTAGTCCAACAAACATTAACCCTTTAGACTTAAGGGTTGGTGCAATTTGTTCACAGAGATATCGATCTCTAGCTGATAAAGGCTGGCCGATACCTGTAGCACCTGCAGCTAAATTACCTTTAAAACTGCCTTCAGCAGGCATACGTGCTAATGCATAATCAATAGGCTTGCCGTTGATTAGTAGAATGCGTTTATCGCCCTGAGCTATTTCAGGCAAAAATTCTTGTACCATAATTGGTGTGCTGCCTTGGTGGGTGATGTAATCAAGCACTTCATCGATATTACTATCGCCATGCTTAAGCTTAAAAATATCCTTACCACCCATGCCATCAAGCGGCTTAACCACGCTAACGCCTTGTATTTTGATAAATTCCTTAAGTCGATTTTTGTTGCTACTAACAAGCGTTTTGGCAATACAGTGTGGAAAGTTCAAGGCAAATAATTTTTCGTTGGCATCGCGTAAAGATTGCGCCTTGTTAACCACAAGCACACCATTATTTTCAGCCTGTTCTAGGAAATAAGTTGCATAGATATAATTCATATCAAAAGGTGGATCTTTACGCATCAAAATGACATTAAAGCTATCAAGAGGCAAGTCTTCTTTAGGCGCCTGTTCGTACCAATGCTCAGTATCATCGAACACCACAGTCTTGGCACAAGTTGCAAGAACTTGACCATCTTGAGCGAATAAGTCATGAGCATCAAAGGTGTAAATTTCCCAATTACGTCTACTTGCCTCTAGCATCATCGCTAGTGAAGAATCTTTATGAGGCTTTATGTCTTTGATGTCATCCATCAATACGGCAATTTTAATTGGTTTCATGTGGTTATTATAAATAGAGGATTTTGTATAATTGTATAAAGATCTAAAATTATCTAAAATAGACCATCAACAGCATGAATTAAGTAGTTGATAATTCAGTAAAAAAAACGGTACAATTGCCAATTGAGGAGAGATAAAACGTGGCATATGCAACCCTAACATTAGAACATCCAAAAACCAAAGAAGTAAGATTTGCCCCTGTGGGATTTTCTTGGACGTCGCTGTGCTTGTTCTTTTGTCCAGCTATTTATCGACGTGACTGGAAATCTTTTATATTGATGTTTCCTTTATGTATTTTGACACTTGGTTTGGCCAATATTGTATTTTTCTTTACCTATAATCGTCTTTATGTGAAGCACTTGTTGGATCAAGGATTTGAAATAACTGTGCATGGTGCGGGCAGTGTTCACCAATCAAATTTGTAATATTTACTCATTAGTAGAAAATAAACTAGACAAGCTAGCAATAACAGCGTATCATCTCGCCACTTAGTGCGGGGTGGAGCAGTTCGGTAGCTCGTCGGGCTCATAACCCGAAGGTCATAGGTTCAAATCCTGTCCCCGCTACCAAATCAAGTCTTTTTTTGATTTTTATAATTAAAAAAAAGCAAGCAAAGACCCCCTTTTTAGGGGGTTTTTGTTATGCGTAAAAAGGTGAATATAAATAAAATAGATGGCAAAAATTACAGAAAAAATTACTAGTTTGATTGGTCCCGTGTTGGAAGATATGGGCTATGAGCTAGTGGGCATTGAATATATTGCCAGTGGCAAGCACAGCACTTTGCGTATTTTTATTGATACTGATCACGGCATCGGTATTGAGGATTGTGAAAAAGCATCACACCAATTAAGCGCCATCTTTGATGTTGAAGATCCAATTACGGGTCAATACAACTTAGAAGTATCTTCACCTGGTATTGAGCGACCATTATTTCACATAGGTCATTATCAGCGTTTCTTGGGTAATGATATTAGCCTTCGTATGGTGAGACCTATCAACAAACAACGTAAATTTAAAGGTTCAATTGGCAGTGTTAGCGAGTTAGACAATACCATTGAATTAATTACAGAATTGGGCTCAGTGACACTAGACATTGACATGATCGAAAAAGCGAATTTAATCGCTGACTTTTAGGAGAAAAACATGGACGGTAAAGAATTATTTTTAATGGTTGAGGCAATCTCTAATGAAAAAAACATCACCAAAGAGGATGTTTTTGAATCGTTAGAAGAGGCATTAGCAACAGCCACCAAAAAACGTAAAGAAATTGATGCACATGTAGAAATTGACCGTAAGACGGGCGAATTTCATACCTTTAGACAGTGGATGGTTATTGACGATAAAGAAAACTTTGTTGACGACGATGGAACACCATTTGATGCTGAGCTTCATATTTATGAAAAAGACGCTAACGGCACTGCGATCGATGATTTTGTGCGTGAGCCAATTGAGACAGATGAGTTTGGTCGTATTGCGGCACAGGTTGTTAAGCAAGTCATTATTCAAAAGGTGCGCGAAGCTGAGAGAGAAGTAATTGTTCATGATTACACTCAACGTGTTGGTGAAGTGATCATGGTGACGGTAAAGCGTGTTGATCGTGGCAATGTTTATGTTGACATGGGTGGCGTTGACGGCATGATTTCTAAATTTGATCTTATTCCAAACGAATCTGTACGAAAGAACGACCGCTTAAGAGCCTATATTAAAGAGGTTAAGTCATCGATTCGTGGAGCGCAAATATTCTTATCTCGCACAGTACCAGAAATGATGATTCAATTATTCGAAATGGAAGTTCCTGAAATTTCAGAAGGTGTGATTGAAATCATGGGCGGCGCTAGAGATCCTGGCATACGTTCAAAATTAGCAGTAAAAGCAAAAGACAAACGCATAGATCCAATTGGATCTTGTATTGGTATGCGTGGCGCACGTGTTCAGGCGGTTTCAAACGAACTTAATGGTGAGCGTGTTGATATTATTTTATGGGATGAAGATCCTGCACAATTCGTGATTAACGCAATGGCGCCAGCAGAAGTTAGCTCTATTATTGTTGACGAAGATCGTAACGCTATGGATATTGCTGTTGAAGAAGATCAACTAGCACTTGCAATTGGTCGTGGCGGTCAAAATATTAAATTAGCATCGCGCTTAACTGGTTGGAGGCTAAGTGTTATGTCAACAACAGAAGCAGATGAAAAGCAAGCAGAAGAGTCACAAAAAGTCAGCGATAAATTAGCAGACAAGTTAGGCGTTGATAGTGAAGTGGCTGGTGTTTTATTAGAAGAAGGCTTTGGAACTGTGGACGATATCGCTGATGCAGATTCTCAAGTATTAGAAAACATTGAAGAGTTTGATGCCTCAATGGTAGAAGAATTACAAGAGCGTGCAGCAGATGCGCAATTAGTACAGGCACTAGGTGATGCTGATGCTTCTGAAGCGCTAATGAGCGTTGAAGGTGTTGACGAAGAATTAGCAGATGCACTGATTGAAGCTGAAATTACTACTGTTGAAGATCTAGCAGAGTTGTCTATTGATGAGCTACTTGAAGTTCAGGTTATGGACAAAGAAAAGGCGTCAGGTGTTATTATGACCGCAAGAGAAAACGAAGGGTGGTTTGATTAACTATTGGTTTTAGTAAAAAAGTTAACTTAATCATTACAAAAATAGGCAAGCATTATGGCACATACGGTTGAAACACTATCCAAACTATTGAGAAAAACACCTGATGAGGTGATTGCAATTCTGACGAATGCAGGAATTAAAGGCAAGCAAGCCGATTCAGGTATTTCTGCTGAGGAAAGAAAAATTCTAATGGGTAGCTTATCAAAGCGCTCATCAGACAAATCTAGCATGTCGGTTTCACGCAAGCCAAGTAGCACAACGAGTAGCAAAACAGGCGGCGGCATTAAGGTGCAGGTCAAGAAAAAACGCGCTAAGCCCGTAGTGGCTGTTGAGGAAGAGGCTGTTGTTAATGAAGCGGCATTAGCAGCGCAAGCAGCACTAGATGCAGGTCGTGAAGCAGATGAAAAATTATTAGCACAAGATGCTAAGCGTCATGAAATGACACGCTTACAAAAAGAACAAGCTGATGCCTTAAAAAATCAACAAGAAGATGCCAAGCAAGAGGCTACTAAGGAAGTTGAAAAAACAGAAGAAAAAAAGGTAGAAAAAAAGAAGGTAGAAGAAAAGAAGCCAGTACGCCAACATAAAGCTGCACCAAGTGGCAATACAGCTGGACGTAGAAGACAACTGCACGTGGCAAGACATAATCCAAATCGTAAGCTTAAGAAAAAAGACAGAACACGCTTAAGTCAAAAGACTCAAGAAGAGCAAGCACAGCACGGCTTCCAAAAGCCAGTTGAAAAACTAATTCATGAAGTGGCTGTTCCTGACAACATTAAGGTCAGTGACTTAGCGCAAAAAATGACAACCAAAGCTGGTGAAGTACTTAAGATATTGATGGGTATGGGTGTGATGGTAACGCTAAATGACGTTATTGACCAAGATACCGCACTATTAGTGGTTGAAGAAATGGGACATACAGGTGTTGCAAGTGTTGAAGAGACGGTCGAGGACAAATTAGTTGAGAAAGCAAAGCCAACAGGCGATGAAAGTCCAAGACCTCCAGTGGTAACAATTATGGGTCATGTTGATCACGGTAAAACATCATTACTTGATTACATTCGTAAGGCTAAAGTTGCTGATGGAGAAGCGGGCGGCATTACTCAGCATATTGGCTCATATCAAGTTGATACTGATAATGGAAAAATCACGTTTATTGACACCCCGGGACACGCAGCATTTTCAAAAATGCGTTCACGTGGTGCCAATGCAACCGATATTATTATTCTAGTAGTTGCAGCAGACGATGGCGTTATGCCACAAACTGTTGAATCAATTAAGCACGCACATAAGGCTGGTGTTCCAGTTATTGTTGCTATTAATAAAATTGACAAAGAAGGCTCTGATCTAGATAAGATTAAGCAGGTTCTTTCAACACACGATGTTATCTCAGAAGACTGGGGTGGCGATGTTATGATGATTCCAGTATCGGCACATACGGGTGAAGGTATTGATGCATTGCTTGAAGCGATCACGTTAACGGCAGAAGTGTTAGAAATTTCTGCTGTGATTAAAGCACCTGCAAATGGTACAGTACTTGAAGCGCGCCTAGAAAAAGGCCGTGGTAAGGTTACTACAATTCTGGTTCAGTCAGGCACCTTGAAAAAAGGCGACATTATGATTGCCGGACTTGAGTACGGTAAAGTTAAGCAAATTGTAAACGATCAAGGCAAGGTTCTTAAAGAGGCTGGCCCATCAACTCCGGTTGAAGTGTTAGGCTTATCTGGTGTGCCAAATTCTGGTGACGAAGTATTGGTTGTTGAGTCTGAACGTAAAGCGCGTGAAGTAGCTGACTTTAGAAAAGCCAAAGAACGTGAAGCAGAATTGCAAAAACAACAAGCATCTAAAATGCAAGATTTCTTACAGAAGATGGAAGAAGGTGATGTATCAACTGTTAACGTCTTGCTTAAGTCAGACGTTCGCGGTTCAGCACAAGCATTGGTTGAGGCGCTAGAAGAGTTATCGACTGACGAAGTTAGAGTTAAAGTAGTGTCTAGTGGTGTTGGCGGTATTAATAATACTGATATCAACCTAGCGGCCACTTCAGGTGCATTGGTGCTTGGTTTTAACGTTCGTGCTGATGCAGTTGCTCGTAAAACAGCAGACAATGAAGGTGTGCGTATTGAATACTATTCAATCATTTATAATTTAATTGATGATGTTAGAGCAATCATGAGTGGCTTGTTAAGTCCAGCATTAAGTGAAAACATTATTGGCATAGCCAATGTTAAAGATGTGTTCCGTTCGCAAAAATTGGGTGATATTGCTGGTTGTATGGTTGAAGAAGGTGTGGTCAGAAAAGATTCTCCGATTCGTGTTCTACGTGATAGCGTGGTTATCTTTGAGGGTGAGTTAGAGTCATTGAGACGCTTTAAAGACGATGTTAAGGAAGTGAAATCAGGTACTGAATGTGGTATCGGTGTTGCTGGCTATAACGACATTCAGCCAGGCGATCAAATCGAAGTATTTGAACGTATTGAAACTGCACGTACTCTATAGTAACGATGGGTCAACAAGATTCTTTTAGAATTGAACGTATTAACGAGCTGATTCGTCGAGAAACCAAAGATCCAAGATTAGCTAGCATCAACATAACAGATGTTTTAACCAGCCGTGATTTGAGCGCTGCCAAAGTGTACTATACGGTGTCAGAAAAAGACAAATCTGCTGTTGGTCCTTTATTGGCAAAAGCATCAGGCTTCTTTCGATCACGCTTGTCAAAAACAATAGACTTGCGTCATACGCCAGCACTCAGATTTATCTTCGATCCTGCACCGAATACAGGCGCTAGAATCGAAGATTTGTTATCTAAACTATAATACTCCCATGTCACGGCGCAATGCTAAGGGCAGAGATATTAATGGCATTGTGTTGTTGGATAAGGACACAGGCCTTAGCTCAAATGCTGCCTTACAAAAAGTTAAGCGACTTTTTTTCGCTAAAAAGGCGGGACATACTGGTAGTTTAGATCCACTTGCCAGTGGCATACTGCCTATTTGTTTGGGTCAGGCAACCAAAGTAGCCCAATTTCTACTTGATGACGATAAACGCTATTTTGTTCGCGGCAAACTAGGTGAAATCAGCGATACTGGCGACTGTGAAGGAAAAATCATAAAAACTCAGGCATTTGAGCACGTGACAGAATCTCAGATTATTGATGCAGTAATGAGTTTTAAAGGTGATATTCTACAAATTCCACCAATGTATTCAGCGCTTAAAAAAGACGGGCAGCCTTTATATAAGCTAGCCAGACAAGGTATTGAGATTGAAAGACCTGCACGTCCAGTGACGATCCACAGCATTGATTATATTAGTTATGAACAGGGCGTTCTAACCCTGGATGTTAGCTGCTCTAAGGGTACCTATATTCGTAGCTTAATACAAGATATTGGTGATAAATTAGGCTGTGGTGCGCATGTAGTTGAATTACGACGTACGGGCTTTGCGCACATTGACATTAGTGAGGCGATTAAATTCTCAGATCTTGAGGCATTAGCTGGGGATGATTATGAGCAGTTAGATGCGCATATTTTTCTGAGTGAAAACATGCTGCCAAATATTGAAAGCTTTACTCTTGATGCGGCACAAACAGTTGATATTAAATATGGCCGAAGTATTGCTAGCAACCAGCAGGATCTATCGCATAAATTAAAATTGTTTGACGATCAAAAGCAATTCATTGGTATTGGCGAATTGTCTGAAGATGGCGTGATTCAGCCCAAACGATTATTTGTTTAATCTATAATTTAAGTTATGAATACTGGAAGTAATAAAAAAAGCGCCCTCGTTGGCTACGGTTTTGATGAAAATCTGATGCAAAGCGTTAAAGGGGATAAAGGTCTAAGGGATAGCGTATACAATAGAAAAAAAAATGATAACTTTGTTGATCAAAATATGGATGATCTAATGGACGTGATTTTATTTTTACTGCTATCTACAGGAATTTACCGAATCGTTATTGGTTTAAATAATGGCGAAATCAAAACTTCTTCAGTATTTGACCCGTTTAATGTTGAAATTCATCTAGCTGAAGACTTATTAGTGGCAGATTACGTCTTTGATCACTTCGGTATGATTTCCCTGGAAGAGAAAGAGGCGTTAATTAAGCGTTATTATCAAATGCTAGAGAAAGATCAGGCATTTGACTATTTGTCCGATGAGTGGCAAGAAGCTTTTCATCAGCGCAATCAAGAAATGAAACAGCTTACAGATGAGAATGAGCTGAGATACATAGTCGAGCATATTCCAGCACTTCGAAACTTAGACGGCTACTATTTACGCTCAACGGTGATTAATTTATTTAATTCAACGATCTCTATGTCATTCAATTGCGACGGCACGCAAATTATGTCACATAAGAAATTCAGAGAGTTTATTGAAGAATACGTATAGGAAAAAATATGAAAGTCTTAGTTATTGGCGCTGGTGGGCGTGAGCATGCACTGGCTTGGCAGTGTGCCAAATTTGAAACGGTTAAAGAAGTATTTGTAGCGCCTGGTAATGCAGGTACTGAGCTTGAAGACAAGCTAACTAATATTAATATCGGTGCTGAGGATATTGACGGGCTAATTAAATTTGCTCAAGATAATCAAGTTGATATTACTATTGTTGGCCCTGAAGCGCCACTGGTTATTGGTATAGTTGATAAGTTTGAAGCACAAGGCCTGGCTATTTTTGGCCCAACACAGGGTGCATCACAATTAGAAGGATCAAAAGCATTTTGTAAGCATTTTTTGGAACGCAACAATATCCCCACCGCTTATTACGATGTCTTTACTGAAGTTGCGCCAGCTGTTAAATATGTTGAAGAAAAAGGCGTACCCATTGTAATTAAAGCAGATGGTTTGGCCGCAGGTAAAGGCGTTATTATTGCCAATACACAAGCTGAAGCGACTAGCGCTATTAATGATATGCTAGAGGGTAATCGTTTTGGAGAGGCTGGCTCGCGTGTCGTCATTGAAGAATTTTTAGTTGGTGAAGAGGCCAGCTTTATTGTCATGGTTGATGGTAAAAATATTTTACCGATGGCCACTTCGCAAGATCACAAGGCACGTGATAACGGCGATAAAGGTCCAAACACAGGTGGCATGGGTGCATACTCTCCTGCACCGATTGTCACTGATGAAATATTTCAGGCAGTGATAGATAAGGTTATCCGTCCAACTGTAGATGGTATGGCTTCAGAAGGTAATGCCTACACAGGTTTTTTGTATGCAGGTCTTATGATTGATCAAAATAACAACTTTAAAGTGCTGGAATATAATTGTCGTTTCGGTGATCCTGAAACTCAGCCGATTATGATGCGCCTTAAATCTAACTTGGCTGAGCTTTGTTTATTAGCAACTAAAGGCAAGCTAGACGAAGCTAGCATTATGTGGGACGAACGCTCAGCTATGGGTGTGGTGTTAGCTGCCAACGGCTATCCAGATGCTTATCCATCAGGTGAGGTAATTGGCTTGCCTCAAGATTCAACCGAGGCTAAAGTATTTCATGCAGGCACCAAGATGAATAACGGCTCAGTGATTACCAGTGGTGGACGCGTATTATGTGCAACTGCCTTAGGCGCAGATACCAAAGAAGCGCAAGATAACGCCTATGCACTACTTAAAAAAATCAATTGGCCGAGCGCATACTATCGAACTGATATTGGTTTTAAAGCTATTACGTGATTATTGTCGGGGTTGATGAAGCGGGCCGTGGCCCACTAATTGGCTCTGTGGTAGCGGGTGCAGTTATCTTGCCAAATGAGTTTAATCTACCCGAACTAACCGATTCCAAAAAACTCACTGAAAAAAAACGAGAGACTTTATATCAGCTGATTACTGAGCAGTGTCAGTGGGCAGTAGGTGAGGCAGATGCAGCTGAAGTTGACGAGATAAACATCCTTCAGGCCACTATGCTAGCCATGCAACGTGCAGTTGAAAATTTGAAAGTTAAATACGATCGAGTATTGGTGGATGGTAATCGTTGTCCAGATTTGCATGACTGCACTGCAATCGTCAAAGGAGATCTAACCGAGCCAGCTATTTCAGCTGCATCTATCATCGCCAAAGTAACGCGTGATCGACAAATGATCGAGCTAGACAAGCAATATCCACAATATGGTTTTGCTAAACATAAAGGCTATGGCACCAAAGTGCACTTGCAAGCGTTAGAAGAATTTGGCATTATTCATGCCCAGCATAGAATGAGTTTTGCACCAGTTAGTAGGCGCGCACAGAAAAGAATCTAATAGGGTGTGCCTTCAGCGTTATCACCCAATGCTCTAAGCTGTTGTTTTAGCGCTGACTTTTTAGCATCTAACTCAGCCTGCTGTTTTTTGAGTTCGGATTTTTTCTGTGCAACAAGTTCGCGTTGACGATCACGCTCAACTTCAGCAGCAGGACGCGTCTTCAGATAATTAAATAACTTCACTACTTTTTTTACCCATTTGGCTTTGGCGGCAGCTTTAACAGCCTTGTCAGCTTCACGCTTAGTAACAGCACCCATCAAATAAACGGTTTGATTTTCAGTCATCACTCGAACGTGTGTTGGATGAAACACTTCTTGATCATGAAATAACGCTTCTACTTGAGCTGTAATGGCAGCATCTTTAGCACGATTTAATAAGCCACTATTTGGACCAACTGTGATTTCATTAAATACCTGTTTAATTTTAGCATCTTGTGCTTTTGTTTGGCTAGCCGCATATTTACGTAGTGCGTTGCTTGGTGTTTCACCTGTTATTAAAACTGTCTTGCCATACACCATGAAATTTAAATGAGCTTCATTCAACTCAGCATCTGTACTAGGCCAGGCGAATAACTTAAAAGCGATAGTTCGATCGTCCAATACTTCCCCTGCTGTACGTCTATCGTTATTAACACTGACGGCTGTACTGAGTGTAGAGACGGCGGGTAAACAGCCCGATAAGAATAAAGAGTTGATAACAAGCAGTAATAGTAGTGTGATTTTTTTCATAATTGTTTAGGCTTCAAAAGCGTCTTTAATCCAAGTAATTTTAGGATATTTTAAATCAGATTCTAGGCCAATAACATCGAACCGACAGATAAAGTCATCATATTGATCATGTTGTTGTAAATACTGCTTTGCGGTGCGAATTAGCTTGCTTTGCTTGGTTTGTGTAACGCTATCTATTGGTGAGCCAAAATTAGAATTTTGACGATAGCGAACTTCGATAAAAACCAAAGTGCTCTGCTCGTTATCTAGCATAATAAGATCTATTTCACCAAAACGAGTTAAATAATTTTGCTCAATCAACTGTAACCCATGCTCGGTTAAATAACTGAGTGACAGTTGTTCTGCTTGATTGCCAATTTTTCTCTTAAAACTAAACATGTCTGGAACGCTTTATATTGTTGCCACCCCAATTGGAAATCTTGATGATATCACGTTTAGAGCCATTGACACGCTAAAGTCGGTTGACCTAATTTTGGCGGAAGATACCCGCCATTCAAAAACTTTAATTAATCATCATGATATCAGTACGCCAATGCGAGCATTTCATGAGCACAATGAGCAGCATAAATCGGCTGAGGTGATTGAAGCACTTTTAAGTGGGAAAAACATGGCGCTGATTAGTGATGCAGGCACACCATTAATTAGTGATCCTGGCTATGTATTGGTGCGCGAGGCCAAGCAAGCTGGCGTTATGGTTTCACCTATTCCCGGGCCAAGTGCCATGATCAGTGCCATGAGTGCTGCCGGTATTGCCACTGATCGGTTTGGATTTTTTGGATTTTTGCCAAATAAGAAAACAGCTAGAGTCAAAGCCATTCAAGCTATTGCACACACCAATCAAACTGTTATTTTTTACGAATCACCAAAGCGAATTTTAGAGTGTACTAAAGACATGCTAAGTGTACTGGGCGATCAGCGCATAGTTTGCTTAGCAAAAGAATTAACCAAATCATTTGAAACTATTAAAACCGATACATTGCCAACATTGCTTGATTATTTACAAGCAGACGCTACCCATCAAAAAGGTGAATTTGTTATTTTGATCTCAGCCATTGATAAAGATAATAGAGTTGAAGGCGAAGAACAGTTAGATAAAATATTACCAATTTTACTTGCAGAAATGGGTACCTCAAAAGCCGCCAAATTAGCTGCTAAAATTACTGGTATCGACAAAAAACACTGCTATCAACGAGCCATAGATTTATAAGGAAGTAACATGGATTTTTATACTAGACATATTTTCTTTTGTAACAATGTGCGTAACGATGGAAAATCTTGCTGCTCACAACTCGGCGCCAAGCAAATGTATCGTTACGCCAAAGATAAATGTCGTGATGAAGGTGTAATAGGTGAAGGAAAAATTGGTGTTAGTGAATCACGCTGTTTAGGGCGCTGTGAGCATGGGCCAGTAGCAGTTGTTTATCCTGATAACGTTTGGTATCAATATATTGATGAAGAAGATATTGACGATATTATTAGTGAACATCTAATTGGCGGAAAGCCAGTTAAGCGTTTACAGATTGATTAACTTTTGATATAAAGTATCGACCTTTTTTTCTAAATCGAAAATTTCCGAATTATTTTCAAGTATATCAATCGGCAATTCTTTTTCCAATTCTAGCTGCTGTTCTTGACTAATTTGTACAGAAATAAGTTGTTTTGCAGTATTATTATCAATATTTTGACGTTTTAATAGTCTTTTTAGTTGATTTTCAGCACTACAGCTAACAATGATTGCTCTATCAAATAAATAAGCCAATTTTTTCTCTAATAATAGCGGTATTTCAATAATTATTAGCTTGTTATTGAGTTTTTCTATCTCTATTTGCATTTTTTCCAATATTTTTGGATGCAAAATAGCTTCGATTTTTTGTTTGTTAGTTGAGTTTTTAAGCAGAATCTCACGTAAGGCAACTCGATTAAGGCTTTGATCGGCATAAAGAATGCTATTCCCAAATGAATCTATCAATTCATTTAGAGCGCTTTCACCCACCTGAACAACATCGCGTGAGAGTTTATCAAGGCTGATCACACCTGCACCAAGAGTTTTAAATTGCTGGATAATTTCGGATTTTCCGCAGGCTATCCCACCTGTAAGCGCTATTTTCATGTATTTGATTTTATACCCCAAGGGTGGGCTTTGAGTTCAATTTTATGCATTAGCTATTGACAACTTGCTCAAATCTATCGATAATACACGCTCGTTGGTTATGTAGCTCAGCTGGTTAGAGCACAGCATTCATAATGCTGGGGTCGGTGGTTCAAGTCCACCTATAACCACCATCTATTCAAATACCCCTTTCTAGGGGTATTTTTTTTGTCTCAAAACAATAGCTTACAGCCACCTTGAAAGTTGGCGAGTTTTTGAGTATAATTGTTTTTTTTTGCATTCAAGGAAATTCAATATGCCATCACGCAGAGATCTCGCAAACGCGATTCGCGCCCTCAGTATGGACGCCGTTCAAAAAGCAAATTCAGGCCACCCAGGTGCACCAATGGGCATGGCAGATATTGCTGAAGTGCTTTGGAACGACCACATGAAGTACAATCCAACAAGCTCTAAGTGGGCTGATCGCGATCGTTTTGTTTTATCAAACGGACATGGTTCAATGTTGATGTATTCATTATTGCATTTAACGGGTTTCGAATTAAGCATGGACGATATTAAAAGCTTCCGTCAATTGCATGCTAAGACTGCAGGTCACCCTGAATACGGTTACGCTGAAGGTATCGAAACAACAACTGGCCCATTAGGTCAGGGAATTACTAACGCCGTTGGTATGGCAATTGCTGAGCGCACATTAGCTGCACAATTCAATAAGCCAGGTCATACAATTGTTGATCACAACACGTATGCATTTATGGGTGACGGTTGTTTAATGGAAGGCTTATCACATGAATCATGTGCAATGGCTGGTACCTTAGGCTTAGGTAAATTAATTGCATTCTGGGATGATAACGATATTTCAATTGATGGTCACATTGGCGATTGGATGGAAAAAGGCGTTCCAGGACGTTTCAATTCATACGACTGGCACGTAATTGCAGTTGACGGCCATGATGCTGATGCAATCAGCAAGGCAATCACTGAAGCTAAGGCTGTTACTGATAAGCCATCTTTAATCTGTTGTAAAACAGTTATCGGCTTTGGTTCACCAAATTTAAGTGGTACACATGATTGTCACGGTGCACCATTAGGTGACGAAGAAATTGCAGCAACTCGTAAACAACTAGGTTGGACTGCAGCACCATTTGAAATCCCTGCAGATATTTATGCAGGTTGGGATCATAAAGAACAAGGCGCTACAGATGAGGCGGCTTGGAATGATGCATTTGCAGCATACAAGGCTGAGTTCCCTGCAGACGCAGCAGAGTTTGAGCGTCGTATGGCGGGTACATTGCCAGCGAACTTTGAAATGGAAATGGATAAGTTTATTGCAGCAACTCAAGAAGAAATGCCAAACATTGCATCACGTCAAGCGTCTCAACGTTCGATCGAAGCAATGGGCCCATTACTACCAGAAATGTTCGGTGGTTCGGCAGACTTAACAGGTTCTAACTTAACAAACTGGTCAGGTACGGTTAAAGTTAACGCTGACAATGCAAACGGTAACTACATCTCATGGGGTGTTCGTGAATTCGGTATGGCGCATATGATGAACGGTATGGTTCTACATGGCGGTTTTAAAGTTTACGGCGCAACCTTCTTCATGTTTATGGAGTTCATGCGTAACGCGTTACGTATGTCAGCACTAATGAAGATTGGTACGATTTATGTTTACACACACGATTCTATCGGTTTAGGTGAAGACGGTCCGACGCATCAGCCGGTTGAACAATTGGCAACAATGCGCATGATTCCTGGCTTCCATTCTTGGAGAGGTTGTGATGCGATTGAATCAGCTGTATCTTGGAAAATGGCTATCTTACGTGGCGATGCACCAACGGCATTAGTATTCTCGCGTCAAGCGTTAACGCCTCAACCGCGTACGGCTGAGCAAATTGCTAACATCGAGAAAGGCGGTTACGTACTTAAAGATTGTGACGGCGATGCAGATATCATCTTTATCTCAACCGGTTCTGAAGTTGGTTTAGCCGTTGAAGCTGCTGATGCAATGGATGCAAATGTTCGTGTTGTTTCTATGCCTTGTACAAATGCATACGATGAGCAAGATCAAGCATATAAAGATTCAGTATTAACACCAGGCGTTAAGCGTGTTGCTATTGAAGCAGGTGTTGGCGATGCATGGTACAAGTATATTGGTTTAGATGGCGGTTTGGTCTGTATGACAACATTCGGCGAATCTGCTCCAGCAGGCGACTTGTTTAAAGAGTTTGGCTTTACAGTTGACAACGTTGTTGCAACAGCAAAGAAAGTATTAGGCTAAATAAAATTTAACTTAAGCTGGGTTGTCATAACCAGGCTTAAGTTAGTAAGAATTTATGTCAATGACATAAACATTAATAAAAAGTAAAGGAGTAAAAAATGACAATTAAAGTAGGTATTAACGGTTTTGGTCGTATTGGTCGCATGGCATTTCGTGCAATTAAAAAGGATTTTCCAGAATTAGAAGTAGTCGGTATTAACGACTTATTAGAAAATGATTACTTAGCATACATGCTTAAGTACGATACAGCACAAGGTCGTTTTGACGGTGAAGTAGCGGTTGAAGGTAATAATTTTGTTATTGACGGTAAGAAGATTCGTCTTTCTGCTGAGCGTAATCCTGCGGACCTTAAGTGGGACGAGATTGGTGCTGAAATCGTAATCGATTGTACGGGTTTCTTCTTAACTGAAGAGTCTTGTCAGGCACACATTGTTGCAGGCGCTAAGAAAGTTGTTCAGTCAGCTCCTTCAAAAGACGGCACACCAATGTTCGTTTACGGTGTTAACCATTCTGAGTATGCAGGTCAAGCAATCGTTTCAGCAGCTTCATGTACAACTAACTGTCTAGCACCAATTGCTAAAGTTATTGATGATAACTGGGGCTTAAAGCGTGGTTTAATGACTACGGTTCATGCATCAACTGCAACACAAAAAACTGTTGACGGTCCTTCAATGAAAGATTGGAGAGGTGGTCGTGCAGTATTTGAAAACATCATTCCTTCATCAACTGGTGCTGCTAAGGCAGTAGGCGTTGTATTGCCTCAGCTTAACGGCAAGTTAACAGGTATGGCTTTCCGCATCCCTTCAGTTGACGTTTCAGTAGTTGACTTAACGTGTGAGCTTGAAAATCCTGCAACTTATGAAGAGATCTGTGTAGCAATGAAAGAAGCTTCAGAAGGCTCAATGAAAGGTACTTTGGGTTACACTGATGAGTCAGTTGTTTCTTCAGACTTCCGTGGCATTAGCCAGTCTTCAATCTTTGATGCTGGTGCTGGTATTGCTCTTGACGATACATTTGTTAAGGTTGTATCATGGTACGATAACGAGTACGGTTACACATGTAACATGCTTCGTTTAGTTGAGCACATTGCTTAACAATTAAATTACGGCTCGCTTTAGCGGGCCGTTTTTAATATGCCAGATTTAATCATCAAAGACTCTCAACTAAGTGTTGAAGAAGTTATTGAAAAATTAAAAGAAGCAGTTCCAAACAATAAGTTTGGAATTTTGCATTCTTACGATATTAAACAAACGCTGGCCGGAAAAGGCCAAGAGTTGACAGAAGAATGTCACGTGTTTGAAATTTGCAATCCTGTGGTTGCAAAAAATATCCTGGAAAAGGATATGGATTTGGCAAGCGTACTACCTTGTCGAATCTCGGTATATACCAAGGATGGCGTCACTAAAGTTGGAATGGCGTCACCCACTAAACATATTGCTCAATTGACTACAAAAGACATGTCTTTAATTGTGGACCCAGTCGAGCAAGCACTGATCAAAATTATTGATCAGTCAATTGCATAAATAACTAGGAGAATATTATGTCAGTTATCAATTTATCAGATCTAGATCTTAGCTCTAAAAAAGTATTAATTCGTCAAGACTTAAACGTACCTATCAAAGATGGCGTTGTAACGAGTGACAAGCGTATCAAGGCTTCAGTGCCAACTATTAAGATGGCAATGGCACAAGGTGCCAAAGTAATGCTTATGTCACACCGTGGTCGCCCAACAGAAGGCGAATACAGTGACGAATTTACTTTACAACCAGTTGCAGATCGCTTAACTGAAATTTTAGGCGTAACTGTACGCTTAGAAAAAGATTGGTTAAATGGCGTTGAGATGAATGATGGCGAAGTTGTTTTATGCGAAAACGTACGTTTTAACGACGGTGAAATGGCTAATGATGATGCATTGTCTAAGCAAATGGCTGCCATGTGTGATATCTTTGCTATGGATGCATTTGGTACAGCACATCGTGCACAAGCGTCAACACACGGTGTTGCAAAATATGCGCCAGTTGCTTGTTCTGGACCGCTACTATCAGGAGAGTTAGAGGCACTAGGTAAAGCATTAGACAACCCTAAGCGTCCAATGGTTGCAATTGTTGGTGGTTCAAAAGTTTCAACAAAACTTACGGTTCTTGAGTCATTATCTAAAATTGTAGATCAACTAGTTGTTGGTGGTGGTATTGCTAATACATTTATTGCGGCTCAAGGTCACAATGTTGGTAAATCACTTTATGAAAAAGATTTAATTCCTACTGCTCAAAAATTAATGAAAGACTGTGAAATTCCAGTACCTACAGATGTAGTGTGCGGTAAAGAGTTTTCAGAAACAGCAGAAGCAGTAACAAAAGCTTCAAATGAAGCGGTTGATGATGACATGATTTTTGATATCGGTCCAAATTCAGCTGAAGAATTAGCAGAAATTATGAAAAATGCTGGAACGATTGTATGGAATGGCCCTGTCGGCGTATTTGAATTCGATCAGTTTGAAGGTGGTACAAAAACAGTAGCAATGGCAATTGCCAACTCAGATGCATTCTCAATTGCTGGTGGTGGCGATACGTTGGCTGCAGTTGATAAATACGGCATTGAAGATAAAATTAGCTACATCTCAACAGGTGGCGGCGCATTTTTAGAATTTCTTGAAGGTAAAAAATTACCAGCAGTTGAAATCTTAGAAAAAAGAGCAGCGGAGTAGCCCTTGACTAGAAGAACTAAAATCTTAGCAACCTTGGGGCCGGCAACGGATAAGCCTGGAGTTTTAGAAAGCATTCTGGAAGCGGGCGTCAATGTTGTTCGTATTAACTTTTCTCATGGCTCAGAAGAAGAGCATTTAGGTAGAGTTAAGGCGGTTCGTGAATGGGCTCAAGCAAATAATACATATATTGGTGTTTTGATGGATCTTCAGGGTCCAAAGATTCGCATTGCCTCGTTTAAAGATGGGATGAAAATTCAATTAAACAATGGCGATAGTTTTGCATTAGATGCAGATCAAGATAATTTACTAGGAAATCAGGCGTCTGTTGGTATTGCTTATAAAACACTACCTCAAGAAGTTAAGCCGGGTAATATTTTGATTTTAGATGATGGCAAGATTGTATTGGAAGTGATTGATATTGTAGGCAATAAGATTAATACTATTGTTACTCAAGGCGGCATCCTATCTGACAAGAAAGGCATTAATTTACGTGGCGGTGGCTTATCTGCTAATGCATTAACTGAAAAAGACAAGAAAGATATCTTTACTGCAGCAAAAGCTAAAGCTGATTATGTAGCGCTTTCATTTCCAATCTGTGGAGATGATGTTCGTGAGACAAAGAGGTTGCTCGTAGAAGCTGGTAGTCATGCAGGTGTTATTTCTAAAATTGAACGTGCAGAATCTTTAGTAGAAGAAACTATTCTTGATATTATTAAAGAATCAGCGGGCATCATGGTTGCACGTGGCGACTTAGGTGTTGAGATTGGCGATGCACAATTACCAGCACAACAAAAACGCTTAATCAAGATGGCTAGATCAAATGATCGTATTGTCATCACAGCAACTCAAATGCTTGAGTCAATGATTGAGAATCCGATCCCAACACGTGCAGAAGTATTTGACGTTGCTAATGCAGTTCTAGATGGTACTGACGCGGTGATGTTATCTGCAGAAACAGCTGCAGGTGCATATCCTAGAAATGCCGTTGAAACGATGGCTGAAGTATGTGCTGAAGCTGAAAAAAACCCAATTGCAAAAGTATCTCATCATCGATTAAATGAAGATTTTACAAGCATTATCGAGACGATTGCTTTGAGCACTATGTATGCTGCTAACCACCTAGGTGTGAAAGTAATTGCAGCGTTAACTCAAACAGGTTACACTCCAATGTGGATGTCAAGAATTAGTTCAGATGTATCTATTTATGCTATGAGTAATAATGTGGCCACTTTGAGAAAAGTGACGTTATACAGAGGAGTTTATCCTTGCACATTAGACCAGATTGATAATTCAGAATGGGGTAATGTTAACAAGAGTGTTATCGATACACTGACAAAAAACAATGTTGTTCAAGATGGAGATTTGGTAGTATTGACCAAAGGTATGCATCAAGATCAAACTGGAGGCGGCACAAACATGTTGAAGATTCTTCGTGTAGGTGACAACGATTATTAAAAAAAGAAAGGAGTAAATATGTTAATTTCATTAAGAGAATTATTAGACCACGCAGCTGAAAACAGCTACGGAATGCCAGCGTTCAACGTAAATAACATGGAGCAAGTTCATGCAATCATGGAAGCTGCAGACAGAACTAACTCACCAGTAATTATGCAGGGTTCTGCAGGTGCTAGAGGTTATGCGGGCGAACCGTTTTTACGTCATTTAATCATTGCGGCAACTGAAATGTACCCGCATATCCCGGTAGTAATGCATCAGGATCATGGTTCAGAGCCGGCAGTATGTTTGCGTTCAATCCAATCAGGTTTTTCATCAGTAATGATGGACGGCTCGTTAATGGCGGATTGTAAAACACCTGGTTCATTTGAGTACAATGTTGCAGTTACTAAAGAAGTTGTAACAATGGCACATGCCGGTGGTGTATCAGTTGAAGGTGAATTAGGTTGTTTAGGTTCATTAGAAACAGGCATGATGGGTGAAGAAGATGGCCATGGCGCTGAAGGTAAACTAGACCTCGAGATGTTATTAACTTCTGTTGAAGAAGCGGCTGATTTCGTTAAGGCAACAAACGTTGATGCATTGGCAATCGCTATTGGTACTTCACATGGTGCGTATAAATTTACTGCTGAGCCTACTGGTGATGTTTTACGTATTGACCGTATTAAAGAAATTCATGCACGTATCCCGAATACACACTTAGTAATGCATGGCTCTTCTTCAGTACCACAAGACTGGTTAAAGATTATTAACGACTTCGGTGGTGATATGGGTCAAACGTACGGTGTTCCAGTAACAGAAATTCAAGAAGGTATTAAGAACGGTGTGCGTAAAGTAAATATCGATACAGATTTACGTATGGCATCAACTGGTGCAATCCGTAAGCATTTAACTGAAAATACATCAAACTTTGATCCACGTAAATTCTACAAAGCAGCAACAAACGCGATGAGCGACATCGTTGCAGCACGTTTTGAAGCATTTGGTGCAGCAGGTCAAGCAGACTCTATCAAGGTATCTTCTTTAGACACAATGTCTCAAAGATACTTAGCTGGTGAATTAGACGCTCAAATTAAGTAAGCGCCTAAGGGTCAAGTATTAAAAAGGCTCGTTTTAACGAGCCTTTTTTTATTGCAAAGGAAGTAGATGAGTCAAGAAAATTTTTATTCAGTAATCGTTATTGGTGGTGGTCATGCAGGTACAGAAGCTGCGTTGGCATCTGCACGTATGGGCGTTAAGACATTATTAATTTCGCATAATATTGAAACACTTGGGCAAATGAGTTGCAACCCTGCTATTGGTGGAATTGGCAAGGGGCATTTGGTTAAAGAGATTGATGCAATGGGTGGTGCAATGGCTAAAGCCATTGATCGTTCTGGCATACAATTTAGAACTTTAAATGCATCAAAAGGTCCAGCTGTGCGTGCAACACGCGCACAAGCAGACCGTGTTTTATACAAAGCAGCAATCCGATACACATTAGAAAATCAAGATAATCTATCATTATTTCAACAAGCAGTTGATGATCTGGTTATCGAGAATGACGTTGTGGTAGGTGTGGTGACGCAAATGGGTCTGATCTTTAAGGCGAGTAAAGTCATTTTGACTTCAGGTACTTTTTTAGGTGGTGTAATTCACATTGGACAAAAGAATTTTCAAGGTGGTCGAGCAGGTGATGCGCCCTCAAACCCTTTGTCGGTTAAATTACGCGAATATGATTTAGGCGTTGGTCGTCTTAAAACTGGAACACCTCCAAGATTAGATGGCCGTACCTTGGATTATTCACTAATGCAAGAGCAGCCAGGTGATACGCCTTTGCCAAGTTTTTCATTCATGGGAAAACACTCAGATCATCCACAGCAAATCTCATGTTACATTACTCATACCAATGAACAAGCGCATAACTTAATTCGAGCAGGGCTTAAAGATTCCCCAATGTATACAGGCAACATTGAAGGTATTGGCCCAAGATATTGCCCATCCATCGAAGATAAGGTTGTGCGTTTTGAAGAGCGTGATTCTCATCAAATTTTTGTAGAGCCTGAAGGCTTAACAACAAATGAAGTTTACCCAAATGGAATCTCAACCTCTCTACCTTATGAAGTTCAAGTAAATTTTATTCGCTCAATCAAGGGTTTTGAAAATGCACAAATCGTTCGTCCAGGTTATGCCATTGAGTATGATTATTTTGATCCACGAGGTCTAAAACAAACTCTAGAAGTTAAGAAAATTAGCAATCTATATTTTGCTGGTCAAATAAATGGCACAACGGGTTATGAAGAGGCAGCTGCACAAGGTATGCTCGCTGGTATTAATGCTGCATGTGCTGTGCAAGAAAAAGAGCCTTGGCTACCTAAACGAGACGAAAGTTACATTGGCGTTATGGTCGATGATTTAATTACTAAGGGTACAAACGAACCTTATCGTATGTTTACCTCGCGTGCCGAATACCGGTTACTATTACGTGAAGATAATGCTGATGAACGATTAACACCTACAGCATACAAGCTAGGCTTAATTGATGAAGATCGTTGGCAGGCATTTGGACGAAAGTATGAAGTTGTTACTAAAGAAAAGGCGCGATTAAAAAGCACTTGGATACAAGCGAGCGATCATCAAGCTGGTGAAATTTTAGGGCAGAGCTTAAGCCATGAGTATTCATTGCTGGAATTATTAAAACGACCTAAGGTTGATTATAAATTGTTAAGTAAGATTGAGTCAGGCGGCCCATATTTAACAGACAATACATTGATTGGCGTGGTTGAAAATCAAATCAAATATGCTGGTTATATCAAACGTCAGATGGATGAAATTGAAAAATACCGTAAAAATGAAAACACAGCACTTGCACATGATATGGACTATAACTCTATTAAGGCTTTGTCAGCAGAGGTTCGTCAAAAATTAACGCAATATCGTCCTGAAACGATTGGACTAGCCAGTCGAATCCAAGGTGTAACGCCTGCTTCAATATCCATTTTGTTGGTTTATTTAAAGTCATATAAAAAGTCAAAATGATTGAAGAATTACTAAAATCAGGTGCTAAGAAAATGAACATTGAGCTTGATGAAAGTCAAAGTGCTAAATTATTGCAGTATCTTGAATTAATCATTAAGTGGAATAAGACTTATAACTTAAGCGCCATTCGTAATCTTGAAGAGGGTGTTAAGAGGCACCTGCTTGATAGCTTATCAGTTGTGTCTTATATTAAATCTGGTAGTTTATTAGATGTTGGTGCTGGTGCAGGATTGCCAGGTATTGTGATCAGCATTATGAAGCCAGAATTATCAGTTACAGTGCTTGATACAGTTGGAAAAAAATGTCATTTTATGCAATTTGCTAAGACACAGCTAGCCCTTAAAAACTTAACCGTCGTTAATCAGCGAGTAGAAAATTATCAACCAGATCAGTGCTTTGAACAAATCACCTCAAGGGCTTTTGCAGAGGTTAATAAAACCTTGAATCTAACAAAGCATTTATTGTGTGATAATGGTAGTTATTTATTAATGAAAGGAAATCGAATTACTAATGAGTCCCTCAATGATTATGAGATAAAGGTGCATCAAATCACAGTACCATATGTGTCTGATCAGCGACATTTTTTAGAAATTAAACCAAGTTGATGATGAAAAAAATATTTTATTATTTTATTATTTTATTGGCCCTTATGGCCACTACCACTGTTGTATTTTTTGACGACTTTGCCAAGAATGCTGTTGAATCTTATGTGCAAAGATCACTTAATACGCCAGTTAAAGTAACTGAGCTAAGAAGTAACTGGTCTGCAAAAAAGATCAATATTGATTTTATTGAAGTTAAAAATCCATCTAATTTTAATAATGAAAATGCCTTTGTCCTTAATCACTTAAGTGCAACCTTATCCAATGAAACACAAGATAAATTAATTGTCTTAGATCAACTTGAATTTGATGGCTTATTGTTTACCTTGGAGCAAGACCAAGGCAAGGTTAACTTAGTAGAGTTACTTAAAAAGCTTGATCAACAATCTACTCAAACTAAAGATAAAGTAAGCGTTCAAAAATCAACTGCCACACAACCATACCGTTTAAAGATAAAAACACTCAGATTAATCAACACTCAGCTTTTTGTTGATACCCAATGGTTTAAAGAGACAGTGACAGTGCCAGATATCATTATTGTTAATTTTGGTAACGATCAAGGTATTCTATTGGCTCAAGTAGGTCCAGAATTGATGAAGCTAGCATTAAGACATATTCAAACTGAAGTTGAAAAAAATGGATTAAGACTTAGCGAGCAAGAAATAAAAGAAAGCGCTCGTCGACAGATACGTGGAAAATTAGACGAACTGGGCGCCGATCTCGATAATAAAGCCAGAAAATGGCTCAACAAATTAGGACTATAAAATGCATATTGTTGATTCCCATTGTCATATTGACCGTGTAGATTTAGAGCACTTTGGCGGTAGCATTGAATCAATGCTTGCTCATGCAAATGAAATGTCTGTTAAAGAATTTTTATGCGTTTGTATTGATTTAGAGCATTTTGACGATGTTTTTTCATTGGCTAAAAGCCATGCCCAGATCTATGCTTCGGTAGGTGTTCACCCTGTAGAGCAAGAGGGTCGAGACCCTACTGTTGATGAATTATTAACACTAGCACAGCATGATAAGATTATTGCTATTGGCGAAACCGGTCTTGATTACTTTCACGTAGAAAAAGATTCAGCTGATTGGCAAAGAGATCGTTTTAGACGTCATATTGCAGCTTCTAATCAATCTGGCAAGCCAATGATTATCCATACGCGTAATGCCAAGGCTGACACCATTAGAATAATGGATGAGGAAAAGGCAAATGCAGGCGTTATGCATTGTTTTTCAGAAGATTGGGAAACTGCTAAAGCGGCGCTTGATCTTGGTTTTTACATTTCTTTTTCAGGCATTATTACTTTTAAAAGCGCTGAAGCTTTAAGAGAAGTTGCTAAAAAAGTACCGGCAGATCGATTATTGGTTGAAACTGACTCGCCATATTTAACGCCCGTACCTAATAGAGGTAGACCAAATTCCCCTGCATATACTTATTATGTGGCGCAAAAATTGGCCGAAATTAGAGGAGTGAGTATTGATCAAATTGCTGACTCTACAACACAAAATTTTAAACGTTTATTCTTCTCAAACTAATGGCTGTTACATTTCAAACAATTGATGAATTTTCCCAAGGTCAACGCCTTGACAACTACCTGGTTAAAATCCTTAAGGGTGTACCAAAATCACATATTTATCGCGTTATTCGTAAAGGTGAAGTTCGGGTTAATAAAGGCAGAAAGAAGGCTGACTACAAACTCATGCAAGATGATATCGTGCGCATTCCGCCGATTACTGTTAATGAGAAAAAATCAGTACATGTATCAGATAGCTTAAAGAAGATGTTAATGGAAGCTATTATTTATGAAGACAAGGGATTATTGATTATTAACAAACCTAGTGGTGTTGCTGTGCATAGTGGTAGTGGTGTTGATACCGGTGTGATTGAAGCGCTAAGATCTGTTTACAAAGAGCCAATTGAGCTTGTTCACAGACTAGATCGCGCGACATCAGGTGTATTGTTGATTGCTAAAAAACGCAGTGTACTAAAAAACCTCCATGAACAACTAAATAAACATGAAATGGAAAAGCGCTATACCGCGTTAGTCAAAGGTGTCTGGTCAAAGAAGCGCCATACCATTGATGCCCCCTTATATCAAAATTCACGCTATGCAGTAGTTGATGCTAAAGGAAAACACTCAGTCAGCCACTTCCAGCCATTAAAGAATTTCAGTAGAGATGATTTTTCAGCATCTTTGGTCGAGGTAACTATTGAAACTGGACGTACTCATCAGATTAGAGCGCATGCTAAATATGCAGACCACGCCATTGCTTGTGACGATAAATATGGTGATAAAGAATTTGATCGACAGGTAAAGTTTAAAGGTTTAAAGCGTTTGTTTTTGCATGCGCATCAGCTTACATTTACCAATCCATTAACAGGAGATATTCAAAAAGCCAGTGCGCCACTATCGCCCGAGCTTCAAGATTTTTTAGATAAGTTATGAATGTCTATGCCCGCTTAATGCGCTTAGATAAGCCAGTTGGCATCTATTTGTTATTATGGCCAACTTTGTGGGCATTATTTTTAGCGGCTGATGGCTGGCCAAAGCTAGATTTGTTGTTGATATTTACTTTGGGCGTAGTGCTAATGCGCTCAGCAGGTTGTGTTATTAATGATTATGCCGATCGAAACATTGATAAATTTATTGAGCGAACTCAATATAGACCGATCACTTCAGGTGAAATATCCGCTACTAATGCACTTAAAATTTTCTTTGGCTTAATTTCTGTTGCTTTTGGTTTAGTATTATTAACTAACTTATTAACCATGCAATTGGCTGTTGTGGCAGCTTTATTGGCGATACTGTATCCGTTTACCAAGCGCTGGACGCACCTACCTCAGTTTGTACTGGGTACAGCTTTTGCCATGAGTGTGCCAATGGCCTTTGCTGCGACTAATAATTTTATACCAGCGTCAGCTTGGTGGATTTTTGCAGCAACTATTATTTGGACGGTAATTTATGACACCATGTACGCTATGTCTGATCGAGAAGAGGATATTAAAATCGGTGTTAAATCAACAGCCATTTTGTTTGCAACTTATGATCGATTGATTCTTGGATTGTTACAAATTGCACTAATTTTAGTTTTTTTTAAAATTTCAGAAAGTTTCAAAATGAGTATTTTTTTCGATATATCGATACTTTTAGCATCAACTTTAATGGTTTACCATCAATTTTTGATCAAAAATAGAGAAAAAACAGTCTGTTTTAAAGCTTTTTTGCATAATAATTACATTGGCATGGTAATTTTTATTGGAATTGCGCTATCCGTTGCCCAGTAAGCGATTCAAGCTTAAAAAAATTCTCATTTTTTCAATATTTAGTTATAAAAATACTACTTTATTAGTATTTTTTCAAAAAAAACCTTGACATTGGTTAAAAAACACTCTAAATTGAATCTAATTCGACAATGAAGTTGAGTTGCTAATATAACTGAAGAGGGGAATATATGTTAAAAAATATAACAGGTTGGATCAAGGAGCTAACAGCTGCTGGTGTTGCACTAATTGCATTGGCTGTTGTTGTTCAAGTAATTTTCGGTGCGACAGCTGCGTTTTTACCAGGTGATGTTGTTGGTTCTATTATTGGAATCGTAGGACAACTTGGCGGCGCAAACCTAGTAGGTTTAGTTGCTGTTGCTTTACTTTACTCACTATTTAATAAGTAAGTAATATAGTAATTCAATAAAAAAAACCCGCCGAAAGGCGGGTTTTTTTGTGCTTAAAGGAAAGTTAGATGCCTCTTAAAAGCTCATTAATACTAGTTTTAGAACGCGTTTTGGCATCCACTTGTTTGACGATAACGGCACAGTAAAGTGAGTAACTTCCATCTTTAGAAGGCAGGTTTCCCGATACCACAACAGAGCCTGCTGGAATACGTCCGTAAGAAACTTCACCCGTTGCACGATTGAAAATCTTAGTTGACTGGCCAATGTAAACACCCATTGAAATAACAGAGCCCTCTTCAACGATTACACCTTCAACCACTTCAGAACGAGCACCGATAAAACAGTTGTCTTCAATAATAGTTGGACTTGCTTGCAATGGCTCTAAAACACCACCAATACCAACACCACCTGAAAGATGAACGTTCTTACCAATTTGAGCACACGAACCAACGGTTGCCCAAGTATCAACCATGGTGCCAGAATCAACATAAGCACCGATATTAACGTAAGATGGCATAAGTACCGTATCTTTTGCAATGTATGATCCACGACGTGCACTTGCTGGTGGTACAACACGAACGCCAGTGGCTTTTAGTTCATCTACTGACATATTGGCAAACTTTGAAGACACTTTGTCATAGTATTGAGTAAAGCCGCCTTGCATTGGCTCGTTATCTTTAATTCTAAAAGATAGTAATACAGCTTTTTTAAGCCATTCGTTAACAACCCAATCGCCAACGCCTCGTTGCTCTGCAACTCGAGCTTCACCCGAATCAAGCATGCGAATGGCTTCGTTAACCGCTTTTTCTACTTCAGGGGTTACAGTTTGTGGGTTGATGTTGGCTCTGTCTTCAAAAGCAGTTTCAATGATATCTTTCATGAGGGTTCAAATTAGTAAAATTGGACATTATATCAGACGCTTGTTGATAAGTCCGTTCGAGCACGGCTAGCCATCGATTTTATCAAGTAACAGTATTGAAAAATTTCATTTTATTCATGGAGTGAAACGCACTAAAATACACTACGTAATGTGTTGATTATTGACTTGAATCAAGTAAAAAAACACGATTAATGTTAAGATGATAAAAGTTTATTAATGGTTTTTAATGAGAGTGTAATGTCGGATAAAAAAATTCAACTAGAAACCCTGTACGAAGAAGGTGACCAATGGGTACAAAACCTTGGTGACAGCACGGTTCATGCCAAGCGTATGGGTGGCTTATTTAGAAATTTGAAATGGGTTTCTATGTTAATTTGGATGCCATTTTTTATCGGTCCATATTTAACCTGGAACGATCGACAAGCCATTTTATTTGATATGGAAAATCGCCAATATCATTTATTTGATGTGACTATTTTCCCTCAAGACATTTGGATGTTAACAATGGTGTTGCTATTTTTAGCCATTTTTCTGGCTGCTATTACCACAGTGCTTGGTCGAGTTTTTTGTGGCTATTTCTGCTTTCAAACAGTCTGGACTGATCTTTTCACCCAAATTGAACAATGGGTCGAAGGTATACCAAGCAAACGCCGTAAGCTAGAAAAAGCGTCAATGAGTTTTAACAAGATAAAGCTTAAGGTGATTAAGCATCTCTTATGGATTGCTATCGCACTACTTTCTGGTGTCACTTGGATGTTGTATTTTAATGTGACATGGGCTGATTATTTTAGTGGCAATGTTGATACGGTCACCATTGCTATTACTTCAATAATCGCTTTAGGAGCCTATGTATTCGCTGGATTTATGCGTGAGCAAACTTGTCTATGGATTTGTCCTTACGCTCGTATTCAGGGTGCAATGATTGACGAGCAAACTGTATTGCCAACTTATGACTATTATCGTGGTGAACAGCGTGGTAAATTAAATAAAGGTGAGTTTGTTAAAGATAACGGTGACTGCATTGATTGTAATCAGTGTGTTGCTGTATGTCCAACTGGCGTTGATATTCGTAAAGGTCAAGAGTACGGCTGTATTACTTGCGGATTATGTATTGATGCGTGTGATTCGGTTATGGAAAAAGTTGGCAAGCCTAAGGGGTTGATTCGCTATACCTCATTAGTTGAATTGGAGTCAAACAAGTCGACTCAAGCATTCTATAAACGCCCGCGAGTAATGGTTTATGCTGTTATTTTAATTGGCGCATTGTCAATGCTTGCTTACGGAATGATGAATATTGCATCAATGGAGTTCAAGGTATTGCACGATAGACAGCCTTTATTTGTGCAGCTATCTGATGGTTCTATCCGTAATAAATACGAGCTTAAGGTTATGAATAAAACAGATGCAGAGATGATGGTTGATATTACTTATAGCAGTAGTATTAAATCCTTAAAATCGAAAAAACAGCTTAACTCAGTACGCATTCCAAGTGGTAATGTAAAGTCTATCTTTGTTTATTTGTCAGCCTATGAAAATAACGTTGGCGATGACAATGGGGTAACTTTTGTGGTTTCTAGCGATCAAGGCACGTTAGAATATGACACAACCTTTTTTACCCCAAAGAGTATGCGATGAAAGTTTATAAAAGCCCAGTAATGATGCTTATGCTAGCACTATTTTTAGTGCTAGTTAGTGCCACCATATATCGAATTATAACGGCATTGGAAACCCATCCTGGATTGGTAGTTGCAGACGCTTATGAAACCGGTGAGCGCTACGGCGAGACGCTTGATGCTAGAAAAAAGCTTGTTGCTCAAGGGTGGACGCTCGAGCTTACTATTCCTAATGTGGTTATACACAATACACCTCAAACCTATACAGCAATTAACGCTAAAAACAACAAGGTGCTTTCTAATGCCAAGGCAACAGCGTATTTTTACAGACCGTTAGAGATGAAGCATGATTTTTCCTTACCAATGCAAGTAAATGACCAGGGTGCTTATCAAGTTAGTGTTAATCTACCCTTAAAAGGTCGATGGGATTTGGTGGTTGAAATAACCAAAGGTGATTTCTTACAGCAGGCTTCTGCTCGAATGTTTGCTCAGTAACGCTGAGTAATTAATCTTCGTGGCAATGGTTATGGTGGTGTTCGTAAGTTGCCATTAATTCATCCATTTGATCGGCAAATAAATCGTTAAATTGCGAGTCTTTTAAAATTGACTCCGGTTGACCCATGCAACAAATATGATGATAAAGACATAGCACTTGGGTAGATTCTTTCATCACTCGATGTAGATCGTGTGAGACCATTAACACCGCACAACCTTGCTTTTGATGAATGTCTTGAATCAGCTTGTATAAGTGCATTTGACCATTAACATCAAGATTTTGAGCGGGCTCATCTAGAATTAAAACATTAGGTTTAGCTAATAGTGCTCGAGCCAATAACACGCGCTGCATCTCACCTCCAGACAGTGAACTCAACTCATGATTTAAAATGGATTCAATGCTGGTTAATTGCGCAGTTTCATGTAGAAAATTAGTATCAACTTTTTGATTGAGCTGTAAAAAGTCTAATACTGAAATAGGAATGAATTCATTAGGGATGAATTTTTGCGGGGTGTAGCCTAGGCGAATGTTGCTAGACTTGGTCACACTACCAGTATCTGCTTTGATCAAGCCTAAAAGCACTTTAATGAGTGAGCTTTTACCTGCGCCATTTGGGCCGATAAGTGTAATAAACTCACCAGCCATAAGCTCAAAACTCACTTGATCAAGAATACTCTTGCCGTGACGGCTAAGGCTTATTTTATCAACATGAATAAGGGTGTCTGACATAGGGCTAGTAATTACTAAAGTAATGTTATTTTACAACTTAAGCAGAGGTTAAAATACCTGAAAGTACTTGCAAAATTTTATAAACCGATTAAAGGCTCCTTAGCATGTCACATAAGCTAATCTTACTAGATGGTTCGGCGTTTTTATTCCGAGCTTATTTCTCAACATTAAAGCAAAATCTGAGCAATCAAGAGGGCTTCCCAACGGGTGCTATTTTTGGCGTGATTAATGCCATTAAGCGTTTGCAAAATCAATACCCAAAGGCTAAGTTAATTGCTATTTTTGATGCCAAGGGTAAGAATTTTCGTCATGAGATTTATCCTCAATACAAAGCGCATAGAAAACCTGCAGACGATGATTTGGTTATTCAAATTGAGCCTTTATACGAAATCATTCGTGCCATGGGATTTCATTTTATCTGTGTACCTGGTGTTGAGGCTGATGATGTGATTGCCACACTAAGTCGTTGCGCTGATGATAATTGCATTAAAACAGTGATTGCTAGTGGTGATAAAGACTTGATGCAGCTTGTTAGTCCAAACGTTACTCAGTTAGACATGAAAGGCGTGACCTATGATCGTGCTGGCGTGATAGAAAAAATGGGCGTTGCACCGGAAAAAATTTTAGACTTATTGGCGTTGACAGGTGATAGTGCAGATAACATTCCAGGTGTGCCTAGTGTTGGGCCAAAGACAGCTATTAAATGGCTATCTTTGTACGAAGGTTTAGATGGCATTAAAGATAATGCTCACGAAGTAAAAGGCAAAGTTGGTGAAAAATTACGTGATAATTTTGATCTACTAGACTTATCACATCGATTGGTTAAGCTTAAGTTTGATGTTGAGCTATCATGCAATATTTTAGATAATGAGCCTGGCCAAGACAATGCCGCGTTAGCGAGTTTGTATCAACAGTATGGATTTTATATGTGGCATAGGCAGTTGAATAATATAGATAATACATCGGTTTCTACTAATGACACCATAGAAAGTGAAAATCCTGAGCCTAATGTCAGCCCCGCTTTAGACTTAACAAGAGATTATTCACAAACCACAGTTGTCGATGAGTCAGTGTTTTCTAAAATGCTAGAGCGTTTAAACGCCGCTGAGAATTTTGTATTTGATCTTGAGACTAATTCTCTTGATTATATGAATGCGAAAATTGTCGGCTGGGTATTTTTAATTGAGTCAGATAGTTTTTATATACCGGTTGCGCATGATTATTTAGATGCGCCAAAACAGCTAAACTTTGATCAGGTAATGCAGGCATTAACGCCAATTTTGGAAAATGCCAGCATTGGTAAAATCGGCCAAAATCTTAAATATGATGCACATATTCTAGCTAATTATAAAATCGATTTAAATGGCATATCAGATGACACCATGGTGAAATCTTACGTACTTAATTCTGTAGCCACGCGCCATAATATGGATGATTTGGCTGAGCATTATTTGAATCATCAAACTATTTCATTTTCAGATGTTGCAGGCAAGGGAAAAAAGCAAATCACATTTAATCAAGTTTCGTTAGAAGTTGCTAGCCCTTATGCGTGTGAAGATGTCATTGTGACGGATCTTCTAAACAAGGCATTGGATGATCAAATTGCACAATATCCAAAGTTGGTTAAGCTGTATCAGCGTGTAGAGTTGCCACTGGTTAATGTGCTGATGAAAATGGAGCGTAATGGTGTTAAGCTTGATGCACAAGCACTAGGTGTTCAGCAAATTGACATTAAATCACAGATGGATAGTATTCAAGCTCAAGCTTACGAACTAGCAGGAGAGGTGTTTAATTTAGAATCACCAAAGCAAATTCAACAAATTCTTTTTTCTGAAGAGGGATTAGGGTTGGAAGCTAAAAAGAAAACACCTAAAGGTGCACCTTCAACTAATGAAGAGGCGTTGAAGTTGTTAGACCATCCATTGGTAGATTTGATCTTAAGTTACCGCACTCTGACCAAGCTAAACTCTACTTATTTAGAGGCATTACCAAAGCAGATTGATATGCACACTCAACGATTGCATACTTCTTATCATCAGTCAGTGACAGCAACAGGGCGTTTGTCCTCTTCTAATCCAAACCTACAGAATATTCCTATTCGCTCTGAACAAGGTGCGCGTATTCGTGGCTCTTTTATTGCTGACGAGGGTAATGTTATTATTGCAGCAGACTATTCTCAGATTGAGCTTAGAATTATGGCGCATATTTCACAAGATGTGAATTTATTACAAGCCTTCAAAGAAGATCGAGACGTCCATAGTGCTACTGCAGCAACCATGTTTAAAGTGGCAACAGATGAAGTTAGCAAGGAGCAAAGACGTCGAGCTAAGGCAATTAACTTTGGTTTAATTTACGGTATGAGTGCCTTTGGTTTGGCCAAGCAGATTGATGTGTCGCGCACCGAAGCGAAAGAGTATATCGATGCTTATTTTGAAAATTATCCAGGTGTGGCCGATTATATGGAAGACACTAGAGAGTCTGCAAAAATTCAAGGCTATGTTGAAACGGTTATGGGCAGAAGACTATATTTGCCACAAATCAATGCTAAGAATAAAATGCTACAACAACACGCATTAAGAACAGCGATTAATGCGCCTATGCAAGGCTCAAGTGCGGATATCATTAAATTAGCCATGTTGGATGTTGCTCAGTGGATAGGAAAAGATAACACAGATATCAAGATGATTATGCAAGTGCATGATGAATTGGTATTTGAAGTGAAAGCTGATAAGGCGGATGAGTTTGCCGATAAAATAAAAGACTTAATGGAAGGCGCTTATTCGTTAGATATTCCGTTAAAAGTAGATGTTGGTATGGGTAGCTCTTGGCAACAAGCACACTAGCCGCCTTTATACATCTACTTAGAAAATTATCAATATAAAATAATATGAAACAACAACTACAAGAATTATTAACTCAAGCGATACAATCACTCATCAGTGATGGCGTCTTAGAAAGCTTACCAGATACGATCCGTATTGACCATTCTAAGGATAAAGCCCAGGGAGATTTTGCCTCTAATATTGCTATGGTGTTGTCCAAGCAGGCTAAGTGCGCACCCAAGGTATTGGCACAACAAATTATTGAAAAATTAACCCAAGCAAGTGAGATTGAAAAAATTGAAATTGCCGGGCCTGGGTTTATTAACTTTTTCATGTCGCAAGGATCAAACAATCAAGTGCTTGAAGATATCCTTGTTGAGGCTGATAAGTTTGGCTTGTCTGAGTTTGGTAAAGGTCAAAGAGTGTTGCTTGAGTTTGTTTCTGCCAATCCAACAGGGCCGTTACACGTAGGCCATGGACGTGGTGCAGCATATGGCGCTACAGTTTCTAATTTATTGCGTGCTATTGGTTTTGAAGTAGATAATGAATACTACGTCAATGACGCCGGGCGACAAATGGATATTCTAGCTACCTCGGTTTACTTACGTTATTGTGAAGTGAGTATTTTTCCTGACAATGCCTACAAGGGTGATTACATTGTGGATATCGCCAAGCAAATTACTGACGTAGAGAAACACGATATTTCTGCAGGTGTTTGTAAAGATGAAAAAGACGGTGGCGATAAAGAAAAGCACATTGATGGCTTGATTGCTAATTGTAAGCAGATATTGGGTGAAAACTATAAGAAAGTTTATACACTGGCTATTGATAATATTCTTAGTGGTATTAAAGAAGATCTAGCGGATTTCGGTGTGGAGTATCAGCAATGGTTTTCAGAGCAGTCATTGGTAGATTCAGGTCTTTCTGAAAAAACAGTTAATGCACTACAAGCATCAAACCACATCTATGAAAAAGACGGCGCACTCTGGTTTAAAACTACAGATTTTGGCGATGATTTAGATCGTGTTGTGGTGAGAGAAAATGGTCTGCATACATATTTTGCTTCTGACATTGCTTATCATCTTGAAAAGTTTGAACGCGGCTATGACAAAATTATTAACATTTGGGGTTCGGATCATCACGGCTATATTGCTCGAGTTAAGGCAAGTATTAGCGCATTAGGGCATGATACAAGCAAGCTAGAAATTTTATTAGTACAGTTTGCAAATCTATACCGAAATGGTGAAAAAGTGGCAATGTCCACCAGAAGTGGATCATTTGTTAAGCTCGAAGAATTGCGCCAAGAAGTTGGTAATGATGCGGCGCGTTTTTTCTACATATTGCGCAAGTCAGAACAGCACATGGATTTTGACCTTGATTTAGCCAAATCTAAGACTAACGAAAATCCAGTATTCTATATTCAATATGCGCATGCACGTATTTGTTCAGTGCTTAAACAAGCGCAAGACATGAATGAGGTTAATCCAGATTTATCATTACTAACGAGTGATTCAGAAGTGTCATTAATTAAAGAGTTGAATCGTTATAAAGGTGTTTTGCAAAGTAGTGCGTTAAATTATGAGCCACATGTATTGGCTTATTATTTGCGTGATTTGGCGGGTGAATTTCACAGTTATTATAATAACAGCGAATTTTTAGTAGAAGAAGATGCACTTCGCAATACAAGGTTGTTGCTTATTCGTGCAATTAAACAGACACTGGTTAATGGCCTGAGTGTCTTGGGTGTAAGTGCGCCAGACTCTATGTAATTTGTTCATGAGTATTGAACGTGGATGATCAAGCACAAAGAATTGAAGCGCTAGATACGTCACGTTCTTTTTTAATTCAAGCGCCCGCAGGATCGGGAAAAACTGAATTACTCACTCAGCGTTATTTAAAGCTACTTTCAATTAGTGATTCTCCAGAAAGTGTTCTGGCAATGACATTCACTAAAAAAGCAGTCAGCGAGCTTAAAGCTAGAGTTATCGATGCATTAAAATCGGCACAAGGCGATCGACCTGATCTAGCACATAAACAAATTACTTACGATTTAGCGAGCGCTGTATTGGCTAAATCAGAGGCATTCGATTGGTATTTGCTGGAGATGCCTCAACGGCTTAAAATTTCTACTATCGACGGCCTATCTAATCTAATTACCAGTCGCTATCCTCAGCCAGGAACTTGGATTAATAAGAAAATTATCACTCAAACTTGGCAACAAGAGGCTATTTACTTGCAAGCCGCTAAACAGACTTTGCTGAGTATTGATGTGGAAGAGTTTTCCCAGTGTGTCAGTCAGACATTGCTGTATCTAGATAACAATGTTAATCGTTTTTATCAGCTAATTACCTACATGCTCTCTAAACGCGACCAATGGCTTAACAAGCTTTACATCAAAGATACTCTTGATGTGAAAAGTTTAAAAGACAGTGCGGCTAATATTATTTCCCAGCATTTAGAACAGGTGTTATCTCAGGCAAAGATACATTTTGAGGCTGATTTTTTTACTGCATTGAGTAACAATACTCGAGCTGAAATATCAACCATTGAAAAGTTGCCTGAAGCCACTCCTGCTGATTTATCTCAGTGGAAAGAACTGGCCGATCTATGCTTAACAGGTAAGGGCGAATGGCGTAAAACAATTACCAAGAAAAATGGCTTCCCCGCGGAGCTGAAAGCGCAAAAGAGAGTGGTACTAGAGACACTTGAAAGCTTATCTGGGCAGACAGAGTTTATGTCGCTTTTAAATGAAGTTAGCACCATGCCAGATGTTGATTTTGATACAGCACAAATGATAGCGTTAAAGAACATTGCGCAAGTGTTAAAAATTGCTGTTGCTCAATTAAACGTATTATTTGATGAGCAGCAATCAACTGATTTTATTCAAGTTGCTTTAGATGCAGATCAAGCATTGGTTGAGCATGAGACAACTGATATTGCTTTGTTTTTAGATTACAAAATACAGCATTTATTAATTGATGAGTTTCAAGATACTTCTAGTACTCAATTTTCCTTGATAGAAAAGTTGATTACTAATTGGCAAAAAGACGATGCCAAGACTTTATTCTTGGTGGGAGATCCCATGCAGTCTATCTACTTGTTTAGGCAGTCCCAAGTAGGGCTATTTTTACAAGTGAAAGAAGTTGGTATTGCCAATCTTCACCCTACTTTTTTAAAATTAACCACGAATTTTAGATCTGATCAAGTTATCGTAGAAGAGAATAATAAATATTTTTCAAGCATTTTTCCGCAGATAGAAAACGCTCAAGTTGGTGCCATTAGCTATTCCACTTCGGTGGCGAATGGTGCAGCAGATCAACAAGGCAAGGTTGAATTTCATTCATTCGCACATAAGGCTTATGTCCAAGAGGCACAACAAGTACTAAGCATTGTGCAACAAAATTTAGATAAGAGTGTGGCAATATTGATTAGAAACCGATCACATCTAAATGAAATTGTGCTCGCGCTAAAAGCGGCGGATATAGTATTTGAAGCACTTAAAACAGCACCACTCAATAAAGAGTCTTTTGCTCGAGATTTGATTAGCTTGACTCGTGGTTTATTAGATTTGGGAGATAAGCTAGCTTGGCTAGCTATTCTTCGAGCGCCTTGGTGTGGGTTATTATTAGAAGATATTTTGCAATTATCTAAACATCCGGACAAGGTTATATTTGAGTTGATCCACGAACCATCGGTATTAGAATATTTAACGAAAGACGGATCAACAAGAGCGCAAAGTCTTCATGCAAGTTTGACAACAATTATTGATAACTATTCAAGATTTAGCTTTGTGCAAATGCTTGAATTTGCTATTGAGCAATTATGCCCACAGCAGTCTTTATCTGAACACAAGACTATGATTAAGCGTCAATTTTTGAATGTAGTGCATGAGTGTGAAGTGCTTGGTCAGCTTAATATTAAGACCATTAACCAACAACTCAATGAGTTATATGCGCCGAGCATTAGTAGCAATATTAAGATAATGACCATCCATCAGGCTAAAGGCTTGGAGTTTGACGTGGTTATTATTCCTGGTTTGGGTAGAGCTCCTCGAGCCAATCAATCGGCTATTATCCATCTGCATGAATTTTCTGATCAGTCGTTATTGTTAGCACCAATTAAATCTTATCAACAGACAAAGCCTAGTCATACCTATCGCTATTTACAGAAAGTAGAGTCAAAACAAGGTCATTTTGAAAGCATGAGATTGTTATATGTTGCGATGACACGTGCTAAATCTAATATTCATTTACTGGCCACACTGAGTAAATCTGGAAAAGCTAGTGAAAATACCTTTTTAAAATTACTTGAGCCTGCGCTAAAGCACCAATTTGAAGTGCTAGATAATACGACCAAGGATGAAGCGGAAGATCTTATTGAGGCGCCAAAATTAGAGCGCTATCAGACTATGCTAAGTGCGAATCCAGTTGTCACTGATGCGCACGAGACGATTGAGTTTAATAATAGTGTTAATATGGGTTACAAAAGCCTTTTGGGTACTTTTATACATCAATGTTTAGAGCTTGATGTCTTTGAGCTGAGTAATTCAATTATTGACGTACGCTTACTAGAGCTTGGATTTTCTTTAGAAAATTTAGCACATGCTAGAGATCACATCGTTCAATTGTTGAAAAACACTCGACAAGATGCTAATTTTGATTGGCTCTTTAAACACAGACAGTCCACCCAGGTTGAGGCTGAATTTATGTATCAGGGCAAGAGTGTTATCATTGACCGATTGTTTATCGACGATAATATTTTATGGGTTGTTGATTTTAAAACTGCCGATAGGTTGGCCGATGAAACCGATGAGGTATATGTTAAACGCCAACAGATAAAGCATACTAAGCAGCTAAAATTTTATAAAGAAGTATTGGCTCATGCATATAACAACGAAATTAGGTGTGCCCTTTATTGCCCGTCAGTTAGTCAATTGATTGAAATAAAAGCTTAGTTAATAAGTCTATATTGTTTGCTTTGCATAGTTCACCTATTCCCCTAATTTTACGATTATTTAACCACTGCTCTATTCTGTATACTTTAGCATATGTCGTTAGCGCCTAAAAATCTCTATTCCTATCCAAAATTTTGGCCCCATAAAAAAGGACTTGTGCCTGCGCCATTACTGCCCATGTCTCGCAAGGAAATGGACGAGCTGGGTTGGGATTGTTGCGATATTATTATTGTTACTGGCGATGCTTATGTAGACCATCCTAGTTTTGGTATGGCGATTATTGGTCGGCTGTTGGAGTCTCAAGGATTTCGCGTGGGGATTATTTCTCAGCCGGATTGGCATTCTGCAGAGGACTTTCGTCAGTTAGGCAAGCCTGGCTTATTCTTTGCTATTGCATCAGGCAATATGGATTCTATGGTGAATCATTACACAGCTGAGAAAAAACCACGCTCTGATGATGCTTACACCGCAGGTGCCATGTCCGGAAAACGACCTGATCGTGCGACCACTGTTTACACTCAGCGCGCCAAAGAGGCTTATAAAGGCATCCCTGTTATTATTGGTGGTATTGAGGCTAGCTTAAGGCGTATTGCCCAATATGACCATTGGTCACAAACCATTCGTCGCTCTATTCTGCCCGATTCTAAGGCTGATTTATTACTGTTTGGTAATGCTGAACGTGCTGTTGTCGAAGTTGCACATCGAGTTGCAGCCGGTGAAGATATTAAGCAAATTACCGATATTCGGGGTACGGCTTTTATGCGTCAAGGAATCCCTGAAGGTTGGACACTATTAGATTCAAGCGAAATCGATACTGATAAAAGCCTCACTCATCCGCAAGCGGACCCTTATGCAGACACCTCTGCTAAAGATAAGCAAAGTTGCGGTGATAAAAACAATCAAGCCAAGCCTAATAAAATTGATCCCAATCAGGGGGCGGCCCAAGTGATTGATTTTGATCACCGAACTAAGGGTTTGAATCGAGAAAATACCGTTATTCGCTTACCTTCTTTTGAACAAGTGGCAACAGATCGTTATCTATATGCACACACATCGCGCGTTTTTCATTTAGAAACAAATCCGGGAAATGCACGAGCCTTAGTGCAGCGCCATGGTGAGCGAGATGTTTGGCTAAATCCACCACCCATTCCGTTGTCAATGGAAGAGTTTGATAGTGTTTTTGAATTGCCTTATACGCGCAAGCCACATACCGCTTATGGCAAGCTCAAAATTCCAGCCTTTGACATGATTCGGCATTCTGTGAATATTATGCGCGGGTGTTTTGGTGGTTGTACTTTTTGCTCAATTACCGAGCATGAAGGTCGTATTATTCAAAGTCGATCTGAAGACTCTGTGATTCGTGAAATCGAAACTATTCGTGATACAGATAAAAGTTTTAAAGGCAACATTTCTGATTTGGGTGGCCCAACCGCTAATATGTATCGCCTGCAATGCAAAGATCCTAAAATAGAATCAGCTTGTCGTCGCTTAACGTGCGTTTATCCTGATATTTGTCCAAATCTGGGTACCGACCATAAGCCATTAACCAAACTGTACCGACGTGCACGTAACTTAAAAGGCATTAAGAACATCTTCATCGCCTCAGGCTTGCGTTATGATCTTGCTATTCGAGATCCTGAATATATCAAAGAGTTGGTTACTCACCATGTGGGCGGGCGCTTGAAAATTGCGCCTGAACATACTGAAGATAATACATTGTCAAAAATGATGAAACCAGGCATCGGCTCTTATCATCGCTTTAAAGAATTGTTTGATCGTTATTCTAAGCAAGCAGGAAAAGATCAGTATTTGATTCCTTATTTTATTTCTTCTCACCCAGGAACCAGCGATGAGGACATGCTCAACCTGGCATTATGGCTAAAGAAAAATAACTTTAAGCCTGATCAGGTACAAGCTTTTATCCCAACACCCTTGGCAATTGCTTCAGCGATGTATCACACCGAGTTAAATCCACTGAAGAAGATTACTCGTAATTCAGAATCGGTTAAAACACCTCGTAGCGGACATCAGCGTAAATTACACAAGGCTTTTTTACGTTATCATGATCCTAAAAATTGGGACATATTACGAAAGGCATTAAAGCAAATGGGGCGCAGTGATTTAATTGGTAATAGAGAAGAGTGTTTAGTGCCTTATTTCAGAGTGAGTAACACCTCAAAGCCTCAGTACGCACGCAAACAAAATAATGATTTTCATCATCGCATCTCTATCAAAAAGAAAAGAAAGCGCTAAAGCAAAATAATCTAATAAACCTTTTTTAGTTTTATAAAAATTTCAAGAATCACACTTTTGATATGTATTTTTCACTAAATAAGCATTAGAAAATCGTCTTTATTAAGAATCTGGTTACTTTTTGGCTGGTCGAAACAATGCATTGATCATCGCAACAGCATCACAGCCGGCATCAAAAACTTTTTGTTGATTACTAAAGTCAATACCGCCAATACCAACAATAGGAATGCTGATCTGTTGTTTAGCCTTTGAGATAATATCAAGCTCGCAAATAGGCGCGTCTGGCTTAGTAGTAGAGTTAAATAAAGCACCAAAAGCGACGTAATTTGCACCTTGTGATTCAGCTTGTACCGCCTTTGAAATACTATTGTAGCAAGAAGCACCAATAATAGATTTTTCGCCTAATTGTTTTCTAACATCTTTAATACGTGAATCGTCTTGCCCAAGATGCACGCCATCAGCGTTGGATTTTAGCGCTAGGTTGATGTCATCGTTGATGATAAATAAAGTATGATGCTTAGTGCATAGTTGGCGTAATGCAAGCGCTTCATTGAGTTTTATTTGATCATTGCTGGTCTTATCCGTCTGGACTGCTGGGCGGCGCTTGTGTCGATATTGCAATACGCTGATTTTATGCTGAATGATGAGCGCCTCAATATGAGCGATATTAATCGGTTCATTTGGGGTGATGGCGTAGATCCCTTTTATTTTTTGCATTAAGTTTGACATAATGAATTTTCAATTAAGACACAATTTATTAATCGCGACTTTTATTATAGTGATAATTGCCACTATGTGGCTTTTGATGAAAGGCTTGTCTTATTCATTTGGTATCTTGCAGCAAAAAGAAATGCCAGTAGCTACTCAAAGCGAAGTGCTTGATAAAGAAGTGGCATACGTGGAAAAAATTGTAAATTTTTCCTTGCAAGAATTTAATGCACAGCAAGAGCTTACTCATTTTGTAAAAGCTAAGTATTTTTATAATTTTAAAAATTTACCTACATTATTGATTGATCCAACGGTAACTACATTCGATAAACAAGGTGGTGAAGACTTTACGCTAAGTTCAAAGCGCGCTCATTATTTAGACAGTGGGGAGTTGAAGTTTATGGGTAAGGTAGATGTCTCATCTAGTGATGGCATGACACATAAAATTAACACTCAAGAGTTATTGATTGACACCAATACTGATGATTTAACCAGTAAAAAAGAAGTGACTTATTTGGGCGAGAGTGCAAAGATTATTGCCCAGGGTATGCGCATGAAAACCAAACTTAATAAGATGAAGCTAGTTGGTGATACAACTATCTATCAAAACAGCGGGCAAAAAGTATTAACTAAGGATTTGTTTGTTGATCAATCTAATAATCAAAAGCATTATTATTCTGATCATAAAACCACGTATCTTTCTACCCAAAATAAGATTTATGCCCAAGGCATTGATATGAATATGAAAACTGACATTACCCAATTATTGGGTGCGGTTAAGATTTTGCAAGATTCGGGCTCTATCATTGATTCAAAAGATTTAATACTAGACCAAACAAAGGGTGCAGAGGTTTATCGTACTGAGCAGAAGATTCACTACCAATCTAGTGTGGCTGATATTCGTGCAAAAAGCATGTACTATGATGCCGCTCGACAAAAGATTAAATTCAGTGGTGGTGTAGTGGGGCGTTATGACTAAAGTATTGTTATTCGTTGTATGTCTAGTGCCTGAATTTTCCATGGCTTTGTCAACTGACAGAACGCAGCCGATCGAAGTTAAAGCCTACACAGTGGTTATTGATGAGCAAAAAGGCCACAGTACCTATACGGGCGATGCTAGTGTGATTCAGGGTTCATTGGCACTGAGCGGTGAAAAAATTCAAATCTTCAATAGTAAAACAGAAGTGACCAAGGTTATTGCCAAGGGTACTAAAAAAAACAGAGCGCATTATCAACAAAACCAATCCAATCAGGCTCGCTTTATCGAGGCAACTGCGGAAAAAATTGTCTATATGATTAAAAAAGAAATGATGCGCTTAAGTGGAAATGCGCACTTGGTTCAGGGCTTTGATTCTTTTAGTGGGGGCACACTAGATTACGACATTAAGAATGATAAGGTGATTGCAGAACAATCAAAAGACGGCACACAAAGAGTGCGATTCAAAATTAAACTTTAGAGGCTTTTGAAGTTTAATGACCTTTATATGTCATTAGAGATATATAAAACTACCTCTATATCAGAGCCTTATAAAAAAACACAATAGGTATAATTTTTAGCTTTAAAACCTAAATAGGATTGTACTATGTCAAAATTAGTCCCACCACATGGAAGCGACACGCTAAATGCACTAGCATTATCAGGCGATGCGTTAACAGTAGAATTAGCAAAAGCGGATTCTTTATCAAAAATTACTTGTTCTTCTAGAGAAGAAGGCGATATTGTTATGCTTGGTATTGGTGGCTTTAACCCATTAGAAGGATTTATGGGTAAAGCTGATTGGCAGGGTGTTTGTGATAACATGACAATGGCTAACGGCTTATTTTGGCCAATCCCAGTAACACTTTCAACAGATGATGAAGCTGTTAAAGCAGGCGATGAAGTTGCGATTGTTAGTGGTAAATCAGGTAATATTCTTGCAACAATGACAGTAACTGAGAAATACACGATTGACAAAGATCATGAGTGTGAAACAGTTTACAAGACAACTGAAGATGCGCATCCGGGTGTTGTTATGGTTCAAGCGCAAGGTAAATATAACCTTGCTGGCCCTATCAAAGTATTATCAGACGGCGGATTCCCTGAGAAGTTCGGCGATTTATACATGACACCAGCTGAAACTCGCGCTTACTTTGACGATAAAGGTTGGAAGACAGTCGCTGCATTCCAAACACGTAACCCAATGCACCGTTCACACGAATATTTAGCTAAAATTGCAGTAGAAATTTGTGATGGCGTGATGATTCATTCAGTGTTAGGCGGCCTTAAGGCTGGCGATATTCCTGCTGATGTTCGTTCAGAGGCAATTTCAACATTAATCGAAAACTACTTTGTAGATAACACAATCTTACAATCTGGCTACCCATTAGACATGCGTTATGCTGGTCCTCGTGAAGCATTATTACATGCATTATTCAGACAAAACTATGGCTGTTCGCACCTAATTGTTGGTCGTGATCATGCGGGTGTTGATGACTATTATGGTCCATTTGATGCACATAACATCTTTGATGAAATTCCAGAAGATGCATTAGTAACTAAGCCACTTAAAATTGACTGGACATTCTGGTGTCATGAATGTGGTGGAATGTCTTCAGTAAAGACTTGCCCACATGAGCCTAAAGATCGCGTATTACTTTCCGGTACGAAAGTTCGCAAGATGTTATCTGATGGTGAAGATCTTCCTGAAGAGTTTTCGCGTCCAGAAGTTGCTAAAGTATTGCAAGATTATTATGCAACTATTAAGGCAGAAGACAAGGTCGAGATTAAGTTAAGCGGACATTCAGCTAAATAATAACGCCCCAATTAGACTGGTGAGATTATTTTTAATATTACCAAAGAGGTATATTGCAATATCTCCACAAATTAATCATGTTTAGTTGGAAAGTAAAAGATAGAAAGTATAATAGTTGGATTTTGGCGAAAACGTAATTTACGTTGAGATAGAAAAAGACTGTAAAAAAGCGCTAAGTGAAAGCTTAGTATAAATGAAGTAATTGATTTAACCTAAGGAGGGTGACCTATGATCGATTTCAGTACCACACCGATTGCCACATTAGTGGAAACTATCGGATATGAAAGTATGCAAACTTATGTAATCGTAATGATTGCATTAGTAGTGCTTATGACAATTGCAGATCTAATACATAAAGGAAGTACAACGTATTTCTTTGATGCAGCGGCTAAAGCAGAGAAACAACTAGCAGCAGGCGAAGCAGTTTGTACAGTTGGAAGAGAAGAAGGTAGATTATCACAGCTTAGCGCTGGCGATAAAGCTGGTATTCTTGTAAGCACTATCGTAACTGATGTTGCAACAGCTGGCGAATTTGCTAACCCTGTTCGTCGTTTGGTTCACATCTTAACGATGTACGGTTTCATTCTATTCAATGCAGCGACTGCAATGATTATCTTTGGTGAAAATGCAGCTGACGCTACATTGGCTCAAGTATGGAACACAGGTGCAGTTTTGTTGTTTATCGGTACTTTCTGGTATTGGTTCTCATTTAAGGTTGACACTGAATCTGAAGGCATTTCATGGACAAGCATTACACTTAGAAAAGACATGTTCTCATTATCATTAATGGCAACATCAGTAACAGCATTAGGCTGGTCTTACACTGGTGGCGGCGAAGGTATCTGGTTTGCATTAGTAATCCTTTCAACTGCATCATTATTTGGCGGCGTTTACTGGTCTAAGTTTTCTCACATGTTCTTCAAGCCTGCTGCTGCTTACAACAAGCGCATCATTACGGCTAATGGCACAAACGAGAACTTACCACACGAAACTAGATTTGGTGGAAAGACTGCTGCAGACGATGATTTCCAGCAAAACAGACACTCTATGGAGCTTCTTAAAGATGCACCAATGGACATGGGTCTTGGTATTAAGCGCGAAGCGCCTAAGCACTACTAAATTAATTAATTAAATAAGAGAGAAAATAATATGCCAACTTTTGTATATATGACTCGTTGTGATGGTTGTGGACATTGTGTAGATATCTGCCCATCTGACATTATGCACATTGACGAAAAATATCGTCGTGCTTATAACATTGAACCTAATATGTGTTGGGAGTGTTACTCATGTGTAAAAGCATGTCCACACCAAGCAATTGACGTACGTGGTTACGCAGACTTTGCGCCATTAGGACATAGTGTACGTACTATTCGTGATGAAGAGAAAGGTACGATCGCATGGAGAGTTAAATTCCGTGACGGCCGTGTTAAGAACTTCTTATCACCAATCACTACGCAGCCATGGGGCACTAAAATCCAAGACTTTAGAGATTTGGATGAGCCTACAGCTGAAATGCGTAACTCTGAGTTATTAGCATTTGAACCTAAGTACATCCGTATGGATGACGGTGGTTTACACACGTTCAAAACTAATAAATTAACATTAAAAGCTGGAGGCGAATACCATGAGTCATTGTAAAACTATTGTAGAAGACAACATTGATATCCTTGTTGTTGGTGCTGGCTTAGGTGGTACTGGTGCTGCTTATGAAGCTAGATACTGGGGTCGTAATAAGAAAATTGTAATCGCTGAGAAAGCAAACATCAACCGTTCAGGTGCTGTTGCTCAAGGTCTTTACGCTATTAACTGTTACATGGGTACTCGTTTCGGCGAAAACAATCCTGAAGATCACGTACGTTATGCGCGTATTGACTTAATGGGTATGGTTCGTGAAGATTTACTTTTTGATATGGCTCGTCACGTTGACTCTGCGGTTCATAAATTCGAAGAGTGGGGCTTACCATTAATGAAAGACCCTAAGAGAGAAAATGCTGAAGGTCTTGCTAAAGGCGCATACATGCGTGAAGGTAAGTGGCAGATCATGATTCATGGTGAATCATACAAGCCTATCGTTGCTGAAGCTGCTACTAAGCAAGCTGATAAAGTGTACAACCGTATTATGGTTACTCACTTATTAATGGACGATGCTAAAGATAACCGTGTTGCTGGTTGTGTTGGTTTTAACGTACGTACTGGTAACTACCACGTATTTAAATCTAAGGCTACTATTGTTGGTGCTGGTGGTGCTTCTAACATCTTTAAACCTCGTTCAGTAGGTGAAGGTGCTGGTCGTGTTTGGTACGCTCCATGGTCTTCTGGCTCTGCATATGGCTTATTAATTGAAGCTGGTGCGAAGATGACACAAATGGAAAACCGTATCGTTCTTGCACGATTCAAAGACGGTTATGGTCCAGTTGGCGCATACTTCCTACATTTACATACATACACTCAGAATGGTTATGGTGAAGAGTATGAGTCTAATTGGTTCCCTGCATTAGAAGAAATGGTTGGTAAGCGTTACTTGAACACTGAAGCATCTCATGTTTCTGCACGTCCAATTCCGACTTGTCTACGTACTTCTGCAATCATTTCTGAAATGAATGCTGGTCGTGGTCCAATTCACATGGTAACAATGGAAGCATTCCAAGACCCTCATTTAGAAGAAGTTGGTTGGGAAAACTTCCTAGGTATGACTGTTGGTCAAGCGGTATTATGGGCTGCAACAGACATTGATCCTAAGTACATTAACCCTGAGTTGACTACTTCTGAGCCGTACGTTATGGGTTCACATGCGACTGCATGTGGCGCATGGTGTTCAGGTCCTGCGGATTTATCTCCACCAGAGTACTTCTGGGGCTATAACCGTATGACTTCTGTTGAAGGTTTATTTGGTGCAGGTGATGCTGTTGGTGGAACACCACACGCATTCTCATCAGGTTCATTTACTGAAGGCCGTTTGGCTGCTAAAGCTGCTTGTCAATATATTGACGACGGTAAAGGTGAAGGTATTGTTGTTTCTGATAAGCAAATTGCTGATCGTAAAGCGCAAATCTTCCAGCCACTTGAGACTTACAGAGTCGGCCGTAACGAAATCGTTGCTGGTACAGTTTCTCCGAGCTACATTCTTCCGATGCCTGGTCTACAGCGTCTTCAGAAGATTATGGATGAGTACTGTGGTGGTGTAACAGTTTCTTACATGACTAACGATAAGCTTCTAAACATGGGTATGCAGAAAATGGCTATCATGGAAGAAGACTTAGAGAAGTTAGGTGCTGAAGATATTCACCAGTTAATGCGTGCATGGGAGCTTAGACATCGTCATCGTACTTCTGAGTGTGTATTCCAGCATACGTTCTTCCGTAAGGAAACTCGCTGGCCTGGTTACTACTACCGTGGTGATGCGATGAAGCTTGATGATGATAACTGGCATGTATTGACAGTATCACATCGTGATCGCACGACAGGTGAGTACACTATGTCTAAAGCTCCTTGTTACCATTTGGTAAATGATGAGTAAAGATAAATAGAAATTAATTTTCTATTTTGATAAAAAGACCAATCTATTGTAGATTGGTCTTTTTTATCTATTGTAGGTTTTAACAAAAGACTTACAATAGATAAAAAAATAATTTATTGGAACAGTTAGTATGAATATTATTGATAAGACAGACGAAGAAATTTTGGCCATCGCACACCCAATGTGGGATGACTTAATTAAATTTTCTAACAATGCCAACTATGGCGCCTTTACTCGTAACTTCTCTGAAGATTTTTTACGTGGTGCAAATGAAGTTGAAATGGGTAAGCAGTTCGCTCGTAGTGAACTAACTAAAGGCTTGGAAAAAGGCGCTGATTACCTTGGCATGATTCGTCGTGGTGAGCATGTGACTGTTTTATATAAGCAAACCAACAATGGTAAACTTAATAGTAAAAAAGAAGGCGAATATCTTGGTCGTCTTGTATTGGGCTATGAGTCTGATGTTGTTAAAATCTTTGGTGCTACAATCTTTTAAATAATTATGGCTGATTTTATTGAAGAATCTAAATATGTTGAGCTGATCTATAAAGTTGTTGATCGTAAATCAGGTGATGTATTTTCAAATATTGAGTATCCGGTAGGATATGTACATGGCGCAAATGATGTGCTTGGCAAGGATGTTTTGGCTGAGTTAGAGGGTAGAGAGGCTGGCGATATCATTGAGATAAAAATTGATGTTGAAAAGCTTTACGGTCCAAGAGACGAGTCATTAGTATTTATTGATAAAATTGAAAACGTTCCGCAAGAGTATCGAAAAATTGGTACTAAAGTGACCATGGAAAATAAAGACGGCCAGCCAAAAGAATTTCTAGTTACTAAAGTTGATGATGAGACTGTTACCATTGATGGTAATAATCCATTGTGCGGACGTGATGTTAATTTCTTGCTTGAAGTGACGTTAGTTCGTGATGCTACCATTGAAGAAATGGAAGCTGGTGGTACAACGGATTCTGAGCCAAGTTTAGAAGAGATACTAAGTCAAGGTTAATATTATGAGCATTGAATTTACAGAGTCAGAAATCACAACCATCCAGAAAAATCTTGATAATCGCTGGAGAAAAGAAAAAAAACAAGTGCAGCTTGCTGATATTGAGATCACTAAAGAAGGTGAAGAAAATCCTACTTTATTTCCAGCCGCTGTCTGGGAAGATCCTAATTCTACGTTTATTATTATCAAACTAGGTGATTTCCAATATAAGAGTTTTTTCTACTATTTAACAGATAAGCGCTTTGATACCGGCCAAGATGAGTACAACGACCTTCATGAGTGCACTGACAAGCTGTTAAAGGCTCAGGCTGACTTTGTTTTAACAAAGAATACCAAAGGCTTGAATGTTCAAATACACAAGGGTACAGGCATTTAATCAGTCTTTAGATTTTTAAAAAAAAAGGATGCTTTTGCATCCTTTTTTAATGCCCTCATAAAACTGATAGATTTTATGAATTAAAAATTGATATAATTTATTATGTTTTTTGAGGAGAGAGCTATGTTGTTACCTGTTTTAGGTGAATTGAGCGAAGAAATTGTTGCGTTATTTTTTATTATTTTCAGTGTTTCTATTATTTTTGGCGCGGTAGCCCGTAAAACTGACTTTTGTCCTTTAGGTGGCATTGCAGATGTCGTTCATAGTGGTAATACCGGTCGTCTATCGATGTACTTCTTTGCAATTGCTACCGCTATACTTGGTGTCACTATTTTTGAAGCGTTAGAGATTTTTAGCGCCGATGGTACACGCCCTCCCTATAGAATGAGCCAGTTTCGTTGGCCTGCTTATTTGGCGGGTGGTGCATTCTTTGGTGTTGGCATGACCTTATGTCGTGGCTGTGGAATGAAGAGTATTCTTAACCTCGGTGGCGGCAATCTTAAAGCTATTATTGCTATTTTGGGCATGGGTTGTGCAGCGGTATTGATGTTATATGTTGAGGGATTCTTTAATGATTACTTTTTGTCTTGGGTTTTGCCAGCCTCACCTAATTTAGATAATTATGGCTTTGAAATGCAAGATTTGGGCACGATCCTAGGAAGTCTTACAGGCATTGAAACCTCGACAATGCGTATCGTTATTGGACTAGTATTGTCATTATCGATCATGAGTCTGGTATTTAAAAGTAAAGACTTTGTTGCTAGGCGTGATAATTGGATTGGTGGCTTTATGATTGGTGCACTGATTGTGGGTGCCTTTTATATTTCTGGCGGTCCAATTGGTGAGCTGGCTAATGAAGCTTCTGAATTTAGTGACAACCCTCAGTATGGCATGGGTACGCAATCGTACACTTTTATTCGTCCAATGGGTGATTTGCTTTATATTGCCTCGAACCCTGAATGGTATATTTTAACCTTTGGCTTAGTTGCTTTCTTAGGTGTGGGCACAGGCTCAGTGTTGATTTCTATTGTAACCAGACGTTTTAAAATCGTTTGGTTTAATTCTATTGGTGAGGCATTGCGTTATGCTGTTGGTGGCGTTATGGTCGGCATTGGTGGTATTTTGGGTATGGGTTGCACCTTAGGTCAAGGTATTGCCGGCACATCAACTTTGTCATTAGGATCGTTTGTGGATCTATTTGCGCTTATGTTAGGTGCGTATATAGGTATCCGCATGCAAAAGCAATTTATGAATGATCATGAGGTTCCTAGAGCTGATTAGCTATTTTCATTAGACGTAAAAAAAGGCGTGCAGTAGCACGCCTTTTTTTTATTATCTTTTATTAACTACCCTAGTAAAGGAGTACCTAGTAAAGGAATAATCATGATTGCAACGATGTTGATAATCTTGATCAGTGGGTTGATCGCAGGACCAGCCGTATCTTTATACGGGTCACCGACAGTGTCACCAGTCACAGCAGCTTTATGTGTGTCTGATCCTTTTCCATGGCCTTCACCGAGTTGACCGTCTTCGATGTACTTCTTAGCGTTATCCCATGCACCACCGCCGGTAGTCATTGAGATAGCAACAAAGATACCGGTTGCAATAGAGCCGATTAATAAACCGCCTAATGCTTCAGCACCTAGTAGTAAACCAACAGCTACTGGGAATAG
>LWDU01040822.1_pt1 | contig 77889 bp, 70 predicted proteins | sample 727161 | NCBI WGS metagenome assembly LWDU01 (sample SAMN04566230, study PRJNA314399) | hydrothermal vent metagenome | isolation source: deep sea hydrothermal plume seawater | place: Mexico: Gulf of California, Guaymas Basin | collected 2004-07-11
TCTTCACTGAACCACTGATGTCCACATTCTCGATGACGGTTCCATCGACCGTGATCTTCATTCCCCCACTCGGCACAAGTATCGACTCGTCGTACGGTCCCGTGTTGTTCGGACCGGGCTTGTCGCCGGACCCGCCACCACCGCCACCCGGGGGGCTGATGTTGACCAGAACCAGACGCTGGGTCGAACCGTAGCCGTTCGTGTCATTCGTGAAGTCCACCTCGGCCTGGTAGGAGCCGACGGCGAATGCGGCAGCTTGCGTCGGGTCCAAGGCGACCACAACCTGGGAAGACTGGCCGGGGTTCAGGACACCCTGGGTGGGGCTGGAGAGCGTGGCCCATGAGTCGCTGCTGAAGGCGGCCCAAGCGACGATGTCCGTGCCGGGATTGGTGACCGTGTAGGTCTTCGTGATACCCGCGAAGTCCGATCCTTCTTGGCCACTCAGGACGAAGTTGGAGGCAGGGTCAACGCGGATGATGCCTACGTCGGCGTCGCCGGGGCCTACACCGAAGTTCTGTTGGACCTCACCGTCCGTCAAAGCACGGTCGTAGATGGCCGCAAGGTGGAAGCCACCCAGCCAGGGGCGGGAGGTGCCGATCTCGTTCCCAAGGGCGAACTGGAAGGACGCATCCCAGTTCTGGAACATGCCCGGGGATGTCGTCAGCAGTTCGAGCTGGCCGTCCACCCAGAGCTTGGCGCTACCGTCTGTGGCACGGGTGTAGACCACGTGCTGTAGCTTGGCCTTGGCCACGCCGCCGCCCGTGTCGATCAGGGGCATGCCGTTCAGGTCCGTGACCGTGGTACGCAGACGCGTGTTGTAGGAGTCCGTCGCGGCACTGCCCCAAAGGCCCTGGCCCAGGGTGAAGTCCCGGATCGACGCGCCTCCAGAGAGGGTCATGATGCGTGCCGGGCCACTCTGGGTCACGTTGGCGGGCGTGATCCACGCCTCCAGGGTGAGCTCGCCCGTGCTCATCAGCGTGGACGACAACTTGGCGGCGACACCGCTGGAAATCAGTCGCGTGGGCTGCGTGAGACTTAGGACACCCGGTACCCAGAGGGTATTGCCCGGATCTTCCACTGACAGGTCCAAGGCCGGCGAGACACCGGACACGTCGGCCACGTAGTTCGGGTTGCTGGCGTCCTCGAAGTCCCAGAGGGCAAGGAGTCCAGCAGAGACGCGGCCATCGCTCGACCCCTGGGTCAGCGTGACACGCACCTCTACGGGCAGGGGATTGGCCAAGGGGGCTTCTTCCTGCAGGGTCACCCACGCGCTGTGGTTGCCCTCGCCCAGTGCGGCCAGGGCGGCGCCATCGATGCTAATGGGGAGCGTGCTGGTGCTTGCGGGCCCGAGTTGGCCAGCGGCAAGTTGATTGAGTTGCAGCCAATCGTCACTTGTCGTAGCCGACCAGTTGATCGGGTTGGACGCGATGTTGCTGAGTTGCAGGGGCAGATCGTTCGAGGTGATGCCCGCGTCCAGGTCAAAGGTCAGATCGAAACCGTCTTCGGGGGAAGCCACCAGGCCGGATCCGCCGGGGGTGGGCCGGACGTTCAAGGCGAAGGCCAGGTAGATCTCGCCCTGGTGATTACGCCTGTCGCGGAACACCACATCCAAGGGGTAGCGTCCCACGCTCAATAGAGCGGCAACGGGTTGATTGATCTGGACAACGATCGTGGCTGTTTCGCCGGGGTTGAGTTGGCCTTCGGTCGCCGAGAAGATCAGCCACGGAACTTCCCCGTCAAGTGCCCAATCGATGACACTGTACTTGGAGGAGTTGTTCAGGATGAACTCGCGCTGGCCCTGCGGGAATGGACCGCCCCAGGGCCCAGAGACCTCATAGGACGAACTGTCGTTCATGGTGAAGCCGTACTCGTCTGCGGCGCTGCCTGACGAACCGGAGCCCGTGCCGAGCATGTCCGAGCAGCCCAGAAGTGTCGAGGCAGCTAGGGCGAGCATTGCAAGACGACTTGCTTGCCGCCTACGCGATGGATTGCGGGTCATTTGTGTCGTCCGCTCGTTGGCGTCCGTTCTTGCGGTGATTGGATCCATGTCAGTTCTGATTGGGCTTGCGCCGGTGCTCTCCTGCACCAATTCGCGTTGGCTCAGATCTGCCCCCCCCCCCGGGATCATCATCAAGGATGACCGCAGCATCCTATGCTGCGGAAAGGGAGCCTCCTTACACCCGATCCCTGAATCTGATGGCGATTCCGAGATCGTGTGGGCAGGTCTGCGCCGCTGGTTGTTAGGGAGTGCCCCTCGAGGTCGATTTATGGGGGGCACACGCTTTCCCAGCCCGTCCAGGAGAATCCTGGGGGGTGGGTTGGCGCCTAGTTCTTCGGGTACCTGGATGCGGAACTTGAATTCATTGGTGATTCCAAGGAGTACGCATTTGCAGCGCCGCAATGGCCCCTACGGCACACCGCTTCCCCTCCGGAGGCCCTCAGGCCTCCTGCTCAGATCCCTCGGTCTGGCAGATTGTCCCCTATCAGGAACGCTTTCTCACATCAGTACGCTCCGCGGCCGGAAAACACGGCCCCGAAGGTCTGAAGGAGCAACTTGAAGTCCAGCCAGGCAGAGCGGTTGCGGATGTACTCGATGTCCATCCGCATCATCTCGACGAACCCGATGTCGCTTCGGCCACGTACCTGCCAGTAGCACGTCAGCCCACCGGTGACCTCTAGCCGCTGCATCTGCCAGGGTTCGTACTTGGCCACCTCCTTGGGCAGCGGAGGGCGCGGTCCCACCAAGGTCATTTGTCCCAGCAGCACATGGATGAGCTGCGGCAGTTCGTCGATGCTCGAGCGACGCAGGAAGCGGCCCACGGGGGTCACACGCGGATCCTGCACGTCCTTGAAGATGGGGGAGCCCGCATGCGCGTTGCGCTTCGCATAGACCTCGGGCCTGCGCTCTTTGTCCTCTTGCTGGCGCTGGTCCGCATCCTGATACATGGACCGGAACTTGTAGAACGTGAAGAGCTTGCCCCCCAATCCAACGCGCTGACAAACGTAGAAGATGCTGCCGCGTGAGGTGACTTTGACGAGCAGGGCCGCCACCAGCAGGATTGGGCTGGACAAGACGAGTAGTACCGTCGAACCGATGACATCCGCCACACGTTTCCCCGGGGGAAGGGGATCGATCAGGTGCTTGTCCATGGGGAGGCTGCGGTGTCCACTACTGCGTTGATCCACATATCCCAGCCCGGCATCTTCAGGATGCGGAAGGTTCGTTGGGGCCGTGGAGGTCGAGGACCTGGGTGCACTACTTCTCACCGCCTTGAATGGGCTACTGCTCCCAGTCGCTGCCTTGCTTGAACCCGGGCGGGACTGGTTCGTGCCTTCCTTTGATTCAAGACTGTCGATGGAGTCGGGATCCGCCCAATCGAACGGATAGGAATACACCTCAGCGTCATAGGCCAGTTCGGACTCGCCGAGGCGCGTCACCACGCCGTTGGCAACGGCATAGGCGTCGTTAGGCTCTGTCTCCGGCAGGAGAGCGGCAACACGCCGAGAATCCAATCGACCGACCGTGTCGTAGATGCGTAGGCGGCCGAGCAGGACCGAACTCGCCATCATGGAGTCCGTTCTGCGACCCTTCCCCGGTGTGAGGACGATCATCGAGAAGGACTGGTCGAATCGGTCTGATCTATCCCTCTCCGCGCGGAAGCGGGATTCGAATTCGGACGTGGTCAGCACCCCTCCGAGGCGGGATGGGCGCACAAAAATGGAGCGAATCGAGCGGAATATTCGATCCACGCGGCCCTGCGGTGGGGCCGGAAGCGTTCCGGGAAACATTGAGTAAATTGTGGGAGCGGTGAAGGTCCAGCGGGCCACCTTGCGGTGTGTGGCCCAGGACCGATGCAGGGAAGTCCCCCGAAGGGGAAGTGCGCTGATTCTAGGCCAAGCGAATGGAATCCGTAAGGGCTGCCGTCGCTCAAACTCATCGTTTGGCGCGCCTCATAGGATGTTGTTTAATCCGAATCGAGAAACCCTGCTCTGCTGCCTTAGGGGGCGCCTGTGTGCTTGAACAAGAGCCCGGGCAATCAGTAGTTCTTACCCGTTTGCGGTTCCATTTTCCCCTGAGCCGATCCCATCCAACTCCCTGATCGCTTCGATGACGCTTTTGACACCAAGGGCCTCCATCGTCGTCGGCAAAAAGGGTGAGTGCGGGTCCCAGCGAGGTTCACGAACCACCCGGGACCGGTCACCAAAGGGACCGGTCCGCGCCGGGTCCCCGGGACCGAACAGAGCCAGTACGGGCACCTGCTGGGCTACGGCCAGGTGCATGGGACCCGTGTCGCAGCCAACGAAGAGTCGTGCGTGCCCTAGGAGCGCGATGAGCTGTTCCAAAGAGGTTCCACCCACCAGATTCACGACTCCCTCTGGGCCAGCCGCAGTAGCGATCTGCGCTGCGCCTTGGTCCTCCCTGCCCCCGGTGAAAACCACCGGTGCATTCCATTCTTGAGTCAGGGCGTGAGCGAGTTGACCGAATCGTTCGGCAGGCCAGCACTTGGCTGGCTTTGAAGCACCGAGGTTCATTATCCAGGGGGGAGCTCCCCAAGCCTCCACCAGCCCACGCGCCCAGGCATCGGCAGCGGGATCGGCGGGCAGCACGTGTCGAGCACGTGCTTCACCCAGGCCTAGGTGCCGCGCGAACTCCAGGTACTGGTCCACCATGTGGGCGCGCTTTGGACCGGCGGTAATTCGCTCACGTGTGAATAACCAGGAACACTCCTTGGTCCGCGCCCGATCGAACCCCAACACCCTGGGCGCTCGGCTGGCCCGCGCCAGAAGCGCACTCTTGAACAACCGTTGCAGGTCCACGGCCAGCTCGTAGCCTTCCGCGCGCACCTCGTCCCGAACAGCTCTCCAACCCGCGAGGCCTTGGCCACGCTCCCAAACGTGTACACGATCCACGGCGGGGTGATTGTGGACCAGCGGGGCGGCCAAGCCATGGACAGCCCAGCCGATGCGGGTTTGTGGCGAGGCGTCCTTGATTGCCGTGGCGAGCACCAGGGCATTGGTTACGTCGCCGATAGCGCCCAGGCGGACGATCAGAATGGAGGAGGGCAGCTGGCTCATGGGCGCTATCTTGCCAGACGGCCCAGTGGGGGACGACCGCGGAAAGGGAGCGCTATCTCTCAAGGAAAGGTGCCAGCAGGGCGCGAGCCTGCTCAAGGTTTGCTCCGTGGGGCCCTCCCCTCTCCCCGGTACCCCCGTATCCAAGGGCGGCCAGCAACTCCAGGCCGGCCGTTGCCTGGTGTTGGACCTCCGCCAGGGTGCGCTCGGCACCCTCAATCCAGGTCAGCAGGCGTTCACCCAACTCCGCCGTGCGGGCGGGTTCGGCCCGCGAGAGGTCATTCGCGCAGGCCGGATCTGCCTGGAGATCGAACAACTCCAGAGCATGATCTTGCAGCAGATCGGTGGTCGTGAGTTCGGGTTTGACGCAATCCACGTGCAGGTGCATCACCAGATGCCAACCGTCGTGGGTTACGGACAAGGCGTGGGCATCTTCACCCCACGCGAAGCGCGGAGGCGTAGGAGCGTCTTCTTTCAGGAAGCGGAGCAGGTCCGTGCCGGGAAAACCTAGTGTTGGCAATCCAGCCAGCTCGAGGAGGCTACGCCCGAGCCCAACATGCTGCACGGGCTCTTCGATCTTCAACCCGGCCGGTCCACCCGGCCAGCGCAGGATCAAGGGCACGTGCAGGACGCTTGGGTACACACTCACGTGGTCCCACCAAAGGCCTTGTTCGCCCAGGCTCTCCCCGTGATCGCCGGTCACCGCCACGATGGCGTCCGCCATGCGATCGTGCTCAAGTAGTGCGCCGAGCTCCGCATCCAGGTGGCTTACCTCCCCCTGGTAGAGCGCGCGCACGAAGTCCAGATCCCGCACGCCCTTCAGGTGGGGCGGGAGTGGGCCACTCGGTGAAGGCAGCGAACTCCTGCGCGGATCCTGTCCGGCCGGGTAGTGGAGAAGAGTATGCGTATCGGGCGGATCGTAGGGCCGGTGGGCGTCATAGAGATGCAGCCAGATGAACAGTGGCCGGTCGTCGTGCTCTGCCATCCACTGGCGCAGCAACGCTACACTCTCGGGCGCGCTGCGGTCTCGTTCCACAGAGGGCCAGGCCATGCGGTCAAAGCCTTGCCCCAGCCCGCTCCAGGGATGGTTCATGTGCTTGGCGCTCGTGACCGCCAAGGTGGCGTAGCCCGCATCGCGGAAGCGCTCAGCAAGGGTGTCCGCCTGCTCGCCCAGGCGCGTGCGGTTGTTGGTAATGCCGGTGTCCCGCGGGTGCAGGCCTGTCAGGAGGGCCGCGTGGGAGGGCAAGGTGATGTTGGTGGTGGCGAAGCAGTCGCTGAAGAGCACACCCTGCCGTGCGAGCGCATCGAGGGCGGGCGTGTGAACCGCTGCGGCTCCCGGTGCGCTTGCAATGTGGTCGGCGCGGTGCGTATCGGAGGTGACCAGCAAGACCGTGGGTGGCGCTTCGGCGGGTTCCACCAGGACCGGTTCGCCGAGGACGATCAACTCGTCAGCGGGTGAGTCTTGGCTTGTCCCGGTTAGCTCGAATCTCAGGGTGAGCTCTTCCTGCGCATGGTCGGCGAGGTCCAGGACCACCGAGTTCCAGCCTGCAGCGGACCATCCTTCCAGAGGCTGCACACGCATGAGTGGGGTACCACCCGCGCTCACCAAGAGATGCGTGGATTGCGCGGGCCGCGGATGACGCTCCGCGGGCCCGTAGGAGAAACGCAATTGTGCTCTGGCCGGCACGCGCACCCGAGTGAACAGGGGCACGCCCACAGCCAAGGCCTGGCCGCGTCGACTGTCCCCATCGATGGCCACCAGATCGAGAGGCCTCGTTTCGCCAGGTAGCCAGGCACGCGGGGCGCGCTGGGCGAACTCCACTGCCAACAAGGCCCAATCAGGATTGAGCCCGCGCCCCAGGATCCGCAGTGTTTGGACCTCGACCAGCTCCGCAGGCAAGCCGCGCAGGTCAAAGGCGATTCGCTGGCGCGTGCCGGCCAGTACGAAGTGCACGTCCAGCGACCCGGACCTGATGGGTTCATCCGTTTCGTCCGGGCCCTTGCCCTCGACGCCCAGCCGCAAGCTGACGTCCGCCATCGCCAGTACGTCGAGCCAGACCAGGTTGAAGCGCGACGGGTCGAACTCTCCATCGACGGCGATCTCCTGGGACTCACCACCTTGAACCCGTAGCCCCGATTCTTCCCCGAGTTGGATGGGTTCAGTGACCGGAGCAAGACCCTGCCAGCGGGTTCCCTCCGGTGAGAAGACGACGCGCTCCACCCTCGTTTCCAGGGGCACGCCCTCGCCGTCGGGCATGGGCTGGAGCGCGAGCCGACCGCGGGTCACGGGCCGCTCGGGGCTGCAGGCCATGAGGCCCACGGCCAGGGCGAGGCAGACAAGCTGGGCGGGGGAGCGGGTGCAGGGGGCCATGGCCCGCACAGCCTACCCATCCCGGCGCTGGGATCCGCCTCTGGGCTTGAGGCCGGGCGGCCCCGGGGCGTGGGCAAAGATTTCTGGGCCAGGGGCTGATTCCGGCCAGCCCCTGTCGGGGGGGTAGTCTCAATCAGGGTGGTGCGCCCCATGCCCCCCGGAACATCGACCTCCTTGCCCATGAGACACCACCGCCAAGACTACCTCGCCTCTCCTGACCGCATGCTGACTCTGCCCGAGGTCTCACAGATCCTAGATCTCGGCACGGAGTCGCTCTGGAACCGAATAGCCCAAGCCGGCCTTGCCGTCCAGGTCCTGGTCACCCCCAGGGGAGAGCAATTGGCCCTCGCCGTGGAAGACGTTCTGCGTCTGAGCGGACCCACACCTCTGCGCGTCCTGGGAGCGGACCATGAACGCAATCCACTCGAGGCTCTCACGGCCGAATTTGAAACCGTGCTGTCCGAGCTGAGCCTCCTGAAGTTCCTCATGAACGCGAGCCAGGCCTATAGCGACCGACTTGAAGGACGCTTGCGCCAGGGCAGCTGAATCGGGCAGGTCCCATACCTCGGGTGGCATGTCCCCCGTGGGCGTCGCTATTAAGGGACTTGTCCCTGCAAGGAAGATCTCTGGTATCGAGGCTGCTAGCATGCGGTTCGAAGTGCAACCCGATCGATGCTGACCTCCCTGCGAACTCCTCTGTGCCTAGTGGCTTGGCTACTCGCACCCGCGATCGGACAGGACGCTCAACTCAAGACGGGCACTCTCGATGATCCGGAGGCCTTGGAGGCTGGGCGCTCCCACTACCTTGGGCGTCCCGTCGCGCGCACTATGCATTGGACCGGCGCCCCCTGGCTGTTGCGCGAGACAAGGGAGAAGGAGGAGAACGGGGTCATGCTCCGTGAGTGGCTGGCCTGTAAGCCCGGACAGGTGGTCTGCGATCTGGGTTCGGGGAACGGCTACCACAGCCTACCCCTTGCGCGAGCGGTGGCACCGGGCGGCGAGGTCTTGGCCGTGGACTTGCAACCCGAGATGCTCACCATGCTGAAAGTCCGCGCCGCGGATGTGGGCATTACGAACATCCGGACCATTGAGGGCGCGATCGACGATCCCCACCTAGAGCCCGCCTCCTGCGATCTGGTGTTGATGGTGGACGTGTACCACGAACTCTCGCACCCGGTGCGCGTGCTGGATCACGTGCGTCGCAGTTTGCGGCCCGGTGGACGTGTGGTGCTGGTGGAGTTTCGCAGCGAGGATCCGGAGGTGCTGATCAAGACTGAGCACAAGATGCCTCAGGTCCAAGTACTCGACGAAATGGCTCGCAACGGGTTTCGGTTCCACAGCGGAACCGGAGCCTTGCCGTGGCAGCACGTCCTTGCCTTTGAACGGGCGCCCACTAAGGAAGTCGACACCCGGGGTTGGTTGTCCCTTGGCGCGCGGGAGGTGGCTCTTGGTTGGTGGCGCGCCTTGGTGGGGGAGGAAGATCGCGTACTGCAGTCGTTCTTTCTTGAAAAGTCCCACGCTGCGACCACTGTGGCTTGGCGCGAGAAGGGACGGGCGAGCCATGAGGAGCCTGCGGGCTGGGCGAACTCCCTGAAAGAGTGGAAGCTCACCGCTTGTCGGGTCACCTCAAAATACTCAGGTTCCGTGCCAGGAGAGGGCGCCGCTGATGCAGCCCCAAGAACGCACGAGGGCTTCGCACGCTTCAGCGGCCCGCGCGGTGAGAGCATCGAGTGTCTCCTGGTTCTCAACGACGGTGGTTCCTGGCGCGTGAGTGCCGTGCACGGGGTGTCGCCACGAGAGGATCGATGACCATGGGTGAGGGGGAACCCATTCCGGTGACCTTGCTTGCCGGCTTCTTAGGCAGCGGCAAGACGACACTCTTGAACCGCATCCTCACGGCCCCCCATGGCCGGCGGGTGGTTGTTGTCGTCAACGAGTTCGGAGACGCCAACATCGATTCGGATCTGATCGTCGGCGGGGATGAGGATCTGGTCCAGCTTCAGGGGGGATGCCTTTGCTGCACCGTGAGGGAGGATCTTCGTACGAGCCTGCGCGGTCTGCTGGAGCGTCGGAACAGAGGTTGGTTCAGACGCCTCAAGTTCGACCAGGTCGTGATCGAGGCGTCCGGTCTGGCCTCTCCGGGCCCAGCCATCCAGACCCTCCTTGTAGATGCCGAGCTGGCCCGGGGCATGCGACCTGCGGGCATCGTGACCCTGGCGCACGCCAGACACATCGAGCACCAACTTCAGGAGCACCCGGAAGCCGCCGAGCAGGTGGCCTACGCGGATCACATTCTCTTGAACCACTGCGATGGCCTGGCCGAGGACGCGCTGTCCGCCGCCCAGGAAGCCATCGCACTTTGCAATGCCCAGGCTCCGGTTCAGCGCAGCGAGCACGCGGCCGTGGACGTTGTTCCCCTTTTGGACCTCGACCCCCTCGGGCGTCCCCCGGAGCACTTGGGGCAAGATTGCGACGAGGCCGACTGCACCCACAGCCACCATTCGAGCGGCGTGGGCACCATCACCCTGCGCTGCAGCGCACCCCTCGATGGGGAAGCACTGCGGGTGTGGCTGGAATTTCTCGGTCGCCGTCGCGGCCACGAGCTGTTGCGCGCCAAGGGCATCCTGCGCTTGGAGGGCAAGAGCGGCCTCTACTGCCTGCAGGGCATCTATCAGTGGCTGGAGTTGTCCCCCCTGCAGACGCGTGCGGAACCCCAACCGGACGCCCCGTCGGTCTTGGTCCTCATAGGGCGTGACCTGGACCGGGCTGAGCTGGAGCGTGGCTGGCGGGCCATCCAACAAGGACAGCCCGCCTGAGAGTCCGATGGTCCGCTCAAGGTCCATCCCGGGTCAGGCTTCAGATGGGTGCTGGCCCATCATCCGGTAGTCCTGGACCTTTTACCCACAAGATGTAGTATGTCGATGCCCCGCCCCAACCCTCTCCCTCCCCCCCGGAGTGCTCCCATGGAAGGTCCCGTACACGTCTACCTCGTCGGCGCTCACGCCACCGGCAAGACCACTCTGGCCCGCTGGATCCGCGACAGCTTTGGCCTGCCCATGATCTCCGAGGTGGCCCGTGGGGTATTGGCGGAGATGGAAGAGCGCCTAGACTCCCTGCGCACGGACGTGGAGTTGGTGAGCCACTACCAGTCCCAGGTCTTCGAGCGCCAGATCGAGGCCGAGCAATCCCAACCGGGTTCGTTCGTCTCCGACCGCGCGTTCTGCAACCTGGCCTACGCCGCCCATCACTCCAATCTGATGAATGAGGTGGCGACCGATCCACGCTTCGCGGAGTACATGGGTCAGGTCCGGCAGGGAATCGTCTTCTTCTTGCGGCCGCACCGGGAGCTCTTGCAGGAAGACGGCGTGCGCGCCGGAGTGGACTGGGAGGAGGTGCTGCGCATCGATGGCATGGTCAAGATGATGCTTGAGATGTTTGCCGTGCCCTACATTCCCATCTCATGCCTCTCCATGCAGGAGCGCACGCGAACTGCCGAACGGGTGCTGGGCTTGGCGGGCTTGAAACCCACCCAACCACGCAAGCGCTACTTGGATACCGTTGCCCCCGTTCCCGCCCGAGGCCGATCGCTCTCCGAGACCATGGCAGGGGCGTCCTACGCCAATCCTTCCGGCGGTCCCGGTACGCATACCCCTTGAGTTCGGGGCGCTAGCGTTCCATCCACCGCAAGCTCTCCAGGGGCACCCTTTGCACTTCGAATAGCGCGGCCACCAGAGCCCCGTCCTCTCCCGCCCGATGTGGCGAGTGGAAATCCCAGACGATGCGGCCATTGGGATCCAGTTCGAAGGCGCGTCCATTGCCGGTCTCGGTGATGAGTGTGTTGCCGCATCTCAGGCGGGTGGCCGCTCCGCAGAACAGAGAGAAGAAGCCGGTGGGTGGGTCGGCCTGCCACTGCCAGGTGATGGAGGCCGAGAGCGGGTCGTACTCCAGGACGCGGGAGGCCGGGCCTACCCGTGGGTCGCTGGCTCCCAGGTTGTCAAACAACAGGACGCGGCCCGAGGGCAGCAGCCGCGGGTCGTGGGGGCCGCGCCACCCGGCCCGGGCCAGCCACTCCACTCGTCCGGTCTGGGGATCGAGAACAAACAGCCAGTCCGGATTGCGAGCGCAGCAGAGGATGCGCCCTGCCTGAAAGGCGGGATGGGCGCCGGAGGGCGGATCCAGGATGGGCTCCACCGTGTTCACGTGCAGTACGTCTCCGGCCAGGGGGCGCAGGGCACGCAGGTCAGAGGCCCAACGTGATTGCAGTAACGCATCCAGAACCGAGACGCGTTTTTCGATCTGGCCGTCGGCAGAGATCCACAGTAGCTCGTCGTCCACCACCGACTTGCGCGGGTTGAGACTCTCCATCAGACGTTCTTTGCGGCCGAGGGTCAGGATCTGACCCGAGGGCAGCAGGGCCAGGTCGTGGTGAACCCTCTCGCCCAGGTGCCAGATCAAACGCGAATCCCGATCGACGCGAACGAGTCCACGTCCACCGTAGATGGCGACCAAGGAACCATCGTCCATCAGTCGCACCCTGCGCCACGTGTTCTGGTGCGCGTCATCCAGTGGGGGTGCATCGGGGATGTCAGCGTAGTCCAGCTGCCAGGTATGGAGCGTCTCGCCACGCATGTCCATCAGGGTGGCTTCCGGCCCATGGCCTGAGCTGTACAAGTTGCCTCCCTCTTCCGCCTTGCCCTCCTCGTAGGTGACGACTCCCAGCAGGTCCTTGGCTTCCTCCCAACCCTGGGCGTAGCCGATGGAGCCGATCCCCGCCTTCTGGCCGTTGCGGGCGAGAGCCCAGAGCCCTGCCTGGTCCTCGATCCAACCACCCGCTTCGGGTGGCGGCTCGCCGGTCCAGGGGCGATCTTGCCCGGAGCAGCTGACCCCGGCAGCGATCAGGGCGAGCAGAAACTGCGGGGGGAGGGCGCGCGCCATGTGGGGATTGTAGGGACCGTGGCCGACGGCGCGATGGGCTTGCGAGGTGATTCCCTGTCCCAGGGCCTCTGAAATGGGTCTTACATGACGAAACTTTTCGTCATTAGATGGCGCTGTTACGAAAGGATTCGTGTAATGTTCGCACCATGTCGAGCCGGACCAACAGCCGCAAACCCACTGATGCAGAGATGAAGGTCCTCAGCGTCATCTGGGAGCACGGTCCCAAGACCGTGCGCGAGGTCCATGGCCTTATCAGTCAGAAGGAGACCATCGGGTACACGACGGTGCTTAAGTTCATGCAGATCATGACGGGCAAGGGGTTCCTACTGCGCGACTCCTCGGTGCGACCGCAGCTCTTCTCTGCGGCCGAGCCGCAGCGTAAGACCCAGGGGCTGATGCTGCGCGACCTCGTGGACCGCGCCTTCGCCGGCTCGGCTGGCGACCTCGCGCTGCAGGCGCTCTCCACAAGAAAGTCCACTCCAGATGAGTTGCGCGAGATCCGCGCCCTTTTGGACGAGCTTGAAGGGGAGTGTGCGTGATGCTCACCCTCGAAACTTTCTCCTCGACTGCCACTTCGACTTGGTCAGCCCTCGGTTGGACCGTGATCCACTTCCTCTGGCAGGGCGTGCTCCTCGGCCTCTTGACGGCAGTTCTCCTGGAGGTGCTGCCGCGTAGCAAGGCATCTTTGCGCTACATCATCGCTTCGGGTGCGATGCTGCTCTCCTTGTTTGCCTTTGTCGGTACGTTCCTCTGGTTGTTGCCAACGTACGTCCTCCCGAGGTCAGGAGTAGCTCTTCCGACCGAGCCTTCCGGCCTCAGCCTCCTTCCTGCGAGCGCAGAGCTTGACATCTCGGTCGTTGCCGCCTGGTGCTGGAGTCTCGGTGTGGCCTTCATGGCTGTCCGCTTTGCACGGCACTGGCTGGGAGCACGCCGACTCAAGGTGGTGTCAGTCTCGGAGCCCCCCCGGGAGTGGAAGGCCATTTTCCTGTCAGTCAAGCGAGAGCTTGGTGTAGACAAGACCGTGCGATTTCTACAGAGCTCCTTGGCAGAGACGCCGATGGTCGTGGGCTGGATCGCTCCCGTAGTGCTCGTCCCGGTCTCGGCCTTCACCGCCCTCACTCCGGACCAGCTCAGGACCATTTTCGCCCATGAGCTCGCTCACATCCGGCGCCACGACTACCTCTTGAACCTTGTCCAGTGCGCCATCGAGTCCGTTCTCTTCTTTCACCCGATCACCTGGTGGATCTCGAAGCAGATCCGTCAGGAGCGTGAGAATTGTTGTGACGATGCGTCGATCCTCTCGACCAGCGACCGCAGAAACCTCGCCGAAGCCCTTACCCAGTTGGAGTCCCTCCGGCTGGCCACCCCAACTACTCTTATTTCAGCCAATGGAGGCTCACTCATGAATCGTATCTCCAGAATCCTCGAAAGGCCCACAAACAAGAGCCTGGGCCGCCTCACCGGCCGTGCTTTCTTCTCCGGCTCCCTTGCCCTACTACTTGTTGCGGCCGGGCTCACCAACCTTGGAATGGCGGTTACTGACGTAGCCGTGGTGGAGAGCCCTCTCACCTTTGATCTGCAGGACGATGAGCCGATCACGAGGGAGGACTACGGACGCATACAGGGTGAAATGGCGCGCGCCGTCAAGTCAGGCTGGCTGAGCCGGGAGGAGATGAAGACCAAGCTGGGCGAGTTGCGCGGGAGAATCGCCCCCGGCGAGAGCAAGGCCGATGGAAGTGCAAAGTCCTTCACCCGCTCGGATTACGCACGCGCCCAGAAGGAGCTCGACGGGTTGGTCGCCGAAGGCAAGGTCAGCAGGGAAGACGCCGACAAGAGGCTGAACCGGATGCGTCAGGCCATCGGCGGCAATAAAGCTGCCAAGGGTATCACCCGCGAAGATTACGCAAGCGCGGAAGCGAAGATCAAGAAGATGGTGGCCGAAGGCAAGGTGAGCCCGGAAGACGCAAAGCGCAGGCTTGGCGAGATGCGTCAGGCTATCGGCAGCAATGAAACCGCCAAGAGTTTCACTCGCTCAGATTACGCACGTGCCAAGAAGGAGCTCGACGGGTTGGTCGCCGAAGGCAAGGTCAGCCGGGAAGATGCCGACGGGAGGCTGAACCGGATGCGTAAGGCCATCGACGGCAATGAACCTGCCAAGAGATTCACCCGCGAGGAGTACGCAAGCGCGGAAGCGAAGATCAAGAAGATGGTGGCCGAAGGCAAGGTAAGCCCGGAAGACGCAAGGCGCAGGCTTGGCGAGATGCGTCAGGCCATCGGCAGCAATGAAACCGCCAAGAGCTTCACTCGCTCAGATTACGCACGCGCCCAGAAGGAGCTCGACGGGTTGGTCGCCGAAGGCAAGGTCAGCCGGGAATACGCCGACAAGAGGCTAAGCCGGATGCGCCAGGCCATCGGCAGCGAGCAATCAGCGCAGACCTCTTCCCGTGACGGGTACGCGCGCCGTGCAGAAGCGATCGAGAAGAAGGTCGCCGAAGGCGAGATCAGCCGGGAAGAGGCCGACCGCATGCATGGCGAGCTGCGCCGGAGACTCGCTGCCGGCCAGCGCGGCCAGCGCGGTCAGAGCGGCGAGGGCGGCGAGGGCGGCGAGGGCGGCGAGGGCGGCGAGGGCGGCGAGGGCCGCGAGGGCCGCGAGGGCGACGAGGGCCGCGAGGGCGACGAGGGCCGCGAGGGCCGCGAGGGTGGCGAGAGCGGCGAGAGCGGCGAGGGCGGCGAGGGCGTGGAGCCCAGGTTTATTCCAGAGGAGGAGTCCAACCGCGTTAAAGCGGAGCTCTAGGAGTTAGTTGCCGCAGGTAAGTTGAGCAAGGAAGACGCACCGCGAAAGCTGGAAGAGATGCATAACGCAAACTCGAAGGCTCTAGCTCACATTGAAGCCTCGGTGACTTCCGGCGAAATGACGCGAGCTGAAGTAGACAAGCGCTACAAAGAGCTCGGTTTCATCAAGTAAGCGCGGGGGCCGTCCAGCGGGTTAGAGGTCAGCGCGCCAGCGGACCTGCGCTCGCCGTCTCCTCGAGAGTGGAATGGGAAGTGGTGCAATCGCGCCTGAACTCGTACCCTCTTCGCCCACGGTCCCTCCTTATCCAAGCCACTCCATGAGCGACGCCCCCTCAACTCTTTGCGATTCTGTCTGTGCCGCCGCCCAGAGCGGTGCCACGGGACAACCCGACGCCACGAACGCCGCGGCCGAGGCCCTGTACGGACAGCTCTTCGGCGCCTTGGGCGGCGATGCGGATCAGATTGAGCAGACCGGTGAGGCTTGCGCCGGCCTAGTGCTGGCCAACAAGAAGGGTGCCTTTTCCCTTTGGCACCTGGCCCGCGGGGGTGCCATTGGTGTGACCCATGCGGCCGTTGGCCGCCAACTCGATCCTGCCCTTCTCCTGAGTGCAGGGGTTAAGCGCATGATGATGGATGCGGACGGCCAGGGCGCGGATTTTGGTGCCGTGGCGCAGGGTGTCTTGGAAGGCGCCCTAGTGGCTGCCGGTGAACTGGGCCTGCACGAGGCTTCCCTTGGAACGGCCGTTGCCGTTGCCGCATTGGAAACCGCAGCGGATATTGGGCCCGCCGCGTCGGCCAAGGTGCGCCGTATCGTCAATCGACCCATCATGGGTCGTGCCTTCGACATCCCCTCTTCACTCCTGGGCTGAGATTCATGCATACACGCCGTTCATTTCTGCAGAGTGGTTTGGGTGCACTGGCCACCGGTGCCGTGGTTCTCGATCCGGCCCTGGCAAACATCATCGCTCGCGAGGAGAAGCCCTGGTTTGACATTTCTCTGGCTCAGTGGTCCCTGCACCGCAGCCTGAGTGCGGGCGACCTAGACAACCTGGATTTTGCGCGCTACACGAAGGAGACCTTTGGCATTCACGCCGTGGAGTACGTCAACTCGTTCTTCAAGCAGCACGCCACGGACTTTAAGTATCTGCAGGAGATGCGCACCCGCGCCTCGGATCAGGGTGTGCGCTCCCTGTTGATCATGGTTGACGGCGAAGGCCCGCTGGCGGCCAAGGATGACGGCGCCAGAGCCAAGGCCATTCGCAACCACTTCAAGTGGGTCGCCGCCGCCGCGTACCTGGGCTGCCACTCCATCCGCGTCAACGCCGCAGGCGCGTCAGATTGGGAGGACGGCATGGGCCGCGCCGCCGAGTCCTTACGCACCCTGGCCGAGGTGGCCGACCCCTATGACATCAACGTGATCGTAGAGAACCACGGCGGACTCTCGTCCAATGGTGAATGGCTGGCAGGGGTGATGGTCAAGGCAGATCACCCTCGGGTGGGCACCCTCCCGGACTTCGGCAACTTCAATCTCGGTGGCGGGAAGTGGTACGACCGCTACAAGGGTGTGGCTGAGTTGATGCCCTTCGCCAAGGCCGTCAGCGCCAAGTCCCATGAGTTCGACACCGACGGAAACGAGACCCAGAGCGACTATCTGAAGCTAATGACCACGGTCAAGCAGGCTGGATACCGCGGGCACGTTGGCGTGGAGTACGAGGGCTCGAAGCATACCGAGGCTGAGGGCATCCAGCTGACCAAGGACCTGCTGCTGCGCGTACGCAAGCAGTTGGACTCCTAGGACGCCTCCGGTTTCAGCGCCTCGGCGAGCACCTCGGCGATGTGCTGCACCTGCTTGCCTGACTTCGCCTGGGCCAGGCCCCCGGCCCACTGCATGTGGCAGCCCGGGTTGGCGGTGACCAACGTCTGCGCGCCGCTGCGCTCAAGGTCTCGTAGCTTGTCGGCGAGCAAAGCGGCGGAATCCTCCGGGCGCAGCATGGAGTGGATTCCCGCCGAACCGCAGCAGGCCTCGGGATCCTCCAGTTCGACGACGTCGACCCCGGGAATGGCCGCAAGTAGGGTCCGTGGTGCAGAGCGCACGCCCTGGCCGTGGCAAAGATGGCAGGGATCATCGAAGGCCAGCGTCCCGGATCTGCTGCGTCCCAGCTGGGACTTCAATGGATCGAGTCGCTCTGGCGTGGCTAGGAACTCGGTGAAGTCCACGACCCTCGAGGAGAAGGCCTGTGCCCGTTCAAGCCACTCGGGATCCTCGGTGAAGAGGCGCGGGTACTCCTTCATGTGTGAGCCACAGCCCGCGCTGTTGACCACGAGCGGGATGTTCTCGGAGGACTCAAAGGCGATGATAGTTGAGCGGGCCAGGTCGCGCGCACCTGCCAGGTCGCCATTGTGAGCATGCAGAGCACCACAGCAGGTGTGCTCGGCGCGGGTGCGGCAGTGCACGCCCGCCGCGGCGAGAACTGCTGCACTGGCTCGGTTCACACGGCCGAAGAGCTCGGGCATGACGCAGCCCTCCATGAGCCAGGCCTCTTGCGTTTCGGGTCCCGATGCGGGCGTAGCCCGGTCGAGCGGCTGTCGCTCGGCGCGCGGGGGGACGGGAGGTAGAGAGGCCAGGGCCCGGCCGCGCGCCCCCAAGAACAGCGGCGCCAGACGGGTCAGGCCTATGACCTGAGCCAGCTTCAGGGCACCCAGGGCAAACCGGATGCCTGTTCGGCTGGGCAGGATGTGCCCGAACCCGATCCCCCTCGCCAGACGCACCAGCCAACCCTTGGGTCGCGCTGAGTCCAGTCCGTCCCGGCAGTCCTCCATCATGGACTCGAAGCGTACACCTGCGGGGCAAACGCTTTCGCATCGTAAGCAGAGCAGGCAGGAGTCCATCGCCTCTTCAAATCCGTGATCGGGTTCGATGCGCCCCTCGGCTTCAGCGCGCATCAGGTGGATCCGCCCGCGGGGACTGGCGCTCTCGTTGCCCGTGAGTTGGTAGGTGGGGCAGGTGTGCAGACACAGCCCACAGTGAATGCAATCCAAGCTCTGGGCGTGTTCGATCAGGGATGCCCCCGCTTCTTTCGAGAAGGTGCTCATGCGCGCCTCCCTGGAAAGGAAGGCGAGCGGAACTGCGCTTTCGGATCGAGCTCGTCCTGCAACCTGTGCATCCAATCCAGGGCGGGCTGGGTGGCCAGGGCGGAAGCCAACTCCGCGTGTGCCTGGGCCTGGACCGTGCGGGGCTCCAGGCGCGCGCCAAGGGGAGTGAGGATCTGCCGCAACTCACCCAACCGTTCCACTTGCCGTTCGGATGAGACTTCGCCAAGGCCAGGCAGGTGCAGGCGCAATTCCCCAAAGCCCATCTGCGCGGTTATTTGCAGGCCTTCTTCCTCGTCCAGCTTGCGTAGAACGGCGCTCAGGCGGGACGGACGGGTGAGGACCCGTGCTTCACCCCAGCCCCCAGCCGCTTCCAGGTCGCGCAGGCCATCGAACGCCTCGTCCGCATCGGATCCGCGCAAGACCTCCTGGGGATCCAGCACTCTCTCGACGTCCCGAACGTCTTCCTCGTGGGCGCGACCGCGCCCCTCCAGGGCCACGTGCAGGCGCCACGGCCCGCCGTGGTTCTCCATGGTCCAGGCCAGGGGTTCGCTCTCCAGGGCGCGCAGGTTGGCGCAGCGGGTGAGCAATCCTCCCAACTCTGCTTCCTCACGCACCAGGTGCGTGTGATCATCGGCGCGCGGGAAGAGACGCAGGCTGGCTTCCAGGAGGACGCAGAGCGTGCCCCGGGACCCGGTGTAGAGGCGATGCAGATCAAAGCCCGTCACGTTCTTCACCAGGCGCCCGCCGCTACGGGCGAGGGTCCCGTCGGACAGAGCCACGCGCATGCCCAGCACGTGATGGCGAACGGGCCCGCGCTTTTGCCGATCGGGACCGGACAGGCCCGCGGCCAGGACTCCTCCCAGGGTGGAGACGTCCGGTCGGGCGACGGCCGGGGTGAGGCGGTGGCCGCCGGCGCGGACCCGCTCTTCGAGCTGTGCCATGGTGCAGCCGGCCTGGGCCGTGAGGGTCCCGTCCCCGGGCACGTAGTCGACGATCGTGTCCAGGCGCCGGGTGCTCAGGAGCAGATCGGCATTGCTGGAGTACTCGGGCCGACACCACTCCAGCTTGCTTCCCAGGCCCATGGGCAGCACCCGTATGCCATCGGTGTGGGCTCGCCTCAGAACGGCTTGCACCTGTACTTCGTTCGTGGGCAGGGCCAGGGGCTGTTCGCCCAGGAGCTCCCCTTCAATGCCCTCCTTGGCGAGAGCTTCGAGCAGGGCAGACATCAGACACTCTCCCCTGACGACCCTGCGAGCCGGGGCCGTACTTCCTTGCAGGAGCGAACCGGAAACATCTTGCCCGGGTTGAGGCGCATATCCGGATCCAGACAGCGGCGTACGCGCTCCATGACCGAGAGGTCATCGGGGGTGAAGAGTCGGCTCATCATCGCCTGCTTTTCAAGCCCCACCCCGTGCTCGCCTGAGAGGGAGCCCCCGTACTCGATGCAGGCCTCCATGATCAGGTCACCGGCTTCAAGGACCCGGGCCACTTCCTCTTCATCGCGCCGGTCGTAGGAGATGTTGGGATGCAGATTCCCATCCCCCGCGTGGAAGACGTTGGAGATCTTGAGATTGCGCTCGGTGCACACATCCGTGGCGTAGCGCACGATCTCCCGCAGGCGGGTGCGTGGCACCACCACGTCGGCCACGTAGAGATCCGGGGCGATGCGACCCATGGCACCAAAAGCACCCTTGCGACCGGCCCAGAGCTTGCGCCGTTCGCCCGCATCTCTGGCGCGGCGTACTTCAAGGAGCCCGTGGGCTTCGAGGATGGGGAGCATACGCTCGACCGTGTCCTCCACGGCGGCCTCACGGCCTTCGACCTCGAGCAGGAGGACCGCCTCGGCTTCCTGCGGGTAGCCCGCAGCAAAGACGCTGGCCTCCACCGCCTGGATCGTGAGCTTGTCGAGGATCTCGATGGCCGAGGGCTCGAGGCGCGCGGCGATGAGATCGCTGACCGCATCGCAGCAGGGGTCGAGAGCCTTGAAGATGGCCAAGAGGGTCTCGGTCACGGGTGGGATCGGAGTGAGTCGCACGGTGATCTCCGTGGCTACTCCGAACATGCCCTCGGAGCCTACAAAGAGCCCCACCAGATCGAATCCGTCCGGGTCGACTTCGGACTCATCCAAGCGCAGCACCTCGCCCGTGGCTGTCACGATCACCAGCCCCAGGATGTGGCGCGTTGTGCTGCCGTACTTGAAGCAGTGGGGACCACCCGAGTTCTCCGCGACGTTGCCGCCAATCGTGCAGGCCATCTGGCTGGAGGGATCGGGAGCGTAGAATAGTCCGTCGTCATCACAGCAACGCGTGAGGTCCACGTTGACCACTCCCGCTTGCACTCGCGCAAAGCGATCCTCCACGTTCAGCTCCAGAACATCGCGCATGCGTGCGGTGCCTACCAAGACCCCGTTGGGCACAGGCGTGGCACCGCCCGACAGGCCTGTGCCCGCTCCCCGTGGCACCAGGGGAATGCCGTACTCGTGCAGGACCCGCATGCACTGCGCTGTCTCGCCTGTGTCCCGTGGCAACAGGACCAGCTCTGGCCGGTGGCGCTTGAGCGTCAGCCCATCGGACTCGTAGGCCAAGAGCGCTGCGGGGTCCGTCAGGATCCCATCGGGCCCAACGATGGCCCGCAGCTGTGTGACGATCTGCTCTTGCATGGCACGCGATTCTAGCTCGCCATCAAGCGCGAGCCACATGGCCCCTTGATTCAGTCCAGTTGATTCAGTCCCGGCTGTCGAGGGCCATGCGGGCTGCTCCGATCCACCCAGCGGCTGCACCCAGGGTGGCGGGCAGGAGCCGGGGCGGGTCATGGCCGTAGTCGCGCTCGGCGAGGGCTGCGCGGATGCCAGGTTCCAAGAGGTCCAGGCCGCGACCGAACCCTCCGCCTATGACGTAGCAGGTCACGTCCAGGACGGCTGTCGTGGCCAGTAGGCCCGCTCCCAGGTCGAATCCGATCTCAAACAGGAGCTCCCGTTCCGGACCGGGCTGTGCCCGCGCAACCTCGCACAGCTGGCGTAGGTCCGTGTCCAGGCCGGCGGCACCCGCTCGCCGGATGGCTGCGGAGGCAGAAGCGAGCCGCTCAAGGCACCCATAGGCGCCGCAGCCACAGCGCAGGTCGGGATCCTCGGGTCCATTGACGGGGAGGCTGCGCACCACCATGTGTCCCACCTCTGCGGCCTTGCCGGTGGGGCCCTTGTACAGCTGTCCGTCGATGACGAGGCCACTTCCGATACCCGTGCCCAGGGTGAGCATGATCAGGTCCTGTATGCCGGACCCCGCGCCCAGCCACTGCTCTCCATAGGTAGCCACATTCGCGTCATTGTCCACGCACACATGCTCGCGCGCTAGGTCGAGTCGCTCGGCAAGCTCCGCTCCAAGGTCCAACCCCTCCAGGGCCTTCAGATTGGCGCTACGTAGTAGGCGGCCCCCCGGCTCTTCGAACACACCCGGAACGCCAAGGCCCAGGGGGCCATTCGAGCCGAGCTCGCGCGCAAAGCCGGCGAGACGGTCCAAGAGATCGTTCGCCCCCGCGTCGAGGTCCGTGTCCATGGCAACCGTACGGGCCAGGGTCTGCTCCACGTCGGGGGTGCCATGTTCCCCTTCCCAGACGAAGCCCCCCTTGACTTGTGTGCCACCCAGGTCCAACCCGACTATGGTTCTGGGCGAGTCGTTCATTTACCGGGACGTGCCCTGCGCGTAACCCGTCGATAGGCGAGAAGATGGTTTCGGGCGCTCTCTCGCCAGGAGAAGTCCTCTTCCATGCAACGTCGAACGAACATCTTCCAGTCCTTGGACTTCTTGAACAGGCTGCGGGCCTCATCAAGGGCCGTGAGCAGGCCGCCGACTCCATAGTGATCGAAGAATAGGCCGGTGCCGTTCTTCGGGTCCTTTTGAATGTCGTTGATCGTGTCTTCCAAGCCACTGGTGCCGTATGCGATGGGCACGGTGCCGTAGCGCATGGCGATGGCGCACAGGGAATTGGACGGATGGAAATGGCCAGGGAGGAGCAGGATGTCCGAGCCGCCCATCAGGGTATGGGCGGTGTTGATGTTGTAGCCCTCTAGGACACGACAACAGTTGGAAAAGGTCTGCTCCACCGTGCGCAGGCGCTCGAGCACCTCGGGCTGTCCAGGACCCATCATGATCAGCTGGGTGCTACGCTCCAAGATGGGGGTGATTGCCTCGGCTAGGAGATCGAACCCGTTGTCAGAATCGAAGCGGCCGATGATGGAGATAACGGGCGTACGCGGCTCCACGGCGAGACGCAGTCCCTCCTGCAGGGTCGCCTTGCACTTGCGCTTGCCCTTCAGCGGGTCCGCCTCTTCAAGTGAGTAGGGCTGGGCCAAGAGCATGTCCGTGCCCGGGTCCCAGGCGCGGTAGTCGATGCCGGTAAGGACGCCCACCAGCTCCTTCTTGCGTCTCTTGAAAGACTCGTCGAGCCCATCCCCTCGTTCCTCGCTCTGCAGACGCAGGGCCTGGTTGGGGGAATGGGAACCGACAATCGTGGCGAACTCGATGCCCGCCTTCAGGAAATTGACGCGCCCTCCGAGCTCCAAACCCTCCACCGAGCGGAAGTACTCAAGGGGAACACCGATCTTGGGCAAGATCTCGCGCTCGAAAGTCCCTTGCATGGCGAGATTGTGCAGGGCGAAGTAGGTGCCGGCCTTGGCCGCAGGGTGAGTGGGGGTCTGTGAGCGGTACTCGAGTTCCTGGAACAGGGGAATCAGCCCCGAGGTCCAGTCCATGCAGTGGATCACACTGGGCGAGAAGCGCAGCAGTTCGAAGGACGCCAGGACGCCCCTGGCGAAGGCCGCATAGCGCCGCCAGTTGTCCGCATAAGGGCCGTTGTCGTCACCGTAGGGGTGCCGGTTGCGGAACAGCTCGGCGTGGTCAAACATGACCAGGGGCAGGTTCGTGCCCGCCAGCGTGGCCGTGTAGACCTTGAGGGTCAGCTCTCCCCTGTCCTCGGGGATGACCACATCGCCCGCGAATGCGAGGTCCAGGATGTTCTCAGCCGCAAGATCCCCATGCAGAGGCATGAAAACACGCACGTCCGCTCCCAAGGCGTGCAGGGTCTTCGGCAGGAACTCGGAAATCTCCGCGAGGTTGGTCCTGCGAACCAGGGAGAAGATCTCCGGCGTAGTGAATGCGACTTTCAAGGGGCGGGTGGGACAACGGGCGGCGGGGGAGGGACCCGGCGTCCGGGTGTATCCTCTTTGAGGGTGGCCCCGATGCCAGAACCTTCGCTGAAAAGTATCCTCTGCCCGCGTCGCATTAAATCCCTAAGTCGTTTTCAGTAAACAGCTTACGTTTAGCGATCTTCGAGTGCGGTACTAAGGGATATTTGCCCGATTTGCCTCGTAAATCGGGATTACCTCCGGGAGCAGGGACCGGATCTGGTTGATGCGATGAGCGTTGGAGGGATGTGTGGAGAGGATCTCAGGGGGAGCTCCTGAACCGAGGTCTGCCATGCGCGTCCAGAAAGTCACTGCGGCCCGCGGGTCGTACCCGGCCCGCGCCATATAGCGCAGACCCTTGCGGTCCGCTTCCAACTCGGCGTCGCGGCCGTAGCTCAACTGCAGCAGGCTGTTTCCAAGCCCTGCCCACTCCTGGGCCGTGCCCTCCAAGAGAATCTGGATCAGAAGCTCCGCACCGTACATGCGGGTCATGGCCTCCGTACCGTGGCGTTCAATGGCATGGGCTATCTCATGACCCATGACCACGGCCAGGCCCGTGTCGTCCCCGGCCACGGGCAGGATGCCCGTGTACACCGCCATCTTGCCTCCAGGCAGGCAGAAGGCGTTCACCATCTCATCGTTCTGGATGACCCTCACCTCCCAATCGAAGACGTTGGCGACCTGGGGGTCCTCAATGCGTGCCGCCGCCACCAATCTGGCCTTGACCCCCTCGACCATGGCCGTGGTGGGCCCAGGGGGAGCAAGCTTCTCCTGCTCCATTAGGAGCACGTAGGCCTCCGCACCCAACCGCTTGTCGTCCTCCAGGGTGAACATGTTCTGGCAGGAGGTGAAGACCAGGGCGAGGGCCAACAGGGGCGCACGCAGGCCTCTCCCGGGAGCCCCCCGGATTGCGGGGTCGATCGGGTCAGGGCCCGGGGTGTAGACTTCCGATCTAGTCGCGGCCTGGATGGGGCGTTGCTTGCATTCCATGTGTTTCACCATCGTTCTTGAGATCTGTCACTCCGCGGCGAGCGACCCTCGCAGTATGAGCGAAGAGGGGCACGGTTGCGAGACAAGCCTGACCGGAGGGCGCCCATGACCCAGCCCCTGCTGTTGGTGATTCTTGATGGATGGGGGCACCGGGCCGAAACGGAGTCCAACGCCATCGCAGCGAACGCGCCGTACTTCCACGATCTGCTGGGGCGCTACCCGCATGCGCTCCTCTCCACCTGTGGCCGTGAAGTGGGGCTGCCCATGGGCGTGATGGGGAACAGCGAGGTCGGCCACCTCAACCTGGGCGCCGGCCGTGTCGTGAACCAGGATGTCACTCGCATTAACGCAGCCATCGACGAGGGTTCGTTCGCCCAGTGTGGCGCCTTCGTCCAGCTTATCGACCGGCTCGTGCAGGAGGGGAAGCCCCTGCACCTGCTGGGCCTCGTCTCCGATGCGGGCGTGCATGCCAGCGACTTGCACCTGCGGCACCTCCTGCTCCTTGCCGCTGCGCGCGGGATGCCCGCCGACGCCGTGTTCGTGCACGCCATCACCGATGGGCGCGACACGCCGCCGCGCTCGGGCCATGAGCACCTGGCGCGGGTTGAAGCGGATCTGGCTGCCGCCGGGGTGGGCCGTATCGCCTCGGTCGTGGGTCGCTATTGGTGCATGGACCGCGACAAGCGTTGGGAGCGCGTGGAGCGCGCCTACGACCTCCTTGTGCAGGGCGTGGGAGCGTGCGCCAACAGTGCCGCACAGGCCATCTCCGATTCCCACGCGGCGGACGTGGGCGATGAGTTCGTGGAGCCCGTCGTTATCGGTCCTCCCGACCAGGGTCGCATCGAGGACGGAAGTGGGCTGATCGTCTTCAACTACCGCTCCGATCGGGTGCGTGAGATCTGTGACGCCCTGCACACCGGGCCTTTTGACGGCTTCGAGCGCAAGCAGAGGGTGCAGCCCGAGATCGTGACCATGACACGCTACCGTGAGGACTTCCCCTTTGCGGTGGGGTTCCCTCCCGTAGCCCTCAAGGGTCTCTTCCCGGAGCTGGTCAGTCAGGCGGGCCTGCGCCAGAAACGCATCGCCGAGACCGAGAAATACGCCCACGTGACCTTCTTCTTCTCCGGTGGAGAAGAGGCGCCGTACCCCGGAGAGGAGCGCATCCTCATTCCCAGCCCCAAGGTGGCCACCTACGACCTGCAGCCCGAGATGAGCGCCCAGGGGGTGACGGACGCCATCTGCAAGGCCTTGGCCGAGGACGAGACGGACGTCTACGTCATCAACTTCGCCAATGCCGACATGGTTGGGCACACCGGCAAATTTGATGCGGCCGCTACTGCAGTGAGCATGGTCGATGCTTGCCTGAAGACCATCGTGGAGGAGGTGCGCAAGCGCGGGGGTACCACCGTCATCACGGCCGACCACGGAAACTCGGAACAGCTGTGGGATCCCACCACGGGTCAGCCGCACACAGCGCACACCCTGAACCCCGTTCCCGTTGTGTTCTGCGGCGACGCACTGGTGGGGTCCAAGATCCGCGACCGCGGAGTTCTTGCCGACGTGGCACCGACCCTGCTTGGGCTGATGAAAATGGACCTGTCCGTTGGCATGGACGGCAAGTCGCTGTTCGATTGAAACGTGCCCATGGCGACCTGGCGTTCCCGATTCCAACCCCATGTCCTCACCTGAATCCATTCCCGTTGCCATCCTAGGAGCCACGGGCAGCGTCGGGCAGCGCTTTGTGTCGCTGCTTGGTGACCACCCCAGCTTCCATATCGCGGCCCTGGGGGCATCGAAGGACAGTGCCGGCCGGCCCTACGGTGAGGCGGTTTCTTGGGCCCTGGACGCGCCCCTCGATCCCGCTCTGGCCCAGATCCCCGTGGGCGACGTCGATCCGCGGCCCGGAATCCCTCTCGTCTTCTCGGCCCTCGACGCGGCTGTCGCCGGGGACGTGGAGCGCGCATGGGCCGAGGCGGGTGCGCTGGTGGTATCCAACACGGCCTGCCACCGCATGGATCCACGGGTTCCGCTGTTGGTTCCCGAGGTCAATGCCGATCACCTGGAGCTCTTGAAACACCAACCCTGGGAGGGCGGGATCATCGCTGGGCCCAACTGTTCGACGGTGGGTCTGGCTCTGGCTCTGGCTCCCCTGCAGCGGGCCTTCGGAATCAGGCGCGTCCACGCGGTCACCCTGCAGGCCTTATCCGGCGCAGGCCTCGGGCCCGTTCATGGAATGGAAGAGCCGGGCAATCTGCTTCCGTGCATCGATGGCGAGGAGGAGAAGATGTCGCGCGAGACGGCCAAGATCCTGGGGCGCCTGGAGGGGGATTGCATAGTGCACGCGGACCTGGCCGTCAGCGCCCAATGCAATCGCGTCTTCGTCAAGGATGGGCACACGGAGTGCGTGTCGCTGGAGCTTGAGCGTTCAGCGAGGCGCGAGGAGATCCTGGGCGCGTGGGCGGAGTTTTCCGCCGAGCCCCAGGCACTGGGGCTGTGGAGCGCGCCGGAGAGTCCTGTCCACTATTTGCCCGATGAGTGCGCGCCCCAGCCCTTGCTGCACCGTGACTTGGACAAGGGCATGGCTTGCGTCGTGGGCCGCCTCCAGGAGTGTCCGGTCCTCGGTTGGAAGTTCGTCTGCCTCAGCCATAACACCCTGCGTGGGGCGGCCGGTGGGGCGCTCTTGGCGGCGGAGCTGGCCTGCGCCAGGGGCTTCCTTCCGGTCGGTGGCCCGGCGTAAGCCCTAGACCTCGTCCAGGGACTTGCCCTGAATGGCGCCCTTGACTACGTGGTCCATTAGCACGGCGGCCAGAGGGAGAGAGGCCTGTTCGAACTCGTCTCGAGCACTGCGGATTTCGTCTAGGTCGTCACCGTCGCAGGCCTTGCTCGCGCGCGCGGCGGCGTCCGCCAGTTCCTTGTGGCTCTCCGGGTCGAGTTTCTCATCGGCGGCCGTCTGGTTCTTCTTGACGGCCAACAACATCGTTCCGATCTCCGCCTTGAGGTCTGCGACCCGGCGGCGATCAAAATCCTCGCTGGCGTTGTCAAAGCCCGCTTGCAGCATGGCCTCCATGTCCCCTTCGCTCAGGCCATGGCTAGGGCTGACCTCGATCTCTGTTCGCACGCCCGAAGTCTCTTCCTTCGCCGTCACCGTGAGGAGTCCGTTGGCGTCGATGTGAAAGCACACGGCCACGCGGGCCATACCGGCGGGCATGGGGGGGAGGCCGGTCAACTTGAAGCGGCCCAGAGAGCGACAGTCCGCTGCCATCTCCCTCTCACCCTGGACGATGTTGAAGTCGATGCCGGACTGGCCATCGACATAGGTAGTGAAACCTTCGGTAACGCTGCATGGCACGGTGGAGTTGCGTTCGATCAACTTGGAAACTGCACCACCGACGGTCTCCAGCCCAAGGGACAGGGGCGTGACGTCCATCAGGAGGATATCGCGTGTGCCGCCCATGAGGACCTGGGCCTGTGCGGCTGCCCCAAGAGCGACGACCTCATCAGGATTGAGCTCGGTGTGCGGGGGACGGCCAAAAAACTCCTCCGTGCGTGCGCGCACCAGCGGAACCCGGGTGGAGCCACCCACGAGGACCACCTCGTCGAGCTCGGAGGGTTCGATTCCGGCGTCCGCCAAGGCGCGGCGGCAGCAATCCATGGTGCGGTCCACCAGGGGCGAGATGCGCTTCTCAAACTCCTCGCGTGTGACCCGGTGCCGCCAGTTGAGGCCTATGTCGGGCAAGCTCAGGTGGACTTCATGTCGCGGGTCCGAGGACAGAGCGATCTTGCACTTCTCGGCAGCCAGACGGGCAGCTTGCAAGAACGCAGGGTCGGCCAGATCTTCCGCGCTGAGTTCTCCGGCCAGATCTTCGCGAATGAGCTCTACGATCACCCGATCGAAGTCATCCCCGCCGAGCTGGGTGTCCCCGTTCGTGGCCAGGACCCGGAATACGCCTCCCTCTATGGAGAGTATGGAGACGTCGAACGTGCCTCCTCCCAGGTCGTAGATGGCCACGGTGCCTTCGCCCTTCTGGTCGAGGCCGTAGGCCAGGCTGGCTGCCGTGGGCTCGTTGACGATCCGTAGCACCTCGATCCCGGCCAGACGCGCTGCATCCCGCGTGGCCTGACGTTGTGCGTCGTCGAAGTAGGCGGGGACCGTGATGACGGCGCTCGCGATCTCGGCATTTTCGAAAGCAGCGCAGGCTTCGTCGCAAGTGGCCCGCAGGATGAGGGCGCTCAGTTCGGGTGGCGTGTACGTCTGGCCGCGTACTTCAATCTCGAGAACGCCGTTTGCGTTTTCTGAGATCGCGTAGGGCAGGTCTTTCAGTTCGCCTCTAAGGTCAGCCAGACCACGGCCGAGGAGGCGCTTGACGCTAAAGAGGGTGTGCTGTGGATCCACTACGGCCTGAGCCCGGGCCTGCTTGCCCACGAGGGGCGCGCCCTCCGCGGGGAAGTTGATGACCGACGGGATGATCCCCGACGAACCCTCCTGGCGCAGGATGACCGGACGATCGTCCTCCCAGAGCGCTGCCAGGGAGTTGGTCGTGCCAAGGTCGATGCCAATGACGATGCGCCGCGGCGCACCGTCGAGAACGTCCAGTTCGATGTAGCCCATGGGGGGTGCGGGGGTCAGTCGCCTCTTGTCGAGGATTGCTCGAGGGCCAGTTCGTTCAACTCGCTCAACGTACGGTCCAGGTAGCGGACCGTATTGAGTTCTTGGCGTAACGTCCGTGGATCTCCGGGATCGGCGGCCTGCAGCCGTCCGCCCAACTGCTCGAGACTCGCTGTGCGTTGGGTCTGGAGGTCCGTACGCAAACCCTCCAGTCGGCTCTGGTTGTCCGGCGTTGTTTCGGCCCGCACTTCTTCAAGGACTTCGTTCCACTCGAGAACCTCCATCAAGAACTGCTGAGGCATCTGCCGCTCCTCGTCGGGAGAGGGCGCGCCCATGTCGGCCAGCAGCCACTCCGCGCGCAGGACGTCGTCGTTGAGGGTGGAGTAGGCGCTATTCACGAGGGCCGTGTTGCGTTCTGCGAGCTGGCGCGCCTCATTTCCATGGATCCCATGGAAATCGGGGTGCGTCAGGCGCGTCAGGCGCAGCAGGTTGCGTCCCAACTCAGCGCTATCGACGTGCCATCCGCGCACAAGCCCAAGAACCTCGAAGGGAGAGGGAATGGCCGCTGTGGATTGAAGGGCGCCGCAGCCCTCACAGACCAGCGGGGTCTGCAGCGCGGCGCCGCAATCTGGACAGGCGCTCATAGCAGGAGAACGGGGCTCTCAGACGCTGAAGGACTCTCCGCAGCCGCAGCTCTTGGAGGCGTTTGGATTGGTGAACTTGAACCCGCGGCCCATGAGGTTGTCCTCGAAATCGACAACCGTGCCATTCAGGTACAGAAAACTCTTGGGGTCGCACATGATCTGAACACCATCGACCTCGCTCAACTGGTCGGTGGGGTTTTGGTTGTCATCGAACCCCAGTGTGTAGCTGAAGCCCGAGCAACCGCCACCCTTGACGCCCACGCGCAGGCCCGTGCCCTCGGGAAGGTCTTGCTCCGCGACGATGCGCTTGACTTCCGTGACGGCCCTTTCTGATAGAGAGATAGACATGGATCTAGGTTTGGCTAGGGTCGGTGCCCTGCTTGCTCTTGAAGTCGTTGATGGCGGCCTTGATGGCGTCTTCGGCCAAGACGCTGCAGTGGATCTTCACGGGGGGTAGGGAGAGTTCCTGGACGATCTCCGTGTTGTTGATGGCCATGGCATCATCGAGTGACCTGCCCTTGAGCCACTCGGTGGCCAGCGAGGAACTGGCGATGGCCGAGCCACACCCGAAGGTCTTGAACTTGGCGTCCACAATGGTGTCGCCCTCGACTTGGATCTGGAGTTTCATCACGTCCCCGCACTCGGGTGCGCCGACAACGCCGGTGCCCACGTCGTCCGCCGATTTGTCCAACGAACCTACATTGCGTGGGTTGTTGTAGTGGTCAAGGACCTTGTCGCTGTACGCCATTTGAAAATCTGGTGGTTGGCTGGGTTCTGGGGCTGGGTACCGCGCTTAGTGCGCATCCCATTGGATTTTGGAGAGGTCCACGCCTTCCTGGACCATCTCGTAGAGGGGGGAGAGTTCACGCAGGCGTTGAACGGCTGCGATCACCTGCTCGGCTGCCACGTCCACGTCCTCTTCGGAAGTGAAACGGCCAAAGCCGAAGCGGATGGAGCTATGGGCGAGCTCGTCGCCCACGCCCATGGACTGCAGGACGTGGCTGGGCTCCAAGCTGGCCGAGGTGCAGGCTGAGCCCGATGAGACGGCCAGGTTGCTGATGCCCATGATCATGGACTCCCCCTCGACGTAGGCGAAGGAGAGGTTGGAGCAGGCGGGCAGGCGGTGCTCGGGATGTCCGTTCAGGTGAACGTGGTCCAAGGCTCCGAAGATCTTCTCCTCGAAGCGCGTGCGCAAGGACAGGGCATGCTCGCGGTCGGTGTCCATGTCGGTCTCACACAACTCACAGGCCTTGCCCAGACCGACGATGGCCGGCACGTTGAGCGTTCCCGATCGCATTCCGCGCTCGTGTCCGCCCCCGTCCATCTGCGCCACCAGTCGTACGCGAGGGTTGCGGCGCCGCACGTACAGAGCTCCCACGCCCTTGGGCCCGTAGATCTTGTGGGCCGAGAGACACATGAGGTCCACGTTGTCCGCCTCCACGTCCACGGGAACCTTGCCCACGGCCTGGGTACCGTCCGTGAAGAACAGAACGCCACGCTCCTTGCAGAGGGCTCCGATCTCACGGATGGGGTTGATGGTTCCGATTTCGTTGTTGGCCCACATGATGGTCACCAGGATCGTGTCTTCGCGCAGGGCTTCGGCCACCTGTTCGGCGCTGTGACGCCCCGTGGAATCGGGGGCCAGGTAGGTGACCTCAAATCCTTCCTTCTCCAGGCGCTTGGCCGTATCCAGGACGGCCTTGTGCTCTGCTTGGCTGGTGATGATGTGCTTGCCCTTGGAGCCGTACATCTGGGCTACACCCTTCATCGCCAGGTTGATGCCTTCGGTGGAACCTGAGGTAAAGATGATCTCCTTGGCGCTGGCACCGATCAGGTGGGCGATGCGTTCGCGTCCCTGGCCCACGGCTTCCTCGGCCTGCCAGCCGAATGAGTGGCTGCGGCTCGCCGCGTTGCCGTAGATCTCACCGAAGTACGGAAGCATCTCTTCCAGTACACGGGGGTCCACGGGGGTCGTGGCCTGGTAGTCGAGGTAAATGGGCGCATTCATGGGGTGGCCGTCTCGGTGGGAGAGGTCGAGGGTGCGGTGAACAATTCGTGCGGTGCGAGGGAGGAGTCCGCCAGTGATTGGAGCGTCGTACCTTGCAGCAGCGCCCAGATTCCGTGCCGGATGCGATCGAGCGGAGACCGGATGGGACACAGGGGCTCGATGCCACAGACGCTGTTCTGGCCAAAGGCCGGTGGCTCGTGGCAACTCGTCAGCCCCGGCTGGCCTTCCAAGGCTTGAACGACAGCGCCGATCGTGATGGCGTTCGGGGCCTGGGCGAGGCTGTAGCCGCCACCTGCTCCCCGCTGGGATTGCACCAAGCCCGAGTGGGACAAGTCCTGGAGGGTTTGGGCCAGCAATCTCTGGGGCATGGAGTAGTGTTCGCCGATGGAGCGTACGCTCAGCACCTCACCTGACCGATCGGCGAGGTGCATCAGGGCGATCAGCCCGTATTCAGTGCGCTTGGTGAGCTTGAGCATGGCGTGGAAGGAGGGGTGCCGTGGATAACGCACCAAATTGGTGTGGAATAGATTCCAAAGCACGCCCGCAGGCCACAGCAGTCGTGGGCGCGGGCTTCTCTACGGCAATAATAGACCTATATCGGCTCTGGGGCCATCCCAGTGGGGGACAAACCTGACGCTGGCGTTAGATTTCAGCCTCAAGGCCCTTGCGGACCCCCAGAAGCCCATGTGAGCCTCAAAATGGGTCGGCTCAAGGCATGGAGGCCCATGGGTCGATGTATGGGTGTCATGACTCAACAAGAAGAGCCCCGGGGCCTTGCGGCTCCCATCCTGTGCCTCGCCTGCGGGCAGACCCTGCCGGATCAGCCGTCCTACGATCTCCTCGATCAGGATGACCCCTGCCCGGCCTGCGCGGACCGTGTGCTCTACAGCCTTTCGCCGATCCTGCAGATGTTGCCCCAGGGCGAAACCGAGCAGTTGACCCGCCCCACTGAGCCGGAGCCCAGGTCCTGAGACGGGTCTAGACGGCCGCCTGCGTCCGTTCCAGGCTGGCGCGTAGGTCGTCAGGTAGAGCGCAGAGCACACCACTCTCCAGTTTGATGGATGCCAGCTCCATGGTCGCGCTGGCGATGTGCACCCCGTCAGCTGGCCGATCGATTAGGTAGCCGAAGGTGATGGATGCCGGCCCCACCCGCTCGACCCACACGCTTACGGCCAGTACGTCCTCGAAGCGGGCAGGTGCGCGGTAGCGCAGGTTGGCCTTGCGCACGGGCAGGCCGATTCCGCGCGCTTCGAGCTCCCCGTAGGGCATGCCGGATGCGGCCATCAGAGCCGTACGAGCCTCTTCCAGGTAGAGCATATAGTTCGCGTGGTGGGCGAAGCCCATCTGATCGGTCTCGCCGTAGCGCACTGTGATCCTGTGCTCGTGGGGGGCCATGTGGGCATGGTACCTGGATCGAGCCCGCTTCTGGCACCTCATAAGTCATCTGAAAGGGAGACCGCCCCCTGTTCGAGAGTGTCCTGGGTCCCTGCACCCTCCCGCGACCTCCGCTACCTTGATAGTCTCCCACCACCCATGTCCGCTCCCAATCCCAACCGACCCCCGGGCAGCCCTGCCGTCGCATTGCTCCTGGGCTGGTTCATGCCCGGAGCGGGGCACCTCTACCTGGGCAAGCTGAAAACGGGCCTCATGGTTTTCGTGGTCATCGAGGCTCTGTACGCATTGGGCCTCTACTTCTCGGGGGGCATGTTCTTGGAGTACCTGCCTCCAGAAATGCGCGGCCCCTATGCGGGCTTGCTGACGCCAGAGGTTGGCAACCTTGGGGCTCTTCTGGTCCAAATGAGCCACTACGGCTACGGCGTCGGTCATCCAAGACCCTATCCGCCGCTCATGGACCTGGGCACGACTCTGACTGCGGCCAGCGGCGTACTCAACATGGTCGTGCTTACCTCGGCGCATCTCGGGGCACGGCGCCAGCAGCCCTGCCAGGGGCCTGGTCCTAGCCCGAGTGTTGCGGCGGGCGCCTCATTGGTTCTGCCCGGTCTGGGCCAGTTCTTGCAGGGCAGACGCGGGCGGGGGGCAGTCATCGCCATACTCCTGGTAGGCCTGTTTGCCGTGGGTTGCTGCCTGGGAGACGGAGCCAACCTGGACCGTGAACGGCACTTCTACTATTGGGCCGGCCAATCCATGCTTGGGCTGCCCGCGTTGGTGACGGAGTTCGCTTTCGGACATCCGCGCCTGAGCTTGGAGATCCCCTATGCCGATGGGGGAGTCGTCCTGGGATGCGTCGCGGGCATGCTGAACGTGCTGGTCATGCTCGATGCTTTCCACTACGCCGAGCACGGCCCGGAAACGAATGAAAGGGGAGGGGGGCAAGCAGCATGAAAGACCTTGGTGTTCATGCGCTCCTGTTCTTCTTTGCGGGAGCCGTCATTGTCATCATCGGCACCCTGTTCAGTGAAACCGATGACGCCCGGGCCAAGGCCATCCTGCCCCGCCGACTCCTGCGCTTCTTCTTGGGGAGTCTCCTAGTTTTAGGAGTCATGCTCATCTGCGAGCACACCCTCGCTTCGGTGCACTAGTCCTCCCCGTGTGGGAGCGGTCGGTGCAGCCCGTAGAGCCCTCCCGGCCCTCGGCGAACCCAGCCCTCCAGTTCCAACTGGACAAGGAGGCTCAGGGTGGCGTCGACCCGGCGTTCGAGCCGTTGGGCAAGCTCATCCACGCAGAGGGTCTCCCCTTCTAGGGCGCGTAACAGGTATCCGGACCCTCCTCCGGGCGGTGCGGGGGCGGGCGTTCCGCTCTTGGAGGTCAGTTGGAATCCCCAGAGATCCTCCAACAACTGCTCGGGTGAGCCCACGGGCGTGGCCCCCTCTCGTATGAGGCGCAGGCAGCCGCGTGCCATGGGATGATCGACGCGGCCGGGCACCACGTAAACGTCCCGACCCTGGTCTGCCGCCCAGTGCGCGGTGATGAGCGACCCCGAGGCGTGAGCGGCCTCCACCACCAGCACGGCATCAGCGAGGCCGGAGATCAGGCGATTGCGCATGGGGAAGTGATGGCGCCGTGCCCCCGTACCTGGCGGATATTCCGATAGCAGGAGCCCCTCCCGCGCCACCTGCGAGGTGAGAGGGCCCCGGGGCCAGGGCTGATCCACAGCCGAACCCAGAACCGCAATGGTCGCCCCGCCGACCTCCAGGGCTCCCTGGTGCGCCGCCGAGTCGATACCACGGGCGAGGCCACTGATGACGCACATGCCTACCCTGGCCAGACCCGCTCCAAATCGAAGCGCCTGACTGCGGCCATACTCTGTGGGGGAGCGTGTTCCCACGATGGCGATCGACGGCCTCTCGGCTAGTAGCTCTGTCTTTCCGAGGGCCCAGAGTTCATCGGGGGGGGAGGGGATCTGGGTCAGACTGCGTGGCCAGGTGGCGCCTCCCCTGCAGATGTGCAGGGGGACCTGCGGCTGGGCATCGGAAGGGGAGTGCATGGTCACTCCCAGACGCGCGCCCCGCAGGGCGGTTACCGGTTCGTTCAGGAATCGGCCGGAGTCATGCGTGGGGCCGGCGCTGTGCCGGGCTCCCCGCGCACGTGAGCCTGAAGCTCCCCCAGGAAGCGGGCGAGGTCCAGGCCTTCGTGTGCCGGCAGGAAAGAGCCGAGTAACCGTCGCGCTCCCACGTTTAGCGGCCGAGCTCCGTCCAGGTTGCCGCGGCTCTGGTGATGCATGCAGATGGAAGCCTGTACCAGCCCCTTGTAGAAATCCGCAGCGCCACTCTCGCTGGCGAGCCAGCAGCGTTCAAAGCACTCGTGGGCGGCGTGGTACCGACCACAGTCAAAGGCCTTCACGCCCTCAGCAAACGCAGCCTCCCGGGCGTTCTCATCGAAGTCCTCGGGATCGAAGTCGGAAGGCTCGGGTTCGATGCGTGCCACGGGACTGAGAGCGAGGCCCTAGTTGTCGCCCTTGCTCTTCTCGGACTTTCCCTTGCGCTTGCGATCCTTGGGCCGGTCTCCCTCGCCTTCACCCTCGTCGGCCTTCTCCTTGGGGTCTGCCCAGTAGCGGTCCCACTGCTTGGCCAGAGCGCGGGGAAGGGGCGCCGCGTCCTTGGACACCTCCAGAGTCTTCTTGGTGTCGTTCCACCAATCGTTCCATTTTGAACTTTGTGCGCCATTGTCCACTCCGGTGAGTACACACAAGGCCAGACGAAGATCATCCCCATGGGGACTGTTCCCGCGCCGGCCTCCGGCCTTGCGGCTCATGGAGATCAGGGCTTCCACTGATTCCAATGACCGCACCCGGCCCAGGGACAGGATGCGGGCCTGGACGACGCGCCGATCTTTGGCCGAGAACAGATCCTTGGTGAGATAGGGGATCGATCCTTCGGCATCGTGGCGGCCGATGGACTTGATCAGCAGTGCGTGGGTGACGGGGTCATCCTCCAGGTCACGCTTGGCGCGACCGCCATGGTCCAGGAGCACCTCCAAGGAAGCGGGTACCCGCATGTGGCCCAAGCTGTCGATCGTGGCGTGCTTCACGTTGACCTCCTTGTCTCGCAATCCGTACTTCGCCAGTGCCTTGACAACCTCCTCACAGGACGTCTTGCGCGCTTCCTTGGCGGCCTCGAGACGCACAGAGACCTCCTTGGACTCAAAGCCCACCTTGAGCTGCTGGACGGCGGCCTCTATTTGCTCCGGGCTCGGACCTTTGGGTGTCTTGTCCGGTCCCTCCTGTGCCAGGGTGCTAGCCGGGAGCAGCAGAGCCAGGAAGAGAGGACAACAGAGCAAGCGAAGGAATTGGAGCGGCATGGTCAGAGGGTGGATTGAGTGGGGGGGGAGCCGATCAAACCCAGTCTAGCCCCACAGGTGACGGTCCGCCTTTGCATTGTTGCAGCGGCGATGGCGGCAAAGAAGGACCCCGCCCCAGAGTATTCTGGGGCGGGGTCCTGTTCCGGTCAGGCCGGGATCAGAGGCTCAGTCGGCACTCGCCACGGGCTCAGGCGTGCTGGGCTCGGTGGGGGTGAATACCAGGCCCTCGCCGTCTTTGGAGTTCTCGCTGGTGGCCTTGTCAGCCCAGACGCCGCTCGAGTCTTCGAAGTCGCCGCGCAGGAGCTTCTCGGCCAGCGGGTCTTCGATGTGGCGCTCGATGGCACGTCGCAGGGGCCGCGCGCCATAGTCCTCATGGAATCCCTCGGTGATCAGGAAGTCGATCGCGGGCTGCGTCAACTGCAGGTCGATGGAGTGCTCACTTAGACGCGCACGGACTTCGCTGAGCTGCAACAGGACGATGCGTGACAGATCGTCGTGGTTCAACGGGTTGAACACGATGGCCTCGTCGAGACGGTTCAGGAACTCGGGGCGGAAGTGTCGTTCCACCTCGACCATGACGTCCGCCGTCAGCTTCTTGCGGCGATTTTCTTCGCTTATCTCCGTCTTCTGGACGCGGCCGAATCCGAGCTGAGCGCCCGCTTTCATCTGCTGCGAGCCGAGGTTGGAGGTCATAATCAGGATCACGTTGCGAAAGTCCACGTGCCTCCCGAAGGAGTCAGTCAGGCGACCCTCCTCCATGATCTGCAGGAGCATGTTGAACACGTCGGGGTGGGCCTTCTCGATTTCGTCGAGCAGCACTACGGAGTAGGGGCGACGGCGCACCTTCTCGGTCAGCTGGCCGCCCTCCTCGTAGCCCACGTAGCCGGGAGGCGCTCCCACCAGACGCGAAGCGTTGTGCTTCTCCATGTACTCGCTCATGTCCATGGTGATGACGGCGTCCGGGTCGCCGAACATGAACTGGGCCAGTTGCTTGCAGAGGTAGGTCTTGCCCACGCCAGAGGGGCCCAGGAACATGAACGAACCCATGGGACGGCTGGGATCCTTGAGGCCGGAGCGCGAGCGGCGCACCGAGCGCGCGATGGCGGCGATAGCGGGCTCCTGATGGATGACCACGGAACCGAGCTCGTTCTCCATTTGCAGTAGGCGTTCGCGCTCGCCCTTCTCAAGGCGCGTGAGCGGCACACCGGTCATCTTGGAGACTGTCTCTTGGATGATCTCGGCTGTGACTTCTCCGACCTGCTCCTTCTGTTGTTGCTCTTCGCGCCACTCAGTTTGGATTTCTTCCTTCTTCTTCTTCAGCTGATAGGCCTTGTCGCGTTTCTGCGCGGCAAGCTCGAAGTCCTGGTCGGCTACGGCATTGTCCTTTTCCTGCTCCAGACCCGCGATCTCATCGGAGAGCTCGCGCATGTCGGGCGGGGGGACCATGGACTTGATGCGGACGCGTGCACCCGCTTCGTCCATGACGTCAATGGCCTTATCGGGCAGGAAGCGGTTGTTGATGTAGCGCGTGGATAGCTCCACGGCCATGCGCAATGCCTCGTCCGTGTAGGAGATGCGGTGGTGGCTCTCGTAGCGGTCGCGGAGGCCCATCAAGATGTCGACGGCCTGCGCGGGCGTGGGGGGTTCGACGTTGACCGACTGGAAGCGCCGCTCAAGGGCGCCGTCTTTCTCGATGTGCTTGCGGTACTCGTCGAGGGTCGTGGCGCCGATGCACTGGATCTCACCCCTCGACAGGGCGGGCTTGAGGACGTTCGAGGCGTCGATGGCGCCTTCCGCGCCACCCGCGCCCACGAGGGTGTGGAGCTCATCGATGAACAGCACGACGTCTTGGACGCGACGCACTTCCGTCATCACGGCCTTGATGCGCTCCTCGAATTGACCGCGGTACTTGGTGCCTGCCACCATCAGGGCCAGGTCCAGCACGACGATGCGCTTGCCGCGCAGAATCTCCGGCACGGTACCTTCGATGATGTTCTGGGCCAGCCCCTCGACGATGGCCGTCTTGCCCACGCCCGGCTCACCGAGCAGGACGGGGTTGTTCTTCGTACGGCGCGAGAGGATCTGAATCACGCGCTCGATCTCATCGGCGCGTCCGATGACCACATCCAGCTTGCCCTCGCTCGCCAGTTCCGTGAGGTCGCGGCCGAATGAGTCCAGGGCTGGGGTCTTGCTCTTGCTCGCGGGACCCGCGCCCTCTTCGGTGCCGATGGAGCCATCCTCATCATCCTCTTCGGAGCCGTCGGCTCCCAGGAAGTCGAGCACCTCTTCACGCACGTCCTCGAGCTTGACGCTCAGGTTCAGGAGCACCTGGGCGGCGATGCCCTGGTTCTCCTTGATCAGGCCCAGCAATAGGTGTTCGGTACCGATGTAGTTGTGGCCCAGGTTGCTGGCCTCTTCCATCGACAGCTCGAGCACCTTTTTGGCGCGAGGTGTGAAGGGCAGTTGCCCCATGGTCACCATGGAGGGTCCGGTCTTGACGATCTTCTCGACCTCCATGCGGATCTTGTCCAGTTCGATCCCCATGTTCTTGAGGACGTTGGCTGCGACTCCACTACCTTCTTGGACGAGGCCCAGCAGGACGTGTTCGGTGCCGAGGTACTCGTGGTTGAACCTCTGAGCCTCTTGGCGGGCGAGATTCATGACCTTCTTGGCGCGGTCCGTGAAACGATCAAACATGGTTGGATTCGGAGTGGGGTCGAAGGGTGGGCTGCCGGATCTGGATAGCTATCTTTCGGACTTGTGGGGCTTGAGGTTTATTCCCGTTTCAGCATTCCGGGCTGCGTAGGGGTTGATCCCCGTCTCAGCCCCATGAGGGCTCCCTAAGGGGTCCGTCCAGGGCCCCAGAGTGCCTTTTTTGGGCCCCCGAGGCTAGGGGTTCCTGATCCCGTGAGCCCTCGGGACGACTCCTAGGGACCCCGGGTTGAGCCCTATGCCGGGTCTTCGGAGCCCGGCGAGGGCCCAAGGGTGTCCCCGGTCTGGGCCAGTTCGTCCCGAAGATCGGCGGCGCGCTCGTAATCCTCCTTGCGGATCGCGAGCTCCAGGGCCCGGCGCAAGTCGCTCAGGTGCTCCTGGACCGAGGCCTCGGCCTCGTCCACGCCGGGCAGGCGGCCGACGTGCTTGTCCGCGCCGTGCATGCGTGCCAGCACTTCCGTCAGATACTGCGCAAACACCTCATAGTCGCGTTCGCAGCCCACGCGCCCCTTGCGCTGCAGTTCCACGAGGGTCATACCGCACTCAGAACAGGTCAGGCTCGGCGTCGCGCCCTTGTGGGTGACCTGCACCTTGATCGGGCTCCCCTTGATTAGGTTCCACAATTGTGTGCCCGCCATGGTCTGCATCAGGCCCTCGGGCATACCCGTCGCAAGGCCTGACCCCTGGGCGCAGACCTCACATAGGTGGTGGATCGTCAGCTTGTTGCGGCTGTCGCCGGGCCCGACGAAGTCCTCGACCTCATAGACGTGGACGGTCGCAAGGTTCTTGTTGCAGCTTGGGCAGAGCATGGGCAGTGGACGGCTCCGGCAGCGCCGGACCGACACCTATTTCTATAGGACTCCCCGGCGGGTCCGTCAACAACCAGACTCGGGTGGAGATCCGGGAGGGTCCCTAAAGGCACCGCGCGCCCGTTCCACGAGGTCTGGCGTTATGCGGTGACGGCTGAGGCAGGCCGCCAGCTCCGCCTCCGCGCCCGCCAGAGAGGCAGCCAGGAAGTCCAGGCTGTCGGCTCCGCTTGGCAAGCGCGTCAGCAGGGCGGCCAGTGCTGGGGAGGGCGTGAGGGGTCCCTCAGGCGGGTCCGAAGCCGGTGGCGTCTGACCCTCTGCAGCGCTCCGGATCTTGCCTGGGCTCCAGCCGCTGGCGGAGCGCAAGGCCGGGTCCTCCTCCAGGGTCGCGAGGAGTAGTCCCAAAGACGTGATGGAGCGCTCCTTCCTGCCGTGTGCGCTACGGCAAGCGCGCACGAGGGAGCGCTTGGCGGCCCCCGAGAGGCCTTGAAAGAGGTGTCCATCTGGATTCAAGCGCTTCGGGGCCTGCACGCCCTCGTCGCCCTCGTCATGGGGCCAATCAGGTTTGCCCAGGGCTTCCTGCACGGCCCGGGGCAGGGCTTCGGCGCAGGCCTCGGCCAGCCCCGCAGCCCCCAATTGCGTCCGTGCCTGATCGAGCGCCCTGGACCGGGCCTTTTTCAGTACCGCGAGCGATTCAGATGAGAAAGGCAGCACGGCCTTGGCGCCCACCACCATCAATCCCGGTGAGAGGGCCAGCAGCTCCGTGTCCAGGGTCTCGGGATCGGCAAAGGCGTGCTCGATCACTTGTCCAGCGGCGCTCTCTTCGTCTCCCAATACGGCACCGAGGACGTGCTCTTGATGGACCTGGTCGGCGTGCAGCCACAGGGCGCGCCGCACGCCATTCTCCACTAGCCCGCGCAGGTAGGGGGCCAGCTCGGCCAGCGCCCGACCCAACTCGATGTCGTTGCTTTCGAGGAGAAGCTTCACTTGTAACTTTGCAGGTAGGAGTGGAAGGCGAGGGAACGGTCCTTGAAATTCTGGAACTCGTCAAACGAGGCGCAGGCCGGGGAGAACAGCAGCGTGCCCCCTTTGGGTGTTTCGTCCAGTGCGCGGTGGGTTGCCTGTTCCAGATTGGTCTCCACCCAGGCCTCGGCCCCGGCTTGGAGCAATGCCCAGTGGATCTGCTGAGCCGAGGCACCATAGGCAACGACCCGCGTTCCACGCGCCTTGAGTTGGCGGGCCAACTCGTTCCAGCTCAAGCCCTCTTTAGCTTGGCCGCCCAGCATCAATGTGCACGGCTCGGAAACACTCTCCAGGGCGGCCAGGGTGGAATCGGGAGTGGTCGAGACTCCGTTGTCGACGACGACTATGCCGTCGAAGTCTCCTAGTGATTCCATGCGGTGCTCAAGTCCCTTGATCTGGCCCAAGCTCCTGGCCAGATCAGCGGGCTCGCCCCCCAGTTTCCTTGCCATGCCCAAGGCCAGAAGGGCGTTGTCCACCTGGAACGAACCGGGCAGAGCCAGATTACTGACGGCCCCCAGGTTCTCGTCGTCGGCCCGGAAGCGGCCTTCGACCACCCGGCAGTCTCCACTCGTGCGGGAGTGGGTGCGGACGAAGCAGTCGGCCTGGACCCGATAGCGGGGGCGTTCGATCAGGCCCACCGGGAGGAAGGCTGTCCCCTCAGGGCCCAGCTGTTCCAGGATGCGGGCCTTGGCTCGCTCGTAGGCGGCCACCGACCCGTGGCGTTCGAGGTGGTCGGCCAGAACGTTGGTGATGGCGACCACTTCCGCTCGTCCGCGTTCAGCGTTCTCGGACAGGGCCTCCAGTTGGTAGGAGGAGATCTCTACCACGGCAATGGTGTCCTCAGACAGATCAGCCGCTTTAGCAAGGAGGGAGACACCGATGTTGCCTCCCAGCACCACTGAATGGCCCGAGTGCTTCAGGAGTCTCTCCAGGATGTGTGCCGTCGAGCTCTTGCCCTGGGTTCCGGTGATGAGCACCAGCCGTGCCGCACAGGATTCCAGGAACAGCTCCATCTCGGAGGTCACTTTCGCCCCGGCACCGCGTGCGGTGACGAGCAGCTCGTGATCCGGGGGAACGGCCGGATTGGCCACAACCCAATCGGCTCCGGTGAAGTCCTCCTCGCGGTGTTCTCCCAGGACCCAGACGGGGGGGGCGCCGTTGGGTGGATCGGTGTTCCACGCTTCGAGGGCAGGCGCCAGATCATCGGCCGTGCGCAGATCCGTGATCGTCACCAGGGCACCGGCTTCCACCAACCAACGCGCCGCCGATGCTCCGCCCCCGAAGAGGCCGAACCCCATGACGGTCACCTTGGAATCCTGGAAGCGCTGCTTTACGGACATCCGTCGATGGGTTTGGACTTCGGTTTCTCGTCGGCATTGCCGGCGGCCTCTCGGCGCGCCCAGGCACGTTCAAGAAAGGTGTCCACCCGGACATCTTCCGTGCCGTCATCTCCGCGATCCTGTTGCAATTCCACGTGGTAGGGGCGCCGATCGGTGCGGCCCAACGGGATGATCAGCTCCCAGATCACATCCAGGGGAAAGCGCGCCCGCAGCGGAGGGGTCAGATCGAGGCGCTCCGACCAGGTGTGGTAGCCGGGGAGGTAGAGGGTCAAGCGGCGCTGGCCGTAGTGCACGAACTCGTGTTCCAGGGGTGTGTGCCCGATGATCTCCTCGTCGAAGCGCACTAGAGCTCCGGGGGGGACCGACTCCACGGCGAGGATGCGTCGCGTGCGACAGCCGCAGAGGAGCAGCGTGCCACACAAGACCACCGCCAGAAGCACTCGCCCATTTCTCAGGGGCCTCGGACACGCGTCGTGGGAAGTGGCTGTTTTGTGCATGGAATGGCGGAGAGGCCGGGATTCGAACCCGGGGTCCCCGTGAAGGGACACCACATTAGCAATGTGGCGCATTCAGCCGCTCTGCCACCTCTCCGGCCGGGATCTCACGCGCGCGGGCGGCGAGCGGATCGGTCGCGGAAGATACGGCCCCTGCGGCGTACAGGCAAGCCCGGCGTGGCCCTGGACCATGGTGGGGGCCCCGAGTCAGCGGCTGGGGGAGCTTTTTGTGAAATGGGCCGCTATTCTCCCCCATTGACTCGGATAGGAGCGAGGCACCTGTCCGAGGACTCTCGCCGCTCCACCGCTCCCTCGCACCCTCGCACCCTCGCACCACAGCCACCTCTTTTTTCCGTCGTGTCCACTCCTAGTCCCTATCCCACCCGCAGGTTGATTGCCCAGGCCAGCTTTCAGCTCTGGGTCCTCTGTGTCCTGGCGGGCGCCGTCGTCGGGTCAGGATGGCTGTATCGGTTGCCCGAGGACTCCTCCCCCTGGACACGCGTCTACGTGGGGCTGGCCCTGCTTTCCTCCGTGGCGATCCTCTCCCTGCCCGTGGGGCTCACTTTTGGGCTCCTGCATCGCAGCGTCGAGCGCCCGCGCATGATCGGTTTCCTTCAATCAGCCGTAGGCATCTTCTTCCTCGCCCTGCTCTACACGGACACGATCATCTGGCGCATCCTGGGCCGTCACTTCGATGGAGCGGTGCTCAACGTGGCCCTCACCCCGGGTTCGGCGGACGCGGTGCACCTGGGCCTGCCGGTTTGGGGCTCGGTGGCCCTCATCTTCCTGGTGGGTGCGAGCCTGCTGTACTGGAGCTGGAGCTGGTTCCTGTCGGACCTGATCCGGCGCAGGACCTTGGGCCTTGGCACCCGCTTGCTGCTGCAACCGCGGGTTGTCCTGCTCCTCTTCTTGTTGCCCGTGGTGGGTTTGGAGAAGAGCGTGTACGCGGCCGCGGATATGACCGGCGACTGGGAGTTGAAGATGGCGGCCCGACCCCTGCCTCTCTATCCCCGTGCGAACCTCTCACGTTTCTTGGAGGGCGAGTCCGGTGGGCCGCCTCTCTTGCAGGTGATGCCCGAGTCCGCGGAACTGGACTATCCCCACGTGCGCCCAGTCCTGCCGGCTGATGGCCCGCGCCCGAACATTCTCATCGTTGTGCTCGACTCTTGGCGGCGGGACATGTTCAACCCGGAGCTGACACCGGGCCTGCATGCTTTCTCACAGGACGCACGGGTGTTCACGAACCACATCTCCGGTGGCAACGGCACCCGCTTTGGTCTGTTCAGCATGCTCTACGGCCTGCACGGCTCCTATTGGTTCAAGGCGCTGGCGGAGCACGCGAGCCCCGTGCTCATGGACACACTTGGAGAGGAGGGCTACGAGCGACGCGTGTTCTCGGCGGCCTCCATGAACTTCCCGGAGTTCCGTCCCACGGCTTGGTCAGGCATGGCGGACGAGGACGTTGTGGACCGCTTCAGGGATGAGGAGGGCGAGGAGCTCTCGCGCATCTCCTATAAGAAGGACCGCTTCGTGGCTCAGGCTTTCACAGACTGGGTGGGGGAGCGGCCCAACGAGGAGCCCTTCTTCTGCTTCATATTGCTCGATGCACCGCACCAGCCCTACTACAACCCGGGCGGCCCCCATCAACCTACCGTCGACAAGCTGAACTACGTGGAGCTGGGTATCACCACCGATGGGCCTGAGCTTGCGGACCTGCGCGAGAAGGTCAAGAACACCTACATGAACTCCGTCGTGCACGCGGATCGTACGGCGACCCAGATCCTGGACGCGCTCGAGCAGGCGGGCCTGTCCGAGGAGACCCTGGTGGTCGTGACCGGGGACCATGGCGAGGAGTTCTGCGAGAACGGATTCTGGGGCCATACCAGCAACTTCAGCCCGGAGCAGATGGAGGTTCCCTTCTACATGCGGGGGCCAGGGATCGAAGCCGGTCAGGAGGATCGTCCCACCAGTCACGTGGATCTCTCCAACTCCCTGCTCGAGTGCCTGGGTGCCGACCCGGCACTGAGTGGGGGCTACTCTCTGGGTCAGAGCCTCTTCGATCCCGCCGTTGAACGCGCGCGAGTGATGGGCTCTTGGGGAGACGTGGGAGTCTGGACGGACTCGGGCATCATCCAAATTCCCCTGGACTCCGCCGCCAAGGACATCGAGGTATACGATCGCGGCTGGAACCTGCTGCCCGATGGGGTCCAGCGTTGCGAAGACCAGCGCGAGGTCCTGGGGCGCGTCGTCCGGGAGTGCGTGCACTTCCTGCGCCAGCGTCAATGAGCTCGGCGCGGAGTTCGCGCACGGCCCTGATCGGGACTCTGGTCCTGGTGTTCTGCGTTTCCCTGTGGGTGCGCGGGGCCAACGGCTATCGGGTGTCTGCGAGCCCGACCCAGACCACGGACTGGTTCAGCGCCGATCCCGACAGCCACTACCACATGCGCCGTCTGGAGCGCGCCTTGACGGATGAGGGGCGGGTCCAGGTTCGCGATCCCCTGTTGGCCTTCCCGGAGTTCGAGGGGCAGGGTGGGGCACCCATTCCCTGGCCGTCCATGTACACGCGCGTCCTGCACACCGTGCTCGCTCCATGGGCGCCGACGGATGCGAGTGCGCGGGCGCGGTACGTCGAACGTCACGTCGCCAGCGTGCCATGGGTTCTGGGAGCTCTGACCAGCTTGTTGGTGGCCTTGGCCGCTGGGTACCTGGGAGGAACACGCGCCGCCCTGTTGGCTGGTCTCTACCATGCCTTCTGTTTTGCGTCCGTGCGCTACTCCCGATTGGGCAACGGGGACCATCACGCCTTCGTCTCCTTTCTTCAGTTGAGTTGGCTCATGCTCGCCGCGCGCGGGCTTGAGCCTTCAGGTCTGCTGCGTGTCCGTCGTTCGGTCATGTTCGGAGTCATGGCCGGGGTCCTGGCGGGATTGGCGCTCGCCTCATGGGTGGCGTCCCTCCTGCTCATAGGCACGTTGGAGCTGGCCCTCCTGTGGCGCATGTTCCGGGCCAAGCCGAGCGAGCTCCCAGGTCTGGGTGCCTTTGGCGCGGTCTTCCATTTGGCCGCAGCCTTGGTGATATGGCCCGATGCTGCCGCGAGTCCCTGGGGCGCGCTCGAGATCATCAACCTGTCCTGGTTCCATGTGGGCTTCCTCGGCGTCGGTGCTCTGGCCTGCCTGCCCCTCTGTCTCATGAAGCCGGACAGCCAAGAGCACGGGGCCGGACTGCGTCTCTACCCTTGGACATTGATCGCATTCCTTGGGCTGGCTGGCCTCGTCTTGGCTTGGGGACCGCTGGGCGAGAGCGTGGCGGAGGGGGCGCGGTGGGCCACGGGTTCCAACCGCTTCATGGGTCGCATCCACGAATCTCAACCTCTGGGGTGGGGTCTCATCGGCGGCTGGGAGCCCCTGACGCGTTGGTTGGGATGGGGTGTGGTTCTCCTGCCTCTGGCCTGGTGGCACGGGGCGCGCCGCGCGGGCGGAGCCCTGCTGCCCTATATACCAGCTGTTCTCCTTTACCTGCTGATGGCCCTCTTTCAACGGCGATTCGCCGAGGGTCTCGCGGCACCCATGGCCGTCCTGCTCGGAGTCTGGTTGGGGCACCTCACGCGTTCATTGCCAGCGCGTCGCCTCCCTCATGCGTTGCTGGCTCTCGCGTTGGCTCTCCCGCTGGTGTTTCACACCGCCACCGTTTCCAGCACCTTGTCGCGATCCACTGCGGACTCACTTTTTCCGCAGACCCTCACCGTGGAACGCGAGCGCGGACTGCGTGGGCTTTGTGCCTGGTTGGGAACCCACGGCACCGATGAGGAAGCCGTCCTCGCTCAGTGGGATTTGGGTCACATGATCGAGTGGGGTGCCGGGCGCCCAACCGTGGCCACGAACTTCGGCTCGTACCTGGGCCGTGACAGCTTTGTGGATCCTTGGCGCTTCCTGGCTGCTGCTTCCGATGAAGATGCCGAGGCCCTGTGCCACGAGCGGCGTGTGCGCCACGTTCTGCTCGGGTCCGATTGGATGCGCAACCTGGACACGATGGTGCGCGTCTTGGCTGACGACTCCCGATCGGAGTTCTCCGAGGACAGCCTCCTGGGGCGGCTCCTCCCGTGCGCCTACGGGGATGAGATTCCGGGCCGGCCTCACCCGGGTTTTCTACGTCTGGTGGCTTTTGGCGAGCCACTGTCCGATGGCAAACCGGCCGGGTGGATCTGGGAGGCGGTGCCCGGAGCCGTACTGGAGGTGAGCGGATCCGCGGGTCAGGTTCTGCGTGCGCGGGTGCGCCGCAAGTTCAACGGGCAGCAAACCCAGTTCGTCTGGATGGGGGAGGCCCTCGTGGACGCGGACGGCCTGGCGCGCTTGCGGGTGCCCTGGAGCACCGAGGATGAGGAGTCCGGGGAGGCCGCTGCCCCTTTGCGGTGGACAATGGGCCAACGTAAGGGCGTCGTTGATGTCCCCCTCCAGGCAGTCCTGAATGGGGGGGGGTGTGTCCCGTCCCGTGACAATTAGGTGAAACCCGCTCATCAGGAAGGGTAGCCATGCCTCATTCTGGCATTCTGGGCTCCTCTCCCCGAGTGGCTGCTCTCTTGCAGTCCGCTCACCGACCCGATGGACGACCTGACTAAATTTCGCCGCCCGCTGACGGCGCTCATTTCCCTATTCGCTCTCCTGTGCGTGGGGACGTCCTCTGCTCTCGGGCAGCAGACATTCAACTCGATTCCTCATGAGCGGCTCGTCGCGGACCTTCTAGCGCGCAGTGGGCGTGCCGGCGTCTCTCCCGACACCTTCTCCACGGAGGAGTATCTCGATCAGAGCTACATCCGAATTCGACTAGGCCTGTTTGAACTGCTGCTCGATAGAGAGAGCGCCCGCTCCCTGCCCGACGCAGACAATTACAAGAAGGTCTGCGACAGCGTTCTCGTCCTACAGGACCGCTGGCTCGACTGGGTCGAGCCCAGTGCGGATGCCGAGTTAATCGCCCGGATGCGCGATGACATCAAGGAACTCGCGAAGTGGTTGAAGCGTGTGCGAGGGAGCCAGATTGCCAAGCTCGTCAAGAGCATGGAGGATTGGGAGACCGACGAGGCTTCCGACCTCTACTTGGGTCTGAATGCTCGCGCTTCTGTGCGGGAAATCGCGGCACGCTTGGCCGAAGCCATGGGGACCGGCGCCTACATGGGGCTGGATCGTGAGGACATGCCGGAGACCATCATTCTGGCGCCGCGCAGGTTGCCCTTCATCGAGTGGGTGTCTCTGGCAGGCTGGGTGTACCCCGAGATGAAAGCGGGCTTCTGGCAGGATGGCGTGGCCGTCTGGACCCAGTTCTACCTAGATCGCTACAAGGTCATGTCCTTGGAGTTCGGGAAAGGAGCGAGCAACTGGTCCGCCGGGATAGCCATGAACTCGCGCGTCTCTACTGGAATGGAGCAACAGTTGACTCAACTGGCGACCAACTCCCTGGTGGATAGCTACTATGGCGACCGGGTGCCCGAGTCTTTCGCCGGTGCCCTATCGGTGAACCTGGTGATTGACGTGTTTGGCGAGTGTCGCACACGGGCGGATGGAGATCTTCGTTCGCGTCGCACCGAGGCTTATGAGCGCTTTGTTCCCGGCGGTTTGTCCGAGGGTGGCTGGCTTCCTGCGATCTCAGCTGACAGTTGGTGGAGACAGGAGTCCAACTACGGCGCAGATCGTTTCGTGGGCCCTTTGGGGTCTGCACAGAAGAACGGCTACAAGGACACCCGGGATCGCCTGCGCACCTTCCGATTGCGCAATGACGCTGACAGCCACGATGAAATTGTCCGTGCTCCCTTTCTGGGCATGGCCGCAGCCGACATGCCCGTGCCCGGGTCGACATTCCGGGGCGACTACAAAGAACTCCTGCGCGCCTACCGCACGGCCTTTGTCTACTGGCTGCACAGTGAGCGCGCCAAGGACGCTGAAGAGGTCTTCTCCAAACTGCTCGTCCACCTAGCGGGCACCAAAGAGGATCTGGAGGAGGCGATTGCCTCTCTCTACGATGTCCCCCTATCGAGCACCGAGCTCACGAACGAGGATCTGGAGGGGCAGTTCCTGGCGTGGGTCCTGCGCCAGTAGGTTCGGCAGCTAGCGCGCGTATCCCAGGCTCTTGAGAGTCAGGGGCGAATCCGCCACATCCGCCACATCGGCCGCGTCGGTCCGGTATCTTCCTCGGCCATGGAATTGTTCGATCTTCTTTCCGTGGTGCTGGTCTTCGCCGCTCTTACGGCCTGGGTGAACTGCCGCTTCCTGGGCCTGCCGACGACCATCGGGGTGATGGTCCTTGCGTTGGCGGTTTCAAGTCTAGGCGTGCTGGTGGCTCCCCCCGCCTTGCGCGATGCCACCCGTGCCCTTCTCGAGCGCATGGACTTCGCCCATGCTCTGCTCGACGTGCTGCTGGCCTTCCTGCTATTCGCCGGGGCCTTGCACGTGAAGATCGACCGCCTCTATCAACACAAGTGGATCATCGGCGGCCTGGCCACCATCGGGGTGCTGGCATCCACCTTTCTGGTGGGGGGGCTGATTCACCTGACCCTCCCCCTGCTCGGACTCGAGGCAAGCTGGATTGAGTGTCTGGTATTCGGCGCCTTGATCTCCCCGACGGATCCCATCGCCGTGCTTGCCATTCTCAAGGGGACGAACGCTCCAAAGAGTTTGGAGACCAAGATCGCCGGTGAGTCCCTGTTCAACGATGGCATTGGTGTTGTTGTGTTTCTTGTCATTGCCGGCATGGCTATGGGTGGGCACGGTGACCACGGTGTACTGGATGGTGCTGGAGTGGCCGCGCTGTTTCTGCGCGAGGTAGGGGGCAGCCTGGTCTTGGGCCTCGCGGCTGGCTGGGTCTGCGTGCAGTTGATGCGGCAGGTGGATCAGTATCAGGTGGAGGTCTTGTTGTCACTGGCCCTGTGCGCGGGCCTCTACTCTCTGGCCGCTGCCTTGCACAGTTCGGGTCCTCTGGCTGTCGTGGTGGCGGGGCTGATGATCGGCAACCAGGGCAAGCGTCTCGCCATGTCCTCCTTGACCATCGAACGCTTGGACGTGTTCTGGGAGCTCGTGGACGAGATCCTGAACGTGGTGCTCTTCGTCTTCATCGGCATGGAGGTTTTGATCCTCCCCTTGGGCGGGAGCGCCATCCTGGCCGGGCTGGCGGCCATACCTTTGGTTTTACTCGCGCGCTTTCTGGCCGTGGGCGGGGCAGTCTCCCTCCTGCGCCGCTGGCGCCCCTTCACCCCGCACGCCGTCAAGATCCTCACCTGGGGCGGCCTGCGCGGCGGAATTTCCGTGGCCTTGGCGCTCTCCTTGCCTGCTGACCTGCCTGCCAGGGACCTGATCGTCACCATGACCTACGTGGTGGTGGTGTTCTCTATCGTGGTCCAGGGCCTCACGGTGGGACGCCTAGTGCGCTGGATTCCCCAAGAAGACCTTCAGGAGGGCATCCCGCCCCATTGATTTGGAGGATGTGTTCTTCCCATGCGGCGGGTCTCTCGCATAGCTTTCAGCAATGACTAACTTCCTGCGCTGCCTGCCCCTGGCACTACTGTTCGGCATCCTATCGTGCAGCGAGGAGGCTCCCACAGCCTCCCCTGAATCAGACGCCGCCGGCGACTCTGAGCTGATGACCTCGGCGGCGGACGCTGCCCAACTGCCGGAGGTGCGCTACTACGTCGTCTCCGACGGCTGACCCTTCTGCATCAAAGTCCAGAGCGCCGTGCGCGCACTGGCAGCAGAGTACGAAGGGAAAGTGAAATTTGAGCTGGTTTCGCCGGAGGAGACCCTGGCCGCCGTCGAGGAAATGGCGGAGTTCGGTTTCACCGACGCCAAGCACGGACTCGTGGCTTTTGACTCGCAGGGTGAAGCGAAGGTCAAGATCCCTGGTCACAGCTTCGGACGCGAGGAGATCGTGAGCGCGATCGATCAGGTCTTGGGCGGGCTCTAGGGGTTCGCGCCCCGAGGCAGGCACGCAAGCACCTGCTCGGCATCCGAGTAGCCTTCAGTCAGGACCACACGCTCCTCACCTGATTCCAGGATCAGGGTGGGGAAGGAGTGGACGTTCAGTTCGCGTCGGAATGCCAGGTCCGCCTCCAGGAGGGCCTGGGTTCCGGGTGCGTTCAGCTCGCGCTCGAACGCACCATCATCAAACCCCAGATCCCGCGCCAGCGCCACCAAGGTCCCGGTGTCCGACGGGTTGCGAGCCTCCTGGTAGTAGGCTTGTTGAATGCGATCGAACATCAGGGGCCCCGCACCCGAACGCAATCTCTCAGCTAGCAGAACGGCGCGGCAGGCCGGGTAGGTCGAGCGCCGCGGTTGGCACTCGCTCCAGAACTCCCAGTTGAAGGACGCCCCGGTGGCCTGCTCAACCGCCTTCCAGGCTTGCCGGACATAGCCTCGAGTCTCATCATCCATGGGCGTGGCGCTGTCGGGTGCGAGCCCGCCCATGACGTAGCGCACCGGCGTCCCCTCAGAAAGTGCTGCCAGCACCCGGTCACGGATGGTTCGGAATCCCCAGCACCAGGAGCACATGGGGTCGGCGACATAGATCAGGGTGTCATTCAATATGACGAGAGTCTGACGCAATCACGGCTGGCATGCACCCCTCCCTCGGCTATCCTCTGGCCCCATGTCCGAGACCCCCGACCTACACTCCCTGCGCATCGATCGCACACCGTCCGCTCGCAAGCGGCCGGGTCCGTGGCGGGGTCGCATCGTCTGGCTGGTCGTGCTGGTTGTTGCGGGCTGGCTCTTCCAGCGCCCCGTGATGAACCTGGTGGATCGAATACGCCTGGTGGAGGTAGAGGTCACAAGTGTGGTGCGCCGCAGTCCCTCACAGGATGCGGGCTCGGAAGGAGCCGCCGCCAACGGCTACGTGGTGGCGCGCAAGCGCGCGGCACTCTCGGCCGACCGACCCGGCCGATTGGTGGAGGTCAACGTGGTGGAGGGCTCGCGGGTCAAGGAGGGCGATGTCGTTGCGCGTATCGACCACGAAGAACAGGACGCAGCGGTGGGGCGCTCGCGTGCGGATCTGGAAGTCGCCCGGCGAGGGGCTGAACGCGTCGCCGCCACGACGGCACGTGCATTGGCAGATGAAGGGCGGCTGAGCGCGAGCGTGGAATCCACCGCCGCTCAACTGGACGAAGCCCAGGCACAGCTGGACTTCGCCCGGGAGGCGGAAGTCCGCTACGAGGAACTCCTGCGCCAAGGGATCGTCCAAGTCGAGCGCCGTGACGAGGCGGTGCGCGATCGAAGAGCGGCCGAGGCGCGGACCCAGAGTGCCGTTGCGCTCCTTGCCAGCGCCCGCTCCACCCTCGAGGTGGCCTTGGCCGATATCGAAGTGGCCCGACGTACTCAGGCGGAATTCGAGGCGCGCGCCCACAGCAGCGAATCCGAACTGACCCAGGCCCTGGCCGCCCTTGAGAAGACCTTTGTGCGCGCACCCTTCGACGGGGTCGTGGTGTCGAAAGAAGCCGAGGTGGGGGAGGTCGTCTCGCCCAACTCGCAAGGAGGCTCAAACGCTCGCGGCTCCGTGGCCACGATGGTTGATTTTGCCAGCCTTGAGGCACAGGCCGAGGTGCCCGAGACCAGTCTGGCCGCGGTGCGCCTCGGTGCACCGGCGCGCATCTACCTCGACGCCTTCCCAGGCGCGCCCTATACCGGCCGCATCGACCGGATCTGGCCCGCCGCTGATCGGCAGAAAGCCACGGTGGAGGTGCGCGTCGCCTTCGATCAATTGGACGAGCGCCTGCGTCCGCAGATGGGCTGTCGCGTGGTGTTCTTGAGCGAGGGTGCGGCCGCACAAGATGGGCCGGTCAAGCTCGTGCTCCTGGTTCCGGCCACGGCTCTGATCAAGCAGGGGCAGGCGAACTCAGTATTCGTCGTGGAACGCGATCGGGTGCGTCTGCAGGAAGTCGGCCTGGGAGCCACGCGCGGCAACCGGGTCATCATCGAATCGGGTCTGACCGGCGAGGAGGAGATCGTTGTGACTCCACCTCTTGAAATGGAAGACGGGCAACGCGTACGCGTCGCCCGCTAAGGGAATCCAGAACATGAGCAGCACGGCGGCAACACGAACGGTGGTGGAACTGAACGGTGTGACCCGGGCCTACTCGCGGGGTGGCGAGCGCATCGTCGTGCTGGACGCCTTGGACTTCGCCATCGAAGAGGGAGAGCGGGTGGCGATCATGGGCCCCTCGGGGTCGGGCAAGACGACTCTGCTCAACCTGATCGGCGGACTGGACAAGCCCGAGTTGGGTTCGGTTCGCGTCGCGGGCGAGGAGTTGACCGAACTCACGCCTCCCGAACTGGCTCGCTGGCGGGCGGGCAACGTGGGCATCGTGTTTCAGGGCTTCAATCTGATTCCCGTGCTCTCCGCCCAGGAGAACGTGGAGCTGCCCCTGCTGCTCGCACCCCTGTCGCGCTCCGAGCGCCGTGCCCACGCCGCGCACGCACTGGAGCTGGTGGGCCTGGCGGACCGCGCCAGCCACAGGCCAGGTCAGCTCTCGGGCGGCCAAGAGCAGCGCGTCGCCATTGCGCGCGCGATCGTCAGCGACCCGACCCTGATCCTGGCCGACGAGCCGACCGGGGATCTGGACCGCGCCTCCGCGGACAGCGTGATGGCCTTGCTGGCGCGCTTGAACGAGGAGCTGGGCAAGACCGTGATCATCGTGACCCACGACCCGCTGGCCGCTGCCAGCGCCCAACGCAGCGTGCACCTGGACAAGGGCCGCTGGAAGAGTGATGGAGAGGGCGCCTGACCGTGCCGATCCACCTGATCTTCCGCAATCTGGTGCGGCACAAGCTGCGCACAGCCCTGACCGTGGGCTCGCTCGCCATTGCCGTGTTCTTGCTGTGCGTTCTGCGCGCTCTGGTTGTCAGCCTGGACGCTGGGGTGCGCAACTCCACCAGCGACCGCCTGATCGTGCAGTCTGCGGTGAGCCTCTTCGTCAACCTGCCCGCGTCCTACGTGGGCAAGTTGAAGGCCGTGGAGGGCGTGGACAGCGTGGCGCGGCTGCAGTGGTTCGGCGGCTACTACCAGGACCCCTCCAGCTTCTTCGCCCAGTTCGGCGTGGACCCCGAGAAGTTCCTGGGCATGTACCCCGAGTTCAAGATCGTCGAGGGCTCGCGCGAGCGCTTCCTCACCGAGCGCACGGCCTGCATCATCGGCCGCCAGACCGCCGACCGCTATGGCTTCAAGGTGGGCGACACGGTGCCCATCATCGGTACGATTTTCCAGCGCTTGGACGGCTTGCCCTGGGAGTTCCAGGTGGCCGGGATCTACGAGTTGGAGTCCATCGTCTGGGACGAGACCACCATCTTCTTCCCCTTCGATTACCTGGAAGAGAGCTTGGAGAGTGGCGCAGCCAGCGGGCCCCCCGGGTCGGGGGTGATCTACATCCATCTGGCGGAGGGCGTGAACCCGGTCAACATCGCCGCCGAAGTGGATGGCCTCTTTGAGAACGGACCGCAACGTGTCCAGACCACCACAGAGGCGGAATTCAATGCCCAGTTCGTCTCCATGGTGGGCAACATCCCCTTCTTCGTAACCACCATCGGTGGGGGCGTGCTGGCGGCCATCCTGCTGGCTGTGATCAACACCATGTTGTTGGCGGGGCGTGAGCAGCGCCACGACATGGGCGTCCTCAAGGCCCTGGGCTTTTCCGACTGGGCTGTCTTCGGGGTCATGCTGGGCCAGGGCGTTCTGTTGTGCGTGGTGGGCGGCGCGCTCGGTATCGGGCTGGCCCAACTCAGTTCTCCTGAAATCGCGAAGCTTCTGGGCACCATGTTCCCGGGCTTTGAGATGACCTCGGAGATCCTCACCAACGCCTGCACCCTGTCCCTCGGCATTGGTCTTCTGTCCGGCGCCCTGCCCGCCGCGGCCACGCGCAAGCTCCTGGCGGTCGACGCCTTCCGGAGGGGAGCCTGATGCAGCTCGTTCCCTTCAGCTACAACCTGCGCAGCCTGTTGGTCCGGCGCAGCACGACTCTGCTGACCATGGTCTCCATCGGCGCCACCGTGGCCGTGATCTCAGGTGTGCAGGCCCTGCAGCAGGGGTTCGTGACGATCTTCGAGAAGGGCGGCCGCACGGACGTGGTGGTCTTCCTGCGACCGGGAGCCACCACCGAGAACCAGAGCGGGTTCACCCGCTCCAGCGCGGACATCCTGCTCAAGAGCATTCCCGAAATTGCCCTGACGGATGACGGTCGGCCCATGGCCTCCGCTGAGAACTACATGGCCGTGCGCCTGTTCAAGATCGGCGGGGGTGAGACCAACGTGCCCGTGCGCGGGGTGCAGCCCATGACCATGACCATCCGCGAAAACGACCTGGAGATCCTGGAGGGCCGAATGTTCCAGCCGGGAACGGATGAGATCATTGTTGGGGAGAACCTCACCCGTCGCATCCGCGGTTGCCGGCTGGGCGAGGTCATCCGCCTCAACACCGTGCCCTTCACGGTGGTGGGCACCTTCACCGACGAGGGCACCTTCTCTTCGGAGATCTGGGGCGATCTGGAACGCATGGGCGATGCCCTGCAGCGCTCGGTCTACAACCGCGTGATCGGGGTCCTGCGTCCCGACGTGGACGTGCCCGCCTTGATCGAGGCCCAGGAGAACCACCCCCAGGTGCCGGCCAAGGTCATGACCGAGGCCGACTACCTCATATCCCAGACCGGCGTGATCAGCGCGACCCTCCTGGGCCTGGGCGCGTTCCTGGCGGTGATCATGGGCATTGCCGCCGTGTTCACGACGACCACCACCATGCAGGCGGCCTTAGCGGCGCGCACCCATGAGATCGGCATCCTGGCCTGCCTGGGCTTCCGCCCCATCTCCATCCTGCTCTCGTTCCTGTTCGAGTCCCTGGTGCTCGGCGTACTGGGCGGACTGGTGGGCATCCTGCTGACCCTGCCCCTCAACGGCATCGAGACCGGTACCACCAACATGATCACCTTCACCGAGGTAGCCTTCGCCTTCCGCATCACCCCCCAGGTGCTCGGTACGGCGATCGTCTTCTCGATCCTCCTGGGCCTGCTAGGTGGTGCGATTCCCGCCTTCCGCGCCGCTCGCATGACCGCCGTGGAAGCCCTGCGCCGGGGCTAGTCGGATTCGAGCTCCACGCCCAGGCCGTCGGCGATGCGGTTGACGTAGGCGTAGTAGGCGGTCACTTCAGCGATGGCGAGGACAGCACCGTGATCGAAGCCCGCGGCCTCCAGGGTCTCCACGTCGCTGCGCTCCATCGATGAGGGCTCGCGGGTCAGCTTGAGGGCGTAATCCACCATGGCCCCAAGGCGGGGCGGAAAGTCCTCCGGGAGGTGCTCGGCTTCCAGTCCGTTGAGCAGAGCCTCGTCATCCACGAGGCGCCGCAGACCGCGGCGGTGGTGCTGCACTCAGTAGTGGCAGTCGTTGGCGCGGCTGACCACTAGGGCGATCATCTCTCGCTCGGCTACGGACAGACTGGGCGTGGCCTGCATCACGGCGCGGTACAGCTCGAAGTGCGCCCGCAGGCCTGCGGGGTGCAGGGAGTGGATCTGCATGATGTGATCCAGCTGTCCCGTGCCGGGGTCGGTGACGCGGCGGTAGAGCTCGCGCAGCTCTTCGGACGCGTCCTCGGCGGGGATGGTGTCGATCCAGGCCATCGTGCGGATCAGGGTGTGTCCGGGTAGCAGACCCGGCTGCGGTGTCCGCTCTTGCTCACGCTGCGCACGCCGAAAAAGCAGCCGTCGGCGGTGATGCCCTCGATGGTGGCGCGCACGATGGTCTGCTCGCGGCCGCGCACGCGCAGGACGCTGGGCTCGGGGCCCTGGGCTCGCACCTCCTGCCAGTCGGGGGCCGTGGTGTCGCGCCAGACGACCTCGTAGCCGGCGACGGAGGCATCCTCCACCGGTGCCCAGGAGAGCTGGGTGTCGTAGGAGACGGCGGCGCGCATAAACAGTTTTTGGGGCGCAGGGGGGGCCAGAGCCCACTCGGCCAGGGCGGCCGCGTTGACCCGTGCCACGCGCGCCATGTAGTCGGCCGAGACCCACTCGGGCACGTCGCCGTAGTGCACCCCGTCCTTCTCCCGCACGTCCTGGTGCTGGCGCTCGTAGTTCTCGTTGGCCTCCGAGAGGCGCACGGCCGGGACGCCACCCTCGTGGAACGGCTTGTGGTCGCCGCCGCGGCCGAAGCGATCCAGGCGGAAGATCAGTCGCAGGTTGGCCTTGGGTACGTAGCGCCGGGCGCTCGCGGCGATGGAGCGCGCCAGCTCGCGGGAGGTGGAGTGCAGCCCATCCGCGGCAGAGAAGCAGCGCACCGTGCGGTCGTCCACGATGCCGTTGCCCCCGTGGATGTTGCCCACGATGTCGTTGGTGATCATGCCGTCCACCTGCAGGCCCGTCTCTTGGGCCCACTCGGCGAAGTGCGTGGCTCCGTAGAGGCCCTGCTCCTCGCCCGCCACGCAGATGAAGACCAGGTTGGCCGCGTACTCGCCGGCGCTCATGACTCGCGCCAGTTCAAGCACCACCGCCGTGCCGCTGGCGTCGTCATCGGCGCCGGGTGCAGCGCTGGTGGAATCGGAACCGCTCCCCGCGCGGGAGTCGTAGTGACCCGAGACCACGTAGGTGCGTCCCAGTGGGTCGACTCCGGTCCCCGGCAGGAAGCCGTACACGTTGACCATTTCCACTTCTCCGAGTCCCCGTGCGTTGACGGTGAAGCGCTGTTCGTGAATCTCAAGCCGCCCCCCGGTGGCCTTGGAGATGGCATGGAACTCGCTGCGTATCCATCGTCGTGCGGCGCCGATACCGGTCTTCTCGGACTCCGTAGCCGAAGCCGAGTGGCGGGTTTCGAACCCCACGAGGGTTTCAACGGTGCTCATGAGCCGCGCCGGCTCGATGGCCTTGAGCATCCCGGGGATGGGGTCTTGGTGTAGCGGGGCAGACAGAAGGGTGACGAGGGCGAGAGCGAGCATGGTGGGGGCCTCCTTGTGGCGGGTGGTGGAGTCTATCCGATCACGGTTGTCGGGCTGGCGGTTCTGCCCGACAGGGGCGCCCCGCGCCGTCAGTCCTCTTCGCTGGCCCCGTCCGCGTAGCCCAGAGCCTTGAGGGCTTCGAGTTCGGCGGCTTCCTCGGGGGAGAGGTCTCCAACGCCGGGGTCGCTGAGTGCCATGCGCGCGCGTTCATCGGCCATGGCGTCCACCAGGGCCTTGAGGTCGGCTGGGGGAGGGGATCCGGCGAGCGGGCTGCGCTCCCCGGGGTCGCCGATCCGGTCGTAGTACTCGTAGACCACACCAGCAACCGTGCTGCGTCGCACCACGGCGCGGGTTAAGTCACGGGCCACAAACATCTTGCCCGCATGACCGGTGGGGGCACAGGCCTCACCCTGTTCCTCCTTACAGTGGCTGCTCTCCCCGGTCAGTACGGAATGCCCCCCCCCCGCGAGAATATCCGCGCGGCCATCGGCACCGGCCAGGGCCGGCGCACCGATCAGCTGCAGCAGGGTTGGAGCCACGTCCTGCAGGCTGATGAGGGCGGGCTGCACTTCGCCCGCGCGTTGTGCTCCGGGCAGCCGGATGATGAGAGGGATGTGCAGCTGCTCTTCAAAGGCCGTCGTGCCGTGATCAAACCACAGGTCGCGTTCGTCGAAACTCTCCCCGTGATCGGCGTTGAAGACGATCACCGCCGAGTCCATGCGCTGCGTTTGACGCAGGGCATCCAGCAGCTGGCCCACCTGCTTATCGGCGTATTCCACCGCTTTTGCGTAGCGCTCGGCGTAGAAGGTTGGGTCGCTGATACCTGCGACGCGTTGATAGCCGGCGATGCGCTCCAGCTTGTCGGCGTTCCTCTCCCAGTTGCGTCGGGTCTTGGGGTTAGGCCATTTGCGCAGAGGCCCGTGGGGGTCGAAGGAGTGGAACCACAGGAAGACGGGCCCCTCCTGGGCTTGTAGCCAACGCACTGCGGAGGCGGCCGTTTCTTCACCTGGACGTTGTAGTTCTTCGGGCCATTCGTACGTATCAAAGCCACGGTCCAGCCCGAGTTCTGGCCGCAGGGTGAAGCCGGACACGAAGGCGCCGGTGCTGTAGCCCTGGGCCTTGAGTGCCTGGGCCAGGGTGGAGACGTCGCTCGGCAGGGGGGTGCCACCCCGGAAGATGTTGAGTACCACCCCGTGCCGCCCGGGCCGGCGGCCCGTATGCATGGAACAGAAGGCGGGCCCGGTGACCGAAATGGGCGAGTAGGCCCGCTCGAAGCGGATGCCTTCGGCTGCGAGGGAGTCGATGTGCGGCGTGCGCGCCCGGCTGTCCGGGTTGTAGGCGCTGACGTTGTCGGCGCGCAGGGTGTCCACCGTCAGCAGGATGATGTCCGGCCGGGCGGGCGGTATCTCCTGCCCACCACAGGCCTGCAGGCTTAGGGCGAGAATCAGCGGCAGGGGTGAGCGGGTCATTGGACGGGGAGCCGGAGTGGCCGCCTCAGAGTCTAGTCCCTGGCATTGGGGAGGACCCCAGAGGATCCGCGCATGTTGTCGCCACACCCGGCTCCCCGGCCGCGTGGTGGGGTGTGCGTTCGCCCATCCCCAGGGTCCAGTCCATGGTGAATCGCGCGTTGATTTCACTCATGGGATTGAGCACCAGCTGGCGGTGACTACCGCCCGGCACCCGGTGACGGAAAGCATCGATACCGAAGGCGCCGAAGTATCCAGCTCGCGCCAGGGCGCGGCCTGCCTGTTCCACAGCCTGCTGCAGGAGCTGGTCGTCCGCGCTGTGTACGAGGTCCGGATCCGCGGTGGCAGTGTGCTCCCAGGCTCCCTCGCGGCTAGTCCTTTGAAAGCAGGGCGGGGCGATCAGCACCGCGCCACCGGACTCCACCCAACCCGAGCGCGTGTACTCCGTTTCGATCTCAACCCAAGGCTCAATGGTGAGGGGACCCAGGCGCAGGCTTGCATTCAGCCAGGCTCGGTCGTGCGCAGAGGGCTTGCCCCCTGTTAGTCGACGGCGGCCTCGTCCCGCGGCTCCGAAGGTGCGCCGCACCAACCAGCCCTGTGCGGCGGGCTGTGCGAGCTGCTCCAGAGCCACATCCAGGTGGGTGGCTAGGTGTTTCTCGAAACTCGCCTGCGCCAGAGGAGCGCGCACCTCGCTGGCGAAGGGCCGCGCGTTCACCCCTCGGAGGACGTCCACGGATGGCGCGGATTCTGGAACGGCGCCCACGGCACGCAGCATCGACAGAGCGCGGGGCGTTGGGCACCAGGCCAGACCGGGCAGTCCGCGTAGCGTTCCCGATTCCGTGTACTCGTCCAGGTTGGCCTCGGTCAGCAAGACGTCATCTGGCCCGAGCAGGGTGCCGACCAACTTGCGCTGTTGGGCGGCCACGATCGAGCGCATGTGGGCCGAAGGCGTGTAGGTGCCTAGCGTCTCCAGTTCGTGCTCGGCGTCCAGGTTCAGGACCCAACAGCGTGCTTGCCTGTTCACGTGCGCCTCGTGGTGGGGCCCGCGTTGGCCAGGGCGCGCAAGAAGTCATCATCCATGCCCGCTGACCGGCGCGCGGAGTCGTTCATGGGGTGCCCCTGCATGAGGGCCGGCGTGAGAGGTGCGGGCAGGGCCTCGCGCCAGTGGTCGTAGTTGAGTGGCTTTCCCGAGAACCGTTCAAACCACTTACGTGCGAAGGACACGTGGCTCACTTCATCGCGTTCCACTTGCTTGATGATCGCGGCTCCCCGCTGGTCACCGGCCTCCGCAAACGCCCGGGCGAAGCGCGCACAGTGATCCAGGTTCGAGCCTTCGAGGCCCAGTCCCTGGAGGGCGACGAAGGCCAGGGCGTCTGGGCAAGTAGTGACCCGCTCCCAGAACCAATCGCGTACGGGGAAGTCGCCTACTGCGGTTCCATGGTCCGTGAGGTAGTTCGCGTACAGGTGCAGGTGCCCCAACTCTTCCAGGCAGAGGCGCACGGCGCCCGCCTTGAACTCGCGTGGGGCTTCGGGGAAGGCGAGCACGGCCCAGGCGAAGAGTTCCGCCGCTTGCAGTTCGTGGTGGAGAAACGTGTGCATCAGGCGCATGCGAGCCTGCGGGCTGTGCAGTCCGCTGGGGGTGCGCGGGCTGCGGGGGACCACGTTCAGCTCTGGTGGTCGACCTGGCATACACAGGCGCCTCTCAGTCGGCTCTGGATCCCAAGAACCCTCCACCGTCAGGTCGGGCGTGGCCGGCGGGGTGAGCTTGGCCTGCAGGTGGGTGCTCTCGATAAAGTCCCAGCACCAGCGCTCCACGGTCCCGACTGGAGGAACTGCAGACGGATGAGCTTGGGACGGGTCGGTTTCCATGGGCGGCACCCTATCCGCACGGGCCGCTCCCAGTCCATCTGACCTGTTCAATCGGCCGCTAGAACTCCCCCGTGACCACGATCCCGTCCAGGTCTCCGCGCTCATTGGCCTGGTTCGCAGCGGACCGGAAGCGCAGGCGCAGGTTCGGGATGCCGTTGGCCGTGTGGTCGAGGTCGAAGGAGAGCGTTGCCCAGCCGGGATTGGTGGCGTCTTCCAGGGTGTGCCACTTGGAACCATCGTGCCAGCGCAGACGCAGGTGCTCTCCCGGGTCGTAGTTCTTGGTCTTGCGCCACAGAGAGACGGAGATGTTCTTGTAGGCCAAGGTGTCGATGGTCTTCTCGATCCAGCGGTTGCGCCGGATGCGCACGCCGTACTGACCATCGTGTTTCGCACCGGTCACGACCTGGGCCTTCTTGTTGGAGGTCGTCCAGCCGCCCGCGCTCAGCCCCCCGCTCTCGAAGTCGTCGGCGAAGAGCACGATGGGGGTCCCGGTGCCCAGGTCCGGGAGACAGGACGCTTCCGCGGAGGCGCGCATGACACCTACCACTGTAGGGTGGAAGTAGGTCGTGATGTTGTTCATGCCGCCGTTGCATCCGTGGCAGTAGCTCATGTTCGTGCCCTGGTTGGTGCAGTGGATGGTGCCGTTGCAGTTGGTGGCGCACTCGTCGAGGGGAGGGCAGTAGCCATCGTGGGTGTGCAGGGTTCCGAAGTTGTGACCCGTCTCGTGGGCCATGACGAAGAAATCCCAGGTGTTGGAGCCCTGCGTCACGGGAAACGAGGTGCCGCCGTTGATGTTGCCGCTGACCGCGAACCCATAGGTCGTATTGCAGAGTACGCCGAGCCAGGCCACTCCGCCCCCCAGGCCGGCGCCGCTCAGAAAGTGCGCCACGTGGGCTCCAGCAGGGAGCTGTCCCGCCCAGGCGGCCTGGAATTCGTTCAGCAGGTCCCCTGCCCCCCCGCCCGTGTCCTGGCTGGTCCAGGGGTCGTGAACATTGGTGTAGAACTGCACGTAAGGGTAGGTGATGCGCACATCCACCTGCTGTTCATACCGGTTGGACACCGAACCGATGAGCGCCATGACGTAGTTCTGCTCCGCCTTCAGGTCGTTCCAAAGCTTGAACAGCTGGTAGTCGGTTTCGACGGCCATCTTGCATTCGAGCTTGGTCGCCGCCCCGTAGGTGGGCGGGCCGATCGTCGTGGGGTCCAGAACCCTGGAGCCCAGTGGGCCGCCTCGCAGGCTGTCAAGCTGGCACTCGGGGCCACCTGTCCCCGGCGCCGCAGCCAGCGCGCGGCTTGAGTACATGCGCAGGCGCGCCTTGGACCAGTCGTTGTCCGCGGCGGCAAAAGACGAAACGTGCGTGTAATCCACACCATCGTGGATCCAGCCGTAGGAGCCGTGGGAGGAGAACGCCAGGTAGACGTGGCTCCCTTCCGCACCCAGAACCTCGCCTTCCCAGAGGCTCAGGTCGCCCGGATCATAGCTCGCGCGCGCGCCATCCACGTGAACGCCCACTGTTCGAGGATCGAACCCCAGGCGCTTCAGCTTCAGGGTCAGCATCGAGCCCACGGGCAGAGGTACACCCACGAGGGTGACGGATTGCAGTTCGGCCAGCTCGGCCAGCAGTCCCGCGTCCTGCGCGAGTTCCAGCACTTCGCCTCCCGGTTGGGTGGGCATCAGTTGCGCGGGGAACGGCAGAGTTGTTTGTGCGTGGGCACCGGCGGTCAGGAGCAGGCTGATCGCAAATAGGGAAGGGTGCATGTTCAATGGGAAGGGAGCGAGGACAGAGGGGGTGAGCGGGTTCTGAGGGACCATCGATTGTCCCAGAAGGCAGCGCCGTCCGATACGCACAAGTTGGGAGCCCCCCGGCGTGCGGCCAGATACGGTTTTTCTACGCGTCCTCGGGCCGTGATGAGCTGCGAGCAATATGCTGGGCCTGATCGTGCCCCAAGCCCTTATTCTGAAGCCCATGAACAAGAGACACTCCACCTTCGCGCTCGTCACCCTCTCCTGCGCTGTTGCCCCGGTCGCCGCGGCGCTTGGTCACAGCGGTTCCTGCAGTGACGAGACCAGCCTCTTCGATGCCCCCGAAGCGCTGCTCACCGCCGACAGCCCCTTCACCGGCCAGATGTACCCCTCGCCCGTTCTGCGGGACATTGACGGGGACGGCAAGGCGGAGCTGGTGGTGGGGGACCTGCCCGGCCGCATGCGGTTCGCTACGCGCAAGGGCAATGGCCTGCAGTGGTCCAAGCTCAATCCGATGAAGAGTGGGGACGAGCCCCTGCGCCTGAACAACTGGTGATGCATCGGCATGAGTTCACAGTTCGTGGACTTCAACGCCGATGGTCATCTGGACTTCATCGCTGCCACCTATGAAGGCACGGTCTTCCTCGTGGCCGGTAGTGAAGACGGGTGGGGACAGCCTCAGCACCTGGAGGATGCCAAGGGGCGCAACATCGTCATCTCCCTCTACTACGACATGGAGGACAACGAGTACAAGAACGCGAACCGTAGCCCCGAGGGCCAGAAGGACTCTGGCGATCACTGCGTCAGCGCGACCGTGTTTGACTGGGACGACGATGGCGACCTGGACCTGCTCCTGGGCGCCTACGGCGGGGCGCTGTATCGCCAGATGAACGAGGGCAAACCCGGTGCCCCGGCCTACACCGGCGTCAACATTCCCGTGGAAGCGGACGGGGAGCCTTTCGAAATGCGGGGGGGGCTCACCGCGGCGCGCCTCGTGGACTGGAACGGCGACGGCCTACAGGATCTCGTTTGCGGCGGCTTCAAGGGCGGCGTATCCCTGCTCCTCAACGTGGGGCAGCGCGGGGCACCTCGTTTCGGGGCACCCACGACGCTGATCAAGAAGTCCAAGCAACTCGCCGGACCGAGAGAGGGTCTGTACGTGGATCCGGTGGACTACGACGGCGACGGCGACCTGGACCTTCTGGTCGGAGGCATTGCCCTGGTCCCTTCCAAAGAGACGGCCCTCTCGGACACCGAGGCCGACAACCTGGATAGGTGGACGAAGAGACTCGAGGGCCTGGAGGCGCAATCCGACGCCCTCTATGAGCAGTTGAAGGAAGAGTCCGCCAACCTCTCCAAGAAGGAGAAGCGTGCGGCCCTCAAGGAATTTCAGTCGGGGGAGGCCATGCAGGGGCTTGAGGAGGCCATCGTGCGCTTCCAAAAGAAGGTTGGCAAATTGGAGTCACCTCCTGCCCGAGAATCGGGAATCTGGCTCTACCGTCGGCGCTAGGGGACCGACTCTCCCGGTCGAGACAATCACTCACTCGCGTCCGTCAGCGGCGAAGCGGAAGGGTGCCTCGCCGGTGAGATCCGTGCTCAGGGCGGAGGGGCACCAGTTCTCTTCCACGTGCTCGATCACCAGTTCGTGTCCCGCGAAGTGATCGACAAAAGGCCGCATGCGATGGTCGTACATGCTGTCGGTCATGTCCCGCAACAGCACCACGTTCTTGCCCAGGTGCACCATCTGCCGGATGCCGAACGGGCGTCCCAGCACGCACATGTTCAGATGCACTCCCACCAGGATCACGTTGTCGATGCCGCGCTCGGCTAGGAGGTTCCAGGTCTCCTGGCCATCGTGGGAGATGGCGTCCTGAGGACAGATCTCGATCTGTTCGTTCTGACGGGTCCAGGCCTCCCTTATCTCGCACTTGGTGGCGCAATCACACCCCATGTCCGAGTCGTCAATCGGTAGTCCCGGCTCCCGGTCCGGGTCGGGCCAACACCAGCTCGTTCCCCAGCGCTCGGCTGTCGAAAGCGGGACGGGCGTGGGCGAGAAGGCTGCTTCTCGGGCCCGCCGCCTCTGTCCGGTTCCTGCGTAGAAAGCCACCACCGAACTGGGAGCGTGGATGACGAAGACCCCGCGCTCCCGCGCTCGATTCAGCAGCCGGTTCATGGGCCCCGCCAGTTCCGTCACCCGCTCGGCGGCTCCCTTGCACCAGTGATCATCCCACATGTCGCAAACGATGATGGCGGTCTCTCCTGCCGCCCACTCCACCGTGCCGGAGTGGTGTGCAGCCTCTGGGCCGGTGTCCGAGCGCCAGCGGGTATTCAGCGTGATCGATTTGTGTGGGGTGTCCAAAGCCTGATGCTTGCCAGCACAAGATAGGTTCCCCGCGCAGAGCAGAAGGAGGATCTTGATTGAAGTTCGTAGCTGGGTGGGGGGCATGCAGGCTGGAGTTGTGGGGGCGCTCATCGGGGCTAGAGGCGGAAGTCCCAGCCTTCGCGGTACTCCTTGGTGATGAGGGCTGTCGCATCGGCGCGGTCCGCAAAAATCATCGTCTCTGGGTCGTAGCGCAGCTTTCCGCCCAGGCGTTGGGCGATGCAACCGAGCAGGAGCATCTCGGTGAAGGGGCCTGCGTAGGAGAAGTTGGACTTGGGGAAGTCGTGGGGCTTCTCGCCGACACAGGCCAGGTACCACTCCTTGTGGTGGCCCTCGGCCGAGCGTTCGATCTGCTGCTCGGGGCGGCCCTGCTCCTTGTTCCTCTCTTCGGGCAGGAGCTTGGGCCAGTTGCGGGGGTCGCCAGCGGCGTACATCTTGCCCTCCGTGCCGATATAGAGGCCGCCCTGGTTGGTGAGGTTCTCTCCTTCGGGCAGCTCCTCGGGTCGCTCGGGCTTGTTGCCGCCGTCGTGCCAATAGATCTCAAAGCCAGGTCGGTCTCCCTTGGCAGGGAAGGAGAAGCGCACCGTGGAGTTGGGGCCGAACATGGGCGCGTCGCCGAAGGCGCCGCCGTCCATCAATTCGATCTCGGTCGGGTAGCCGGGTTCCATGGCCCAATAGACGGGATCCAGCTGGTGGCAGGCCATGTCGCCCAGGGCCCCGCAGCCGAAGTCCCAGAAGCCACGCCAGTTGAAGGGGTGGTAGACACCACCCCACTTGTCCGAGGGGTCGTGGTGGAAGGGGCGCATCTGCGCCGGACCGATCCAGGTGTCCCAGTCGAAGTGTTCGGGCACCTCCTGCTCGCCCTCCGGCACCGGCTTGCCCTGGCGCCACCAGGGGCGGTCGGACCACACGTGGGCCTCGACCAGATCGCCAATGGCACCGCTGCGCAGGTAGTCGATGGTGCCGCGCAGGGAGTCGGTCGCATGGCCCTGATTGCCCATCTGCGTGGCGAGCTTCATGTTCTTCTGCGCGATGGTCAGCTGGCGCGATTCCCAGACGGTGTGGGTCAGGGGTTTTTGGGTGTACACGTGCTTGCCGTGGCTCATGGCAAGGATCGTGGCGGGATAGTGATGATGATCGGGCGTGCCCACCATCACCGCGTCGAACTCCTTGTGGTGCTTGTCGAACATCTGGCGGTAGTCCGTGTACCCCTTGGCATCTGGCCAGCGCTTGGCCGCAGCGCCCCAGCGATTGCTGTCCGCGTCGGCATAGGCCGGGCATCCGGCACCCAAGCCCGCGATCTGCCCGATGTGCTGGCCCGTGGCGATGCCGCCCGCGGCGACGAAGGCCACGTTCAAGCGCTCCGATGCGCCGTAGATGCGAGCATAGGAGCTCGCGTTCATGCTGAGCACGGAGCCCGCGGCGGAGGCGGCGAGGAAACGACGGCGAGTGAGTGGGGTGGGTATTTTCATGGTGATCACTGATGGGGCGCAGCGGGGCGGTGCCGGGACTCCACGGATTATGGCCTAGAGCCCTCCCCTTGGGGGCATGGGATCTGGAGCCTCAGCGACCCACCTTGACGATCACGAAGAGTTGGTTCTTGTAGCGTATTCCGGTGCCGTAGGGATCCATGTGCTGTTTAGAGATCCGCTTCATGGCTAATCTATTGACCCAGCCCGCCCCGGCCCGCGTACGGACTTCGTAGTTGGTATCGGCGATGTACTCGATACCGCTGTCGCGTATGTACTCGGCTATCGCATTCCGCTCCAGGTAGGGCAAGAAATCCCAGCTGTTGATCAGCCCATCGAGATTCACGACGGGATATCCGGAATAGAAGCCGAGCACGCCAGCATTCCAACAGCCGATCACGGATCCCTTGGGGACCTTCTTGCGCAGGGCGAGGCAGCCTCGGTACCTCGCGTCATTGGTGGAGACGTTCCAGTCGCTGTACTGCACCTCTCCATCCCAGTAGTGAGTGACCATCTTGGTCGCGCTGAGCACGGTCAGGAGCGTGAGCGCCCCCGTGGCGACGATCATGTGGGCCCCCTTCGGAATCAGGCGCGCGCCCACGAATGAAATACTGGTAGCTGCCAGGACCGCTACGCTGGTCGTGATCACGATCTCGGCCTCCATTAGTCCCCAGCGCTTGAGCGCGTAGGTTGCCTCGTAGGGGAACCACAGCAATGAAACCACCACATTGAGCAGGGCGAAGACCGCCAAGTAACTGAATGGCACGAGGCATCTGAGGGAGTGCCACAGTTCAGCCAGCCAGACCCTCGGCTTGCCGAGCAGGGCGGGACCAAGTAGCAACGCCGCCACGAACCCCCAGAATGTCCCGTATGAAGTGGAGTCTTCGAGGAAAAGCCTTCCACCAGTGAGCCACGTTCCGTCCATTCCACGGGACGTCAAGAACCACTGCCGCGGTTCCCTGGTCCAATCGTTGAGGAGTTCCAAGAACTGGAGCGACCAGACTGTCTCGATTCCGTTCTCCGCGAGGAACTGCGCGGATCGGATCAGTTTGGCGCCACCCGAGACCGGCATGGCGTGCCCCGTGGTCGCCAGGTTGTACGCCAGATAGGGCAAGATGATCGCGCTGGCCACGCCGCCGATCACTAGGCAGTCCCGTAGGCGCTGGCTTAGATTTCCGTCGCGGCGGCCTGAGATCAGGTACGCCGCAAGCAGAACGGGAATCAGGAACCCTGCGTTGAGTCGGGCCAGGCAGGTCAGACCCAGGAGTATCCCCAGTGTGACCGCCTGCCTGCGCGTCCACCCGGTCCGGAAGTGCCTCTCGTAGGCCGACACGGTCAGGAGGAGCAAGAGGGCATAGAGGCTGTTCTCCATCCCCCAGACCCGCGTCCACACGATGCCGAGGGGGAACAGGAACGCGCCGGCGGCGGCGATGCCCGCGCCGAGCGAGATGGTCCTGCTCACGAGACGCAGGAGGACCATGCACGAGGCAAAGTGGATGGCCGCCGTCAGGAACACGAATACGCGAGATATCACGTCCGGGCTTTGGATTCCCATCCAGTACATGACCTGGGCCAACGCCGTGAGGATCATGCACCACAGGGGTTGCACTCCGTTTGTGGCGTTGATGCCATCAAAGGTCCAGAAGCCGTACCGGGGATAATTGAGAGCCACCTTGAAGTAGTAGTAGGCGTCGTCCCCCCGGTGAACGAATTCTTCGAGGGGCACAAAGGCGTGGCCCAATAGGCAGACCAGACCCAGGGATAGAACCCAATATGCCCGTCGGCGGAATACGCCTTCGATGGTCGGGGTCTGCGAGGCTTCAGGCTGTTCAGTCATTCTCCATCCAATCCGTTGGAAAATCGGGTGACAGGCGGATCACTTCGAACAGGGTGGCCACCAACCGCCCCTCCTTTCCGGCACGGAAGGGGTTGAGGAACTCCCAGGCCACCTCCTGTTGGCGGGTCACCTCCAGTGCACGACCGTTGTCGGACTCGGTGATGAGGGTATTGCCGTTGGGGAGGCGCTGGCATGATCCGCAGGTGTTGGTGAAGAAGCGATTGACCGGCGTTCCGGTGTAGGCCCAAATCCTTTCTCCTGTGACCGGGTTGAACTCGATCACGCGCGAGCGTCCCGACTGGGGGCGGCCCCCCTTGTTGTCTAGCAGCAGGATGTGACCATTGTCCAATGCCGTCGGCTGGTGCTGCCACTTCCAGGTGCTGCGCATGGCCCAGACCACCTTGCCCGACTCCACAGAAATGATGGCGATGGCGTTGGTGAACAAGCACGAGATCAGCACGTCCCCGGGCTCCACGCCTGGCAGTTGGTCGGACAGCCGCTCGTCCACCAACTCAAGCGTATTGGTGTGCAGGATGTCCCCTTCGCTCAGCATGGTCTCCAGTGCATCGACGAACTCCGACTCCTCAAAGGCCTCCAATACGGAGATCCGCCGCAGCTCTTTGCCGGAGGCGTCCAGCTCGGCGATGAAGTCCACCAAGATCGGCTCCTCGGTGTTGATGCGCGAGACGATCGAGGCCGTGCGCGTCAGCACCCAGATGTGACCCCGATCATCGACCTGCAGGTCGTGGTGGGCCCGATCCCGCCAGGTCCACAGCAGGTTGCTCTGCGCGTCGAGCTTGATTAGGGCGTGTCCCTCGAAGATCGCCAGGAGGTCGCCGTTCTCGAAGAGGTGCGCCCGGCGCCAGAAATCCCGGAAGACGCTTCTTTCCATCTCACCGACCGAGTCGTCCTCGACGACGGATGAGTAGCTGTAGCGCCAGCGGTGCAGGACCTCGCCCTCCATGTCCATCAGGAGAGCCTCGGGAGCATGGCCCGAGACGACCAGGTTGAGTCCGGCGAAGGCCTGCTCCCGGTTGTGGATCGTAACGTTGCTCAGCTCGCCCGCCTCCTCGGTGCCACCGGCGTAGCCGATGCCCTCAAGCCCCTCGATCTTGTCCGCGAGGCTCTTCGACCAACGGGGTTTCTTCCAGCGCCCACTCAGGGCTTCCCGATCGGCGTCCAGGTCGCTGGGCTCCTCATCGATACCAACCATGGACGGCGGTGTGTTCGTCCCCGTGCCGTCGTTCGGGTCCTGTCCACCGCAAGCCGTAAGAAGCAGGAGTGTGAGGGGCGCCACCAGAGCGCCCCCGAATCCACAAGCAGCGTCAACCCTGGCCCTTCCGAGCCGGTTGTCCCGAGTTGGACATCGGAGGCTTCGGGGGTGCTGATTTTGGCTTCTCATGCCGTCAATCCTATCAACCCGGCTCTCTCCAAGGACAACCCCCGGCCCGGTCGGCACGTGCGGCGATGCGGAGCCTTCACTCGTCGTCATCGCCCAGATAGCCCAGATTGCGAAGCTGCTCGATGCGCTCGGTGTCGGCGTAATCGAACTCGCGATCCTGGCTGGCCAGCCAGGCCGGATCATCGTGGGTCGTGATGCTCATGGGGGAGGTGGGATCGGACGGAGTCTCCACCAGCAGGCCGGCCAGGGGTCGTCCGTCCATGTCTTCGCCAAAGGGGATGCCCAAGAGGCTGAGCAACGTAGGGCAGAAGTCGAGGATGCTGCCCAGCTCGGGCATGGCAGTGTGATCCAGCTCGTCGAGGGGCTTCGCCGGCCCCTTGCGGATTCCCGTGCCCGCTGCGATGAAGGCGCCGGGGTCGCCCTCGTGCCCACCGGTGAGAATCGAGTGTTCCGAGTCGTCGCCGGGCTTTCTCTCCGGCAGAACGTGGGACATGCCGTGGTCGGAGACCACGAAGACCGTGACGTCCGGCGGGTACAGAGCCAGCAGCCTTCCCAGCACGCCGTCCACCCAAACGTAGTAGGAGGGGATGATGTGCTTGAACGTGCGCACCTCCTCGGAATCGGGTCCCAGGCCGAAGGGCTCCGGCTCGTGGGCGGCCCAAAAGCGGTGGCCGACCACGTCCGTGCCACCCAGGTAGACTGCGGCCACACGCGAGTGCACGCCCTGCGCCAGGTGCTTCTCCAGTACCGAGACGTAGGTATTGTCCGCGCGGAAGGCCCACTGGCATTGTTCCCAGCGCCTGGCGGGTTCTCCCAGCGTCGGTGGATCGAAGCCACCGAAGATCTCCGTCGTCAACTTCGCCATGGACGCTTCGTGTCCCGCAAACACCTCAAGGACGCCAGCCTCCTGCTCGGGTGGCCAGACCTGACCCGGGGTATCCGCGCGCAGGGAGCCCTTCCACATGCCGCCCCCTTTGGTGATCGTATTGGTCTGGGAGACCATCATCCCGGGGACCCGTTCGGGAGGGTAGGTCATCCACCATCCGATGGTGGTGGTGGAGATGTCTGCGTCGGCGAGGATGTTCCAGTAGGCCTTGGCGCGTCGATCCATGCGCGTGTAGAGGCTCTTGGGTCCGCGACCCTCGCGCGGCTTGACGAACCCCAGAATGCCGTGCTTCCGGGGCAGCTTGCCGGTGGCTAGGGATGTCCAGAGGCGCGGCGAGAGGGTCGGCTTGAGGGTGGTCAGGGTGCCGTAGGTGCCGCGCTTCATGAGCGCCTGCAGATTCGGCATCCTCCCCTCGCGCACGAGCGGCAGAATCACCTGCCACTCGAACCCGTCCAGGGCGAGGACGAGTACGGGTGCCTTGGCGGTTCGCCCGGGCTCTTCAGCAGGAATCGGTTGATCGCCACAGCCTGCTAGCGCCGAGCAGGCGAATATCGCGAGTAAGGGCTTCACGCTGTCCACAATACTGTTCCTCAGACCCATCTGGGGCAGAGTGAAAGAGGGGTTTTATACAAAACCACTAGCTGTCGACACTCGGATCCTTGGGCTGGCACCCAATCAGACTCTCAGAAGCGGATCACCTGTCCCAGCCCCTTTTGGCGGGCGGTGCTTATGGCTGCCGCCGCTGCGGTGACGTCCTGCACTGCGAGCCCGACCGATTTGAACCACGTCTTGTCCTCGGGGGCCTCTCTACCTGTAGTCGCTCCGCGAGCCACATCTCCCAGCAGCGTCCAGTCGTCCGCGGTCGTGTGCCCATGCTCGATCGCCGCGATCAACTCTCCGGCCTCCGCGAGAGCCGCGTCACGGTCGTCCACAAAAACCCGGGCGTAAGCGGCGAGAGCAGGGTCCATCTCAATCATGTGGGGCTGATGGCTGCCAGCAGAGCCGAGGTGTGCTCCTTCTGCCAGGAGAGCGGCATCGAACAGCGGCTCTGAAGCGGAGGTCGCTGCCAAGACAATGTCAGCATCGCCAACGGCCTCCTCCACGCGTTCGACAACCTCCAACCTCGTGTCCACCTCCGGGGCCCAACGCTCCGCAAAGGCCGCCGCGTGGTCAGGATTCCTCGACCAGACGCGCACGCGTTCCAGGCGTCTCACCGCACACAGGGCGAGGAGCTGTGTCCCCGCCTGGACGCCACTTCCCAACACCGCGCCCGTGACGGCGTCCTCGCGCGCCAAGAGGTCCACGCTGGCCCCGCCGGCGGCGCCGGTTCGCCAGGCGGTGAGGAAGGTCCCGTCGAGGACGGCCATCGGCTGGCCCGTGTCCTCGTCCAGAACGACGACGAGTCCCGTCACCGTGGGCAGGCCCTTGGATTCGTTGCCAGGGAAGACGGAGACGATCTTCGTGGCCAGTCCCGTTCCCGGCAGGTGGGCGGGCATCACCAGGGTCATTCCCCGGGCCGGCTCAACCGGGAGCCCGAGGCGTAGCGGGCTGACGCACAGACCCTCCGCCTGGGCCGCGAAGGCCTCCTTGCTGACCTCCACGGCCTCCGCCATGGGGAGCGCCGCGCGCAGATCGTCGCTCGAGAGCATCAACAGGTCCATGCCGTCATTGTGCGGCTTTCCATTTGCCGGTCCCAGGGCTAGCCTGTTCTTGTCGCCACCTGATTCCAAAAGCACCCATGAAGATCACACGTATCACCGCCTGGCAGCTGGACCTCCCTCTCCATGAGGGCAGCTACAACTGGTCCGGAGGCAAGTCCGTCCAGGTGTTTGACAGCACCCTGGTGCGCATCGAGGTCGACGAGGGATTGGTGGGGTGGGGGGAGGTGTGCCCGCTCGGGTCGGCCTACCTGCCCTCCTACGCTGCGGGAGTGCGCGCGGGGCTGAGCGAGATCGCGCCCGACATGCTGGGGCTGGAGGCCACCGAACTGGGTCGGCTGAACCGTCACATGGATGCCTGTCTGAAGGGCCACCCCTACGTTAAATCCGCGTTGGACATGGCCTGCTGGGACATCCTCGGCAAGGCGGCTAGCATGCCGTGCTGCGATCTTCTTGGGGGACGCTATGGAGAGGACATCGTTCTCTATCGCGCCATCTCTCAGGACGCGCCCGAAGCTATGGCTGCACGTGTCGCCGAATACCGTGCGGAGGGCTACCGCCGCTTCCAACTGAAGGTCGGCGGAGATCCCGACGAGGACATTGCCCGTATCCGTTCAGCGGCCGAGGTCCTGGAGCCGGGTGACAAGTTGATCGCCGACGCTAACACGGGGTGGCTGATGCACGAAGCTGCGCGAGTGGTGCGTGCCGTGCGGGACGTCGACGTCTATATCGAGCAGCCGTGCCTTTCCTACGATGAGTGCCTCTCCATCCGCCAGCGAACAGACCATCCCTTCGTCCTTGATGAGTCGATCGATGGCTTGGATCCCCTGCTGCGCGGGCACGCCGACCACGGCATGGATGTGGTCAACATCAAGATCAGCAAGTTCGGTGGACTGACACGGGCCAAGCAGGCGCGCGATCTGTGCGTAGAGCTCGGCATCGCGATGACTATTGAGGATGCCTGGGGAGGGGACGTGGTCACAGCGGCCATTGCCCACCTGGCGCACTCGACACCCGAGGAGTTCCGCTTTACCGCGACCGACTTCAACAGCTACGTGACCCGCAACTATGCGGATAACGCTCCGCAACGCGACGGTGGACGCATGGCGGCCTCAACCGCCCCCGGCCTGGGCCTGGAGCCCCGGGAAGCTGAACTGGGCGCTCCTTGCCTGGACGTGCACTAGGGGTGGCAACGGGCCCTAGGCCTCTTCGTGGCCATCGCTCGGGCCCTACCCGAAGCACTAGAGATTCGGGTAGGTGAACCGCAAAGGCTTCCGCAGTTGGTGGAAGCTTGGCTCGTTCATGACGCGCTTGATCTCCTCTGAGAGGAGGCCCTCCAATTCTTCGCGGGTCTCGGGGAAACCGATCCCTCGCCAGCCCGGCTCCATGCCGACGCTCTGTACGAGCACCTGCTGGTAGAACTCGACCACGTCACAGTTGGGGTCCGAGCAGTCCCCGCGGGACTCGGCGGGGCTTTCGGGGCAGTCATTTTCGGGATGCTGCCAGAAGACGCACTGGGCCCGCTGGGTCTCGCGCGCGATGACGGAGGTCCAATCCTCGACGCCGAACTCAGCCGGGTAGACGGTGCTGTAACCGAACTGCGTGAGGAAGTGCACGATCTCCTCCACGATCACCGCCTTCACCCGTTCGTCGTCGCGCTCCTCATCACCGATCATCCACCAGGTCGGAATGATGATGTCGTAGCCGAGCTTGCGCTGTAGTCCAGGGAGCTGCCACTCCTCCCAGTCCTCGTGGTCATGGGGCATGGCCAGCCAAGCCGTGTTCGGATTGCTGACGGCTTCCACAACAGCCCGGTCATCGGGCACACCGTCCATGTCCTGATCCAGGAGCTCGGCCAGGACACGCGCTGCCAGTGCGAGCGTCTCCGCGGGGATGCGGTCGTCCGCAGCGACCAGAACGCCAAAGGGTTGGGCACAGCGGGTCATGTCGGACTTCAAGAGAGCCTCCCGCTGGGAGGGGGTCAACTGGAGACGAGCGTCGGCGGTGGACAGGACCTTGCACACGTCCTGGGCTAGCGCACCTGTGGGCGGATCGTTCGAAGGGTCGCTGGCGCAGGCGCAGAGCAGGAGGAGGGGGTAGGGCAGCAGGGGTCTCATCTGTCGGCTGGGAGCTTGGGTGGGGTGGTGGGGACAGGTTCTGATGGGCTCCAGAGCCGGGGAATCGTAACCTCCCTGCATGTTCACCCGATCCATTGGAATCCTGTGCGTCCTCGGGCTGACCTCCGGCTGCGCGTCATCACCCTCGCCTAGCCACCTGGGAGACGCGGTTCTCCTTGTGCCTGCCCGGCCGGCCGCGCCCGACCCCTACTACCGCGTCGACCCGGCCCCGTCCGCCGACTACCACCCGTTCACAAAGTCCATGTCCGTCTACGGCCTCGACTTCATCGGCTCGGACGAGATCAGGGATGGTTTCATGGAGAAGGTCGCGGATGTGGTGGTCGAGATCTTTCCGCGCACTGCGGACATGGATGGCGGGCTCCAGCGGCAACTGCTCCAACACCTCCATCGGCATCGCACCACCATTCCGTTCTTCGATGGTGAACCCGAGATGCGCCCGAGCGATGAGGCCGCCTGGGATAAGCTCGCCATGGAGAACAGCATCTGCGACATCATCATGCAGGACGTGGATGGTCAGGTCATGGAGGTCATCGAGCACATCCTGCACCACGTCAGCGACGTGGGCTTGCACTACACCTTTCCCGATGAGTGGGGCCTCTCCCGCGATTCGGTTCTCTGGGCTGCCATGCAGGAGGCCATCGAGGCGGGGTACTACGACGTGGCCCAGTACGATGACATGAGAGAGGAGCCCGAGGTCTATGACCGGGTGCTCCTGCAGGAGTTCGCCTACTGGATCATCACCTGCGCCTGGGATCTGCAGGTTCCCTATGGACCAAGAGAGTCCGAGTGGAGCGGGATCCGCACACCCGCCGAACTCAAGGCCAGGCTCCCGCGCTCCATGGAGTTGATCCGCGGCACCCTGGACCGGGTCATGGTTCCGCCGCAGAAGGCCACGCTAGAAACCTTCAACTCCTGAACCCGACGCCCACCATGCACACCCCGATCCTATCCCTGCTCCTGTGCGCCGTTCTGCCTTCCCAAGAGCCCGTCACGGGTGGTGCCGCCCGTCTGGTGGCCTGGGAGAAACGCGTCGAGCTCCAATCCTCTTCACCCTTCAAGGACCTGCAGTGGCGGGCCCTGGGCCCGAAGTTCTGCGGCGGCCGCATCGAGGCCGTGGACTGCCCGCCCGGGAGCGCGGGCACGATCTACGCGGGCGTTGGCGCGGGAGGTGTGTTCAAGTCGACCAACGGCGGCCTGAGCTGGGAGCCGATCTTCGCCCAAGAGTCCACCTACGCCGTGGGCGACGTCGAGGTGTCCCGCGCCAGACCCGAGCTGGTCTGGGTGGGAACGGGAGAGGCGCACCTGAGCGGCACGTCCTATGAGGGGACCGGCGTGTTCAAGTCCACCGACGGAGGCGCCTCGTGGAACAACATGGGCCTGCACGACAGTGCCCACATCGGCAAGGTCGTGGCTCACCCGACTGACCCCGACCTGGTGTACGTGGCGGCCATCGGGCCGCGGCACGATCCCGCGGGCGAACGCGGCGTTTACCGCAGCAAGGATGGCGGTGCGAGTTGGGAGCGCGTGCTTCATGTTGGTGAGCGCGTGGGCATCATCGATCTGGTGATGGACCCCAGCGATCCCGCGCGTCTTTGGGCGACTTCTTGGCAGCGAGGCAGCGGTCCGGGAAGCGGCGTCCACCGCAGCACGGACGGCGGTGATACCTGGACCAGGCTTGGCGGTGGGTTCCCCGATGGGGAGCGCGTGGGTCGCGTGGCCGTGGACGCCTCGGTCTCCGAGCCCGGCGTGGTCTACGCCCTTGTCGTCGATCACTCGCCCAAGGGCGGCGGCCGCGATGGCGTACAGGGGCTCTTGTTCCGCTCCGACGACGGGGGCGACACGTGGAGCCAGACCCATGAGGATGCCGTACCCACCTACGTGGGTTGGGACTTCTGCGACGTGCGCGTGGCGCCGGACGATGCGGATCAGGTCTACCTGTGTGGTCTGCGCCTGCTGATCTCCAAAGATGGAGGCAAGACCTTCGCACGGGGCGGCGAGGACGTGCAGCGCCTTCACGACCATGAAGGCAGCGGCATGCATCTGGACATGCACGACGTCTGGATCGACCCCGACCGTCCCGAGCGCGTGCTATTGGGCACGGATGGGGGCTTGTACGTCTCCTGGGACCGGGCGGCGAGCTGGCTGCACCTCAACAACCTGCCCATCGCCGAGTTCTACAAGGTGCACCTGGACGGCGCCGAACCCTTCCAGATCTGGGGCGGGACCCAGGACAACGCGTCCCTTGTGGCTCCATCGAACGTGAGCCTCTCGCCGGGCGGTCCCGACGCCTGGGAGCAGATATTTCTTGACCGCTGGTCGGGGGGAGATGGCTTCTCGAGCTTCCCCGACCCCTTCGACCCCTCGATCGTCTACTGGACCCAACAGCAGGGAGATCTCCGGCGTGGGACGCGTGGCGAGCTGCGGCGCTCGAAGCGCGTGCGGCCCAAGGGGCGTGGTCTGCGTTTCACCTGGGACACACCCTACATGGCCTCACCGCACGCGGAGGGCGTGCTCTACTGCGCCGCCGAGAGCGTGTTCCGTTCCACCGATCGTGGTGAGAGTTGGGAGGCGATCGGCCCGGAGCCCTGGGGCGGGTCGATCCTCTCGCTGTGTGAGTCGTCCCTGGACCCCAAGCGTTTGGTGACGGGCGCGGGCGGTGGCCGGGTACAGCTGACAAGCGACGGGGGGGCCACCTGGAAGCACGCCGGGGAGGGACTGCCACCGAGGCGTGTCACCGACGCCGTTACATCCGTGCACAATCCCGAGCGCGTTTACGTTGCCCTATCGGGATCCTCGGATGGCGACCGGCGCTCCTACGTGTTCCGCTCCGAGGACTTCGGCGCCACCTGGAAGAGCCTCGCTGGCAACCTGCCCCACGAGCCGGTCACCGCGCTGATTGAGGACCCTTCCAACCGCAACGTTCTCTACCTGGGGACCGATCTCGGGGTATTCGCTTCCACCGATGGGGGTGCTAGCTGGGCCGTACTGGGCGGGGGCCTGCCCACCTGCCCCGTGGTCGATCTCGCAGTGCACTCGGCAAGCGGGACTCTGGTCGCGGTGACCCATGGGTTGAGTGCCTTTGCTCTTGAGGTTGCCAGCGTGTCTGACGCTGAGGGAGAGTAAGCGGTACGGCGGAGGCCTCGCCGGCCTGGGAACCCCGTGGGGTCCATAAACCCAGCCGCGTCAGCATGTCCGTGATCACGGCGGAATCAGGGCACCTATCCTGGAGGGATGCAGACCGATTTCTACCCTCTCCAGACCCTCCTGCTGACTCTCTCCGG
>LWDU01040320.1_pt1 | contig 77753 bp, 67 predicted proteins | sample 727161 | NCBI WGS metagenome assembly LWDU01 (sample SAMN04566230, study PRJNA314399) | hydrothermal vent metagenome | isolation source: deep sea hydrothermal plume seawater | place: Mexico: Gulf of California, Guaymas Basin | collected 2004-07-11
CCGGCCACAGCGAGTGCAGGCTGGTCGGGCCGGCCACGGTGGCGCCGGTGCTCTTGTTGATCACCAGAAAAGGTGTGCCACCAGAGCCGTTGGTCATCTGTATGTAGTAGGTCGGCCCCACGTCGCCCACGGTGTCGGGCGGCAAGACGAAGCTGTTGCCCAGCCCGTCGGTGTTGAGCAGCGGCGCGCTGAAGGCCCTGGAGCTACCCCGGTACTGCAGCGCCTCGGAGACCGAGCGCTGCAGGTGAAGCAGAGGGTCGGGCTGGTCAAGGGTGGTCCAGTTCAGCGGACCCGTGCCCCTGGGATACAGGCGCCGCTTGGGCCCCTCCATCACCGAGCGGCCGGGAAGGAACTCCTCTACCAGCGGCAGTTCGCGCAGGTTGCCCGTGAAGGTCCTGGCAGCCACGGCCCGGCCATGGGAAATCTGCTGGGCCTGGGCGGCGGCCGAAGCAGGCAACATGCCCATCAGCACGGCCGTGGTGGCCAAGGCAACCAGGAGCAAGTCAGTGAGCCTCGACGGCGCGATGCAACCGTGCCCGGGCACAATCAAGCCCATGAGCGTGTCGCCCGTCACCGACACCCGTACCGGCCCCTGGCAGCTTTTCCCCGTCACCATCGATCACCCCGGCAACCGCTGGGCGGTGGGCCGTACAGGAATGTACAGAACGGGGTAGCTGATTACAAACCGTTTTTGTGCACTGCCCTCAAGCTTTTACACCGGCCAACAGAATTGCAAAGCGCCTGGCTCGGTGAGAAACCATTGAGTTATGAAAAACGAAAAGCTGGAGCTCAAGCACACCAACTACGCCGTCGACAACGGCGTAGCCACGATTACCCTTTCGCGCCCCGAACAGCTCAACGCCTTCACCCCCCGCATGATAGGCGAGCTGCTGGGCCTTTTTGAGCAGGTGGACCGGGACGACTCCGTGCGCGCGGTGGTCGTAACCGGTGAAGGACGCGCCTTCTGTGCGGGAGCGGACCTGTCCACGGGCGGATCGACCTTTGATTCGGCAGCCCACGGCGAAACCGAAGGGCTCGACACCCATCGCGACGGCGGCGGGCGCGTGGCCCTCGCCATACACAGCTGCCGCAAGCCCGTCATCGCGGCCATCAACGGCCCCGCCGTGGGCGTGGGCATAACCATGACACTGCCGATGGACATCAGGATAGCGGCCGAAGACGCCAAGATAGGTTTCGTCTTTGCGCGCCGGGGCATCGTACCCGAAGCCTGCTCGTCCTGGTTCCTGCCCAGGATAGTGGGCATAGCCAAGGCCAGCGAGTGGGCAGTGACCGGGCGCGTGTTTCGAGCCAGCGACGAAGCCGACTCGGGCTTGTTTAACTACGTGCTACCCACAGACCAGGTGCTGGCAAAAGCAATGGACATCGCGCGTGAGATCGCCGACAACACATCAGCTGTGTCGGTGGCGCTGGCGCGCGCGTTGATGTGGCACGGGCTCGGACAGGCCTCGCCGCAGGAAGCCCACCTCATCGATTCAAAATGCATCTGGTGGGCCGGTCGCGGGGCTGACTGCCGCGAGGGGGTAGAAGCCTTCCTGGCCAAGCGACCCGCTGAGTTCCGTATGAGTGCGTGGAGCGACCTTCCCGACTTCTACCCCTGGTGGGAAGAACCCGAAGTCTGAGCTCGCGCTACTCAGCTCTGGCAGCTCAGCTCTGGCACTCGGCGTAGTCTACCAGCTCCTTGAGGTAGTCGAAGGAGTACATGCCGGTGTCGTGCCCGTCTGCCCAGCGCAACCTGAGAGCATAGCGGCCAACCCCCTCTATGCCTTCGAGCCTGGTCACGCCGCCGGCCACGAAGGTGACCTCGTTGCTGTGCCCCTGGCATTGAGCGCAAGGACACCAGCCTCGCAGACCCTCGAGAAGGTAGCTGTTCGAGCTGCCGTCCTGCCAGGCTATCGTGAGCAGCCCGCTGTCGTTGTCGTGCTCCACGCTGGCCGGCTGGGGACCACGCAGTTCGGGCCCCGCCTCGAGCAACTCGCCCACCTTGTCGGCAAGCGCAACAAAGCGGCCGGCCACCTCGCTTTCGGGATGGGAAATCACCAGGGGCACGCCCGCGTCTCCGCTCTGGCAGACTTCGGGCTCCAGCGGCAACTCGGCCAGCAGCGGCACGCCAAGCGTTCGCGCGGTCTGCTCGGCTCCCCTCTCGCCGAACACCGGGTCCACGTGCCCGCAGTCGGAGCACACTATACCGCTCATGTTCTGCACCACGCCGAGCATGGGAGCGTTGAGCCTGTTGAGCAACGAAACGCCGCGGGCGACGTCTGCCAGGGCCAGGTCCTGCGGCGTGGTGACGATGACTACACCGTCAAGCGGTACTTCCTGGGCGACTGTGAGCTGGATGTCGCCGGTGCCAGGCGGCATGTCGAGCACCAGGCAATCGAGCTCGCCCCAGGCCACGCCCCTTAGAAACTGCCTCGTGGCGCTCATCACCAGCGGCCCACGCCAGAGCACGGGCGAATCCTCGTCGAGGAAAAACCCCATCGAGATTACCTTCATGCCGTGCACCTGCAGGGGCTTGACGAGTTCTCCCTCGGGACGCGGCCGCTCGAGCAGGCCCAGCATAACCGGCGCGCTCGGTCCGTAGATGTCGAGATCGGCAAACCCGACGCGCAGCCCCCGCGCGGCCATGGCCGCCGCCAGGTTTACGGCCACGGTGGACTTGCCAACGCCACCCTTGGCCGAACTGACGGCCACTATGTGATCGACGCCGGGCAGTTGCTGCACGACCTTTTCCTGGCCTGTTTTCTGCGCGGCCCCTTTTTGAGCTCCCGCTTGGCTGGCTGCGTTGTCAGGCATTGCTGCTGTCGCCCTCTACCGATCCATTACCCGAGCCGTTGGCCTGCCCGCTCCTCTGGCCATCGTCGAGCTGGTCTACCACCGCTGCGGCGATTGACTTAAAAATCTTCGCCGTATCGCTCTCCGGGTCGCCCACGACCACCGGTACCCCACTGTCACAGGACTGTCGCAGGCTTCGGTCCAGCGGCACCGAGCCCAGCATCGCCAGGCCCGCGCTGCGCGCCAGGGCCTCGGCACCGTCGCTGCCGAAAATACGCGTCTCGTGGCCACAGGACGGGCAGCTGTGCAGCGCCATGTTTTCCACCACTCCCAGCACCGGCGTACCGGCCTGCTCAAACATCTTCACTCCCCTGACGACGTCGGCAAGGGCCACGTCCTGCGGCGTGGTGACAACCACGCCACCGTCGAGTTTGATTCCACGGGTAAGCGTCAGCTGCACGTCGCCGGTACCCGGCGGCAGGTCGAGCACCAGGTAGTCCAGCTCTCCCCATGCCGATTCTTCTATAAACTGCTTGAGCGCCCGCGTCAGCATCGGGCCGCGCCAGGCCAGGGCGTCGCCCTCGCCCACGAACAAGCCCATCGAAACCAGCTTCACTCCGTGGCGTTCTACCGGCACAAAATGCCCCTGCTCATCACGACCGGTGCGGTCTTCGTCACTAACGCCCATGACCAGGTGCTGGCTGGGCCCATAAATATCGGCGTCCAGCAGGCCTACTCGCTCGCCGCGCGCCGCCAGGGCCAGGGCAAGGTTGGCCGCCACCGTCGACTTGCCCACCCCGCCTTTTCCACTCGCGACCGCCAGTACGTGGGCAACCCCGGGTATGCCTTCCGGGCCGTGAGCTTCGGCGGCGCCAGCGCCATGAGAATGCCCGTGGGAGTGCCCCTGCTCGCCACCGTGCTCGTGGCCCTGGGCAGCGGCACCGTCCTGTTGCCCCCGCTCCACCACGAGATCGAGAACAGGCAATCCTTCGATCCCTTCGAGCACCCGCTCAACGTCGGCAACTATGCGCCCGGCGACCTCTTCGTCGCGGGTAACTATAGACAGTCGAACCTGCAGCCGCCGGTCGTCGAGATCTATCTCCTTGACCACGCCGAAGGACACTATATCGCGCGTAAACCCCGGATATTTTATCCCGGCCAGCTTCTCGCGTACGTCATTTGTCGTCATTTTATCGCCCTCTCCCCCTTTCGGGGGGTAGCCGGAGAAACGCAAACGCCCCGGCAACTGCCATTGAAGACCTCCAAGGGCATGGTCAGTGATTCGCCGTCACGGCCTGCGGAGTCAAGCCAGTGCTGTCTGCGCGGCGACTCCGGCATACGTGCCGAGAACAACGGCTATTGGCGCCTTGACGCTTGTCTGAAATCAGGGCTAACGTCGCTGGCAGGAGCAGCCCCCCTTTCGGGGTACACAACTATGCGTTCAGTCATAAATTACAGGTCGTTTTTTCACAGGCCAGCTTTTTGCAAAGCCGCAACTTTTTCTCTGCTGGCAGCGGCCGCACTGCTGCTGCCGGCTGCAATGGCCCACGCCCAGCTCAGTGATGAGCTAACCCTGTGCCGCAACAAGGCCGGTTTTGCCACCACCGAATACATGGTTTCCACGCTCAACGCCCGCCAGGCCTGCAGGCGCGACGTGGTGCGGGGCCAGCTTCCGGCCGAGACCGACTGCCTGGCGGTAGCCGATGAGCCCACCGGCAACGAATCAACCGATAACCGCCTGGTCAGGGCCCGCAAGCTTTTCGGCAAACGAATCGACCGCAGCTGCACCGGCATGAGCTTGCTGGCGCTGGGCTGGCCCGGCTTCTGCACCGGCTTCGACAGCCTTGCCTACACGGCGCTCGACCACCAGCAGTGCATCATCGTTGCCGTGGACCAGTACATAGCCAACATGCTGCGCGTTGAGTACCCCGTTCTCGAGCTCGAGCTCAGCAGGGGACAGAGGGAGTGCCAGGACCTGCTCGCTCACAAAGCGGCCGACATGGTCACCAACGAGTTTCGCTCACGCGAACGCTGCCTTTCGAAGCAGGAGCGCGGCAAAGTGCCGGCCAGCACCGAGTGCAGGGCCGAGGAAGAACTCGATGCCACGGCGACCGGTCACCCAGGCACCGACGAGAACCTGCGCGTGGCGCACAACAAGTTGCTTCGCCAGCTGCCGGGAAACTGCCGGGCCATCGACCTGTCCGAGCTTGGTTTTCCCAACGAGTGCGTAAACCCGCAGGCTCCGGTCTTCTCGCTGGCCGCGCTGGTAGACTGCCTGTTTGATACTCACCACGACCCGGTTTTCCAGGTCATCGACCTCATACACCCCGACACCTCTCCCTGTGGTAACGGGCTCATCGAGATAGGCGAGCGTTGCGACGACGGAGACCGCGCCCACGAGATCGGCGAGTCCTGCCGCAACAACTGCGCTGCCGTACTCTGCGGTGACCCGGACGATTCGCGTGGAGCGGTGAGCGTCATCGACGCCCTGTTCACCCTCAGGGTAGCTGTTGGACTGGATTCCTGCGCGCTCGAAGTCTGCGACGTGGACAGCAACGGCCGGGTATCGGCGACCGATTCGCTGCTGCTTCTGCAAGCGGCCGTGGGACTGGACGTGGAGATTGAATGCCCGCGCCTGAGCATCACCTGCGGCAACGGGACGCTGGACGCACTCGAGCAGTGCGATGACGGCGACACCGAGTGGGACTCGGGCGAGCTTTGCGACCACAGCTGCCAACGCGTGGCCTGCGGCGACCCCAACGACTCCGGCACGGTTACAGCACTCGACTCTTCGTATATACTCAGGTCCTCGGTGGGCCTCGAAAGCTGCGAGCTCGAGGTATGTGACACGGATTCCAGTGGCGCCGTGGCCTCGACCGACGCGCTGATGGTACTCCAGGTCGCGGTCGGATTGCCCGTCACGCTCAACTGCCCTTTCTAAACGGCTCCCCTGTCGCCTCGGGCTGAAAGCCCGGTGCTTGAAAGCACGCGAGTGCGGGCCTAGTTTCGGCGCGGGAGAACCGCCATGGAACTGGGACTACGTGACAAGGTCGTATTGATAACCGGCGCAGCCTCGGGGCTGGGGCGCTGCACGGTCGACTACATGCTCGATGAGGGCGCCCGCGTACTGCTGGCCGACGTCAACGAGCAGGCCCTGGCGACGGCCCTCGAAGAAACCTCGGCACACGAAACACTCGGCGTTGTACTCGACGTTCGCGACTTCGACGCCTGCAAGGCCGCGGCCGCCGACGCAGCATCAACCTGGGGACAGCTCGACGTACTCGTCACCTCGGCCGGGATTGGCGGTGGCATAGACTTCTTCAAGGACGAAACCCCGGAAGACTGGAAAGCACTGATCGACATCAACCTGCTGGGCACGATGAACTGCTGCCGGGCGGCTTCGGAGATTATGGTCGAGCAACAGTCGGGCAACATCGTCGCGCTGGCGTCCGAGGCAGGCAAGGGCAACGAGAAACGCATGGCTGTTTACGGCAGCACCAAGGGCGCTGTCATATCGTTGGTGCGCGGGCTGGCGCTCGAACTCGGACGCTACAACATAAACGTCAACGCGGTGTGCCCCGGGGTGACCGACACACCCATGATCGCCTACCTCGACGAGCAGTCCCGCGCGCGAGCGGCGGGCTTCTACCCGCTGGGCCGCCTGGGACGGCCGCAGGACATAGCCGCGATGATAACCTTTCTTGCCTCCGAGCAGGCCTCCTGGGTAACCGGGCAGGCCATAAGCGTGAGCGGTGGCTTCGGCCGCAGCTGACCGTGCCCGCGAACCCCGTCGACGGGTCGGGCAGGCATGATCATAGAAACATGAGTTCCACGTTGGCCATGCGCAGAACCGCCGCGCTGCTGGTGGCGACCACCCTGCTGGTGATTGGATTGCTTGCCTTCGTGGCCAGGCGGTCATCCGAGCCGGTTGCCAACGAGCCGGTTGCCAACGACGAACTTGCCGAGGCCGCGCTGCCGGTGATTACGAGCCTGCTTCCCCTGGCCTGGCTCGTGGACGAAGCAGGCGGCGACAGGGTGAGCGCGTCGGCCCTGCTGACTGCCGGCGATGACCCCCACGGTTTTACCCCCCGCCCCAGCCACGTGCAGCGCCTGGCCTCCGCCCGACTGCTGGTCATGGTGGGCGGCCTCGACGACTGGGCAAGGCGACTGCTGCCCGACTCTGAAACGGCGCCAGCGTTGCTCGTGCTCGGCGAGCTGCCCGGACTGCCCTCGCCCGCTGGCCACGCCCACCACGAAGGCCACGCCCACCACGAAGGCCAAACAGACCGCGACCCCCACCTGTGGCTCGACCCGCTGCTGGTACGCGACCACGTGTTGCCGGCCCTGGTCGACGCGCTTGTGAGCCTCGATCCTGGTGGTGCCGAGTACTACCAGGCGCGTGGACAGTCACTGGCCCACCAGCTCGGCCAGCTCGACGAGCAGATTCGTGACACCCTCAACGCTGCGCACTGCCGATACTACCTGGCCTGGCACGACGCGTGGCCGTGGTTTGCCGGCCGCTACGACCTCGAGGAACTGGGCATCGTCGAACACTCACCCGGTGCCGGTGCCTCGGCCCGCCAACTGGCCGCGCTGGTCGAATCCGCGCGTCGCCACTCGGTACCGGCTATACTTGTGCAGCCGCGTGTCGGGCGTCGCAACGCCGTCACGCTGGCAAAGGAGTTCTCGGCCACAGTGGTAACAGCTGACCCCCTGGGTGACCCGCGCGATCCGTCGCGCGGCGACTACTTTGCGCTCATGCGCGCGCTGGCCGGAGCTTTTGCGTCGGCCTGTGGAGCACAACAGTGAGCCTGGCCGACAGCCAGCAAGCGGTTGTCGAGCTCATCGATGTCAGCGTTGAGCGGGCCGGCCGCAACGTACTCCAGGACATAAGCCTGTCGGTCACGGCCGGCCAGTTCCTGGGCATCGTGGGCCCGAACGGCGCGGGCAAGACCACCCTGCTCAAAGTATTACTCGGCCTGTGGCCGGTGAGCTCGGGCAGCGTACGCGTGTTCGGAATCGAACCGGGTACCGAAGGGCAGGACCCGCACGCCTTCGGTTACGTTCCCCAGCGTCAATCCATCGACCCACGCTTTCCGGCCACCGTGGCCGACGTGGTCATGATGGGTCGCCTGTGTTGCCTCGGTCCCTTCAAGCGACCGCGCGCTGACGACTGGAAAGAAGTTGCGAGGTCGCTCGACTGGGTGGGGCTGGCCGACCGCCAGCAGCGACCCGTCGGTCAACTCTCGGGAGGCGAACAACGGCGCGTGCTGCTCGCCCAGGCCCTCTGTGCCAGCACCCGACTGCTCGTGCTCGACGAGCCCACGGCCGGCCTTGACCTGCCGGCCGAGCACGAATTCTACGCCCTGCTGCGGCGCCTGCAGGAGCAACTCGGGCTCACCGTGGTGGCGGTGTCGCACGACCTGCTGGCACTGGCCGGTCAGGCCGACCAGCTGGTGTGCATCAACCAGCGCATGCACACGCACGGCAACCCGGCCGACGTGGTGCACAGCCACGCGCTGCGCGAAGCCTACAGCTGCGAGTTCAACTTCCTCGCCGGTGAGTTCGCCTTCCATGATCACGCCACCGGCCCGGAGCACTCCCACACCGACAACGACGGCACAAAGGACTGATGCTCGAATACGCTTTCATGCAGAGAGCCCTCGCGGCGGCGCTGGTGGCGGGCCTGCTCTGCGGCACGCTGGGTTTCTTTGTCGTCCTCAGGCGCCTTGCCTTTATCGGCGTGGGCATCTCCCATTCGGCCATCGCCGGGGTAGCGATAGGGCTGCTCGCGGGCATCGATCCGGTGCTTTCGGCCGCCGTTTTTGCCGTCATCGTGGCGCTCGCGGTGCAGCGTAGCGCCAAGCGCGGAGCCTTGAGCGAAGACACCGTCATAGGCGTGTTCTTCTCGGGCTCAATGGCGCTGGGGCTGCTGTTGTTGAGCTTGAAAGACGGCTACCGCCAGGACCTGTTCGCCTACCTGTTCGGCGACGTGCTCTCCATAAGCGGCAACGAGCTGTTGCTGCTCACCCTTGCCGCGACCGCCATCCTGCTGGTACTGGCGCTGTTCTTTCGGGAGATGCTGCTCATCGCCTTCGACGAGGAGATCGCCCGCGCTTATGGCCGACCCGTCGACCGCCTTGACGCCCTGCTGCTGGTGTTGCTCGCTGTTACGGTGATCGTGGGTGTGAGGCTGGTTGGCATACTGCTCATCGAAGCCCTGCTGGTCATACCGGCGGCGACGGCCGCCCTGTGGACGATAAACTTTCGCTGGCAGCTGGCCCTGGCCGCCAGCCTGGGCTCGGGCACTGCCGTGGCCGGACTGGCGCTTTCCTGGCGCATAGACACCGCCGCGGGCCCGACCATGGTGGTACTGGCGCTGCTGCTGTTCCTCGCCAGCCTCGCCCTGCGACCCCAACGCGCTTGAACCAACAGCTGAATCAACAGCGACCGGCGATCAGCGTTCGCGCATGTAGCTGTTGGCCAGCGCGTCAACGTACTCGTTCCAACGCGAACCGTCGTGGGCGCGAATCCAGCGCAAATTCACATCCGGATGCGCCTGCGCCAAGGCGTAGAGTTCCTTGACCAGCTCGAGGTTGGCTATGGGGCCACCCTTTCGTTTCCATCCGCGGGCCTTCCAACCCGCGGCCCACTCGTTCACCGTCTTCACGCAGATCTGGCTGTCGCTGTAGACCACCACGCTCTCGGCGGCGCCGATTTCGCCGTAGGCGTCTATCAGGGCGGCCAGCTCCATGCGGTTGTTGGTGGTAGCAGGGTCACGGCCCCAGCGCTCCGCCACGATGTTGCCCTGGTCCACCCGCACCCAGCCCCAACCACCCGGGCCAGGATTGCCCTCGCAGCTTCCGTCGGTAAATACCCCGTCGTCGGGACCGCCACTGTGGCGCTCAAGCACCTCGGCCGGGCTGAGCAATTGCTTGTAGCTGCGCGTGTCAGACATGGCGGCGAGTTATACCTTCGCCCGCCAGCGGTTGCACAAGCGGCTGGCCCGGCAGCGGGCAGCGCCTACTGCAGCTGCAGGTCACGGGAGACCAACAGTTGCTCGAGGTCAAGGTACACAAGCGCCGTCGTCCATGGCTTGCCGGGCAGGCGGGCCTTGAGCCTGTAGTCACCGCTGGGCAGAACACGCGCGAACCTGAAGCGCCCCGAAGCGCGGGTCCTTCGCCGGAGTCGACGCCCGTCGCCGAGTGGAACCAGTTTTACACGCGCCCCGGCTACCGGCGCCCCCGCCGACAACACGCGGCCGAGAACCCTGCCGGGCCGGCTGCTGTTGAGTGCCGCGGCTGCGTCGAGGTCAAAGCCGGCACTGCCCGCAGGAGGCAGGCTGTCGCCGAGGTCGGCCACCTGCCCATCCACGTCGACCAGTCTCAGGTAACGCACGAAGCTGAGCCCCAGGTCGGCAATATCAAAACGGTCACCGCCAGCAGAGGGCCCCAGCGGGTCGACTTCTACGCCCGCCCACACCGGCGTCCGGCCGGCCAGCCCCAGTCCAGTGGCCGGGTCGAAATCAAACCGCAGCCAACGCCGCCCGTCGTCGCTGACTTCCACGAAGGCGAACTCGGTGAACACCTGTTCTGCGTTGCCGCCCACGTAGAAAGCGTTTTCGAAGACGACGAGATCGTCGCCCGGCCCGTCAAAAACCAGGTTGTCGCGAAAAGACAGCGTCAGGCTGCCGCCGTTACCCAGCGACACGACGTGGCTCGAACCTTCGAGCGCGCCAGCTCCAACAGGAGGGCCCAGCACAATGGTGGGCAGCTGATCAGCGCCGAAACCCGCGCCGGCGCCCGGCTGAAAACTCCGCACGCGATCGGCCCAGGGGTCGGCGGCGAGGCAAAGCTCGGCCGCGGACAACAACAGCAGGGCCGCCACTGCAACGGCGCAGCAATTCTTTGCCGTGAGGTAAGACATCACCCTACCGCCGGAAGGCACAGCAGCTTGACCTTGTCGCGATCGCGCATGCCGACGTCAACTCCAAGGGCACGGCTGCGAACGCGCGCTCGGCTTTTTTTGAATACGCCCGACGGCCGCAGCCTGAGGTCAACGCGCAGGCCGTCACTGAACGCACAGCTCGACTCGCTCAAGGGTAAGGCAGCCGAAAGACGGGTCGCCAGCTCCGCCAGCTCGGCCGACGCCGGCCTGGCGTCCAGGGTGATAGAGGCCAGGCCGTTGCTGCTGCAGTCGGGCAGGTCGACGTCAACGACATTGGCGCAGATCCCTACGGGAAACAGGCAGGACTGGTTGACCAGTCGGTCGGCGTCGCAGGGGTCACCGTCGCGACAGATAGCGTGCCTGGCCGGGCGTCCCGGCTTGCGCGGTAGCAGCTCCAGCCCGTAGAACTCGACCAGGCAGTTGCGCTCGGGGTGCCCGCGCCCGGCCACCAACGAGTCCACCGGAGTGAACATGTGAAGGGAGCTGTCTTCATCTTCCCCGCTGAAGGTCGATGACAGCATTACAACGCGGCCCGTGAAAGCATCGATGTCGAGACCAGAAGTAAAGGTCAGGCCCGATGCGAAAGAAGAACTGCCGCCACCCGCCGCCAGCCGGACAACGTCGCCGCCGAAAGAGCCCGTTACCAGCAGGCTGCCGTCACGGTCAAAGGCGAGGTCGTAGCTTCCGTGGGCAAAGGTCGGTCCGGACACCGTCTCAACAAAGCTACCGCTGGAATCGTAACGGCTGATCTTCGACTCGAAGCTACCCGTGGATTCGGCCACCAGCAGGCTGCCGTCGCTGTCGAAAGCCAGGCCGGAAGTAAAATCGATGCCCGAGGCTACGAAATCCGTCGCGCCGCTGCTGCTCAGCGCCACCACGCGCCCCGCGCCATTGCCAACGGCGTCGCCAACGTAGACCGCGCCCGCCGGGCCCACGGCCACACCCGAGGCCGAGGGTATCGTACCCGCAGCCACCAGTTCGTTGCCCAGCGCGGTCAGCCCCGAAGCAGTAGAAGCCTGGCCCAGCGCAAACACCGTGTCGCCCGTGACACCGCCGGTCTCGAGGGCGTTGTCGGCCAGGTAGAGAACGTCGGCAGCCGAATCGTAAGCGCAGTGAGAAATCGAATTGAAGCCGCTGGCCAGCACACGCTCGGCTCCCGAGGGAGTGACAAACACCAGCTGCTGCGCGCCAGCAGTGAAACCGGGTCCAACGGCGACAAAAATGCCCCCGGGAGCTGCCGCTACGCAACCCTGGGTGGTGTCGCCCAGCAGCTGGCTATCGTAAATGTAGCCCACCTGTGCGCTGACCTGGGCCGAGGACGGCCCCGCCCCGACCGCAAACCCCACTGCCAGCGCGAAAGACGTCGCCGTCATCACGCCAGCGTTTAAAAATGAACTAACGGCGACCCGCGCCGCCAACGATACCCGCATGTTTCCTCCTGCCGGCCCGCGCCGGACTTGAAGATATATCTGCGAGTCATCCCGGTCTCCTGGCTCGGGGATCGATCTACTCGGCACGCCTTCCCGGGGTGTGAGCCCAGTGGCCGTTGCGCCTTTCGTCCTCCCTTACAGTTGCGGGGCAGCCGAGGATTTTCACCTCGTTCCCGTTGGAAACACCGGCAACGGTGCCTCCAGACGACTCGACGCGCACGCTAGGCACGCGCAGCGCCGGTGTCAAACCATCAACGCCTCAGCCCATCGCTTGGCTGTAAGTCGCGAAGTCGAAATAATCGCGCCAGGCCTTTATCTTGCCATTCTCCATCTCGAAAACCCCCACGCAGGGAAGATCCACCGACTTGTCGCCAGCCACGGTGCGATCGAGGCGTTCCGCGATCACCACGTCTCCCGTGCTGACCAGGTTGAGCAAGTCCCAGGTGGTTTCAGTCCAGGTCGACAAGAAACCCTTGATCAGTTCCCTGACGTTGTCGCGACCCGCTACCGGGCCCATGGGCATGTTGTGATAAACGCCATCATCGGTGAAGTAAGCGACCAGCTCGTCCGCGTCCAGCCGCGACCACGCCTCCACGAAATCCCGGATCACCCGCTCGTTGTCGTGTTGCTTGTCGTCCATCGTGCCTCCCATGTGCCGCCCGCGATACGTAGTGTGTCAGCCCTCGTCGAGCGCATTGCGGGCCAGATCAAAACGACGTTCCGACCAGGGTTCTTCCACGCGCTGCCCGTCGCGAGCCACCCAGGCGCGGTTGTCGTACACCTCCCCGGTCTCGTCGTTGCTCGCGTCGCCGGGGGCGTACTGGATCACCCAGGCCCTGCGCTGGCGGTCGGCGCTGTGGTTGCCAACGGTCTTGTGAACCAGCATCGACGAGAATACCAGCAGTTCGCCCGCCTTCGCTTCCAGGGACACGGCCCCGGGTTCATCAGCCCCGCTCTCGTCGATGTCGGAGATAACCCAGTGCACGCCGCGCAGCTCGTGCGCGCGCAGGCCCGTGGCCTGCGAACCGGGCACAACGAGCAGGCCACCGTTCTCAAGATTCGAATCGTCCAGCGCCAGCCAGAAGGTGAGATACTCGGGCAGGCTGCCGCTCTGGTAGCCGTTGTCCTGGTGCCAGTCGATGTGGCTGCCCGCGCCCGGGCTCTTGTTGATGCCCTGGTCCCACCAGCAGCGCAGGTCGGGCCCTACCAGTTGCAGGCCGAGTTCGATGAGCTCGGGATGGTTGATGTAAGAACGCAGCGCGGGACTGCGAAACTGCATCATCGCGCGGTAGGGGTAACGACCGTCGCGGTCATTGCCCAGGGTCTGCGAGTCGGCGGTCACCAGGCGGTCGTACTCGCCGCCTATCTCCGCAAGTTCGCCCTCGCTGAACACGCGGCCAGCGTTCAAAAACCCGTCGCGACCGAAATCGGCCAGTTGCTCGTCGGTGAGTCTCACGGTTGACAGTCAGCCATCATCGCCACCCCTTGGCAAGGTCGGCTGCCGCGGCGCTCCCCATAAAGCTCGCGTGCTGCTAGAAGAAGGCATGGCTGCAAAACTCTCCCCCAACGGAATGTCCAAGCAGGAAGTCATGGACCGAATGCGCGGGCTCAAACAGGACGACGCCGATTGGCGAGGCGCACGCACCTGGAGCCTGGTGTTCCCGGCGGGCGAAGACGTGGACGAAGTGCTGGAGGCCGCACACCGAGAGTTCCTCTTCGAGAACGCGCTCAACCCCTTCCGCTTTCCCAGCCTGCGGGTGATGGAAGAAGAAGTCGTCGAGATGACCGCCGACCTGCTCAACGCCCCCGAGGGCGCGCGCGGCTGCATGACTTCGGGCGGCACCGAGAGCATCCTGGCTGCCGTTAAGGCGGCGCGCGACCATGCACGGGCGGAACGAAACATTGCCGAGCCCGAGCTGCTCGTGCCCGCCTCGGCCCACCCGGCTTTTATCAAGGCCGCGCACTACCTCGACATGCCCTGCCGGCGCATCGAGCTGGCAGACGACCTGCGCGCCGACCTCGACAGCGCCCGCCAACTCGTGGGACCCGCTACCGCCATGCTCGTGGCCTCGGCGCCCAACTATCCGCACGGACTTATAGACCCGGTAGAAGAACTTGCCGCGCTGGCCGCCGAGCACAACGCGTTCTGCCACGTGGACGCCTGCGTGGGCGGATTCATACTGCCCTTTCTCGAAAGGACCGGCGTGCCGCTGCCGGCTTTCGATTTTCGTGTGCCCGGGGTCACGAGCATGTCGGCCGACGTGCACAAGTACGGCTACGCCACCAAGGGCGCGTCGGTGGTCATACACCGAGACGCCCATACGCTGCTCAACCACCAGGCTTTCTTTTTTGACGACTGGCCCGGCGGTATGTACGGCTCGCTGGCGGTGGCGGGCACGCGACCGGCCTCGGCCATCGCGGCTGCCTGGGCGGTGATGAACTACCTGGGCGAAGAGGGCTACCTCGAGCGCGCTCGCGTGGTGGCGCAGACCAGCGCCGCGCTGAAAGCGGGTATCTCTGCTATCGACGGGCTGCGGCTGGTAGGCGATCCACCCGCCAGCCTGATGGCTTTCTGCTCAGACCAGTACGACATGGGCGCGATCGGCGACGTCATGGACGCGCGCGGCTGGCACCTTGACCGGCAGGAGCGACCGCCGGCCCTGCACATGATGGTCACCCCCAACCACGCCCAGATCGTCGAACGATTTCTTGACGACCTGCGCTTTGCGGTCAGCTCGCACGGCGAGTCCAAGGGCAAATCGGCCCGCTACAACTGAGGTCGGTTATCGACCGCCTCCCTGGAATCCAGCTGCGCGCGTGGACGCGCAGGCCTGCTACGGCTAGGATACGCCGACGATGGCTCTCTCAGCAGGCATAGTAGGACTTCCCAACGTAGGAAAATCGACGCTGTTCAACGCCCTCACGCGCAGTGAGCAGGCGGCGGCGGCCAACTACGCCTTCTGTACGGTCGAACCCAATACCGCCGTGGTGCCGGTGCCCGACAGTCGCCTGAAGGCCCTGGCTGCCATGGTGAACCCCGAAAAACTCGTTCCCGCCACGGTAACGTTCACCGATATAGCGGGACTGGTGGAAGGCGCCCACCTCGGCGAGGGCCTTGGCAACCAGTTTCTCGCCAACATACGCGAGACCCAGGCCGTGGTTCACGTGGTGCGCTGTTTTGAAGACGCCAACGTCACCCATGTGGCGGGCAGCGTCGACCCGGCTCGCGACGTCCAAATCATTGAGACCGAGTTGTTGCTGGCCGACCTGCAGACCCTGGAAAAACGACTAGGCAAACTCGAGTCGCAGTCCCGGGGTGACCCGTCGCTCAAGCCCGTGTTCGAAATGGCGCGCGAGCTGGCCGCCCATCTCGACCAGGGACGGCCCGCGGCCTTGTTCGAAGTACCCGACCGCGATGAAGAACAAAGTTTTTTTGCCGACCTGTGGCTGCTCACCGCCAAGCCGGTGATCTACTGCGCAAACGTGGGCGAAGACGACCCCACCGGCGAGGGCCCCCAGGTGGCGGCGCTGCGCGAGCACGCCGATCAACACGGCGCGCCCGTAGTCGTTATCTCCGCGCAGCTCGAACAGGAAGTAGCCGGCCTGGGCAACGAGGAACAGCTGGAGATGTTGCAGGGCTACGGCATAGAGAGCAGCGGGCTCGACCAGGTGGTGCACACCGCTTACTCGCTGCTGGGGCTGATCAGTTTTTTGACGGCCGGCCCCAAGGAAGTTCGCGGCTGGACGCTGAAGCGTGGATCCACGGCACCGCAGGCTGCGGGCGTGATTCACACCGACTTCGAGCGCGGTTTCATACGCGCCGAGGTCATCGCCTTTGACGACTACGTGAAGCTAGGCGGAGAAGCGGGTTGTCGAGACGCAGGTAAGGCACGCGTTGAAGGCCGCGACTACGTCATGCAGGACGGCGACGTGGTGCACTTCAGGTTCAACGTCTGACGGCAAAGCCTCGTACCGCCAGCGTTAAAAGGCGGCTGGACTTTCACAGGCAGGCGCACAATCGGCACGACACCTGCTACCCCCCGCCGATCTTTACCGCTTCACGGTAAGCCGGGCGTTGCTCAAGGCGAGACAGGTAGGCCTGGACGGCCGGGTAGCGATCGTCGATGACATCCACGAACCGTGCGGCGACCAGCGAAAACCCCATCATCACGTCGGCGGCCGAAAAATCGTCGCCCAGCAGGTACTGGCGGCTTGAAAGTTCATTTTCTACGAACTGGACCCCCGCCTCGGCCCTCGCGCGAGTAGACTCCTGCAGGGCCGCGTATTCGTCCCCGTCGGTACGGTAGCGCGAAAGCCACACCAATATGCCGACGGGCGGAAACACCGTGCTCTCGGCCATGTGTATCCACTGCAGGTAATGCCCCCGTTCCGGCGTCCCCGGTGGCGGGGCAAGACGCCCTTCCCCGTAACGCTCAACGAGGTATTCAACTATAGCGCCTGACTCGCACAGCACGAGGCCGCCGTCTTCGATGGTCGGCAACTTGCCGGTAGGCGTGTCCTGCGCAAAAAACCTGCTCGACGGAACCTCGAACTCCACCCTCTCGAGTTCATAGGGGACAGCGAGTTCCTCGAGCAACCACAGCACCCGGATTGAGCGGGTAAGAGGCGCGTACCAGAGCTTGATCACGGCTGCCAGCCTACGTCGTGGTCGAGATGCCGCCGTCCACCGGAATGACGACCCCGGTCACGTAGGCACCGGCCCGCGAGGCCAGGTAGATGGCCACGCCCGCCATGTCCTCGGGCTCGCCGATGCGGCCCATCGGGCAGGAGGCGATAATAGCCTCGCCGAAGTTCTCGAGCGTGACTTCCATCATCTTGCTCTCGAATGGCCCAGGCGCGATCGCGTTGACCGTTATGTTTTTAGCGGCGAGCTTTTTTGCAAGCACCCGCGTCAGGTGATGCACCGCCGCCTTGCTAGCAGAGTAAGAAAAGGTGTCGAGCATGGGAGGCTTGAGGCCGTCGATCGAGCCCGTGTTGATGACCCGCGCCGGGTCTCCCTTGCGCGCCGCCGCCTCGAGCTGCGGCACGAGCGCACGCGTGAGCTGGAACACGGCCTTGACGTTGAGTGCCAGCACCTTGTCCCAGCCCGAGTCGGGAAAATCCTCCATGGGCGCGCCCCAGTTGGCCCCGGCGTTGTTAACGAGGATGTTGAGCTCTTTCTCGCGCTCGGCCAGTTCGGCCGCCAGCCCGTTGCAGCCTTGCTCGGTGCTGCAGTCGGCGGGAAGCGCGATGCACTCGCCGAACTCCGACAATTCGGCGGCAACCCGCTCGCAGACATCCGCCTTGCGCGAGCTGATGTACACCCTGGCGCCAGCCTCGACCAACCCGCGGGCGATCATCAAGCCAATGCCCCGGCTTCCGCCGGTTATCAACGCCGTCTTACCGGCTACGGAAAACAAATCCTTCATGACAACGCTCCTTGTAACCCTTGATGACCGTCAGCCGGGCATGCCTTCGAAAGAAAGCACGCCCTCGGCCACCATGTGAAACGGCTGGCTGTCGGAAGTGAAAATCGCCATGTCGGGTCCCACAAAATCGGCGGGGTTGTCGAGCGTGCCCACCTTGAGCAGGGCCAGGGGCAGGCCCGGCGCAATGCTGCGCATGTGCGTGCCGCAGTCGCCACAGAACTCTCGCGTGACCGGGTTCTCGAGATCGCTGCGCTTGAACGACGCCGGGCTACCCTTGGTGTAGGCAAAGCCTTCTTCGGGCAGGGCCAACACTAGGTTGGGTGAACCACCCGATATGTACTGGCACTCGCGGCAGTGGCACTGCCCCTTGAAGGCTGCTTCGCCCTCGGCACGGTACCTCACGGCACCGCAATAACATCCGCCTTCAACTTCCATACTGTTCTCCCCGGCCGTCGTCGGCCTGTTACTCGTCCAGCGAAAACGACACGCCCACGGCGGTCGCAAGAAAAGACATCAATGGCTTGAGCGCCACGAAAGCGCGCGACACTTCCCTCGCAAAGCCACGTTCTTCTATCGTGCGGGGGGCGACCCTCTGCACGGCAAAAAAACTCTTGCGCTTGATGTCTACGATCAGCGGCTGTTCGGCGTCAAAGCCGCGCGGTGGGCGCTTGAGCGAATCTCCGCTCACCTCGCCGAAGCGACGCTTGAAGGCGGCCGAACGGGTGGCCTTCTTCCAGGCATCGGGGTCATCGGCTATGGCCTCGCGCACCTGGGCCAACGGACCCGATGGCGGGCGCCAGATGCCGCCGCCAAAAAAAACCTCGTCGGGCGCAACGTGCACGTAAAAACCGAGGGTGTGCGCGTCGTTTCCGGCCATGTGCCGAAACTGGCAGGCGGCGTGCTCCTTGTAGGGGCTCTTGTCCCTCGAGAACCTCACGTCGCGATATATTCTGAACATCGACCCTCCGTGGGGCCGGGAGTCCGCCACGAAGCAGTCCGACACGCGGGCCAACTCCGAATCCATGGCCTCTATGAACGAACACATGGGGGCGAGAAGGTTTTCGCGATAACGCTGCTTGTTGTCTTCGAACCAATCGCGCTCGTTATTCGCCTTGAGTTCGGAAAGAAAACGCAGCGTGTCGACCGGAAATCCCTCGAAGGGGCCGATTACCAGCGGAGGTGGTTTACTGGGGCTGCGTTTCCCTGGGCTGCGCTTCTTACCAGCCGCGGTCTTCTTTGTTTTCTTCGTCACGCCAGTGCTCCGTTTCCCGGGGTCAGCCAGCCGCGGCTGTACCAACCGCGTTTTCCCGGGCCAGTTCCTCGGCTGCCAGCAACGCGCTTTCGAGCATCTCGTCGCGCGCGCCGTTAAACTGGTCGAGCGTACCGGCCAGCTTGAGATAGCGGTGAACAGAATACTCCCAGGTGAAGCCGTTGCCACCGTGCATCTGCAGGCACTCGCGCGAGTTGGCCAGCGCCGACTCGGCAGCCCAGGCCTTGGCGCTGCCCAGCATGAGCGCGGCCTCCGACTGGCCGGCGTCGAGCGCCCAGGCCGCCCGGTAAACCAGCGACCGTGAACCCTCCGCGCGCAGCAGCATGTCGGCCATGCGATGCTGCAACGCCTGGAAAGCAGCGATGGGGCGACCAAAGGCCTCGCGCTCGCGCGTGTATTCCACCGTCATCTCGAGAGTGACCTGGCACACGCCCAGCGCCATCGCCGCCGACCCTATGGTGGCCAGCTCGTTGGCTTTCTCTACCAGCGCGTTGTCACCCAGCAGCTCAGCCGTGTTGTCGAAGTTCACGCGGGCAAAACGTGTTGCCTCGTCCATGGTAGTCATGGCATCCAGCTGGAACGGCCCGTCGACCAGCGCCACCCCCTTGTGGGTGGTCACCAGTAGCTTGTCGGCCGAGGCGGCAAAGGGCACGAAGACTTTGCTGCCGGTGACCCTGCCGTCGGCGAAGGTCGCACCGCCACTCTCGCCTGGCCACACGGTGTCGCGCGTGGCCAGCACCACGGTCAGCTTTCCGGCGGCGATGTCGGCCGCCACCGAGTCACGCTCGGCCAGCTCAAGTACGCGCGCAGCCACGACCACGTCGAGGTAGGGGCCGGGAAAACACGCTCGGCCCATTTCCTCGGCCACGACGGCCAGCTCGACCGCGCCCATGCCCTGGCCCCCGGCCTGCTCGCCGGCAACCAGCCCCAGGTAGCCGAGCTCGGCCAGCTTGGCCCAGTGGTCGGTCGAGTAGCCCTCGTCGCTCTCCTCGGCCAGGCGCCGTGCTGCCTCCATGGGACACTCACCGGCGATAAAATCGCGGGTGGCATCGCGCAGTAGCTGTTGGTCCTCTGAAATATCGAATCTCATGTTTTCTTTCTCTCGTCCGGTTCTCTGCCCGTTGTCTGCCGATTGTCTGCCCGCGTCCCTTCAGCCCTGGGGCAGACCGAGCACTCGCTTGGCAATGATGTTTCGCTGTATCTCCGAGCTGCCCGAAAAAATAGTCTCGGCCCTGGCCCACAGGTAATTGCGCGGCCAGTCGACGTCGGCGCGCGCCGACGGATCGTGGCGCGACAATTGCGCGCCGGGTCCCAGTAACTCGATGGCGGTAGTGCGCAAGCGTTGGTCGAGTTCGCTCCACACCAGTTTCTGTATCGACGATTCGGGGCCGGGTGGATTGCCCTCACTCAGGCCTGCGAGCGTGCGGTAGCCGTTAGCCATCAACACCTGCCACTCGGCAACCAGCAGTCCGAGCTTAGCCCGACTGGCCGTGTCGGTGATGCCGAGCTCGCGACAGGTGCGAAGCAAAGCAAAGAGGTCCGTGCCCAGCTCGGTGGCCGGTCCCAAGGTCGCGCCCCCCCTTTCGTAACCCAGCACCGTCATCGCGATCTTCCAGCCCTGGCCTGTTTCGCCCACGAGTTGCGAACGCGGCACGCGCGCGTTGTCGAAAAACACCTCGCCGAATTCGCTCTCGCCGGTTATCTGCTTGAGCGGTCGCACTTCAACACCCTCGGTGTTGTGCAGGTCGACGAGTATGAATGAAATGCCACCGTAGCGATCCTCGGCATCGTTGCGGGCAAGCACGAAGATCCAGTCGCCCCATGGCCCGTAAGTCGTCCAGCACTTCTGGCCGTTGAGCACGAAGAAATCGCCATCGATCTCGGCCTTCAGCCTGAGCGAAGCAAGGTCACTGCCCGCTCCCGGTTCGCTGAACCCCTGGCACCAGATTTCGTCGGCGTTGAGCATGGGCGGAATGAAGCGACGGCGCTGTTCTTCGCTGCCGTGGTGTATGAGCGCGGGCGCACACAGGCCCAGCCCCAGCGCGTTGAGGATAGGCGGCGCGTCGGCCAGCGCGATTTCCTGCGCGAGTATGGCCTCTTCGACCTCGGTGGCACCGCGGCCTCCCCATTCGGCGGGCCAGCGCATGCCAAGATATCCCCCCTGGTACATACGCCGCTGCCACTGGCGACGTACTTCGATGAGCGCGTGCTCGTCGTTGCCGCTATCACGCAAGGACTCGCTCCAGCTTTGCTCGAGGTTATCGCTCAGCCACACGCGCAGTTCGTTGCGAAACTTTTCGTGTTCAGTTGAAAAACCAAGGTCCATACAGTGTTTCTCCAATGGTGCTGGTCGCACCCGGTCGCCCGTGCATAATTGCCCGCTACCCCCTGCTGAAGCCAGCCTCCGCGGGGGATTCGGGAACCGCGGACGTTGCAGCAACCGTGGCCCTCGTGTTAACACCGCGGCTGTAAGGAGTACTTCATGAACGACCTCGCAGCCTCGAATCAACACTGGAACTTTGCCAACGTATGGGAGGGCGTAGCACGCGTTGTGCCCGATCGGCCCGCGTTGCTGCACGGCGGCCTGGCGATCTCCTGGGCCGAATTCGATCGCCGCTCGAACGCGCTCGCGCGCTTCCTGCTCGACCGTGGAGCGGTGGCCGGCGACAAGCTGGCCATTTACGCTTACAACCGCCCCGAGTGGATGATCACCCTGGCCGCGGCCTTCAAGGCCCGGCTGGTGCCTGTCAACGTCAACTACCGTTACCGGGCCGAGGAGCTGGCCTACATACTGGAGAACTCCGACTCCGTGGCGATCATATTTGAAGGCTGTTTCACCGACAGCGTCGCGGCCCTGGTGGAGAGCAACCAATCGTTGACCACGCTCGTCCAGGTGGCAGACGAAAACCCGCTCGCGGGCTTCGCGACGAGCTGGGACGACGCGCTGTCGGGCGACGACTCGCCGTTGGACATCGAACGCAGCGGCGAGGACATGGTGTTTCTTTACACCGGCGGCACCACGGGTATGCCCAAGGCGGTGATGTGGCCGCAAGCCGCCCTGTGGGGCACGCTCGGTGGTGGCGGCGAACTGGTGACCGGAGCCAACAAGCCCGCCGACCTCGACGAGCACCTGTCACGCGTGGGTGACGGCGACACAGTGTTCCTGCTGCCGGCCTGCCCGCTGATGCACGGCACCGGTTTGTTCACCGCCATCAACGCGCTCATGGGCGGTGGCTGCGTGGTGACCCTGCCCTCGCGCAGCTTCGATGCGCAGGAGTTGTGGAGCTCGGTCGAACGCGACCGCGTACAGGTGATCTCAATGGTGGGCGACGTATTCGCACGGCCGATGCTCGCGGCGCTCGAAGAACGCGCTGGCCAGGCAGAGACGGGTGCTAAAAAAGCCTACGACCTGTCGAGCCTGGTGATGATGGTGTCCTCGGGGGTCATGTGGACTCCCGAAACCAAGGAGAAACTCCTCGACCACCACCCGGGCATGGCGCTGGTCGATGCCCTGGGCGCGTCGGAGGCCACCGGCATGGGAACCTCGGTGCAGACGGCCGAAACGAAAACCGAAACGGCTCGTTTTACCGTGGGCGACAACGTGAAGGTGTTCACCGACGACGGCCGCGAGGTCGTGCCGGGCTCAGGCGAGCGCGGGCGGGTGGCGCGCTGCGGCCCCATTCCGGCCGGCTACTACAAGGACCCGGAAAAAAGCGCGCAGACCTTCCCCGTGATAAACGGCGTGCGCTACTCCATGCCCGGCGACTACGCCACCGTGGCCGAAGACGGGACCCTGGTGCTGCTCGGACGAGGCTCGCAGTGCATCAACACCGGCGGCGAAAAAGTTTACCCCGAGGAGCTCGAAGAAGTGCTCAAGCGTCACCCCTCGGTAGAAGACGCGGCAGTGGTCGGCCTGCCCGATGAGAAGTGGGGCCAGGCCATAACGGCGCTGGTGACCCCGGCCGAGGGTACACAGGCCGGCGAGGATGAATTGCGCCAGCACGTACGCGAACTGCTGGCGGCCTTCAAGGTGCCCAAGCGCGTATTCTGCGTCGATTCTCTCGGACGCACGCCCGCGGGCAAGATGGACTACAAGAGCGTGACAGCCCGGGCCCTCGAACTGGTGGACCAGGACCAGGCGGCAGGGGCTTAGCGGACGAGCAACCCGCGGACCTCGTCGGCCACCAGGCGCGCGCGCAGATGTGGAATCTCGTGCCCGATACCGGGTATCTCCACGTACTTTGCCTGCGCAAGATTTTCGGCCAGGCGGCGATTGTTGGCCAGCGCACGAGTGTCTTCGCCTCCCACCACGATGGTGACCGGCACCTTTATGCCCCTGTAAGCGGGGGCGATGGCGTCGAGCGCCGGGGCAAGCCCCATAATCTCGTGGGCGCGCTGCACCATGGGGCCGGGACGGGCAAGGTGAATGGCGAAGCGGCCGGCGTAGCCCGGTGGAAGCGCGTCGGGTGCAAAGGCCTCGGCCAGGCCTTCCTCGACCAGGGGAGCCAGCAGGGGCGCCAGCGAACGGCTCACCAGCGGACCAAGCACCGGAGCCGCCGCGAGGTGTTCAAGAAACCCCGGCTCAACTCCCTCACCGTAAACGGCGCCACCCAGCAAGAGCATGCCGTCTACGACCTCGGGATGGCGGACGGCAGTGGCCAGTGACAGCGAAGCGCCGTAGCTGTGCCCCACCAGCACGGCGCTGTCGACGCCGAGAGCAGCCAGCAGGCCCGGCAAGAGGTCGGCCTGGCCAAACAGGCCGAGGACGCCGTCGTCCCCGCCATCGGTGTAGCCGTAACCAACGCGGTCAATAGCGATCACGTCGTGATCAACCGCCAACAGCTCGAAAACGCCGGGGCCGCCGTCAGCCGTGATGCGAAAATCGTCGGCAAAACCCGGGCAACCGTGCAGCAGTAACACGGGGCTGCCCTGCCCCTGCCTGAGCACGTGGAAGCTCAGTCCGTCAACCTCTACAAAAGAACCCGCCGCGGGAAAAGTGCGCTGCATGTCGTCGCTGTGCAGCGCCTGCACTCCCGCCAATACCAGTGCTGTGAAGAGCAGGTAACCCGGTAGCCTGAAAAACAAAAAACGCATGCCGCCTTCTAACACCACCGCCTCCCCCCCGAAAGGGGAAGACAGCCTCTTCTCTTGACGCAGGGGGTCATTGCCGTCACCATCGGGGTCATGTCGAGCGTGGCAAACACGGTTCAGGTGGACTGGCAGCGCAGCGGTGACGGAATAGTGGTGGCCGCCGACGGGCGGGCCCCTTCCACGGCCGACCGCGACTGGAAGGCGGTGCTCACCGAACGCGAAATCCGCGAGTTGCATCGCGTGAACAACCTTCGCGGGCTGTGGTCGCTGGCGGTTAACTGGGGCATCGTGGCTGCCGCCATGGCGCTGGTCGCCGCCTGGCCCAACCTGCTGACGGTGGTCTTCGCCCTGTTCGTCATCGGCGCCCGCCAGCTCGGCTTCGCCGTGCTCATGCACGAAGCCTCGCACGGCGCATTACTCTCCACGCGTCCAGCCAACGACCTGGTGGGCAACTGGCTGTGTGCCTACCCGGTTTGGTCAGACATCGCCCCCTACCGGCCCTACCACCTCGAGCACCACCGCTTCAACTGGACCGACAAGGATCCCGATCGAAACCTTACGCGTCCCTTCCCGATCAGCCGCGCCAGCATGAAGCGCAAGCTGTGGCGCGACCTGTCAGGACAAACCGGCTGGAAACGCGCCAAGGCTACACTGCAAAGAGACCTCTCGATCAGCAAGGGCCGCGCCCGCCGTCGCGAGTCGGCAGACGGCTTTACCTACAACAACCTGCTGGGCGTGCTCTCCACCAACGCGGCGCTGCTGGCCTTGCTCACGGCCCTCGGCCACCCGTTGCTCTACCTGCTCTGGCCGGTTGCCTGGCTCACGACCTACAGCCTGGCCATGCGCATACGCTCGATCAACGAGCACTCGATGATCGCCGACCCGGCCGATCCGCTGCAGAACGCGCGCACCACGCTGGCGAGCTGGTGGGAGCGCCTGCTACTCGCGCCCAACCGGGTGAACTACCACCTCGAACACCACCTCTTCATGGCGGTGCCGCTTTACAGGCTGCCCACCATGCACCGTTTGCTCAAGGAGCGCGGTGTACTCGACGGGGCCTGTATCGTGCGCGGCTACGCGGACACGCTGCGCCTGGCCGCTGGCCGCCCCTGATTACTCCTCGAGTCGCAGGGGTATGAGTTCTTCACCGGCAGCACGCCTGCGCTTGATCTCGTCCACCGTCTGCTCGAGGGCAACAAAGCGCTCCGTGGTGCTCGGGTGCGAAGCCATGAACGCGCCATCAATAGACCCCGGGTGTTCAACGGCCATGCGCCGCCAGAGCATCGGCGCCCCCGACACGTCGTAACCGGCGCGGGCCGCAACGTACATGCCCATGTAATCGGCCTCGGCTTCAAAACCCAGCGAGGAAGCGTTAGCGCCGATAGACGCGCCCATCATCTCGCCGGTACCCGCCGTGTTGACGCCGGCGGCGGCCGCGCCGATATCAACGAGCAGCCCGAGCAGTCGGCCCACCGCGTAGTTGCCCTGTTGCTTGCGTACATGGCTGAGCACGTTGTGCGCCATCTCGTGGCCGACCACCAGCGCCAGCTCCTCGTCGCTTTCCACGAACTTGATCATGCCGCTGAAGATGACTACGCGGCTGCCGTCCGCAAAAGCGTTTACCGGATCGCCCACCTTCATAATCACAGGAAACGCGCAGGCCGTCACCGGCTCTACCGTCACCCGCCGGCCGGCCTGCTCGCCCCCGAGCTCGAGCTCAAGCGCAGCCCCCGCAGCCCTCGCCTCCTCGGTGAAGCGCGCCACCTCTTCGCCGTTGTGCACCGCGTGGCCGTTGATCGAACCCACGACCCAGCCCGTCTTCAGGCCGGCCGTCTCGGCCGGCGAGCCAGATTCGATCAGCTCGATAGTCGGACGCTTGCCCAGGCCAAGCACGGTCGTGGCCGCGTCCCTGAAGTTCTCGGCAATGTCATCGCGACTGCGTACGAGTAAGCCGTAGTAAGGCCCAACCTGTTCGCCGCAAAGCTCCACGCCCTGCACGCGCAGCCGCGATGCAACACGCGACAGGCGCTGTCGCCGTGCCTGGAAGAGCTCGACGAAAAGCTCCTTCTGGCGTCGGCCTTCCTCGCTCACCGCCGCCGCCGAGACCACCGGGGTCTGCAGCACCGGCGTGCAGGCCGGCGCCCCCAGGAACAACGCAGACAACAGCAGCACTGACAGGGTTTCCCTTGTAAGCCCCACAGGTCGCAGCCACGATTTCAATTCATTCGACACCCCCCACTATTAGTAAGTAGGGCGGCGAATTTTCAAGACCGAATGGGCTCGTTATATTCGCCGTTGTTACAAAGTTGGAACAAACACGGATAACGAGCGAAGATAGAGCGTTAAATGAGCCGCCGAGCAAGCAGAAAAACAGCCGGGGAAACCACGCCCACTTCCGGTAAAACGTGTGGCCGTGCAAAGGCGGGGAGTATAGTCGCCGTAGCTGCGCTGCTGGGGCTGGCCGCCGTGGCCCACCTGGCCGGCGACGACCTGCCCGCTTTGCTCGAGTGGATTCGCGGTCGCGGCACTACCGGGGCCGCGGTGTTCGTCGCCGTCTATGCGCTGGCCACGGTTGCCATGGTGCCGGGCTCGCTCATGACGCTTGCCGCCGGTGCCGTATACGGTGTGGCAAACGGAACCGCCCTGGTCATGGTCGGCGCCACGCTGGGAGCGAACCTCGCCTTCCTGGTCTCGCGCTACCTCGCCCGCCCGGCGGTCGAAAGCCGCCTGCGCAAGCGACCGGGCCTGGCCAGCATGGAGGCGGCCGTTGCACAGCGTGGCCTGCGCGTGGTCTTCCTGTTGCGACTGTCGCCGCTGTTCCCCTTCAACCTGCTCAACTACGCGCTCGGTCTCACTTCGATACGCGCCCGTGACTACCTGCTCGCCTGCGCCGGCATGCTGCCGGGCACGTTGTTGTACGTCTACTACGGCGCGGCCGGCGGCGAAGCCGTGCAACTCGCCGGTGGCAACAGCAGCCATGGACCAGGCTGGTACGCCACCATGCTCGTGGGCCTGCTGGCCACGGTGGCCGTCACCGCCATGGTGACCCGCTACGCGCGTGCGGGACTCGCGGACCTCGACGAAGACAGCACAAACTGAGCAGCGAGCCTTGTCGCAGCCGCGGGTAGCTCCCTATAGTCGGCGTGTCCCCGTTGTTCCGACAGGCTGTGTAGCCTGCAAAAAACAACGGCAGGAGAAAACAGCATGTTAAAAATCCATGGAATCGGCCCTTCCCCCTTCGTACGCAAGGTGCGCATCGTGCTCGAAGAAAAAAACCTCCCCTACGATCTCAACCCCATAATGCCGGGCGCAGGCGACGACGCCTTTGCCGCCATCAGCCCGCTGGGCAAGATCCCCGTGCTCGAAGAGGACGGCTGGACCATGCCCGACTCGTCGGTGATCATTGCCTACCTCGAGGCAACACACCCCGACCCGGCCGTATACCCGGTTGACGCCCGCTTGCTGGCTCGCGCGCGCTGGTTTGAAGAGTACGCCGACACGGCGCTGGTGAGTGTCATCGGACCCGACATCTTCAGGCAACGCGTGGTCGGCCCGGCCTTCTTCGGCAAGGACTGCGACGAGTCGGTGGTCAGAACCGCCATCGACGAGAAGCTGCCGCCCTTGTTCGACTACATAGAAGGTGAACTGGGCAGCAACGACTACCTGGCCGGCGACTTCTCGATAGCCGACATCTCGGTCGTGAGCATGCTGATCAACATGGCCCACGCCTCGGAATTGGTGGACAGCGCCCGCTGGCCAGGGCTCGCCGGGCTGTACCAGCGCGTCGTCGAACGACCGACTGTGGCCAAACTCATCGCGGAAGAACGCGAATTATTCCAGCAAGCCGCCTAGGCGCGGGGACCGGGCGATAGGATGAAGAAAGGCTTACGAGCGCTGCTCGTCGTGGCGTTGCTCGCGGCCGTTACCGTGGGTGCCCTGCGCTGGAAGCTGTCGGGGCTCGAACACGAGCAGGTCAGCGGTGACGTGTACATGCTGCAGGGCCTTGGCGGCAACGTTGCCGTGCTGGCGACGTCGGAGGGCGCGGTGGTAGTCGACACGATGACCTTCGCTTTCCAGGGCGAGGCCATCCGTGAGCTTGCCGAAGAACTGGGCGGCGGCCCGGTGCAGGCCATACTCAACACCCACTACCACCTCGATCACAGCCACGGCAATCCCGGTTTCGACGGCGCGCCCAAAGTAGTGGCCACCGAGCGCACCCTCCACCACATGCTAACCCGTGATGCCGATTTCTGGGAGGGCGACGACCGCAAGCTGCCCAACACCACTTTTGAGACCCGGCACGAGATGAGCATCGGCGGCAAAACCATCCGCGCGCTTTACCCCGGGCGAGGCCACACCGACGGCGATCTCGTGGTGCTGTTCGTGGAAGACCGAGTGTTGCACACCGGCGACCTGTTCTTCAACAAGCGCTATCCCAACATCGATCTCGAGGCAGGCGGCTCGGTGCGTGAATGGGCGGCCACCGTCGACAGGGTGCTGGAGCTCGACTTCGACCGCGTCATACCCGGTCACGGCGAGGCCACCGACCGCGCGGGGTTGCGAGCTTTTCGCGACTTCATGGCCGAGCTTTGGGAGCAGGGCCAGCGCGCCGCCGCGGCGGGATGGACGCTGAAGAAAACCCTGGCCATGACCAGGCTGGAGCTCGACGAAGGTTACGACACGATGGAAATCCCGCTACTGCTCAAGCTTGATCGCGACTTCGTCGTCAGCCGCGCCTGGCAGGAAGCCAGCGGCGCTGTCACCGCCGACCCCTGACCGCCGGCCGCTGCCCCTGGAAGCCAGCCCTGGAACCGTTGACGGGACCGCGCGGGTGGGGCTGGCGTAAGAACAGCCCCGCTTATAGGCTCGGGCCGCGGCCGCGGCTGACGCGGCCCCACGGAGACCCCCTATGGCCCTGATGATGTTGATACTCGGCGCCCTGAGCGCCTGGTTTACCTGGAATGTTTACCGGCCCACCTACACCGGCGACAAGGCCTCGGCGCTGAGTTTCTTTGCCGGGTGGATAGTGGGCGAGCTCGCCCCTCAGCACGTCGCGCTGCAGGCCCTGCTCGCCATGATGCTGGTTTCGGGCGGCGCGCTGGATTCGCTTTTTGGCAACATCGGCATGCTCCTGCTGCTGGGCTCCTGGGTCGCCCTGCTCAAGGAGTGGTGGGGCGCCACTGAAACGCCCGCGCTGGTAGAGTCGGTGCTCAGGCGTGGCCTTGGAGCCGACTACCGCGACACGGTCCCCGACGACAGGCGGCAAGCCTTTGACAGCGAGATCCGCTGGAAGCCCGTTGTGCGGCCGTTTCCCATTGCCCTGCCCGACGTGGAACGCGTGGCCGACATCCACTACCGGCGCGTGCGCGGCATCAACCTGCGGCTGGACGTCTACCGCAGCCGCTCAGCTCCCTCCAACTGCCCCACCCTGCTGCAGATTCACGGCGGCGGCTGGGTCATCGGCAGCAAGAATGAACAGGGACTCCCGCTCATGCAGCAGATGGCCTCACGCGGCTGGGTCTGCGTGAGCGTCGATTACCGGCTCAGCCCGCACGCCACCTACCCCGACCACCTGGTCGACATAAAGCACGCGATAGCCTGGATACGAGAACACGGCGCCGACTACGGGGCCAACCCCGACTTCCTTGTCGTGACCGGCGGCTCGGCGGGCGGACACCTCGCGGCGCTGGTAGCACTGACGGCCAACGACCCCGAGTACCAACCCGGTATTGAAGACGTCGACACCTCGGTAGCCGGCTGCGTACCCTTCTACGGCGTCTACGACTTCACCAACCGCAACGCCAACCTCTACAACCAGGGCCTGCTCAAGGTGCTCGAGGAAAAGGTAATGAAGGCGTCCATCGAAGAAGCGCCGGACGAGTACCGCAAGGCTTCGCCGCTTGATCGCCTGCACGCAGACGCGCCGCCGTTTTTCATCATACACGGCGAACGCGACAGCCTGGTGCCGGTGGAAGAAGCCAGGCAGTTCAGCTCGGCGCTCGAAGAAGCCTCCAACGAGAAGGTACTGTACGCCGAGATCCCCGGTGCCCAGCACGCCTTCGAGATATTTCCCTCGTTGCGCAGCCAGGCCGTCATAGACGCGGCCGACCGGTTCCTGGGATGGCTCTACGGCAGCTGGCTGGAGGCGAGGCAGGACAAGTCACCGGCCGCCGATGTCGCCCACGACAGTAGTTCGAGCGAAGAGCCCGCCCGGGTAGAGGCCAGGAAGTCCAAGACGACCAAGCCCAAAGCCCGCAAGGCGGGTAAGGCCAAGGCCGACGCGGCAAACGGCGGCAAAGGCGACGAAGACCCGGCCACCGACACGCTGCACTGAAACGCGCCGACGGCCGCTCGGCAGCCGGTAGACTCGGTAGCCGGTAGACTCAGCGCCGCAGTTGGTCGATGCGGGCAGCAAGTATGAAGTCGTTGCGGCTCAAGCCGCCCACGGTGTGGGTGTGCACGCAGACCTCCACTTTTCCCCAGGCGAGCGTGATGTCCGGGTGATGCTGCTCGGCTTCGGCGACCTCGCCCACCCGGTTGACGAAGTCCAGGGCTGTTACGAAATTCTTGAACTCCCAGCTGCGCTGCAGGTGGTGCCCGTCTTGTATACTCCAGCCATCCAGCGCCTCGAGCAGCTCGGCGGCATCGCCCGCGTCCATGGCCGGTGACCCCTCGGCGCAGGGCGAGCAGTGAGCCGCTGCCAGTTCTTCGGTGTTGCTGTTGCTGCTTGTCATCTCTTCAACCTCCGGGCGTACTCCGACGCCGCTCTCCTGACCGCTGAATCGCAGTGGTCATCGGCCAGGCGCTCGACCGACGCCAGTGCAGCGTCCGAGATGCCGGCCAGCCGCCCCAGGGCCGAAAGAGCCGCCAGCACCACGAGCGATTCCTCGTCGGCCAGCCCGTCGAGCAAAACCGTTTCTTCACCCGCCCTGGCGCGGGCCATGCAGTAAAACGCCATTCGCCTTTGCAGGGGGTTCCCCTCCCGCGAAAGAACACTGAGCAGCTGCAAGGCGGCTGGCGCCGAGACCAGCAGGCCAGCCAGCTCCACGGTAGCGGCCCAGCGCCTGTCGCTGCGGGTGTCGGCAAGGCCCGCGAGCAAGGCCCGCTGCACCTGCTCCCCGGTCGATACTGCCCCGGTCGATACAGTGCCGGCAGATACAGTGCCGGATTTAGCCGCACCAACCAGGCCCGCGCGGGCCAGCGCCAGGGCTGCGGCAAGCCTGCGATCGCCCTCGCTCGACTGCAACGCCCCCAGCAGCGCCGCCTCGGCGCCACCGCGGGCGAGCTCGGCCAGCTTCTCGACCAGCTCGAGAGGCGCGGCGCCCGTTTCGTTGAGTCCGCGTAGCAGGCGTTCGGCCTGCGCCATCGATCCGGATTCGTCGCTCACACGGGCTTTATAGACTCGCCGCGTCCCCCGTCCAAGACCCGCCCGCGCGTTGCCGCTCAAGGCGACGACTGCTAACTTGCTCCCCGATGGCCATAAAGATTCCACGCGCGGGCCTGGCGGGGCTGTTGTTGTTCGGCGGTCTCGCCGTAGTGCTGGTTTACGGCACGGTACAGATGTCGGAACACAGCTGCGAGGTCTGCGTGAGCTACAAGGGCCGAGACAAGTGCCGCACGGTAGCGGCAAGCACCGTGGCCGAGGCTCGGCAGGCGGCAATCATGAACGCCTGCGCCTTCGTGTCGGCGGGCATGCGCGACAGCATGGCCTGCCAGCGCAGTCCTACCACACGCGAGAGCTGCGAATAGGCCCCCGCGGTCGGCTTTCGACCAGCCCCAAACAGAAAAAACCCGGGATCTTTCGATCCCGGGCTCCATCCCTGCCAGCAGGCGGGTGGCTATAGTCAGCCCCCAGCCGAGGTACGGATTGTTAACCTGTCAGGTCGCGGGAACCGTCGTGGTCGGTGCGATCACCGTGGTGGTCGGAGTGATCACCGTGGTGGTCGGTGCGATCACCGTGGTTGTCGGCGCGATCACCGTGGTTGTCGAGGCACCGGGCATACTCGTGGTCGACGTGCCAGGCATGGTCGTGGTCGAGCTTCCGGGCATACTCGTGGTCGACGTGCCAGGCATGGTCGTGGTCGAGCTTCCGGGCATACTCGTGGTCGAGCTTCCGGGCATACTCGTGGTCGAGCTTCCGGGCATACTCGTGCTGCTGGTGGAACTCGTCGATGTCGAGTCACCACAGCCACCACCCACGGTCTGGTTGTTGACGCGGAAGTCACCGCTGCAGTTACCGCTGGCAGTGTTGTCTGCCTGGGCAGCTTCCAGCGAGAACGAGGATCCTTCAAGGCGCAGGCCGTAACGACCGTTGTCGTTAGCCGTGTTACCGGACACCGAGGTGCCAGCATCGCCCTTGACCCTGATACCGGTACGCGTGTTGCCGTTGGCCGTTACCCCGGTCAGCTGGGAGCCACTGCTGCCAGCGCCCACACGGGTCAGTCTCACGCCACCGCGGTTACCGTCAAAGCTACCGCTGGTGATCCAGAGACCGTTGGCCCGCTTGGCCCTCAAGCCTTCACGCGCCGCACCTGAGATCGCGTTGCCGTCGACAGTTACGTCGTCGGACCTATCGATCCGTATACCACGGCCCCTGCTGGTGCCGTTAACGGTGTTGCCCACAACGCTGGCGCCAGAGCACTCGCGCAGTCGCACGCCTTCCTCAACGTTGTTCATTTCGTTATTGGTCACGGTAAGGCCCGAAGAGCGTTTTGCCCTCACGCCGCGCTCGCCACCGTTGATGATGAAACCGTTGATGGTGACGTTGTCAGACTCACGCACCCGAAATGCGTCGTCATCAGAGTCAACCTGCATGATGGCAGCCCCGCCACCGTCGATGGTCAGGTTATCGACCCTGCGAACGCGTACGCGCCGGGTGTACGTACCCGGTGCGACGACGATCGTGTCACCAGCAGAAGCAGCATCAACCGCGTCGTCTATGCGTGAGAATTCCCCAGGCACGTTCAACACGGCAGCTACCACTACCGAGGGAAGCAGCATCGCTACCATCCCTGCTATTGCAGTTATTCTTGTAATCATTTTCCGTTCCTCCTTTATGTTCCCAGGGGCTTATTTATCCCCAAAAACGCCCAGGGGGTGCCTCCCTATAAGCAATCGGCATACCAACGGCGGAAACCCGATTTTAGGGAAAAACCAGCGCCCCTACCCCCCATCAGAGGTGGCAAAGTGGGGCAACTCCCCCGCAGATGGGGCTTCCCCCCCCCTGCCGGGGCAAGGGGTAAGTAGAAACAGGGCCCTCAAAGGCACGCCTGGATAAGACCATCAGGCGGGTTTGGCAGAGGAGAGACAGTCCGCAGAGGGATTGCGGACGAGCAGGGCGATAGCCCTAAAAGAAATAGACCGCCGCTCAGCTAGCGCCGCGATAACGGCAGCGGGTGGTCACACCACCCGACTGGCAGTCAAAGACCAGAGAGAAGGCGTCGTCGCCTATATCCAGCGACAGCCGCACGGTACCCTGGCCGGGGTTGGCCAGCAGCCCCAGGCCGCGGGCCTTTAAAGCTACACGCCAGCGCGACAAGGAGCTGTTCTTCAAGCGAACCCTGCGCAGCCCATCGACCAGGCCAGCCTTGTCGCGATACGAGTAGCCCGGGGTCATGCCGGCGCCAGGCTCCATCTGCGAATCGAGCACGCCGCGGTATAGCTCCACCTGGTCCTTCTCCAACAGTATCGTCAGCAGTTCTGCGTCGGGAGCCAGCGAGCCACCGGTCCTGGTCGTAAACAGCGCGCGCAAACGAACTCTCTGGGGTTGGCCGTTCGGCGGATTGCGAAGCTTCAAGACCGCGCGCGAGAACGACCTCGACGGGGCGAAATCCGGGGACGCGGGCGCGCACTCCGAACAGCCGTCGCCGGCCGGGTCTATGACGCATGATCCGTCGCAACAGTCGCCCACGCCGTCGCCATCGTCGTCAAACTGGGAAGGGTTGATGGTAAAGGGACAGTTATCATCGCAGGGCGCGCCGAGACTGACGAGCTCTTCGTTGCAGAAAAAGTCGCCTTCCACGCCGCTGCCGCTGCCATCGTCACCAACGCCATCGCCGTCGCTGTCTGTGGCCAGCGCACCGGCTACCGCCAGTAACCGCTGTGCGCCCGAAGTGCCCTGCACTACTTCAATTCGCCCGGTACCGTCGAGGCCCACGTCGTCGAGAGTCACCTGCAGTCCAGCCGCGCTCACCAGCACCAGGCTCTCGTGGAAGCGGTCGCCGTCGGCATCGGGCGAATGCACAGCAACGGCGCCGCTGGCTCTGAGCGTAAGCCACAATCCTGTAACGGGCGGGTCAGCCACGTTGCCCAGCGAGTCAACCGGTAGCAGCCTGTAAGTCCGTCGGCTGACAGCCCCGTCGACGGCCAGCCTCGTCGTTTCAACCGGCAGAACCAGGACCCTGCCGCTTCCGTCTATCGACGGTGCCGGCCTGAGCCTGTTGCGAGCACCCGGCATGAAAGCAGTCGGGTCGACCTCCACGAACAAGGCGGCTCCTACTGCTTCTCCGCTAAAGACCACGGCCCGGTCTATCGACACCGAGCTACCGTCGAGCGGCAAAGCAAAGGGAGTACCCACCAGCGGATGGCCGGGAGGGGGAAGCCAGTTGTGTCCGGGTTCAAACTTTACGTGCGAGGGCAGCAGCGGGTCGGGCGGCGGAGCGTTTCCGTTGCCCACCACCCTGGCCGGATCAAGCGGCGGGTAGAACGGCCAGGCGGTAAACAAGGGCGTGCCGTCAATGAAAAGACTGTTGCCGTCTACGCCCGTGTAGGCGCCGGCACAAAGAGCCACCGTGAGGCCGCCCATGCTGGCCGGAGCTCCCAGCTGCAGGCCGATGGTACCCTGGCTGCGACCGGCGACCAGCAAGCCGGTCTGCTGCGCCGCGTAGGCCCAGGCTTCCTGCAGCTCGAGCGCATTGTCGGCCGAGCCGTCGGAGTCGGTGGGTCCGATGAACCCGTCGCCGTCGAGGTCAGCAAAGGCAAACACGGCCACGCCGCGGGAGTCGAGCTCCGAGGAGCTGGCAACGTTACCGGGCAGCGAACCGTCGCTCGCCATCACTGTGAAAGGCAGCAACTGCCCGCCGTCGGCCCCCAGGCCACCGGCCGACACCTGTTGCAGCGGCGAAGACGGCGCGGGAATAACAGCGGAGTTCACCGTACCCACGCGTATCACGAGGTCAACGTCGCCCGTGATTGAAGTATCGATGCTTTCGTCGCCGGTGTTCCAGCGCAGGTCGGGTCCGGGCAGCGCCAGCTCGAGGCCGGGCAGCATGGGATAGGCCAGGCCCGTGGCCGGATCTACCGGGTCGCCGTTGAAAACCTGGCCCGCCACCGGGGAGCCCAGCAAGAGGACGGCAGTCGAAGCTACAAGCAGCCTGGGTAAAACACGCCTCACGGATCTATCCCCGCAACTTCAACCGACACGCGGTTGCTCACAAATCCACCATGGTCGGGTACGACCACGTAAATTTCTATCGACACCAGGCCGTCACCGATGAGTGCCGGCAGCGCCACCGTGATGCGATGCGGCTCCACGCGCAGCAGCGACGCTTCGGCCGCCGGCAAAGCCGCGGCTTCGAGCGCCTCGATCTCCAAGGGGTCGAGCCCGTCTACCAGTGCTGGCAGGCTGCCGCTGTCCGCTCCCTGGCCGTCAACAGGTATCCGCACGAAGTTTTCGCCCTGGCTCGCTACCAGCGTCAGCGGAAACTCCACCTGCATGAGCGCGTCAAACTCCCAGTTGCCCACAACGTCGACCACCGAGCCCGAGCCCGACGGCGTGGCCGTAACCCGGCCTATGGCAAGGTTGGGGTCGGTGAGGCCTGCTTGCGCGCAGGGGCAGGCCGCCAGCAGTATAACTGCGGCCAGCAAGCGCCAACTAGCACGGGTTTTAATAGAGAATCTCAAGTTCTACTCCGATTCAACACTCCATCCAGAAAGCATGATAGTCAACGGCAAAAGCACACCTCAACCTTCATGGCCCCCCATCCGGGGAAAATTTTTCCCTCCGCGATCCCAACTGAAACCCGGCAGAACCTGCCACTGGCAGGCTCTAAGCCTTGCTGGTATTGGAAAAACCGCAGCGGGCCTGTCCGTTCACGGAACTTGCATGCAGTTGCTGTGCCAAGTAGTAGAGCCTTTATTTATGGCGCTTTTTGGCTACACTGGAGTGAGTGATTTGCCCCAATGTGGGTTCAGCCGGGCCCCACACGGGGGGGGCGCTCGAAGCTGGCGAGCCTGCTGACTGCTGACTGCTGGCCGCTGACCGGCAGGCAGAGGAGCTGACTAGACAATGGCTGACATAATACTGGTTGAAGACGAGGAGGTGCTGCGGCGCACGCTGGCCCGCGCCCTGGTCAAGCTGGGCCACCAGGCCCGTGAGTTCGAAACGGCTGAAGAGGCCCTGGCGGTGATCCCGGATGGTCCCCCCGACCTGTTGTTTACCGACAACAGGCTACCGGGCATGAGTGGCATGGAACTGATGGCCAGGGTGCACGAGTCCTGGCCGGATGTGGTCATGATCATGATGACCGCCTACGGCACGGTGGAAGACGCCGTGAAGGCAATGCGCGACGGGGCGGCCGACTACCTGCGAAAGCCCGTCGACCTGCACGAACTCGCCCTCGTCATAAACCGCTGCCTGGAAGGTGCCGGCGTACGTCGGGAACTCGAATACTACCGCGAACGCGACCTGTCGGTACCCGAGCAGGGGGGCATCATCGGCCGGTCGCCGGCCATCGACCAGGTACGGCAGCTGGTGACCAGGCTCGCCGGCATGAAAAAGGCCGACGGCGAAGGCCCCACCCTGTTGCTCGCGGGTGAAACGGGAACAGGTAAGGGACTGGTGGCGCGGGCTGTGCACAACGCCTCGCCACGGGCCGACCAGGCCTTCATCGAGGTCAACTGCACGGCCATTCCAGAGAACCTTCTCGAGGCCGAGCTCATGGGATACGAGAAGGGCGCGTTTACCGACGCCAATACATCCAAGACCGGCCTGGTCGAAGCCTCGGACGGCGGCACGCTGTTTCTCGACGAGATCGGCCACATGGCCCGCCCCCTGCAATCCAAGCTGCTCAAGATCATCGACGAAAAGGTCGTGCGTCGCCTGGGCAGCACCCGCGACCGCAAGATCAACTGCACCATAGTGGCGGCAAGCCACATGGACCTGGAAAAAGAGGTCGCCGAAGGCAACTTCCTCGAGGATCTCTTTCACCGCATCAACGTGGTCAACATCAAGCTCCCCGCACTGAGGGAACGCGAAGGTGACATCAAGATCCTGGCGCAACACTTCCTGGCCCAACACGCGGCCGACTACTGCGTGGCCGCGCCAAAGATAAGTGCCGACGCCATGCGGGCCCTGCTTGCCTACCCCTGGCCGGGCAACATTCGCGAGCTCAGCCACACCCTGGAGCGCGCCCTGGTGATGCACAACGGCGGTGACCTCGAAGTCCAGGATCTCGCATTTTTTCCGGCTGCCGGGACTCGCACGCAAAACACGGGCACCGTGGCAACGGCCGACTTTGAGGTCGATTTCTCGCAGGGGCCGATTCCGCTGGAAACCGTCGAGGCCAACCTGCTCACCAGCGCGATGAGATACGCAGACAACAACCAGGTGCAGGCCGCCAAGCTGTTGGGGATGTCCAGGGACACGCTGCGCTACCGGCTAGACAAGCACGCGCTGCGCTGAGCGCCGCGCGCAACTCCCACCATCGCGCTGCTGGTTCAGGCCCGGGGGAGCTCTACGCGAAAGATCGCCCCGCCCTGCTCCGCGTTCTCAGCCGTAACCGTACCGCCGTGCTGGTCGACGATCTTTTTGACCGTGGCCAGCCCGAAGCCCGTGCCCCCCGCCTTGGTGGTGAAGAACAGGTCAAAGATACGCGAAACCTTGTCTGGCTTTATGCCCGCGCCGCTGTCCGTCACCTCGAGCCACGCGTGTTCTTCGTCGTGGCCGCTGGTCAGCTGCACCCTGCCCGCGTCGGGAGACGCGTCGAGGGCGTTGGCCACCAACTCCATTATCACCTGCTCGAACAGCACCTTGTCCATCAGCACCAGCGGCTGTCCGGGTTCGGGCTGGTGGTGGAGCTCAATGGACCGCTCGGTCGCCTTGCCGGCTGACAGGGCCATGACCTCGCCAGCTAGTTTCTCCATCGATCCAGGCGCGAGGCTGGGCTCAAAGGGACGCGAGTAATCGAGCAACGCTGCTATGCGGTCGCTGAGACGATCGGTCTCCGACACTATGTCCCTGAGCGCGACCTGTTCGTCCGGGTCGGAGCTTTCTTCATCGTCGGCTTCAAATATAGCCAGTTGGGCTGCGGCCTTGATGCCCGCGAGCGGATTCCGTATGGCGTGGGCGACGGCGGCCGACAACTCGCCAACGGCTGCCAGGCGTTCTTTCTGCACCAGCAATCCCTGGGTCTCGCGCAGTTCGACGTTGGTACGGTTGAGCTCGAGATTGCTTTCCTCGAGCCCGCGGTTGAGCTGATCGATACGCGAATAGGCCTGCGCGTTCTCGAGTGCCACCGACAGCTGGTCGCAAACCGTCCGCAGCAGTTCGACGTCGTCGCCGCCGTGATAACCGCCCGCCCGCCGCTGGCCGACCGACACCATGCCCACCAGTCGACCCTCCAGTCTCATGGGCAGAACGAACACCGCGTCAAGGTCGAGCATGGCTGCCTCAACGTCGGCCTCGTGACCATCGCCGGCCTGCTGGGCCTCGGCCAGCAGGTCGACCTGATTCAACTCCCTCGCCAGCGGGGCCAGGCTGGAGGCAGCTGCGCCACCCAGCCCCGTGCGCACGCCGCCCTGCCCTCCGGCCGCGTGCACGAGGCGGCCGCGGCGGTAAACGGCGCCGTCTTCGTCGACCGACAGTATGTCGGCGCACACCGGTTGCAGGGTTTCGTCCACCAGCTCGAGCACCGACCGAACCAGTTCTTCAAAGATGAGGATAGAGCTGAAGCTGCGCGACGCCGACCTTACCGCCCCGCGATAATCGTAGCGGCGCCGGTCGTACATCCTGTCAACGAAGGCCTGGATGCGCGCGCGGCTGGGGTTGCTCACCACGAGCAGGCCGAGGATGAGCACGCCCTCGGCCACCCGCGAAGCGGCGGCCGTCAGGCCCTCGAACAGGTAGTCCACCGTACCCAGGGTCAGTGTATAGACGCCCAGCACCAGGGCTGAAAGCACGGTGTAGACCAGGGCGCGCTTGATCACCTTGTCTATGCCAAAGAGGTCGTGGCGGGCCACCGCGTAGCCAATACTGACCGGGTAGACCACGAACAGCACCGTGCTCAGGTTCACGGGCAAGGCCGCGCCGCCGACAAAGACGGCCGGCAGGACCACGGCCATCGGGGCAAACGCCAACGCGGTGCCGAACAACACCACCTTGGTGCGCTGCCTGACCACCAGGCTGTCGGTGGTGAAAAAATAGTAGGCGTAGAAGGCCAGGGCCATGACAGCGCCCAGCGCTACGGGCAGGTAACTCATTCGCTCGAGGACGAGCAAGAGATCGTGATCGCGAAAATAGAAGTAGTTGGTGGCAATCCCGTAGGCGAAGCCCAGGCCGAGCAAGGCCGCGAACACCCCGTCCTCCCAGCGCCGCCTGATGCGACCCACCGGAAAACAACTCACGAGGTAGAAGGTAGTGGCTGGTACAAGGTTGAAGAAAAAGAAGTACGGCATCCGCAGTAGGTAACTGCCCTGCATGTCGGCCGAAGCCGCGAGGTAAGCAGCCCCGTTGGCACTGAAGAGAAACAGCGCGCGCGCGGCCGGGTCGTCGGGCTTCATGTAGAGAACAACTATGCCCAGGATGAGTAGCGCTGCGGCGTCAAAGTTGAACAGGCCCAGCACCGAGACCCACTCGCGCCAGCCAAAACGCATCACCTCGACTTCGACCTCCGTCAGCCGTCCCTCTTTCTCAAAAATGTAGCTGAGGCTGGTACCGGGGCTCAGCCCCTCCACCATCTCGGTGAGCTCGCGCCCGTTGCGCAGCGTGCGCCCGTCGGCCGAGCGCAGCCACGACAGGTATTCCACGCCCGATTCCGCGCCGGTCCAGTTGGCTTCGCCCAGCGCCGGTACAACCAGGTTCTCCCAGACGAAGAAGCCGGGAAAACTCTTGCCCACCCGGTCTACCGAAGCGAAAATCGCAGTCGCGACCACCACCGAGGCTACGAGCGCGACCAGGACCTGTACAAGGCCCGGCGCGAGTATCGTTGCGAAACGGCTTTCTTTGCTTGCAGTCATATCAGCCCGCGAGTATCGAGAGACCTGCCGTGCAGGATTCCAGCCTACCCCCTCCCCTGGCACGGCTGCCGGCCCGGTGCCTGGCAGCCGCTTTATTATACATCACTGCGTTTCCGCCGTTTGACCTCTCGTGGGCGGCACTGCTGGCACCAGCCCCGCTGGCGCTGCTGCTGTTGGATCCGGCCAGGCCGCTCAGGCCCTGGCACGCGGCGCTGGCCGGGCTGCTGTTCGGCTGGGCTTTTGCCCTCGGTGGAACCGGGGCATGGATAGCCCAGGCCGCACTGCGCTATTTTGAGGTCGGCGGGGCCGAGGCCGCTGCCCTTGCCATCGGGTTTACCGGCTTGCACGTGGCCCTTTTTACCGCCCTGCTCGCGCTTTTTGCCTCGAGACTGCACCCGCTGTCCCCGATCGCACGCGTAGTGGCTTTTGCCTTTACCTGGACGGCCTGGGATTTTGCCCGCGCCAGCCTGCTGGGCGGCAATCCCTGGGGGCTGCTGGGCCAGGCCTTCCACGACCTGCCCTCGTCCTACGCCCTCATCCGCCTGGGCGGTACCTGGTTGCCCGGTTGGCTGGCGGCAGCCTTCGGTGGAGCACTGGCGGTGACGTGGATTGAAAACCAGCGCCTCGACCAGGCCCTGCGCTCGGCCGCGGTGGCGGGCGCGGTGCTCGTGGTTTTTGTACTCTCGGCTCTCGTTGGGCTTCCGGCGGCCGACGAACAAGGACTCAGCCCTCTCAAGGTCGCCGTCATACAACCGGGCCTGGGCCAGCACGACCTGTGGGACCCCGCGAAAAAGAGCTCGCACCTCGATCTCCAGCTCGAGCTCAGCCGCCGACCCGAACTTGCCGACGCGCGCCTCATCGTCTGGCCCGAAGCAGCGATACCCCGCTTCTTCGACGCGAGCAGCAAGCAACGCGTCGAGGAGCTCGCCAGGCAGCAGAACGCGGCGGTACTGCTGGGAAGCGTGCGCAACGAAGATCGCGGCGACGGCCGCGCCCATCTGTACAACTCGGCCTACTTCTTCGACCCCGCGGTGGGCGAATGGAAAGTCTACGACAAGATGAGGCTGCTGCAGTGGATGGAGTACAGGCCCGGTTGGTTGCCAGGCGCCAATCCACTCGACTACCTGCCGGGCAGCAAGCGGGTGCTGTTTGAACTCGACGGGTGGAGCATCGCCCCGCTGATCTGCTTTGAAGCTGTGTTTGCCGGGGCGTCACGGAGCGCGGCGCGCGCGGGGGCAGACCTGCTGGTAAACCTGTCTAACGATTCCTGGTTCGACGCCGGAGCGGGCCGCTTGCAACACCTGGCCTTCACCACGCCCAGGACGGTGGAAAACGGATTGCCCCTGCTGCGCTCAACGACCACCGGCAGCAGCGTACTGCTGGCCGCTGACGCTTCGCTCGCGGGATCGCTCCGACCGGGTTCGGCGCGCGTGGGATTGTTCGTGGTACAGCCGGGGCCTGGGCCTGGGCCTTACAGCCTGGGGGGAGACTGGCTGCCGTGGCTAAGTGTTCTGCTCATGCTTGCAGCGCTGGGGGCCGCGGCACAAAAAAAACGGCCGGCGGCTTACGCCGCCGACCGCCAGTGACCGAAGTAGTAGCTTTCGGGGGAACCACCACAGCGACACGCGGTTAAAATAAGCAACCATCATGCCAATCCGGATGCTGCGGATTAACTAGCAGAAATGCACCACCCAAGCCTACTGTCTGCGGCATATACCCACGCAGTTGGGTGCAATAAGCCCATTTGCCCCATTTCACCCTGCTGCTGACCCCCCCGAAAGAGTGTGAACCCAGGGGGTCATAGCGCAAGGAACTACGTTATTACCGGGCTGTAACTCCGAATCCCCCCTGCTGGCTTGCACAAAACAGCAGCCTATTACCGGCGCCCCGCAAATGGCATGGCCTTTGCTTCGTGAGAGGCACCGGTCAAGAAAGCAAACCGGTCAAACAATGGGGCATCGCACAATGTCATTACCGCTACCAAAGCTATTCTTTTACAGCCAGCCATCCTGGTCTCTCGGTGCCCTGCGTCACAGCCTCGGCTTGGCCGACAGCCTCAGCCAGTCCTTCAGAGTCACTCTCGTGCTGGGTTCCCCCATACCCAAAGGAATTGTCGCCCCAGCCAACGTGCTGGTCAGAGAGCTGCCGGCGGCCACGCTAGCCGATGACGGGGGCATTCAGACCTTGGACCGACGCCGCGACCTCGACCAGACCCTGGTGTTGCGCCGAGATAAACTGCTCGATCTTTTTGCCTCCACCAGCCCCGAGGTCCTGCTCGTCGACCGTTTTCCGCTGGAGCTCATCACCCTGGCTTCTGAGCTCGTCCCGCTTATAAACGCCGCCCTGGCCAGCAACACGGTGCCAGTGATGGCCTGCAGTGTTCGCAGCCCCGATGACGTGGGCGAGCCCGCCTTCGTGGACCAGGATACGCTGGAGCTGCTCAACAGCTGTTTTGACATGTTGCTCGTGCACACCGACCCCAGTCACGTGAATATTCAAGACCGCAGCCCCGAAGCGATGAACCTGCCGGTACAGATTCTTCACACCGGCTTCGTCGACGTGAGCGAACTCGACAGCCGCTCAACCCCCGCCCCGCCTAACCCTACCCCCGAGCTACTGGTAAGCGGCGGCAACGGACACGACTCAGCCAAGCTGCTCAAACTCGCCGCCCTCGAACACGGCAGGCTGTGGAGAGAAGAAGGCCTTGAGACCAGGATTGTGACAGGCCCATCCATATCCGAAGAGGACTGGAAAGAACTGCGACACCTCACCCGCTCAAGCCGCCACGTGAAACTACAGCGCAGTGTCGAGAACCTTGTCCCGCTGCTGAACCAGGCCCAGGTCGTGGTCGGAGAGGCAGGCTTCAACGCCAGCCTCGACGTGTTGCAGAATTCAACACCGGCCGTGATCATCCCGCGCCGGCAGCCGGGCGGCAGCCAGACCCGCCGGGCCCGGCGCCTCGAACAAGAAGGCCAGGCGGTGGTCGTTGAGCCCTGGCAGCTCGACGGCAAATCGCTGCTCAAGGCAGTGCAGAAAGCGCGCTACAATAATCCGCCAGAGCTGGGCTACAACATGGAGGGCGGCAGCACTACCACGCGCATCCTGCGCGAATACCTGACCAACTGTTCGTCGCTGGACAAAGAGGCCAGGTCAGCAAGCCGAACCGGAGCCAGCGGCAGATAACGGAAGATCCGGGGCCTCGAGCAGCCGTTCGGGGTGGGCAAGCAGCTCGGCCAGGCGCTCGAGTGCACGCGCACAATAGAAACCGTCTTCCACCCTCTCGTCGTAAGTAAACTTGAGCTCGAAAACTTCCCTGGCCTGCAACTGGTCGTCGGCGGTGACGACTACCGCCTTGTGAATCCGCCCCATCGTTACAAAGATAGGGATGTTGCCGTAGTCGTAGTTGTGGTGATAGCAGGCGTCGATGCCCACGCTGCCCAGGTTGGCGACGAAGGCAGAGGCGTACAACGGATCGGCCCGCAGCATGGCGGCCGGCAGCAGGTTGAGGGTATCGAGCAGGCGCGCAAGGCCGATGACCAGGCGTAGCAAGGGAGCCGGCAGCCTCAGCAGCAACGACACCTCCTTGTCCGAATCGGTCTCCACTCCCGAGCGGCCGCTGACCGATGCCGCGGTCAGACCATCCACAACCGAGGCCAGGTCCTCGTTGGCCGCGAACTCACGCTTACGGGTGTACACCGGCGCGTCATCGCTCATGCCCTGCTTGCCCGAAAACGAAATCCACAAGCCCTTACGGGCCCATAGCCTGCCCCCCATGACAAAGCGGTTGAGCCGAGGGCGCTCGTGCAGCGACATGGCGAGCGCCCTGAGCACGAGATGAAACAGCGTCGCCTGCCGGGCCGCTTCGCGGTCGCGATTCCAATCGGCCAGGAACTCCCGGAGCGGGGCGACCTCGACCTGCTGACGGCACAGTACCGCGGCCTGGTTACGGGTGGGCAGGATGAAGGGCAGCATGCGCCGCACCGGGTCGAGCCCGCCCAGTTTTACGCCGTCAGGACGAGTGAACAGCACTGTTGCCTCCCTGGCTCTTGTAGCCCTCGATCCAGCGCTCGCAGTTGCGCAGCGCCAACGCGACGATGCTTTCCATGGGATTGAGCCCCACCGGCGAGGGGATAACGCTTGCGTCGGCCACCGCCAGCCCTTCTATGCCACGCACGCGCCCCCAGGGGTCGCAGGGCCCGTGGCGCTCTTCGACGGCCATGCGACAACTGCCCATTATGTGCACCGTCATCAGTTCGAGCCCCTGCGGCGACCGAGGCCGCTGGTCAATCTTTTCGAGTTCGTCTGCCGACTCGAGCAGCGGAAGATCGGCAAAGGGCAACAACACGCGCTCAGCACCAGCCTCGAATACACCCTCGGCGAGCAGGCGAACGCCGCGGTGCAGCACCTCGAGATCCCGCGACGACAACTTGAAAGTCATCAGCGGCCGGCGGTCCGGGCCCAGGCGGACACGGCCCTCGCCGCTGTCCTCCACCAGGCAACCGGCGGTCAGCATGTGGTTGTAGCGCGCCATCAAGCGGCCATGTTCCTCGCCCAGGCCGGGAATGCCCGCCGCCAGTATGCCCGGTGGAACACCGGCGGCGGCCATGAGTATGCCCTCGTCCATGAAGCGATGGACCTGGTGGGCCTGGTGGGTGCCCACCCAGCTGTCGAGCGGCTGGTCAAACAGCCCCACCACCTTGGCGTTGGGGTGCACGTGCAGGCCGCGGCCGGTCATCGGACCGCGCAGCCGACTCCTGAGCAACAGGCCCGGCGTGTTGCGGGCGCCCGCCGCGAGCACCACCAGGCGCGCGCGAACCTCGAAGCGGCCTTGCCTACGCCCGTGAAGGTCGACAAAACTACCCGCCACGCCAGCCACGCGGCGGCGGCGTTTCAGTACGCGGTCCACCCTGGCGTTGGTTACCAGCTGCGCACCGGCGGCCAGCGCGCGAGGAATCTCGGTGACCAGCATCGATCGCTTGGCTCCCGTCGGACAACCGAAGCCGCAGTTGTTGAGCCCCATGCAGCGCTGCATGTTGCGCTGGTTGTCGACCGGGTCCCAACCCTTGCGACGGGCCGCGTCGGCGAACAGCGCCAGCGGTTTTCCTATGGTTTCGGGATGCTGGGTCTCCGGAGTCAATATGCGCTCGGCCTGCTCAAACCAGCCCTGCATGCTCTTCTCATCGCAACCGTCCAGGCCCAGCTTGCGATCCCAGTGCTGTAGTACGCGCCCGGGTGTGCGCCAGGACATGCCGCCGTTGATAACAGTAGAACCGCCGACGCACCTGCCCTCGGCAAAGGTTATGGGCGGCTGTCCCAGGATGAGGCTGGTGCCCGCGTCGCGATACATGCGCCGGGCCGACTCCAGGGGATCGGTCACGAAATCAGCCGTGCGGTAGAGCCCGCCCTCTTCGAGCAGGAGCACGTCGAGGCCAGCGTCGCGCAGCCGCGCAGCCACCGGGGCCCCGCCCGCGCCGCTGCCCACCACCACGGCGTCGGCGTGATAGACCCGGGGCGAAGAAAGCCGCGGCGCCAGGTCGAGGCCGGACTCCACGTTGGGGTAAGCCAGGGAGTACTCGGGCGGTAGCATACCCTGCCCCTGCCGGCCCACGCTCACCGGTCGGCCCCCTGCTCGCCACTATCCGCATCGCCGGCATCCGCAGCAGCTTTATCCGTACCGCCGCCGACCGCAGCCACGGCGGCCATCAGCTTGCCACGCTCAAGCGTCAGCCGATCGGCTCGCGCCTGCCAATCAATGCCCAGCGAAGCCTGGGCCGAGGGGTGCTGGTAAAAACACAGCAGCGAGAGCGCCTTGAGGCCGGCCACCATGGCTTCACGTACACCGCCAGCCTCCAGCCAGGCTTGCAGGGAGTTTCGTCGCGAGTCCCTGTCAGCGCTGGTGAAGCGCCCCCGGGACGAACCCCGGGGCGGCAGCACTGTTCCTGCAAACTCGAGCAGGGCGAGACCCGCGGGCAAGCCCAGCCTGAGCGCGCCGGGTAGAAAGGGCAGAAAGCTCTTCACCTCGCTGAGGACATCGCTGGTGGCGTCGAAATCAAAAGGTTCTTCGTGCGGGCAGAGCGCGTCTATGACAGCCAGTAACACTCGGTCGCTGAGACCGTAGCTGCCGCGGTCTCGCCAGGAAACAGTGGGGCTGAAAGCGGACACGAGCCGAGTTTAGGTTGGTGCCATTGCCATTGCCACGACCGGCCGGGCGACCTAGCATGGCGAAGTTAAGAGGTGGGCAGCAAATGGCAGACGACAAGCAGAACGAACTACTCTCTATTATCGCCGATGATTCGGTGTCGGCCGTCGACCTCGCGGACTTTTTCAACCGCCTGCCGCTCGAACGGGCCGTTGCGGCTGCGCGCTCGCTGTCGGGAACCCGGGTGCAGAGTCGATTGTGGGAGCTGGTGGCCAGCAACCCCCCGGTGGTCACCAGCGATCTCGTGCCCATCGATCATCCCGCCATGCAAGCAGTTGTTTTCCACGGCAAGAACTCGCTGCCCTTGTTCACAGAGTTTGAAAAGATCTGCTGCCGGCCCAGCTCGCAGGCCGACAGCTCGCTCAACGAGCTGTGGGGCTACAACCGCTCCCCCACCATGAAGGTGGTGGGCCCGGGCTACTACGTCACCCACGACACGCCCGACTCAGAGCTGGGGGCCTGCGCTTTTGACTACAACCGCCTGCCCCTGCTAGCCGCCGAAGGCTGGCCGGACATAAAGCCCAACGGTCGCGGGGTATCGCGTTTTGTTTACAACCGCATGATCGATTACATGCGACGGGTGGCCGACGACGTATTCATAGGCCTGGCCACCAAGGACGAGAAATCGATGTCGAGCTGGTTCGTGCTGGTGCGCGAACTCTAAGCCTGGTTCCAAACCCAGAGTCCGCGCAGCAGTAGAACCACTGCAGCTCTCAGCCGCCGATACAGGCAGCGTGGCAGGTGTTGAACACCGCAGAGCAGGACTCGCCGGCCAACAGCCTGTCCACCGTGCAGGCGTCGCGGCATTCGTCGCGAAAGCCGTCGTCCAGGCAGGCGCTGCGGCAAGCGTCGTAGGTATCAGTAGCCGTTGAAATGCAGCTACCCATGCTCGAGCCACAGTCCTGAAAGCAAGGATTACCGGCGTTGGCCTCGCAGGCGTTACGACAAGTCTCGCGGTCGTCCTTGCACTCCTTCTTGACGATATCTTCGAGATCCTTGACGCTGTCCTTGCAATCCTTGCGATCGTCGCCGCAGCGCTTCTTGCAATCCTTGGGGTCAGAATCAAACTGGCAATCAACGCGGCAGGTCTTGCGCTCGCCGTCGCAGGCCTTTTTCTCGGCTTTGCGGATGGCCTTGGCGCTCCGCTTACACGATTTGCGTACGTCGTTGCAGGCGTGGCGACACTCGTCGCGCTTGGCCTCGGCCGGAACAGCCGACAATATGAAAACGGCGGCCAGGGCGGCTGCGCCAAGCGCGGTCACCAAGCGACCAGTACGAATTACTTCTACAGCAGCATTCATCACAGGATAACTCCTTCGCTACAGTTCGTACGCGCCAACTCTGGCTCGGAAACTGGGGCCAGCCAGAAGGCGGCCAGCCAGAAGGCGGCCAGCCAGCCTTCAATACCCTAGCGCTGAGTCTCAGCTGGAAGGAAAGAAAACTCCGACAGCAATAAACAACGCGACCATTAATGCACTTTCAATCAACCTGTTTTCTCCTCGCCCCCCAATTCAAGCAAAGATACTTGGGGTAAAGCAGAAAACGTGCCAGACCCCCGGCATTATTTTTTGGGACAAAAACTCGGAAACCCGGCACCTTCGTTTGTTTTTATCGGCGAACTTAAGGTGTCCGGGCTGCGAATTGCCCCAGTTGATGGCCAGATAACCTGCCCCCCAACTGGGGGGCAGGTTATCTGGGGGGCCAGTTTCCGGTCCCGGGAGCCCAGCCGTCAGCCCTGGCCGGACCGGGGGCGGCCGGTCCACAGCAGCCAGGCCGAGCCACCCGAAACGCCCAGCGCCACGGCAGTGTAGGCCAGGCCAAAGAGCAGCCCGCTGTCGTCGGCCAGCGGCGTCATGTTGAACAATACGAGGTTGGCCGCCACGTAGGCCACGTAGATCAGGGCCAGTGGCAGCGCGGCCGGCAGCCGTCGCCACAGCGCCAGTGCGTAGGCAGCCAGGTAGAGACCGAAAGCCGGGCCGGCAATCGCGTTGGCGCTGCCCTCCAGTCGCGTACCGAAAAGCACGAAGCCCACGTCGGGGCTCAACTGCAGGGGCTTGAGAAAGTTAGATATGGCCAGCAACCCGAACAGCAGCGCAAAAACTCTCAGCGTCTTGTCTCTTCCAGCTTCCGTCATTGTTTTCCTCCTTAGATCTACGAACGCGACCGCATCAGGCTATCGCGAAAGTCTGTAGTGTACACCCAGTCCTGCCAGGGACCACCACCCGGCGCCTCGCCTTCCATAACCATGCCGAGGTCGACTATCTCGCCGGCCTTTTTGATACTCGCCGCAGCCTCGAGGGTCTTTTGCACTATTGACCGTTGTTCATCAGCGCGACCGGGGCGGCCGGTTTCGTTGCCCATGGGATAATTGAGAAACGCCGTCCGCGGTGGCCGCACAAGGCGGGTAATATCCAGGCCCACCGATACCGTCATGGTGGCTATGCCCGCCGCCTCCACCGCCCTTGCAACCAGACCGACGGTCTGGTGACACACCGGTCAAGCCGGCACGAGCAGAAAAAGATCGACCTCCTGGCTGCGCAGGCCGTCGAGCAGTGCAGGGATGAGCTCTTCGGCCACCCGCCGATGCGAGTATATGCCTCCCATGAAAGTAAAGGCCGTGGGTGCGACACCGGCTATGACACCCTGGTCGGCAAGCTCGCGCAGTCGCTCAAGCGGAAACACGCAGTTCGGATCTTTGCGCGCGTCGCCCACCGGGTAGCCAAAATGCGACACGCGCAGGTCGCCGCTGTCGCTGTCGGCTGGAATTTCGCGAATGCTGGTGTCGTCGCTGAAGTGAAACGCTTGCTGCCCCTGCAGGTGCACCCCGCCCGAACCGGCCAGGGCCACGCGGCACTCGGCCAGCGGCCGCGACAGAGGAGTCCAGGGCACGGGCTCGCCGCTGTTGTCGACCCAGCGGTAAGCCGGCAGCGGTTCGTAGAGCTCACGCGTACGCTCTACGTAGTCTACGGTTTTCAGACTTCGCCCCCCAGTGACGCCATCAGGTCGTAGGACGCGCGTTCGGAGTCCTCGCCTTCGACACCCGAGGGAAACACCGCCGGGTAAAAATCAGTTGCGCCAGCGTCGCGCACCCTGTTGATGGCCTCCTTTACCTGCCCGGCGTCACCCACCAGCGCGAGGTCGGCCGGACCGTCGGCTCCCTCCTCGTCCATGCAGGCCCTGTAGACCGGCAGGCTGCCGTAGATGGTAAACAGTCTCGCCGCCTCTTCGCGCGCACGCACTTCGTCGGAGGTCACGCAGACCGGCAACGAGGCTATGACCCGGGGGGCGGGCCTTCCGGCGGCCGAGGCCGCGGCGTTGAGCACCGGCGCAATGTTTTTCTCGATATGCTTCGGACCGCTCATCCAGGTGAGCGTGCCTTCGCAGAGCTGGCCGCAAAGTTCGAGCATGCGCGGCATGAGCGCGCCCACGAACAAGCCGAAACCCACACCTTCCTCTACCTGCAGGGGCGCGTTGACCGTGTACTGGTCGCCCGTGTAAGCGCAGTTGCCAGTGTCTGATAAAGAGCGCAACACCTCGAGATAATCGCGCATGTGGCCGATGGGCTTGTCGTAGGTCAAGCCCAGCATGTCTTCGATGACCAGCTTGTGACTACGTCCTATGCCCAGCGACAAGCGGCCGCCGCAGGCCGCGTTGACTGTGGCCGCCTGCTGGGCCAGCGAGTGCGGATGCCTCGGGTAAGTAGGTACCACGGCCGTGCCGAGCTCTATGCGAGAGGTCTCGCGGCCGGCCAGGGCCAGCACCGTGAGCGCATCGAGTGCAAAAATGTTGGCCAGCCACGCCGACGCAAAACCGTCGCGCTCGGCCTGTACTATGCGCTCTACTGCTTCCTCGAGAGTAGACTCTCCTCCACCGGCAAATATCCCTATCTTCATCCTGTCTCCCCCCGGGGTGGTGGCCCCTGTAGTTTTACGGCCCTGTAGTTTTACGGCCCGTGTTGCTTCAGACTCTTTCTATAACGGTGGCTATGCCCATGCCGCCGCCTATGCACATGGTCACAAGCGCCGTGGTCGCGTCGCGGCGTTCGAGCTCGTCGAGCGCCGTACCCATCAGCATGCCACCGGTGGCTCCCAGCGGGTGGCCCAGGGCAATGGCCCCGCCGTTGACGTTGACCTTGTCGCCGTCATAGCCGGTTTCCTTGAGAAACTTGAGCACGACCGCGGCGAAGGCCTCGTTGACCTCCACGAGATCGATGTCGTCCCAGGTCATGCCGGCCTTCTTGAGCGCGACCTCCGAGGCCGGGGCCGGCGCGGTGAGCATTATGACCGGCTCGTCGCCCATGGTGGCCATCGACACGACGCGCGCGCGCGGCTTGGCGCCGGGGTGGGCGGCCAGGTAGGCATCCGAACACACGAGCACGGCAGAGGCCCCGTCGACAATGCCACTGGCATTGCCCGCATGGTGCACGTGATTGATGCCGTCCAGCTCGGGATAAACCGACACCGCCTTCTGGTCAAAGCTGAGTTCATCGCCCTTCTGCACGTAGTCGCCCATCTGGTCGAACGACAGGGGCAGGGCACCCAGGCTCTCGGCCGTCGTGCCTGGTCGCGGGTGTTCGTCGCGGTCGAGCATGACCTCGCCATCGGTGTTGCACACTGGAACCATGCTCGCAACGAAACGATCGTCGGCCACGGCCTGCTCGCAGCGGGCCTGGCTCGAAGCCGCCCACTGGTCGCAATCGTCGCGGGTAAAACCCTCGCAGGTGGCAATGAGGTCGGCCGAAATGCCCTGCGGCACCAAGGGGTGCAACTCCCTCAAGGCCGGGTTGTGGCCGTCGAGACCCGACTTGTCGGCGCCCATGGGCACCCGCGACATGCTCTCCACGCCGCCGCCCACCACGAGGTCCTGGAAACCAGCCGCGCAACCCATCATGGCAAAGTTGACGGCCTGCTGACCGCTGCCGCAGTAGCGGTTGAGCGACACGCCGGTTACTTCCTGCGGCCACTGTGCGGCCAGCACCGAGTGCCGAGCGACACAGCCGCCCTGCTCTCCGGTCTCGGTCACGCAGCCCACGACCACGTCTTCTACCTCGCGCGGATCGAAGTCGCTGCGCTCGGGCAGGGCCCTCAGGCAGGTGGCAAGCAACTCCTGGGGGTGGGTCTCGTGCAGGCGTCCCGAGGACTTGCCCTTGCCCCGGGGCGTACGAACGGCGTCAAGAATGTAAGCGTTTCCCATGCCTTGTTTGATCTCCTTTGCGGGCCCGTGGTCCTGCCCTGCCGGCGCTGCGTCCCCCCCGGTCGAGGCTGGGGAAATACGCACTCGGCGGCAGATAGAACAGGGCCGCCCTTGAGTGTTTATCCAAGCGCAAACGCTGTTTCCAACCCCCGCGGGCAGTGCAAGGCGCAATTGGCCTTGCAAAACACCCTGCGTGCACAGTAAACAGGTGCAATGCAGTGCCTCCGCAGCCCCCTCCCGCGCCTGCTCGCAGGCCTTGTGCTGGCGATAACTGTCTCCCCGGCGCTCATCGGCCTGAACGCCGGGCCGGCCGACGCCCAGGGATCATACACCCTGTTCGAGTCGGTACCTGTTCGCCCGCTGGTGCTCTCGGCCGACGGCACGCGGCTGTACGCCGCCAACACCCACGACAACCGCGTCGAGATTTTTGAAGTGTCGGCCAACGGCAGCCTCAGCCGGGCTGGCGTGGTAGCGGTTGGTCTTGAGCCGGTGGCGCTGGCCGCTCGCGGCAACAACCAACTGTGGGTGTCCAACCACCTGTCAGACAGCGTCAGCCTGGTCGACGTTAGCGACCCAGCCACCGCGCGAGTAGTGGCCACGATCCTGGTCGGGGACGAGCCGCGCGACATCGTGGTGGGTGGCAGCGCGGGCAACAAGATCTTCGTGGCCTGCGCGCATCGCGGCCAGGCCCTGCCCTTTGATCCGCAGCTCACAACGCCCGGCGTAGGCCGCAGCGACGTGTGGGTCATTGATGCCGACGCGCCCTCCGCGCAAGCGGACGTCGTGGTGCTGTTCGGTGACAAGCCGCGCGCGCTGGCCGTCACGCCCGATGGCTCGACCGTGTACGCGGCCGTGCTGCACTCGGGCAGCCAGACGGTTGTCATACCCGAAGTGCTGGTCACGCCCAACGGCGGCGCGGCTTCCTTTCCGCCAGGCTCAACGCCCAACCAGCCCGAGACCGGGCTGATCCTCAAGTTTGATGGCTCGGGCAACTGGCTCGACGCCGACGGCCGCGACTGGAGTGCTTTTGTACCCTTCGACCTGCCCGACCGCGACGTGTTTGCCATAGACGCCGACTCCGACCCGCCGGTTGAAACCGGCTTTGCCACCGGGGTGGGCTCCATGCTGTTCAACATGGCCGTCAACCCGGCCACGGGCGACGTTTACGTCACAAACCAGGACGCGCGCAACCACGTGCGCTTCGAGCCCGTGCTGCGCGGTCACATCGCCGAGCAGCGGGTCAGCATCATAAGCGGCAGCACGCCGGTGGCGGTTCACCTCAACCCTCACGTCAATTATTTAACCAGCCCCGGACCGCCGTCGGAACGAGCGGACAGCCTCGGCATGCCGCTCGACCTCGTCTTCAACGCAGCGGGCACGCGGGCCTGGATAGCGGCCTTCGGTTCTGGCTTGGTGGGCGAGATAGACGCCACCGGCACTGTGACCAATCGCATCACGGTGGGCGCGGGCCCCGTGGGAGTAGCCCTGCACGAGGGGCACTCGCGGCTCTACGTTCTCAACCTCTTTGACAAGACCATATCGCTGGTGGACACCGGCAGCGCCAGTGAGCTGGGCACCGTGGCCCTTGGCTACGACCCCGAACCCGCCAACGTACGCGACGGTCGGCGCTTTCTCTACGACTCCACGCTCACCTCGGGACACGGTGACAACTCCTGCGCCACCTGTCACTTCTCGGCCGACATGGACCGCAAGGCCTGGAACCTCGGCGACCCCTTCGGGCAGCTGGTTCCCAACCCCAACCCGTTCCCCATCATAGGCAGCGGAGACCCCTTTCATCCCGCCAAGGGCCCGATGACCACGCAGAGCCTCAGGGGCATGGACGGCGCCGGCTCCATGCACTGGCGCGGCGACCGCAACGGCGGCGGCGGCGATCCGCTCAACGAAGACCTCAGCTTCAAGCAGTTCAACGGAGCATTTGTGGGTCTCATGGGCACGGCCCTGCCGCTTACGCCCCAACAGATGCAGGCCTACACCGATTTCATCCTGCAAGTACGCTACCCGCCAAACCCGGTGGCCAATCTCGACGGCAGCTTCACCGCCCAGCAAGCCGCCGGCGCCAGCCTTTTTGTGACCGGCAACCACGACGTCATCGCCACCTGCGAAGGCTGCCACAACCTGCCGCTCGGCACCGGTGGATTTTCGACCTTCGAAGGCGAGTCGCAGGAATTCAAGGTGCCCCACCTTCGTAACGGCTACGACAAGCTCGGCGAGTTCAATGCCGCCGGACCGCAGGTGGCCGAGAGCGGATTCCTGCACGACGGGGCCATCCCGACGCTCTTCGATTTCTTCGCGGCACCGGTGTTCCAGGTCAACGACGTCGAGCAGCGGCAGCTCGAAGCCTTCATGCTCGCGTTCGACACCGGCCTGGCCCCGGCCGTGGGCCAGCAGCTGACGGCCACGCCGGCCAATCTCAACTCCCAGGCCATAATTGACCGCATAGACCTGCTCATTGCCCGCGACGAAGCCGGCGACTGCGAGCTCATGGCCAGGGGAACGCTGGCGGGCGAACAACGTGGCGCGCTTTACCTTAACGGCGGCAGCTTCTCGCTGGATATAAACGGCGAGCCCGCACTCGCAGCCGACGACGTGCGCCTGCTGGCAGCTACCGCCGGCCAGGAAATAACTTACACCTGTGTGCCCCCCGGCTCGGGCACGCGCCTGGCCCTGGATCGGGACGAAGACGGGTTCTTTGACACTACCGAAACTCGGGCCGGTTCAGACCCGGCAGATCCCAACAGCACGCCCGCGTTACCGCCGGTGTGCGGTGACGGAGTGCGCGAAGGCGCAGAAGCCTGCGACGGCAATGATCTCGGCGGACAGAGCTGCACCGGCCTGGGCTACTCGGGCGGTGTGTTGGCCTGCGCCGTTGACTGCAGCTTTGACGAAAGCGGCTGCAGCAATGCCAACGGAGTCTTCCACACCAGGATACTGAAAGCTTCGCGCCTTAACCGCCCCCCCGGACAGCACAAGGTCGTGCTCAAGAGCGATACCCTCGACGGTAGCGGGTCCTCGTTCACGCCTTCGAACGAAGATTTCACCATACTGCTTGAGGTAGGCAACGTGGTTGCCAGCCAGGCGACCATCGACGCTGGCGATCCGGGCTGGCAGCTGAGGGGCAACAAGTGGCTTTGGAAAGCCCAGCGAGGAATGCCCCACGCTTCGGGCCTTTCGAAGGTCACGCTGGGAATTTCGGCCAACCCTTTCAAGGTCAAGATCATCGCCAGGGACACCGACGCGAGCGGGGCCACGGGTGTGTCAGAATTCGAAATAACGATGACCGTGGGCGACGATTTCTGGACGGGACCGACACCGCCCTGCGCTACGTCTTCTAACGGCAAAACCCTGCGCTGCCGCTAGGCGGGAGTCCTCGGCCCGGCAGGGGTGTACGCTTCAAGCCGCCGTGCTTCAGGCAGCCGCGCCGAAGCCTTCGGGCGCTGTTGCCTGGACCGACTCGCGTGCCTGCACGCGCTCGCGCCAGCTGTCCAGCGCCGGCCGTTCGCGGTCACCGCCCAACTGAAAGCCGATGCGCGTCACCAACTCGGTGGGGTAAAGGCTGAGGTCGGCCATGCTGAAATTATCGGTGGCCAGCCAGTCGTTATCACTGAAGTGCTGCTCGAGATCGTCGAGATAGCGATTCCACCGCGCCGATTGCTGCTCGATGACACTCTCGTCGCGCTGCTCGCGACCGTAGAACAACATTGACGCCAGGCGCGCCAGCGGACGACTGCGGTTGAAGTTGAGGTCCACTATCGCCGACCTCACCGCCGCCCGCTCGGCCGGGCCATTGCCCATGAGGGGTGGCTCGGGGTAAAACTCTTCGAGGTATTCGTTGATGGTCATCGACTCGGCAATAGTCGTGTCGTCGTGCACCATGACAGGCACCAGGCCCCTGGGAGATACCTCGAGAAACTCTTCCTGCTTGTCGCGCAGGTCAACCTCGAAGGTTTCAAACTCCACACCCTTTTCGTGCAGAACGATGCGCGAGCGCCACGCGTAGGGGCAGTAGGTAGTTGAGTAGAGCTTGATGGCCACGACGCGGAGACCGTAGTGGCCCCGCTCCCTCGACACAAGACCCGCGCGGCACTACAACGCACACTATGCACAATCAGAATAGGCACATTCGGCGTCAGGGAGGAGTACAGTCACCACCGCCCACGGGATGGGCCGGTTTCACGCTGTCAACAGCTTGGGCCGGCAAGGCCGGGCGGCGCCTGGCTTTCTTTTCGGCGGCACTGATGTTTTCGAGCATGGCGGCTTGTAATTCCCAGTGGGAAACCGAGCACCGCATCGACATTGACGCCAGCCCCGAGCGGGTGTGGCAGCTGCTGTCCGAACTTGAGAACTACGGCCAGTGGAATCCCTACTCACCGCGGGCCGAGGGCCGGCTCGTGGTGGGCGAAGAAGTACGGATCGAAGCCCACCTGGGTGACGAGGTCCGCTGGGTAAACAACCTCGTGACCGAGGTCGAGCCCGGCGAAAAACTCTGCTGGCATTCGCTTGAATGGTACGGTTTTCTCGCCCGCGGTTTTCGATGCCGCAACCTGCAACCACTGCCCGACGGTGGTGTGCGCCTGGTACACCACGAGCTCATGGTGGGCCCGCTTTCGGGCCTCATCGAGCGAATCTACCGCGAAGACATAGACGAGGGGCTGCGTGTAATGGACGAGGCGCTCAAGACCGCCGCCGAAACCGCCGGGCAACCGCAGTAGGATGCAAAAGGAGAACGACAAAGCTGACGAAAAACTCTACCCCGCCACCTGGGCACAACTGACCCCCGACAAGCCGGCCTTCATCATGGCCGACAGCGGCCTGTCGGTCAGTTACAGCGAGCTCAACGAACGCAGCAATCGCGTGGCCCAGCTGCTGCAATCCATGGGTCTGGAGAAAGGCGATGGCATAGCCATCTTCATGGAAAACAACGAGCATTTCCTTGAAATCTGCTGGGCGGCGCAGCGCAGCGGGCTTTACTACACCGCCATCAGCTCACGACTTACGGCCCCCGAGGTGGAATACATTGTCAACGACTGCGGTGCGCGCGCGTTTTTTACTTCGCGGGCCAAGGCCGAGGTCACTGCCGACCTGGTCGGCAAGCTGCCGGCCGCGGAGCGCTCGTTCATGGTGGGCGGCGCAACAGACGGCTACGAATCCTTTGAAGACGCCGTGGCTGCACAACCCGCCACGGCCGTTGACACCGAGACCGAGGGTGCCGACATGCTCTACTCCTCGGGCACCACCGGCCGACCCAAGGGCGTTCGCGTACCGCTGCCGAACAAACCCATCGGCACGCCCAATCCGCTCGTCAGCATGGTGACGATCTTGTACGGTTTCTCGAGCGACGACGTCTACCTGTCGCCGGCGCCGCTGTACCACGCCGCGCCGCTCAGGTTCACCATGAGCCTGCTGCGCCTGGGCGCGACCTGCATCATCATGGAAAACTTTGCCGCCGAGCAATCGCTGGCGCTGATAGAAAAATACCACGTGACCTGCAGCCAGTGGGTACCTACGATGTTCGTGCGCATGCTCAAGCTCGAGCAGGCCGAGCGCGACCGCCACGACACTTCGTCGTTGCGCGTGGCTATACACGCGGCCGCGCCTTGCCCGGTAGCCATCAAGGAACAGATGATCGACTGGTGGGGGCCGGTGCTCTACGAATACTACGGCGGCACCGAGGGCAACGGACTGACGGCCATCGACAGCCCGCAGTGGCTCGCCCACCGCGGCTCGGTGGGCAGCCCGCTGATGGGCGAGCTGCACATCGTGGACGACGACGGCAAAGAGCTGCCCACAGGCGAGACCGGCATGGTCTACTTCGGTGGCGGCGGCAAGTTCGAGTACCACAACGACCCCGAGAAGACCGCCGACGCGTACAATGAGCAGGGCTGGTCTACGCTGGGCGATGTGGGCTACCTCGACGAAGACGGCTATCTCTACCTCACCGACCGCAAGGCCTACATGATCATCACCGGCGGGGTCAACGTGTACCCCCAGGAGACCGAGAACGTGCTCATCACCCACCCCCGGGTAGTCGACGTGGCCGTTTTTGGTGTACCCAACGAGGACTTCGGCGAAGAGGTGAAGGCCGTCGTGCAGCCGGCCGACATGGACAGCGCCAGCCCCGAGCTAGAGGAGGAACTGATGGCCTTCTGCCGCGAGCAGCTGAGCGCCATCAAGTGTCCGCGCTCGGTGGACTTTGAAGCCGAGCTGCCGCGCCACCCCAACGGCAAGCTCTACAAGCGCCTGCTCAAGGACCGCTACTGGGGCAACAGCAACTCGCGCATCGTTTAGCTCACTGCCGGGCGGTTAAATGCCGGCAATCAGCTGTCGTGTGGCAAGCCGAGCAGGCGTTCGGCGATGACGTTGCGCTGGATGTTGGGTGTGCCGCCACCTATGACCGTGGTCGGCCACGACAACGAATTTTTCTGCCAGCGGCCGCCCTGCACCGCGCCCGGCGACTTGCCGGTGAGCACCCCGTGCCCCCCCTGCATGTCGCAGGCGAGCCGGCCGGTCTCCACGTCCATCTCGGTGCGCAGCAGCTTGTTGACCGAAGTCTCGGCCCCGATGGGCTCGCCGCGCAGCTGCTTGGTCAAAAACCTCAGGCCGTTCAAGCGCATGGCCTCTATGGTGGACTGCATGCGCGCGAGCCTCTGGCGGATGCCGGCATCCTCGATGGCCGACTTGCCATTGAGACGGCACTGGCCGGCCATGCTCTTGAGATCATCGAGGTTGTGGTGCAGCGCGGTAACCTCGGCAATAGAGCTGCGCTCGTTGGCCAGCGCGTGCTTGGTGACGTCCCAGCCCTGCCCCTCGGCGCCCAGGCGGTTCTCTACCGGCACCCTGACGTTGTCGAAAAACACCTCGGCGAACGGGGTCTCGCCGTTCATGGCCTTGATGGGCCTTACCTCCAGGCCTTCTGAATCCATGGGCACCAGCAGGCAGCTTATGCCCAGGTGCTTGGACGCCGTGGGGTCAGTGCGCACGAGCAGTATCATCCACTGCGCCCACATGGCCAGCGAGGTCCAGATCTTCTGTCCGTTGATAACGTAGTCGTCGCCGTCACGCTCGGCGCGGCACTGCAGGCTGGCAAGATCGCTGCCCGAGCCGGGTTCGGAGTAGCCGGTGCACCAGTGCTCCTCGGCCTTGAGTATGGGCGGAATGAAGCGCTTCTTCTGCGCGTCGGTGCCGTACTGGATGATGCCCGGGCCGACCCAGGCAAGGCCCATGTAGGACAAGCCCAGGATGGGAGCGCGCACGTCGCCGCACTCCTGCTTGAGTATCATCTGCTCAACGATGCCGCCGCCACTGCCGCCAAACTCGCGCGGCCAGGAGAAACCCACCCAGCCTTTCTCGTACAAGGCCTGGTTCCAGGCCAGCAGCTTGGGCAGCTTGTCCATGGCCGACTCAACGTCGGCGCCGTCAGCACGAACGCCCTCGCTGTCGTGGTGCTCGGCGAGAAACTCACGCACCTCGCCCCGGAACGCTTCTTCTTTTTCTGTAAACGAAAAGTCCATGTCACTGCTCCGTCGTTTTCTCTTCGGGGGTGCTGTTCTTACAGCCCCTGGGCCGCCAACACGCGCTCGCGCTGGTAGTCGGGCGAGCCCATGAGGTTGCGACACAGGCGGCCCCGCTTGTAGTAGAGCTGGGCATCACATTCCCATGTATAGCCAATTGCTCCGTGCAGCTGCACGCCTTCCTCGCCGGCCCGGTCGAGCGCCTCCGCGGCCCACTCCTTGGCCATGGCGACGCTGCTGGCGGCGTCATCAAGATGATCTACCGCCCACGACGCGTAGTAGGTAAGCGACCTGGCGGACTCGGTGGCCACGTAGATTTCGGCAAGACGGTGCTTCACTCCCTGGAAGCGACCAATCGGACTGCCGAACTGCTGTCGCACCTTGGCGAACTCGGTCGTGAGCTGCAGTGAACCATCGGCCGCGCCAACCATCTCGGCACACAGCGCGACCAGGCCTGCGTCCAGCGCGCGCGACAACAGCGGCCAGGCCTGCCCCGCTGCTCCCAGCCGCGAGTCGGCCTCCACGCGCACCGAGTCCAGGCTGACGCGGGCCGCGCGACAGGTGGTGTCGATGAGTTGCAGCGGCTCCACGGTGAGGCCCTCTGCGGCGGAGTCGACCGCGAACACGCTCAGCCCGTCGCCCTCGCGCGCGACCAGCAGAAGCTTGTCGGCCGACTGCCCCCAGGGCACGAACATCTTCGTCCCCGACAGCGTCAACCAACCATCGCCGTCAGCCGTGGCCGTGGTGGCCACACCGTCGGGGTCGATGACGTCGCTGTCTTCAAAAAACGCTAGCGTCACCACGCTCGTGCCCTCGGCCAGCGGCGCCAGCAACTCGGCTTTCTGGGCCTCGCTACCCAGCAGGTCAACGGCGCGCGCGGCGGTGGTGACGGCCAGGAACGGCGAAGGCAAAAGCGATCGTCCCAGCTCCTCGGCCACCACGACCACGTCTTCCCAGTTCAGGCCCAGCCCACCGGCCTGCTCGGGCACGGCCAGGCCCAACCAGCCCAGCTCGGCCATCGACGCCCACATCTGCTTGTCAAAAGCGTCGTCACTGTCCATTAATTCGCGAACCCGGTCCATCGGGCAGCGCTCGTCGGCAAAGCGGCGCACCTGTCGGCGCAGCTGCTCCTGTTCCTCGCTGAATCCAAAATCCATAACCGCGTTTTGTCCCACGCTCCTTTACTTGATGCAAGGCGTCACCTAGTATCCGGCGATACTTTTTGCGGAGGAATACTGATGTCAGAGGATAGATTTGGACTTGCAGGGCGCACGGCGCTGATAACAGGAGCGGGCGGCGGACTAGGGCGTGAGCACGCGCTGCTATTCGGCAGCCACGGGGCAAACGTGGTCGTAAACGACCTCGGCGGCTCGCGCGACGGCTCGGGTGCCGGCAGCGATATGGCCGACAAGGTCGTAGAAGAGATCAAGGCCGCGGGCGGCAACGCGGTGGCCAACTACGGCTCGGTGTCCGAAACCGAATCGGCCCAGGCCATGGTGCAGACCGCACTCGACACCTTCGGTTCGATAGACATCGTGGTCAACAACGCCGGCATACTGCGCGACAAGAGCTTCAAGAACATGACCGAGCAGGACTGGGATCTCGTGATCGCGGTGCACCTCAAGGGCGCGTACAACGTAACCAAGGCGGCCTGGGAGCCCATGCGCGAGGCCAAGTACGGCCGCGTGGTGCTCACCTCTTCAGCCTCGGGCCTGTACGGCAACTTCGGGCAGACCAACTACGGCGCGGCCAAGGCGGCGCTGTGCGGCCTCGGCCAGGCGCTGGCCGAGGAAGGCGCCAAGAACAACATCCACACCAACGTCATCGCACCGCTGGCCTTGAGCCGTATGACCGAGGACATCATGCCCGAGGGAATGCAGGACCTCATCAAGCCCGAGTACGTGTCGCCACTGGTGGTGTACCTCTGCGCCGAGAGCTGCGAAGACAACGGCCAGATCTACGAAGTGGGCGCCGGCTGCTACGCGCGCGTGGAAACACTTCGTGCCAAGGGTTTTGCCGTCAAGCCCGACGGACCGATATCGGTGGATACCATCGCCGACAACTGGAAGGCCATAAACGACCCCACCGGCGGTGAGATCATCCACTCGCCCATGGAGTCGACCATGGCCTCGCTCAAGCACGCGTCCTAGCGGGGAGGCCGTTTCACTCCAGGTCCATCATGCGGGCGAGGATCAGCTTCATGACCTCGTTTGAGCCCGCGTAGATGGGCATGGCGCGCACGTCCATGTAGTCGCGCGCTATGGGATACTCGGCCATGTAGCCGTAGCCGCCGTGCAGCTGCACGCAATCGTCGGCCACCCGGCAAGCCATGTCGCTCAGCCACCACTTGGCCATCGACACGCGACGGGTGATGTCGTCGCCGGCGATGAACTCGTCTATCAACGAATCGATAAACGTCCGGCCGATCTCGATCTCGGTGGCGCGCTCTACCAGCTTGAAGGCGTTGTGCTGGAAGCTGCCGATGGATTTGCCGAACGCTCGCCGCTCGCGCACGTAGGGTAGAGTCTTGGCAAGGGCCTGCTCGCCCGCGACCTGGGCTGCCACGGCTATCATCAGCCGCTCGCGCTGCAGGTTTTTCATCAGGTAGGCAAATCCCTGGCCGGGCTCGCCCAGCAGGTTGTCGGCCGGCACCCGGCAGTCTTCGAAAAACAACTCGGCGGTGTCCTGGCAGTGCTGGCCCATCTTCTCGAGTTGCCGTGACTTAACGAAACCAGCCGCCCCGCTCTCGACCACGAACAGGCTCAACCCGCGCGCGCCTGTCGCCTGGTCGGGCCCCTCGTCGTCGCCGGCTGCCGTGCGTGCCACGACGACCACGAGGTCGCACTCCATGCCGTTGGAGATAAAAGTCTTCTGTCCGTTGATGACCCACTGATCGCCGTCGCGCACGGCGGTGGTAGCAACGGCCGCGAGATCGCTGCCCACGCCCGGTTCGGTCATGGCAATGGCCGCCACCATCTCGCCCGACGCGCAGCCGGCGAGCCAGCGCTCGCGGTTGCCGGCCGTGGCGTACTGGTCGATGTACGGCGCGGTGATGTCGGCGTGCACCGACACGCCCGTCTGCAGGCCCATATGACCGGTGCGGCCGAGTTCCTCGCACACCACCACCGACATGGCAAAATCGGCGCCCGCACCACCCAGCGCAGGGTCCACCCAGGGGCAGAGATAACCCTGCCGGCCCATGGCCAGCCAGAAATCACGCGGCACGCGGCGGTCTTTTTCCCACTGCTCAAGCCCGGGGGTTACTTCGGAGGCTAAAAACGCTCTCAACGCCTGCCTGAGAGCACTCACTTCTTCGGTCTGCCAGTCGGCTCGTCCCATGGCTGACAACATACACCCCCGCCACGGCAAGGGGGAGTGGCGCGGGTGCCTCGCGCAGCAACCGCCGCGCAATGATCTTGGAACGGCTCAGCACCTGCGGCAGAATCAGGTCATGAACTACCAGGGCGAACCGGTTTATGTTGGACGTGACTACGGGGGGCGCAACCTCGAGCTCAGCGCCGAGCTCTGCGGGGCCTACCGCGACGCGCTGGAGGCCGACGATTCGCTCTACGCCGACTACGTGCCGGGCCTGTTGCTGCATTCGGAGTGCTTCGAGGACCTGTCGTGGTACCTCGCCAATCTATACGGCAACCTGCACGCTCGCCAGCAGTGGGAGATGTACCGCGCCGTGGCGCCGGGCACGCGCGTGCACACGCGAGCGTTCATCGCCGACCGCTACCGCAAGCGCGACCGCGACTACGTGGTCAAAGAAACCTGGGTGCTCGACAGCGAAGGCCGCCTGGTCAACCGCGGTATCACCCACCAGAGTTTTCTCGCCGAGACGCAAGACGAGGGCATGGTCGTGGACCGCGGTCGCGAAAAAAAAGCCGGCCGCAGTTTTGAACAGACCGACACCGGCTTGCGCAGCTTCGAACCGCTCGAACGCCTGGTGGACGAGCGCATGTGCATGGCGTTTTCGGGGCCGGACCTCAACTACCACACCAACGCCGAGGAGGCGCGCAAGCTGGGATTTCCGGACATCGTGGTACAGGGGATGATGTCGACCTGTTTCCTGTCCGAAATGCTCACGCACGACGTGCGCCTGGTCAACGTGCTGTGGGGAAACGAGACCCTGGTGACCGGTGGGCAGGTGGTTTCCGAAGCGCCCGAGGCCGGACGGCGGCGCCTGCAGTTCAACCTCTGGGCCGACAAGAACGACGGCACCCGCGTCACGGTGGGTAACGGATCAGCGCTGATTGACTGATTTCCGACCAACCGGGGGATTCTTTGTGCGAAATCGGGCTTTAACCCAGCAAAAACAACGATTTTTCCTTGACGTACCTCGCCGAATCCAACTAAACTTGGCAATGGGTGCAGGGTGATTCCTACACCCGACTCTACGCAAAAGAGGAAAACATGAAAAAGCTTGCCGCCATTCTTACTACCCTGATGATTCTCTGCGTCTGGACACCGTCGGCCCCGGCCCACGATGACGAGCACCACCGGCTCGATAGTACCGGCGTGAAGTTGAAGGCTCCCGCAGCAAAGCCCGACAAGAAAAAGTTTGTCTACAAGACCAAGGGGCAGCTTCCCATACACGGCCCCTACCCCGACGCCACGGTCGAAGCCTCCTACCTGGTCATACGCGGCACCGGCAGCAACGCCGGCTCAAGCGGCGTGGTGCCACTGAATTCAACTCGTTGGTCTGGCATCAAGGGCGGCGTAAGCGGCTGGAAGTACAAGGGCGAGCACCGCCTGCTGGCCGAGGGCGGCATCAAAAAGATATTAGTCAAGTCGGGCAAGGTCGGCGGCAGCTTGAAAGTGATAGCCAAGGGCAAGTGGTTCAACTTTGACCTCGTCGGCCCGCAGGACAGCCTGGAGATTTCGCTGATTATAGGCCTGGAGACCTGGTGCGCCGCCTACGACTCCTCGGAACTGTCGACCAACGAAGCAGAGAATATCAAGGGCAAGGCCTCTGCCAAACCAGCCGACTGCGCGTCGGTGTGCGGAAACAACCTGCTCGAAACCGGTGAGCAGTGTGACGACGGCAACGCTGACGACACCGATACTTGTGACACCGTCTGCATTGGCTGCGCGGCCAGCGAGGTAGAGTACAACACCACCTACGATGCCATACAGGCACTGGTGTTCGACGCCTACGACTGCACCAACGACCTTTGCCATGGCGCCACCGGGGTCAGCTTGGGCGCCCTCGATCTGCGGGCGTCGGCGGGCGCGGCGGCCCTTGTCGACGTACCGTCGGCCACCAACCCCGGCGTCTCACTGGTGTTCCCCGGTGACCAGGACCTGAGCATGCTTTACAACAAGATAGCCGCCAAGACGCTGGCGCCCGACGGGCCAGTGGTGGGCGGAACCCCGATGCCCTCGAGTGCACAGACGGTCTCCGCCGAGCACCTCGAGGCCATCAGACTGTGGATACGCGGCGGTGCCAGCACCGATGGCATAGTCGAGGGCTCGGCCGAGTTGCTCGGAAGCTGCCTGCCTCCGCCTACCCCTAACAAGGTACCGCAACCCGCCGTACCCGACCCGACCCTCGGTATGCAGATCGCCCAGCCCGGCTACTTCCTGGGCGCGCACGACGAAACCGAGGGCTGCATAGCCAGCTACTACGACCTGAGCGCGCCGGGCGCGGTGCCCGCAGCATCCCTCGTTGACTGCCCCAGCTTTGCCGTCGGCACCAACGGTCACGGCACGAACCCCGGCAAGTGCCTGGCCTGGGGCAACCAGGGCCTGCACCAGGACGCGCAGTCACACCACAGCATCGTGCATATCTACGCGGGCGACTACGACTGGGACGACGCCGGCTGGGGTGCGTGGAACTGCTTCGGCGGCGACAACGACGGCCAGGCGTGCACTCCCAACACCGCTGACCCCTGTCCCGGCAATGGCGTGTGCGGCGGTGAATGGCACGAGGGCGTGGCCTGCTTAGCCTCGGGAGGCTTCGGCCCCGACGACTACGGCCTACTAAACAACAACGCACCCACGTGGTCCGGCGCGCAGGAATCGATCAACCTCAGCGCCTATCCCGCGGGTGTTTACGGTGTGCTTCCCCTCAAGGGAGTGATCGTGTGGAACTCGCACGCTTTTAACCTGACCAACGATGACATGAACGTCGAGGCCTGGATAAACGTCGAGTACGCCCCCACCCAGGTCTGGCCGGCACAGGGCCTGTTCAACGCGACCTACATCTTCACCCAGGAAGTACCACCCTTCGAATGGCGCGAGTACTGCGCAACCCATACCTTCGAGGAAAACACCAACCTGTTCACGCTGGGCTCACACATGCACTCGAGGGGCGTCAGGTTCCGCTACTATGCCCCTCCGCAGACCCCCTGCGGCGACGGCCCCGACGCGCCCAACGGTACGGGAACAGACCCCAATTGCCTGCCGGGCTCACCGGCAGACATCATGTACGAGAGCTTCGATTACCAGGACGCCCTGACCATAGACTACGATACGCCCCTGGTGTTCAGCGGCTCGGTCGCAGACAGGACAGTGAAGTTCTGCGGCCTGTTTGATAACGGCGGCATAGACGAGGCATTGCTCAAGACGATAGCCAACTCGCCCGACCCGCCCATCTCGAACCTCCAGGGATTGATACCCGGTGGCCCCTGTGACGCGGTTGACGCCTTCTGCGAGGGAGGCTCCAACCAGGGCCAGGCTTGCCTGGGCGACGACAACAACTGTCCCAACTCGACCTGCACCGCCTGCACGCTGCTGGGCGGTGTGACCACCGGCGACGAGATGTTCATCGCTACCGGCAACTTCTACGTGCCCTGAGGGGCTGGGTCAGTCCGAGGACTGCTTGTCCGGCCGGCCGCGCACGCCGTCGCCCTTGCCCTGCCATGGCCGGAGCAGGACCTCCTGCGCCACCGAGCACACCAGCCGCCCGTCGTGGGCGAAGATACTGCCGCGTGCCAAACCACGCGCGCCCGAGGCAGACGGCGAATCTTCGACGTACAGCCACCACTCGTCGGCCCGGGCATCGGCGTGAAACCACATGGCGTGGTCAAGGCTGGCCGACATCACGCGGCCAGTGGCCCAGTGCAGGCCGTGCGGACGCATGACGGTTGAGGTCAGCGTGTAATCCGAAGCGTAGACCATGGCGCAGGTGTGCACGCGCGGGTCGTCGCCGAGGTCGCCGCGCACGCGCAGCCACACCATCGTGCTGCAGTCCTCGCCCTCGCTGGGTTGCCAGTCGGGCGGGTCACAGAAACGAATCTCAACCGGGCCCTTACGCGTGAGCCGTTCGAGTATGGCCGGGTTGGCCTTGTCGCCCAGGAGCGCTTGCATGCGCTCGGCGTTGGTCGGCATCGACTCGGGGTCAGGCGCCTCGGGCATGGTGAACGAATGTTCCCAGGCCTGCTCCGGCACCTGGAACGAAACCGCCATGTTGAATATCGCCTTGCCCTTCTGGTTGGCCACCACGCGACGGGTCGTAAACGAACGGCCGTCGCGGATGCGGTCCACGTGGTAGACGATGGGTATGGTGGGGTCTCCCGACCTCAGAAAATAACCGTGCAGTGAATGGGCGCGACGCTCGCCGTCCACCGTACGCCTGGCCGCCACCATGGCCTGGGCGGCCACCTGGCCGCCGAACACGCGCTCGCGTCCCACGTCGCCGGGGGGGCTGAATCCGCGGTAAAGATCGAGGTCGAGTTCCTCGAGGTCAAGCAGCTCGAGGAGTTCGTCAAAGGTTTCAGGCACGTCGTGTTACCACTGGGTGCAGAAACCATTGTCGGGAATGTCGATGGCGCTGCGATCAGCAGAACAGATGGCCCTGCACAACGAGAACACCTCGGGCATGATGAAGTTCGCGTAGAACTTGCCCGACATGACCTTGCCAGCGTAAAAATCGAACTCCTCCTGGCTCTGGTCAAAGTCCTGGGTACGCGCTCCCTCGGCCACGAGCGCCGCCTCGAGCAGCAGGTGGCACACGGCCACGTGTGACATGGCCTGCATGAAAGGCGTCGCGTAGAGCGTTAGCTGGTCGAGCTTGCCTTCCATCATGTAGCCCACGATGGCAGCACCAGCAGTCTGCAAGCGCTCCGAGGCTTCGCCCAGCAGCTGGGCCTCGGTGCCTATGGCCGGGTCCTGGCTGTTGGCCTCGACAAACTCGGTGAGGTTGCCCGAAAAATCCGCCAGGTCCTGGCCCTTGCGCCCCCTGAGCTTGCGTACCACGAGGTCGAGCGCCTGGATGTGGTTGGTGCCCTCGTAGATCGAGAATATCTTGCTGTCGCGCAGGTACTGCTCAACCGGATTGTCCTTCACGTAGCCGGCGCCGCCGTAGACCTGCATGGCAGTCTCGCACACACGAAAACCCTGGTCGCTGCAGTAGGCCTTGACGATAGGCGTGAGCAGGTCCGCCTGTCCCTGGTGGTAGGCGGCCTGGTCAGGGTCCTTGTCCTTGAGCACGTTGATCCAGTCGAGATGCAGCGCCATCTTGCCCGCGATCGCGCGCATGCCGTCAATCTTTGACTTCATCTCCAGGAGCATGCGCCTGACGTCAGAGTGCTCGATGATACTCACGCGCGGCGCGTTGGGATCCTTGAAGGCTTTGACCGAAGCGCCCTGCTTGCGGTCGCGCGCATAGGCCAGGGCGTTGAGGTAGGCGGTGGCCGCAACCGAGTGGCCCTGGAGGCCCACCGACAATCTCGCGCCGTTCATCATCATGAACATCTGCTTCATGCCCACGTTTTCTTCGCTGCCACAGAGGTAGCCTACGCAGTCGCCGTCGTCACCGAAATTGAGCACGGCAGTGGCCGAGCTGTTGATGCCCAGCTTGTGCTCCAGGCTGGCCGTGACCACGTTGTTGTTCTCGCCCGAGCTGCCGTCCTCGTTTATGACGTCGCGCGGGACGATGAACAACGAGATGCCCTGGGTGCCCCCGGGGGCACCATCCACGCGCGCGAGCAGCAGGTGGATTATGTTGTCGGCAAGGTCATGGTCGCCGCCCGAGATCCAGCACTTGCTTCCCTTGATCAGGTAGCGGTTGCCGTCGATGTGGGTGGCGGTGGTAGAGATAGCGCCCACGTCGCTGCCCGCGTGGGGTTCGGACAGGCACATGGTACCGGCATAGCGCCCGCTGGTCATGCCCTCAAGAAAACGTGCCTTGTCGTGGTCGGTGCCGAAGTGCTCGACCAACTCCATGGCACCGTAGGTGAGCCCGGAATACATCGTGAACGAAATGTTGGCGCCCATCTGTAGCTCGCTGAGTGCGCCCAGCACTGCCATGGGGCCCTGGAATCCACCGGCCTCCAGCGACACCGAGAAGTTGGGCAGGCCGAGCTCCCAGAGTTGCTTCCAGGCCTCCTTGTAGCCGTCGGGGGTAGTGACCACACCGTCCTTGAGCGTGCAGCCCTGGCGGTCGCCAGACGAGTTGATCGGACCCAGCATATCGTTGGAGAACCTCAGGGTCTGCTGCATGACCTGGTCGCAGTCTTCACGACTGAGGTGCTCGAAGAACTCGTGTTCGAAGAGTTCCTGGACCCCGAGGTGTTCGTATAGCGTGAACTCCATGGAGCGCATGTCTGCCTTGAAGAAGTTGATGTTAGCGTCTGACATAACGGGTTCTCCTCGCGCCGTGGCACGGCGGTCGTTGGCCTGAGGATGCCGATACTGTTTCAGGCGGGTGCCTTTTTCAAGTGCAACGCGATGCGTCAGCGGAGCGTCAAGCAGGCCAGCGACGCGTCAGCGGAGCGTCAAGCAGGCCAGCGATGCGTCAGCGGAGCGTCAAGCAGGCCAGCGATGCGTCAGCGGCCGTCAGCCGCCTTGCTGTCGCGCCTGCTGCGAGTGCGGCCCTGGGAGAGCTGCGCGTCGCTGAGGCTGGTCACCGTCTGGCTGCCCTGCCCCGCGCCGGTGGCCGAGTAGGTGATGCGGGTGCCGGCCGGCACCGATTCGGTGAGCCACACGTTTCCGCCTATCACCGAGTCTTTGCCCACCACCGTTTCGCCACCCAGTATGATGGCGCTGGCGTAGATCGTCACGCGGTCTTCCAGGGTCGGGTGACGCTTCACCGTTGTTATGATCTGGCCCTTGTCGTCGCGCGGAATGGTGAGCGCGCCCAGGGTCACGCCCTGGTAGATCTTTACGTCGTCGCCGATGACAGCCGTCTCGCCTATGACCACGCCCGTGCCGTGGTCAATGAACAGGCTGCGGCCCACCGTCGCGCCGGGATGCAGGTCGATGCCGGTAACAGAGTGGGCGTGTTCGCTCATGATGCGCGGAATGAGCGGGACACCGCGCAGGTAGAACTCGTGGGCTACGCGGTAGACAGTTATGGCGTCGATGGCCGGGTAGCTGTAGATGACTTCCTCGGCGTTGGTCGCCGCCGGGTCACTGGTCACGGCCGCCTCGACGTCCAGGTGAAGCGCGTCCCTCAGGCGGGGCAGCTCGGCCAGCACGTCGAGCACCGCCTTCTCGCCGAACTCGCGATCCTGGGCAGCAGGCTCACCGCCGCCCTCTCGCTGGTAGGCCACTGCGCGCGCGATCTGCCGCGACAGCAGTTCGTAGCTGCTGTGCATGTGCTCGCCCAGGTAGTGGCGAAGGTTGTTAGAGTTGAGTCGCCGCGTGGAATAGAAACCCAGGTAGATCGATGAAACCACGTGGTCGAGCGCTTCGATGATCTTGCGCTTGTTGGGCAACGCCGCGCTCTCGAGGCTGTCGATGGTGCGACCGCTGTCGTAGCTCGCGGCAAGCGAGTCGATTATCGACTCGAGCCTGCGGTGTCCTTTTTCTGCCTTGGCCATGATCACGCCCGCACCCCTGGCGGGTGCCGAATGGTCGAGTATACGCTATTGCCCCAGCCAGGGTAACGCCGTTGTTGAAACAGCCTGTTTCAGCCTGGCTGCGATCCCGGCTGCACCGCGAAGACCACCTCGCCGTTGTCTCCCGGCCTGAGCGCGATCTCTATTCCCCTGAGCGAAATCATTTCGACCGAGGGACGGTAATCCACGGCCATCTCGTTCACCACGTAGCCCGGGGCGCTGGGAGAATAGTCACGCAGGATGACGCGGTTGCGTGGCCCGTCTATGTGCTGCACCGGGCCGGCCCAGACGATGTCGAAGTTAAGGTTGCCCTGTCCCGGGTGACGACGCTCGCTGACCTCCATGTCAAACACGCGACGTGATGCATCGAGCGCTACGGGCAGGTCTACGTAGTCGAGCTTCTCGCCCACCGCGGGGCCGGTCGCCCCGGGCAGCTCACCGCGGTCGCGCACGTTGTGCTCCCAGGCGTTGAGGTCGCGCCAGACCAGGTTGCGTTCCTGGCGCAGGCGGCCATCGGCGTCGACCACGAGAAAGAAGCTTCCATCGCGCGCGTCGACCGACACCAGGTACCAGGACTGGCGGTCCTCGTAGATCCGGCCGGCAATCAAGTGGCCTTCGCCTTCGACCAGCTCGAGTTCGTTGAGAGGACGACGAAAGCAGTCGTCGGGCAGCAGCGCGCTATCCTTGTTCTCGCGCGTCATGCACTGAGGTGCGAGGTCAAAAAGGGCGCGTGCGATGGTGGTCTTCGACACAAGCACCGAGTCGCGCACCTCTGCGAGCGTTTCGCCGGGGGCGGCTGCCACGCGGCGTCCCGCCGTGTAGCCCAGCACGGTCTCCTGGCTTACCACTTCGGGCACGCTCACCATCATCAGCGATCTCTCGCCGGTAAGGGTCATCCCCTGGCCCTCGTTGGGCACAACTACCGTGTACCAGGACTTCACCGTGCAGCCACCACTGGCCGACAGGACGGCCAACGCGGCCACGCTCACAATAACTCGCAGGCTGTTTCTCATTTCTTCAGCTCCCTGTGACGGCCCCGGGGGCGGTCACCGATGAGACCAGAATTGCCTCACCCGGGGCGAGACAGGAAGTCCCCCTTTGCGCCGGCCCGCGCGATTGAGCCCGTGAATGCTGCCGTTCCTAGCTCGCCCCGCGCATTTTCGTCTCCCTCCAGCCAACGCGTCCCCCCCGAGCGGGTGCCACCCTTCCGGGGGTCAGTTGCCCTTGTCTTTAAAGCGCGAGGCGCTGTTGGCGGTCGCCGGTGTGGTGAAATCAGCCTGCCAGCAGCTGCCCGCGTCGTTAGAAAGACGCGCGGCTACGGTGCTGTCCTGGGCCAGAGGCATGGCGGGCAGGTCGATCGCGCCGCCCCGGGCTTTGAGTATGAACTTCGTGCGCCCCTCGGCGCCACTCTTGAGTATCAGCTTCTGCACGCCACCAGCCGTCGATGCGCGGTCCTTGTACTTGAAGCCCTTACTGCCGATCGCTTTCCAGCAGGGGCTTCCCGCGCAGCTGCCGCCAGCGGGGATGGTCGCCTCGAGCGCCGTCTGCCAACTGCCGGCCGACTGGTCGTAGACGCACAGCGTGTAGGCGGTGGCCACCGTGGGATCGCCCAGCGCGGCGAGGTCGTGGGCCTCGCCGGATTTCCATTTCAAGCCGGCCTTGTCTCTCGAGCTGCCATCGCGGTTGGAAAGATCGAACCTGGCCGCGTCGATTTTTACCGGCGCGAAACACCCCGCGGCGGGCTCGGCGAGACCAATACAGGCGCCCGCCCCGTCGCAACTGTCGATGGCGCTGCAAACACTGTCGTCATCGCAAGCCACGCCAGGTGCGTCCAACTGGCAGCTGGCCGAACAGCAATCGCCGTCTTCGGTGCCACCGTCGTCGCACTGCTCGCCCACTGTCAACACCGAGTTGCCGCAGGCAGTGAACGTGCAGTTGGAGTCGCAGCCGTCGCCGTCGACCTGGTTGCCGTCGTCGCACTGCTCGCCGGGATCCTCGGTGCCGTCACCGCAGCCCACCTCGTCGGCCCCCAGGTCAACGGCCGCGCCCGACACCCGCGTTGAGCCGTCGATATCAGTCTCGCCCGCCGCCGCCGTGAAGGCCGGGTCGCCCGCGTCGCGCGCCGGCGACAAGCCGTCCAGGTGCAGGTCGCCCGCCGCCGCGTCGAGGTACAGCGGGTCTGCGAACAGCGAATTGGCGCCCTGCCCACTGCCGGCTACAAACGCGTTGAAGCCCGCGTACGGCGTACCCTGCCAGTTAAACTCGGCCGCGGCCTGCCCGCCCGGCGCGTACCACAGGTTGTAGTCGAGCTGGTTGCCCACCGCCCCGCCCTCGGAATAGATCAACACGTTCTGCGAGGTCGACGAAAAGACGTTACCGCGCACCGTGTTGTTCTCGGCAAACTGTATCCACAACTCGCCAAGTCCCTGGCCCGAGGTGTCGTTGCCGTGTGTGCTGTTGTTGGTAAAGCTGTTGCCGTTGGCGCGTCCCACCGAGGAGGCGTAGCCGCCGAACACGAGGCCGGCCTTGTTGTTGGCGTAGATAAAGTTGTTGCGCACGGTGATGCCGGTGGTCACCGTGCCTGCGTTCTCGGCGGCTATCTCTATGCCGAGATCACAGCCGCCCACGATATTGCCCTCTATGATGATGTCGCTGCCACCGTCCACGTAGATGCCGCCGGCCCAGCCCCCGCCGTAGTTGGAGTTGGCGCGGTAGACCTCGTTGCCACGGCACACCCCGTTGCGTGTCACCAGCGACGGGTTGGGCTGAATGTCGGTCTCGCCGCCGATGAAGTCGATGCCGATGTTGTTGACGTCGCGGACGATGTTGTTGGTCACCGCGAAGCCGTCGACGTTGCCGTTAAGCGTCAGTGCCTCGCTGTTGGCCGGTTCGCAGTCGTAGATCTCGTTGCCGTCGATGACCAGCTCGCTGATGGGCGTGGCTTCGGTGGCGTACACGGTGATGCCCATGGCGTGGTTGCCGCGTATGTCGTGGATGACGTTGTCGAACAGCTCTATGTGCGAGCCGCTGCCGGTTATGCGTATGCCCGAGCAATCGCTGACGCCCAGGTTGTTGCGTATCTCGAAGCCTTCCACCCTGACCCAGCTGCGCGAGGGGACCAGGATCATGTCGCAGCCCGCCACTCCCACGCCGTCGAGCACCGGGCGCACACCAGGAGTGGCGGCTGTGAGTTCTATCCAGCCACCGGCCTGGCTGCCCGACGACGGCAGCACGAGCTTCTCGCTGTACACGCCCGCGGCTACCTCCACGCGATCGCCGGGGCCGGCTACATCGAGCGCCGCCTGTATGCTGGCGTAGGCCGAGGGCACCGAGAGGGTCGCCGCCTCGGCATTGTGCACCGCGCCGGGGAAGACCACGCCCAGGAAGACCGCACCCACGAAGACCGTCGCCAGTAGCGCCACGCCCGGCAGCGCCCGGAACCCGCTTTTTGCAAGCCTTCTCACCCGACCACGAGTGTCGAACGTTAGTCGGCCTGCGTCAAGGTAAAAAGGTGTGGCGCAGCGAGATATCGGCCGAAGATCTCCCGACCAACAGCTCTACCGGCTCATCGGGCATTACCCACTCGCCGGCGTCCGGGTCGTAGACCTGCCGCGCCTGGGCGTCGACCACCATGGTGACCGTGGCGCGTTGGCCGGCAGACAGCAGCACCTTCTGGAAGGCGGCGAGTTTTTTCGGTGGGCGATCGACCGCCGATTCGGGGAAGGCCAGGTAAACCTGCACCACCTCGGCGCCACTCACGTCACCGCAATTGACGAGCGTTACGGTCACCGTCCAGTCATCCGACCGGGTATCGACCTCCAGCTCGGACAACGAAAACTCGCTGTAGCCGAGCCCGTGGCCGAAGGGATAAGCCACCGGTAGCGCTTTCTTTTCAAACAGCGAGTAGCCGTGCAGCGGTCCGTAAGTTGCGCTCTCGGCAAAGGGGAGAAACTCGGGCAGGTCAGCGTCAGACTCGGGAATTGTAAACGGCAAACGACCGCTCGGATTGGCATCGCCGAACAACAACGAGGCCAGCGCGTGGCCTCCCTCCATGCCGCTGTAAAAAGAAAACAGTATGGCAGCAACCTGCTCTCGCCAGCTGACATCGACAGCGCTACCTCCAACGCAGACCACCACGGTGTGCGGCTGCACGGCGGCCACCTCGGCTATTAATGCCTCGTCGCGGGCGCGCAAGCGCAGGCTCGTGCGATCGCCGCCGCCACCGATAAACTTCAGGCGGCGCGCCGCTGCTTTCTTCTCCGGCTGCAACACGAACCACTCACCCTCGTCGGCCCAGGTCAGGCCCACGACCACGACTGCCGCGTCCACGCCCTCGGCCACGACGCGGGCAGCGTCGGTATCCTTGCCGTCGGCAAAAACGACCTCACCGCCCTGCTCCTGCATGTAACTCGACAAGCCCTCGAGTGGAGTCACCACCCGTGGGGCCGCGACCGCAGAGCTTCCCCGGTCGCCGGTATTTTCGAGCGCTGCCAGCTGGCCGAACACGCCCAGGCGACGCACGCGGGCCGGATCAAGTGGCAGCACCCCGTCGTTCTTGAGCAGCACCATCGACTCCTCGGCCACGCGTCGGGCAAGCCTCACGTGATCATCGCAAGCCAGCAGCTGCGCATCGTAGTCCTCGGTGTCGGGCGCCAGCGCGTACCACAAGCGGGTGCGCAAGACCGGGTGCACGCGCGCGTCGATGTCAGCTTCGCTCAGCTCACCGCGCCTGAGCGCTGCCAGCAGCGGTTTGCCGTAGCGCACGGGGCTGGGCATCTCCAGGTCGAGACCCGCGCGTATGCCCTTGACGCCATCGCGCACACCGTGCATCCAGTCCGACGTCACGAACCCCTTGAAGCCCCAGTCATCGCGAAGAATGTCAGTGAGCAGCTCACGGCTGTGGCCACAGTACTCGCCGCGAAACTTATTGTAGGCGCTCATCACCGAGGCCACCTGCCCCTGCTCGACGATCTTGCGAAAATGCGGCAGGTAAACTTCGCGCAGCGAACGCTCGTCGACATTCACGTCAACATAGAAGCGCGAGTTCTCGATACTGTTGAGCGCAAAGTGTTTCACGCAGGCCATCACGTTACGCGACTGCAGGCCACGGGTGAGCGCCAGGCCCATCTCACCCAGGTGGTAGGAATCCTCGCCGTAGGTCTCCTGGGCGCGCCCCCAACCCGGGTGGCGCAAGAGGTTCACGCAAACCGCGCCCGAGTAATTGGCGCCCGAGGCGCGCAGCTCTCGGCCCATGGCCATGCCCACCTGCTGCTCCAGGGCGGGATTGAAGGTGGCCCCGCGAGCCATGGTGACCGGAAAGCAGGTCTTGCCCCGACCCACGCCCACGCCCCTTGGCCCGTCGGAAAAGGACAGCGGCGGAATCCCCAGGCGCCGATTGTAGCCGCTGTACGCCAAGGGGACTCCGTGGCCCAGCAACAAGCTGGCCACGTAGCGAAACGAGAAACGCCGCGTCGACAGGTCGCCCGAAAGCTGCGCCAGCTTTTCGCCCAGGCTCATCTGTTGCACGAGGTCGGTCGCGATCGCGTCGCAGTCGTCGGGGCAGCTCACCGGCGGAAACAACCCGGGGTCGGCCCGCGTCTCTATCCTGCGGTAGTGAACAGCGGTCCACAGCAGGCCACCCAGCGTGCAGAGAGCTACGAGTAAGACGACAGCAACGGCGTAGAGCACAAGCGCGAGACTATGTCGGAAACACGAGTGAGGCCAAGTAATCTGGCTTCGCCTGCAGCCGGGCAGGAGCAGCAGGTCGCCCAGCAGTGAGCCACGCAGGGAGGGCGGGCGGTGGCGCAGGGCGACCCGGGGCAACCAGCCCCCCAGTCAGGGGTCAGTTCGTGTCCTTTCCCATTGACACTGGGGAGGCTGGCTGGTTACTCTCTAACTGCGGCGTTCCATGCCTGGGGCCAACGCCGCCAAGGATAAATTTGATGCACCAGAACTCCCTGTTCGTATTTGTTACAGCCTTGGCGCTGGCCCTGCTCGCGGCTCAAACCGCCGCGGCGCAACCGTCGCTCAGCCACTGGGCCAGCGACGGCAAGGTCGCGCTCAAAGTCGTGAGCAGCGGCAAGAGTAAGGCCGTGCTGCAGTTCTCGAGCATGGCCATGACCACCTCGCCACTTTGCCCGGCGACAAGTGCGCTGCGCGTGGTCAGCGACACCGGTGACAGCGGCGACCTCACCCTGGACTGCTCGCGCTGGTTGCGCAAGGGATCCTCGTATACCCGCTACGTTTACAGGGGGAAAAAAGACAGTGGCGGCGGCGTGGCGAAAATCTTGTTGTCGTTCAAGAAAGCCAAGGTCAAGGTCAAACGCGGTGCGAGCCAGTCTCCCCTGTTGGGCGACTCGGTGGCCTTCGTGGAGGCCAGGCTGCGAGTGGATACCGAGGACGGATGGTGCGGACGTTTCGACACCTTCGACAGCAACTCGGGCGGCAATGTAAAAGGCAGGAGCACCAGCATCGTCTGCCCGGCCTGGGAAGGCGAGAACGCATTCTGGGACACGCTCAACAACTACGCCGACCGCAGCCAGGAAACCATAGACACCATGGCCACGGCGGTCGCCGACCTGCCCACTGACGGCAGGGCCTGGCTGATGAAGGGCATGATGCACGTGTACCTGGTCGGCACCACGCTACTGGACCCGTCGAATGCAGACCAGGTCACTACCGATCACGCCGCCCTGGGCTCGGCGGCACTCAACCAGGCTGCCCTGTACCTGACCGAGGACACCCGCGTGCCGGGCTGGCAGGGAGCGGCCAACTACATCGACGCTCTCATTCGCGGCGACGCCGGCGACCTTGCCGACTCACTGCAGCTGCTCAGAGACGCGATCGTGCTGTACCCGCTGTTTAATACCTTTGATTTCTCGGGCGTGGTGGGCACCTGGGTCGAAGCATCCGATCCGTTGATGGCCGAGGCCATAGATTACATGGACGCCGCCCTGGCCAGCGACTGCACGCCGTTCAACAGTCCACGGGTGTGTGGCAACGCGGGCCGCGCGCCCAACAACGTGCAGGGCACCGGCATGATGTTCGGCGACCTGTTTCTCAAGGGTGGCCGAAGCGACAGCGCCCTCGAATGGTACGAGCTGGCCGTGCTGTACGATGACCTGGGCGGTGGCCCCAGCACCTGGCCCTACCGGTCCGTACTCGACGACAGGATTGCCAACTTCAGCGCCCGCGAGGCGCTGTACCTCGATGCCGACCCCAGCAACGATCCGCTGCTCACCGGCCAGGGCCCGGAAAACTGCGTGATCTGCCACGGCAGCTAGGCGCGTTCTCGCTTCAGGCAACCTCCAGGCGCTGGTCGTAGAGCAGCTCAATGCGCTCGAGTTCGCCGTTGAGCCAGCAGCGGGCGGCGGGCGACAGCTGGTCCACTGGCAGGTGCAGTGACATCACGCCCGGCGAAGCGCCCCGCCAGGTGACACCCAGCAGGCGGCCGTCGTTTTCGACACCGTCGAGACTCCACTGCCGCGGAAACTTTTCTATGGCGTGAACGATGGCGTCGCTCTTGACCGAAAAGGCGCGACCGCGGGCCACGAAAGCGCAGCCCCCGTGGGCAATGCGATTGGCCAGGCGGGCCTTACCGGCCAGTGCCCCGGCGGCCGGGCCGGCGTTGGCCTGCTCGATTTCTGCAAAAGTAACCTGGCTGTTGCGCTTCCGGCCCATGTAAACCTCCCTGTAACGGCGCGTGCTTGCTCAACACACGGCCACATTCATTCAAGCGATACTCATTACCCGGCTGTTATTTACTGCCTCCTCCTCATGCCCCATCAGTAATCAATATAAGCCCGCCCCTGGCTCAGAAGCCGAGCCAGGGGCGGGCTTTCCCGGAGGTCGG
>LWDU01042651.1_pt1 | contig 77678 bp, 72 predicted proteins | sample 727161 | NCBI WGS metagenome assembly LWDU01 (sample SAMN04566230, study PRJNA314399) | hydrothermal vent metagenome | isolation source: deep sea hydrothermal plume seawater | place: Mexico: Gulf of California, Guaymas Basin | collected 2004-07-11
TTGGCGCCGTATAAAAAATATTAACTTGATGTTTGTCAATCACTTGCCAAAAACGAGCGCAATCAGGATAAGTGGGCACACCTTCAAACATGAGTGTTGTCGCACCATTGGCCAATGGACCATAGACAATATAAGAGTGCCCTGTTACCCAGCCAACATCTGCTGTGCACCAATAGATATCACCCTCTTGATAATCAAACGTGTACTTGTGCGTCATGGCTGCATAAAGTAAATATCCACCTGATGTATGCAACACACCTTTTGGCTTGCCAGTTGAGCCTGACGTGTAAAGAATAAATAACGGTGTTTCAGCGTCAAATGGCTCGCAAGGACACTCACTAGTCACATCACTCACTAGATCGTGATACCAAACATCTTTAATACCCCAATGTACTTCGCCTTTAGTGTGCTGAACAACAATCACTGCATCTACACAATCACAAGCGCCAATCGCTTTGTCTACATTGGCTTTTAATGGAATCGCCTTACCGCCACGTACGCCTTCGTCAGCAGTAATAACAATCTTACATTCTGAATCTAAGATTCTATCTTTAAGCGCTTCAGGTGAAAAACCGCCAAACACGACTGAATGAATCGCACCAATACGTGCGCAGGCTAACATGGCATAAGAAGCCTCTAGGATCATAGGCATGTAAATGCATACACGATCGCCTTTTTTAACGCCGAGATTTTTCAAGCCGTTGGCCAATTTAGCCACTTCATCATGCAATTGTTGATACGTAACTTTCTGACTAACATCGGGATTATCGCCTTCCCAAATAATCGCCACTTGTTCAGCGCGTTTTGGTAAATGTCTATCAATACAATTGTAAGCAACGTTCAACTCGCCACCTGAAAACCATTCAATCTGACCTTGAGTGTAATCTACATTTGAAACTTGAGCCCAGTCTTTATCCCAGTCTAAAAATAGCTTGGCTTGTTTAGCCCAAAACGCATCAGAATTATTAATCGACTCGGCATACATAGATTGATATTGAGCCTCGTCGCATAATGGCGTTCTATTTGATTGCGCAATTGGGTATGTTTTCATAAGGATTAAACTGGTCTTGGTAAATTAAGCTATAAATAATACCAAATAATTAATTAGAGACGAAAAAAAATGACGCTAAAGCGTCATTTTTCTTAATTGGAATAATATTGAAATTATTCAGATGTTTCTGTAACTTCTGTAACTTCGTCAACACCTTCGTCAACAGAAGTTACTGATAATTCTGCTTCAATTTCTTTAGCCGTTTCAGCATCTTGAACTTTTTGTTGAGCAGAAAGCTCTTCTTCCATTGCATACTCTTCTGTCAAGATTGATGCATTGATAAGACCCGCTTCAATTTCTCTCAAAGCAACAACAGTTGGCTTGTCTTTACCGACATCTAAAGTTGATCTATAGCCACCAGAACTTAACTGATGAGCGCGTTTTGCAGCAACTAATACTAATTCAAAACGATTATCTACAAAATCTAAACACTCTTCAACAGTTACTCTAGCCATAATACTCTCTAACTTTTAGTTATGATAAAATCAATCAATTTTACACGAAAATTAACGAGCACAATATTTTATGGAAAGACTAATTGTTTTAGATACGGAGACCACAGGTATTGAGCCTTCAGAAGGCCATCGTATTATTGAAATCGGTTGTACTGAAATCATTGATAGGGAAATTACCGAAAATAATGAATACCACCAATACATCCAACCCGAGCGCAATGTCGGTGATTCAGTTCGAATTCACGGTATTACAGACAAATTTTTAACCGGAAAGCCAAAGTTTGAAGAAATTGTTAGTGAGTTTATGGAATATATTAGAGGTGCAACTTTGGTTATTCATAACGCACCCTTTGACTTAGGATTTTTAAATCATGAGCTTAAACTATTTGGCTCCGAAGAGCGTATTGAAGATACTTGTACTATTATCGATTCACTGGTACTTTCAAAACAACAACGCCCAGGTACGCTACATAACCTAGACTCTTTATGTCGACGCTTTGAAATTGACTCTAGTGCTAGAACCGTACATGGCGCCCTGCTCGATGCACAGATTCTCGCACAAGTATATTTAGCCATGACCGGTGGCCAATCCACTTTATTTAGTACCGAGCAATCATCGGATGATCAAAATGGCACTAAACATAAGATTATTCGAGTTAAAAGCGATCTAGCCAAAATTAAAGTTGTGTATGCCAATGCAGAAGAAATTGAAGCGCACAATACCTACTTTACAAGCACTTAACAATATGAAATATCAAGACCTAAGAGAATTTATCGCTGAACTAGAAAAGCGCGGCGAACTTAAGCGTATCACCACTGAGGTAGATGCTAATCTAGAAATTACTGAAATTTGCCGTCGCACATTAGACAAGCAAGGCCCGGCATTATTGTTCGAAAACGTTAAAGGTTCCAATATTCCAGTATTGGCTAATTTATTTGGCACAACAGGTCGTGTTGCTTCAGCCATGGGCCAAGAAGATTTAGCCGCTCTGCGAGAGTTAGGAAAGTTATTAGCCGAACTCAAACAGCCCGAGCCACCTAAAGGCCTTAAAGATGCCATTGAAAAACTACCGACACTTAAAAAAGTATTAAATATGCCGGTTAAAACTGTCAAAAAAGGCTTGTGTCAAGAGGTGGTGATTGAGGGTGATGATGTTGATTTATCTAAACTGCCTATTCAAACGTGCTGGCCAGGTGATGTTGCGCCACTTGTTACTTGGGGCTTGACCATTACCAAAGGGCCTTTAAAAAAACGACAAAACTTAGGTATTTATCGCCAACAAGTTATTGGTAAAAATAAACTAATCATGCGCTGGTTATCGCATCGTGGTGGTGCGCTAGATTTTAAAGATTGGTGTGAAAAAAATCCAGGCGAACCATATCCAGTTGCTGTGGCCATTGGCGCTGATCCAGCTACTACATTAGCAGCTGTCACCCCTATTCCTGATAGTCTAAGTGAGTATGCCTTTGCTGGATTATTGCGCGGTAAAAAAACCCGAGTATGCAAATGTATCGGTAACGACTTACAAGTACCTGAGAATGCTGAATTTATTTTAGAAGGTGTGCTTCACCCTGGTGAAATGGCTGATGAAGGACCGTATGGAGATCACACTGGTTATTACAATGAGGTTGAAAGATTTCCCGTATTTACCGTTGAGCGTATCACCCATCGAAAAAACCCTATTTACCATTCAACCTATACCGGCAAACCAATTGATGAGCCAGCTATATTGGGTGTGGCACTCAATGAAGTGTTTGTACCTTTGTTGCAACAACAATATCCAGAAATTACAGATTTTTATCTTCCGCCAGAAGCTTGTTCATATCGTATGGCTGTGGTTAGTATTAAAAAACAATACCCTGGTCACGCTAAACGTGTAATGATGGGTGTTTGGTCATTCTTGCGCCAATTTATGTACACCAAATTTGTGATTATTGTTGATGATGATATCGATGTAAAAGATTGGAAAGAAGTTATTTGGGCAATGACAACTCGTGTTGATCCAACTCGTGACACAACACTAATTGATAACACGCCAATTGACTATCTTGATTTTGCCTCGCCTGTTTCTGGACTTGGCTCAAAGATGGGCATTGATGCCACCAACAAGCTTCCAGGGGAAACTAATCGTGAATGGGGCACGCCAATTGTTATGAGTGATGATGTTATACAAAAAGTGGATGATATCTGGGAAGATCTAAATATCAATTAATTGTAAATAATCCCTAATTAACTATTTACAATACGACGTAACAAAGTATAATTCTTTTTTTTCGGAGTGTAGCGCAGCTTGGTAGCGTATCTGGTTTGGGACCAGGTGGTCGAAGGTTCAAATCCTTTCACTCCGACCATATTTGTAAATTGCTCATAAACCTCTAATAAATCCTCATGGATTTCAACAGAGAAAGCACCTATTTTAGGTTTATGCGCCCTTAGCTCAGCTGGATAGAGCAACGGCCTTCTAAGCCGTAGGCCTCAGGTTCGAATCCTGAAGGGCGCACCATTCCGGTTGTCGCGGGTTCAAACCCCGTTTCTCGCCCCACATCTGTAAGGATTCTTAAATGAGTCTTTATTCTTTGAATACCCATTATGTAACCCACGTGTAACTACACATGAGAGCATAATGGCGTGTATTCAAAAGCTTTACATTGTAATTATTAGGCAAAAAAAAGATATAAAAACAATTATTGACGTTTCAAGAAAAAAAAGCTTATGATTGTAAATACTTGCCTAGTATATTTTTAAAGGAAAATAATTATGACTCACATACCTAAATTAGACCTATTTCTAGAAGTTAATAGGCAGCAGATAAAGGACTTATCACACAAGCTTGGAAAGGAAATAGGCATACTAGATAAGCGTCAAATGAGAGGGTTTAGGCTACTTCTATGCAATATGTACATTCAAGGTCAAAGACAAATTATGCTCTCGCGTAGAAAACTGTCTTTAGGTGGCGATAAATATAATCCACTGGACATTGGTTATAAAGCGATTAACGCTTCTCTTGATGCGTTACATAAAAATGACTACATCATTCAAAAAATAGGCAGTCATAACGAGCACACTATGACCACCATAAAGCCGACTGACAAACTCATACAGTGGTTTAAAGATGCCGAATGGTCTGATGATAGAATAGATACAAGAGTAGGTTCTTATGTGACTTTACAAGAAACTAGAAAACAAAACAATAATTCTGTTTATGTTGATTTTGAAGATACCAAATACTCAAAGTGGTTAGGAGAAAGGATAAAGCAATACAACCAGCTCCTAAACAACTGCAAAATTGTCCTGCCAAATGATGATGAGCTTGAAGATAGAGTTTTTAGTAAATTCACAATTCAACGAAATTTCATTAAACATAAGTCTATTTATGACAATGCGAAATTTACTTTTGGCGGCAGAATGTCAGGACCATGGGTTAATCTATCTTTAGAAGATAGAAGCAAAATTACTATTAATGGAGAGCAGACTGTTGAGCTAGAAAGGAATGCCTCAATTTTAAACGCCATGTATCAAGTGGTTACTGGCGCCCCATATCCTCATGATGATGACCCATATCACATAACCGTAGATGGTCGTGTAGTACCTAGACATATTGCCGAGAGCTTTTCTTCTTTTATGCAAGGCAGTAAATCACCTAAAGGAGTAGCTCATTCAGTTATTAATCATTATAAAAGAAAAGCTACAGAGACCAAGAATCCTAAAGAAAATGACATTCAAAAGTATGAAGAGTATGTTGAATTCAAGAAGGATATTAAGCCTACAGACATAGCAAATGCAATCTTAGAGAAGCATCCTAAGGTAGCTAGCTACTACAATAAAGGTAGAGCTTATGGTGACTTTATTGGCTGCTGGGAGTCAGATATAGTCTTTGAGGTGGTAATGGAATTGACTAAACAAGGCATACCTTGTTTAACAATCAATGGCTCTTTTATAGTGCCACTTCAGTATAAAGATTTAGTGGATAGCATTAAAGACACCACACCTTACGTTGACCGAAGAGATATTTCTGAAGTATTGCCCTCTGTGTAATATTAAAAGTTAATTGGGCTTATCACCCTGTTTTTAAAAAAGGCCTTATGGTCTTTTTTTTATGGCTACTCTAAAAAAATATAGATGTCTGCGCTTTTATTTAATTTAAGTGTCAATACCCATTTCTCGCAACATCAAATACGCCTCAAGATCATCACAACCACCAACATGCTTTTTACCTAAAAATATTTGCGGATAGGTTAATTCATTTGGTGCCATAGTCAACATATCGTCATTTGTCCATTTAATCTCATCAACCAAACGAACTTCATATTCAATATCTTCTTCATCAAGCATTGACTTGGCGTTGCTACAATATGAGCAATTAGCCTTTGTCCAAATTATATTTTTCATGCTATCTCTTTATGTTTCAAGCTTAAAAATTCGATTTACATCCTGCTCATCAAAAAACAAGTGTTCGTTACAAATTTCATTATGAATGGATATTTCACCCTGTTCTTTTAATAAATCTCGGGCATCTTGCTCACCTAAATCAAAAATAATTCTTTCAAATCTTTCTCGATTTTGTGCACATTCATAGCTCACCCAATCAGCCTCAAATAGTTGCAATGTTTCTTCATGAAATAATCGATGTAGTAGTGATTCTGCATCAAGTAAATTTAACTCTTCATTAGTGGTGGTGGCTGCTAAGGCGCCTACTCTAATCCACCCTTCGGAGTCGCTATGGTCTGCTTCTGGCATTTTTTGTAATAACATGGCTGAAAGATTATCTTGGGTTGAGCTTACCCATAATTTAGAATCTAGCTGCTCTGATTGGGAAAAATAATCTTCAAATGTAGCGATCAGTCCTTTAGGATTTCTAGACACTAGTGATTGAAAACTATGATCAGTTTGCTCATTATATAGTGTGGCAACAACCTGCCCTTTTCCTAGTATTTTATCTAGAGAATCACCTTCAACAATGGCCTCTGAAGATCTAACCATGCCACGAATTTTTAAATCATTAGTGACCTCAACCAACAACAAACTAACAATACCATCACCTTGAATTTGCAAGGTAAGCTTACCCTTATGTTTCATACCACTTGCCAAGAAAATACCTAAAGCGCTTAATTCACCAAACAATTGGCGTACTTGTGCACTATAACCCCGATCTAGAATCATATCTTGCCATGCATCGTCCAGTGATAAATGCTGGCCGCGAATATTTAATTCTTTAAATAAAAATCTGTTTATTGTATTCATAGGTATTATTTTAATTTATGCACACCGTCATTGAAAGAAAAATACTCATTAAAACTAATGGTCAATTATTAATTGATGCATTGGTTGAAACAACCCAACTCTCCAAGCAAATACTAAAGAGTGCACTAGACAAAGGTTGTGTTTGGCTTAAAACTGGCAAAAAAATTAATCGCGTCAGGCGCATTAAAAAACCACTAAAAATCGGCAATGAAGTATTTATTTATTACAATGAAAAAATACTATCTTCCACACCTAAAGCGCCTGAATTATTGCTAGATAAAAATAGCTACAGCTTATGGTTTAAACCTGCAGGCGTATTTTCCCAAGGCTCAAAATGGGGGGATCATTGTGCACTAACTAGACTGGTTGAAAAGATAACTCAAAAAGACAGTTTTTTAGTTCATCGACTTGATCGAGCAACCAGTGGTGTTATGGCCATTGCCCATACAAAGCTAGCTGCTAAAAACTTATCTAACTTATTTGCCAATCGACAAATTAACAAAACCTATTTGGCTATTGTCGAGGGTGATTTTCCACATCAGTCAATCAGTTTAGATGGTGACATAGACGGCAAACATGCGCTAAGTCATGTTCACTTGGTAAGGAAAAATCAGGAAAAATCACTTCTAGAGATAACTATTGAAACAGGTAGAAAGCATCAAATTAGAAAGCACTTAAGTGGCATTAATTTTCCAATTATTGGTGATCGATTACATGGCAATGCACTAAAAAACCATCCTGAAGACCTGCAACTACAAGCCATTCAATTGGGGTTTAACTGTCCTATCGACAATAAACCAATTAAGATTACCTTAGAGGTGGAAAAACAACTCTCAATTTAAGAGCAATCTCTCTCCACTTCCCGATCCCAAATTGCTGGAATAATAATTCTTAAACATTCATCCACTGATAGCTCAGCACAAATTGAAGGCTCCTCTAGCTTTTGGTGTTTGTGCTTTTTAATCATTTGTTCAGATCCAGGCTTTACATAGGCATGATCTTCGCCCACTTGATCCTCACAAGAGCTTAGTAAAAACGCTGTTAATAACAAAACTTTAATCATTACACTCATTGTAAACTAATCTACTTGAATTAAAACAATAACCCCCCAAATAGTCAGTACCTATACCTCTCTACCAACAGGACAAAACATGCGAAGAATTTTCTTATTTTTAATGACCAATATTGCCATTCTAGTTTTACTGAGTATTACACTTAGTTTATTGGGTGTTGAGGGTATTCTGGCCGAGAATGGTTCAGATCTTGATTTAAATGCGTTGTTAATTTTTTCTGCAGTATTTGGCTTTGGCGGTGCATTCATTTCTCTTGCAATTTCCAAATGGATGGCTAAGCGTATGACTGGCGCTGTGGTGATTGAATCTCCTGCCAATAATATGGAAAAATGGCTAGTTGAAACAGTTGAAAAGCAAGCTAAAATTGTTGGCATTAACACGCCAGAAATGGCGATTTTCCCATCAAATTCAATGAATGCGTTTGCTACTGGCATGAGTAAAAATAAAGCGCTGGTTGCTGTTTCTCAAGGCTTACTTGACAACATGAATAAAGGTGAAATTGAGGCGGTGGTTGGCCATGAAATGAGTCATGTTGCGAATGGCGACATGGTTACCCTAACGCTAATTCAAGGCGTGGTCAATACGTTTGTTATTTTCTTTTCAAGAGTTATTGGTCATTTTGTGGATCGTGTTATTTTAAAAAATCAGCGAGGCCATGGTATTGGCTACTTCATAACTACCCTTTTCGCACAAATTGTTTTATCTATTTTAGCCTCAACAATTGTTATGTATGTCTCGCGAAAACGTGAATTTGTGGCTGACACAGGTGGTGCAGATCTTGCAGGGCATCAAAATATGATTGGCGCCTTAAAACGCTTAGGTCAAGTAGAGCCTGAAGCATTGCCTGAGCAAATGGCTGCTTTTGGCATTGATGACAAAAAGGGCTTTGCTTCATGGTTTTCATCACACCCACCAATTGAAGATCGCATTGCTGCACTTGAAGCACGCGCTATGCACAACAAAGGATAACAAATGGCAATTGACATAAAATCAACTGAAGAAATTGAAAAAATGCGCGTTGCTGGTCGTTTGGCCGCAGACGTTTTAGACATGATTGGGCCTTTTGTTAAGGCTGGCATTAGCACTGATGAATTAGACAAAATTTGTCATGATTATATCGTTAATGAACAACAGGCTATTCCTGCGCCACTAGATTACCACGGATTTCCAAAATCCATTTGCACTAGTGTAAACAATGTTGTTTGTCATGGAATACCAGGCGAAAAATTACTTAAAAAAGGTGATATTGTCAATATTGATATTACTGTCATCAAAGATGATTACCATGGTGACACCTCTAAAATGTTTGTTATCGGCAAGGCTAGTATTAAGTCGCAACGTATTTGTCGCATTGCTCAAGAATGTTTATACATAGGCATTAAGAAAGTTAAGCCAGGTATTAAGCTCGGTGAGATAGGTATTGCCATTGGTGCTCATGCAAAAAATAACAACTTCTCCATTGTGCACGATTATTGTGGACATGGTATTGGCTTAAAATTTCACACAGAGCCTCAAGTTGTTCATTATGACGATGGCAATGTTGATAGTAGTCCAGTTCTTGAAGAAGGTATGACATTCACTATTGAGCCTATGGTAAATGTTGGTAGTTTTGAAGTTGCCACTTCACAGATTGATGGCTGGACTGTTACCACCAAAGATCGCTCACTTTCAGCGCAGTGGGAACACACCATTTTAGTTACCAAAGAGGGGTATGAAATCCTTACTCTTAGAGGCGAAGAGGATATCTAAGTCACTGGCTGCATGTGCTAAAATAAGGTTTTTTATTGTCACCCAAATCTAAGCGTTGAAAAACCTAAGAAATTATTTTATTACAGGCCTGCTTTTTTGGATTCCATTAGGCCTTAGCATTGTTGTTATTAAGTTCTTCTTAGGGCTTATCAATGACATTGTGCCACCCAAATACCTACCTGAAGCTCTATTTAATTTAGAAGGCACTATTCCTGGGTCTGGCATTATTTGGGTATTATTAATTATTGTTGTTACTGGTCTTTTGGTTAACAACTTTATTGGTCGAAAGCTAGTAGAGCTATGGGAAAAATTATTGGATAAAATCCCTGGTTTTCGTGGCATTTACAAAGCCCTTAAACAGCTTTCTGATACTGTACTTAGCCCTTCAGGCAATAGCTTTAAAAAAGCACTATTAGTCGAATATCCACGAAAAGGCATGTGGACTATCGCCTTTCAAACTGGCAATTACCAAGGTGAAATTGCAACAAAAATTGGCGAAGAAATTATTAACATCTATGTACCAACAACACCAAATCCAACCTCTGGATTTTTTATCATGCTACCAAAAAAAGATATTATTGAGTTAGACATGAGCGTTGATGAAGCATTCAAACTAGTTATCTCTACTGGTGTAGTAGAACCAAACAAATAACCAAACAGATTAACAAAAAAAGGAAAAAATATGAGAACGAATTATTGTGGCGAATTAAACAAAGAAAATATCGGTCAAACTGTTGAAATTTGCGGTTGGGTTAATCGTCGTCGTGATCATGGTGGTGTCATCTTTTTAGACATGCGTGATAAGCGCGGTATTGCTCAAGTGGTTATCAACCCAGATAATGCTGATTTTTCTATCGCTGAAACTATTCGCAACGAATTTGTACTTAAAATTACCGGTCATGTAATTGCTAGAGCTGATGGCTTAGCGAATCCAAAACTAGCATCAGGTGAAATCGAAATTGTTGCTAAAAATATTGAAATTCTTAACACTTCTAAGCCTGTTCCTTTTCAAATTGATGCAACTGACACTTCAGAAGAAGTTCGCCTTAAGTATCGTTACCTAGATTTACGCAATGATGTCATGCAAAAGCGTATGCGTTTACGCTCAAAGGCAACTCACTTTATGCGTGAATTTATGGAACAAAATGATTTCCTAGATATTGAAACACCTTTTCTAACAAAAGCAACACCCGAAGGTGCGCGTGACTACTTAATTCCATCAAGAACTCACCCAGGTGATTTTTTCGCACTACCTCAGTCTCCACAACTATTCAAACAGTTGTTAATGATGTCGGGTTTTGAGCGTTACTATCAAATCGTTAAATGTTTTAGAGATGAAGATTTACGTGCTGATCGTCAGCCAGAATTCACTCAGCTTGATGTGGAGACTTCATTTATGAATGAAGACGAAATCATGGCAATGATGGAGGATATGACTCGCGGTTTATTTAAAAGTGTTATTGATGTTGACTTAGGTGATAAATTCCCAACCATCACTTACGCTGATGCTATGCATTTATATGGTGTTGATCGTCCTGATATGCGCATTCCAATGCAAATGGTAGATATGGATGAACTCATGCAGTCTGTTGATTTTAAAGTATTTTCTGGACCTGCTAGCAGTGACGACTCTCGTGTTGCTGCTCTTTGCATACCAGGTGGCGCATCTATTAGTCGAAAGAAAATCGATAAGTACACGAAGTATGTAAGCATCTATGGTGCCAAAGGTTTAGCTTACATCAAGCTTAATGAAGATGGTCCAGCATCACCAATTTTAAAATTCTTAGGTGATGAAGTAACCAATAAAATCATTGAGATGACTGGCGCACAAACTGGCGATATTATTTTCTTTGGTGCTGACAAAATAAAAATTGTTAATGAGGCGCTTGGCAACTTGCGTGAGCAATTAGCTAAAGACTTAAATTTGTACGACAAGCAATGGGCGGCTATTTGGGTTGTTGATTTCCCTATGTTTGAAGCCAATGATGATGGCTCGTTAAGCGCTATCCATCACCCATTCACAGCCCCTAGTGTTGATGCAGACACGCTAAAAGACACAGCTGCAACTGCACTTTCAAGAGCTTATGATTTAGTAATTAACGGTTCAGAAGTGGGTGGCGGTTCAATTCGAATCCATCAAACTTCAATGCAGCAAACTGTATTGAAGTTATTAGGCATTTCTGATGATGAAGCTCAAGATAAGTTTGGATTTTTACTTGATGCACTTGAATATGGTTGCCCTCCTCATGGTGGCATGGCTTTTGGCGTAGATCGTTTAGTGATGATCATGACAGGTTGTGATTCAATTCGTGATGTTATTGCCTTCCCTAAAACTCAAACAGCTGCTTGTTTACTAACCAATGCGCCTTCAAGCGTACCAAGAAAAGTTCTTCGCGAGTTAAGTGTACAAGTGAGCATAGCGAAAAAAGACTAATTTTGTGAGTAGTATTACCGATCAAATAAAGGCTGAGTTGTCTGCTAAGAATGCTGTTCTTGTTGCCCATTATTATGTGAGCGCAGAATTACAAATGCTTGCAGAAGAAAGTGGTGGCATTGTTTCTGACTCTTTGGAAATGGCACGTTTTGGACAAAATTGCACGGCAGAAACTATTGTGGTTGCTGGTGTTAAATTTATGGGTGAAACGGCAAAAATTCTTTCTCCTGAAAAAACTGTTTTAGTACTCGACGAGGGTGCTACATGCTCTTTGGATGAAGATTGTCAGATTGATGAATTTTCAGCATTTTGCGATCAGCATGCTGATCGTACTGTGGTTGTTTATGCCAATACCAGTGCCGAGGTAAAAGCTCGTGCTGATTGGGTGGTTACTTCAGGCAGTGCACTTAATGTAGTTAAACACCTTAAAGATCAAGGAAAAAAGATTCTTTGGGCGCCAGATAAACACCTAGGCAACTACGTTAAAAATGAAACAAATGCTGACATGGTGCTTTGGCAAGGCTCTTGTGTCGTGCATGAACGCTTTAAAGCTGATGCCTTGGCCAATTTAAAAGCACATCACCCCGAAGCTGGCGTTCTAGTGCATCCAGAATCACCGCAATCTGTGGTTGATTTGGCTGATCTTGTGGGCTCTACAACCGCTCTTATTAATGCTGTTCGTGATCGATCAGAACAAACCTTTATCATTGCAACAGACAATGGTATTTTTCATAAAATGCGTGAAGTTGCTCCTAATAAAACTCTGATTGAAGCACCAACTGCTGGTCAAGGTGCTGACTGCGAATCGTGTGCTCATTGCGAATGGATGGCAATGAATACACTTGAAAATTGCTTAGACACGATAAAGACAGGGAAAAACGCAATAAATATCGATACCTCTGTCAACCAGAAAGCGCAAAACTCAATCCAAAAATTACTCGACTTTACTGCATAAAGTTACAACATAAAAGGTAAAATTTAAACCCAATATTCACCGGAGAAAAACCCCATGGCAGGACATAGTAAATGGCATAACATTCAACACCGAAAAGGCGCCCAAGATGCCAAACGCGGTAAAATTTTTACTAAGCTAATCAAGGAGATTGTGATTGCTGCAAAATCAGGTGGCGGTGTTATTGAAAACAATCCTAGCCTAAGAATGGTGATTGATAAAGCTTTGGCCGCTAATATGAAGCGTGACACCATAGAAAGTGCTGTAAAGCGTGGCTCTGGTGATCTAGATGGTGAAAACTATGATGAAGTGCGTTATGAAGGTTACGGGCTTGCAGGTACTGCGGTCATGGTTGACACATTAACTGATAATCGAAATCGTACTGTTGCTGATGTTCGTCATGCATTTACTAAACACGGTGGAAACTTAGGTACTGATGGTTCGGTTTCTTATTTATTCACCAAGCAAGGTTTTATAAGCTTTGCTGCAGGTAGTGACGAAGACAAAATCATGGAAGCCGCATTAGATGCAGGCGCAGAAGATGTGATCACTAATGATGACGGGTCTATTGATGTCATAACAACACCTGAAGATTTCTTTACGGTTAAAGATGCTTTAACAGAGCTTGGCTTGGAGAGTGCTCATGCTGAAGTAACTATGGAGCCATCTACGCGTGTTGAGCTTAATTTAGGTGATGCAGAAAAATTCATGAGACTTATTGAACGTTTAGAAGATCTTGATGACACTCAAGAGGTTTATCACAATGCAGATATTTCTGAAGAGGTAATGGCACAATTATGATTCACATTCATCAAGGCATCAATGCACTAGGTGCATTCAAGACCAAATCTTTACAAGTTAAACTAACTCAAGCCCAGCCAGGACTATCATTATTGGGTGCTGAGTATATCCACTTTACTGATTTAAATGCAGACCTTGATGAAGATAAATCTGAACAATTGACTCAACTATTATCATATGAAGAGTCTCTTAATATTGATGATGCAATTTCAAGCGTAATCATTATCCCAAGACTAGGCACTATCTCTCCTTGGTCGTCTAAAGCAACTGACATCATGCACTTGTGTGACATAACTCAAATCAATCGCATTGAGCGTGCTGTTGTTTATCATTTTGATGAAAAAATAGTCAATCACTCTGAGGTACTAAGCTGCGTCATGGATAAAATGACAGAGTCTGAATTGGCTGATATTGATAATGCACATGCTATTTTTGATCATTTTGAGCCTCGTCCTTTTTCCAGTGTTGATATTCTGTCTCAAGGAAAATCAGCATTAGAGAAAACCAACATAGAGCTAGGGCTAGCCTTGTCTGATGGTGAAATTGATTATCTAGTTGAAAGTTTTATTAAGCTTGAGAGAAATCCTACAGACATTGAGCTAATGATGTTTGCACAAGCAAACTCTGAGCATTGCCGCCATAAAATATTTAATGCTGATTGGACCATTGATAATACCGAGCAAGCTAAAAGTTTATTTTCCATGATTCGTAATACGTATCACAAACATCCAGAAGGCTTACTTAGTGTCTATTCAGACAATTCTGCCGTAATGGCGGGGTTTGATGGTGAGCGCTTTTATGCCGATAAAGATGGCAAGTATGTTAGCTCGAATGAGCATCGCGCCATCCTAATGAAAGTTGAAACTCACAACCATCCAACTGCTATTGCACCACATCCAGGTGCAGCAACTGGATCTGGTGGTGAAATTCGTGATGAGGGTGCCACGGGCCAAGGCTCAAAACCTAAAGTTGGCTTATGTGGATTTAGTGTATCCAACTTAAAGATTAATAATGCAACTCAGCCATGGGAAGTAGAACATGGCAAACCCTCACAAATTGTTTCTGCACTTGATATTATGATTGAAGGCCCAATTGGCGCCGCTGCATTTAATAATGAATTTGGCCGTCCAAACACATTAGGCTATTTCCGTAGCTATGAACAACAAACACCTGATGGTGACGTTCGTGGTTACCATAAGCCAATCATGCTCGCAGGTGGCCTTGGTCACATTCAAGAACAACACATTAAAAAAGGTGAGATTCCTGTTGGCAGTAAGATCATTGTATTAGGTGGTCCTGCAATGCTAATCGGTTTGGGTGGTGGCGCCGCTTCTAGTATTAAGAGTGGTGAACAAAGTGAGGATTTAGATTTTGCATCTGTTCAACGTGCCAACCCAGAAATGGAAAGACGCGCCCAAGAGGTGATTGATCGTTGTGCTAATTTAGCAGATGATAATCCAATTATTTCTATTCATGATATTGGTGCTGGTGGCCTATCTAACGGCTTGCCAGAACTAGTCAATGATTCAGGTCGTGGTGGTCGCTTTGAATTACGCAATATTCCAAACGATGACAAGCAAATGTCGCCGCTAGAAGTTTGGTGTAACGAATCTCAAGAGCGCTATGTACTTGCTATTGCACCATCTAGTTTAGATTTATTTAGTGATATTTGTACACGTGAACGTGCGCCATTTGCCGTACTAGGTGAATCAACCAAAGAGCAAGAATTAGTTTTAAGTGATGAGCTGTTTTCTGACACACCGATCAATATGCCGATGTCAGTACTATTAGGAAATCCGCCAAAAACTAGCATTAATGCAATTACACAAGAAATCAATCTTAACGCTTTAGATACATCTGCCATTAAATTAGATGATGCCATTAATAGAATTTTACAACTACCAACAGTTGCCAGTAAAAACTTCTTAATCACTATTGGTGATCGAAGTGTGACTGGCATGGTTGCGCGCGATCAGTTTGTCGGCCCTTGGCAAGTTCCAGTGGCCGATTGCGCTATTTCTATTTCTGACTATGTCGGTTTTAAAGGCGAAATTATGTCATTGGGTGAACGCACTCCTCTTGCACTATGTGATGCCAATTCAGCAGCACGTATGACCATTGGTGAGGCGTTAACCAACATGTTAAGTGGTTATGTTGAAGATATTCACGATATTAGCCTAAGTGCTAATTGGATGAGTGCAAGTGGCCATCCAGGTGAAGATTCAAAACTATTTGAAGCAGTTAAAGCGGTTGGTATGGATCTTTGTCCTGAGCTTGGCTTAACCGTACCTGTGGGTAAAGATTCCATGAGCATGAAAAGCTCATGGACTGATGATGGAGTAGATAAATCTGTTACTTCGCCACTATCACTAATTATCACTGCTTTTTCGAAAACGCCGGACGTTAGAGCACAAAAAACACCTTTACTAGAAACTGATTCAGACTCTGAACTACTCTTAATCGACCTTGGCTTTGGCCAAAACAGAATGGGTGGCTCTTGTTTGGCACAAGTGTATAACCAGATCGGTAATATTGCGCCAAACCTTGATGACTCGTCATTATTCAAAAAATTCTTTACCGTTATTAATCAGCTAAATAAAGCCAATTTAATCAGTGCTTATCATGATCGATCTGATGGCGGTGTTATAACGACTATATTAGAAATGGCATTTGCTTCACACTGTGGACTAGACATTGAAACCAATGCCAGCATTGAAGCCTTATTTAATGAAGAGCTAGGTTGTGTTATTCAAGTTTCTAATGCCAATAAATCAAAAGTGGTAGCGGCACTTACAGAAGCAGGACTCGCTGATTGCACTAGCACTATTGCCACTATTAATAACTCTGATACGATCAACATCACCTCTAATGGTAAACAAATTTACTCACAGTCAAGAGCAGAATTACACACACTTTGGTCATCAACATCGTATGAAATAGCCAAATTAAGAGACAATCCAGACTGCGCACAACAGGAGTTTGACAACATTAGTCAAACAACTGATGGCATTAAAACTGACCTAAGCTTTGACATAGATCACTCAATCATTACACCCTACATCAAAACCAATGTTAAGCCAAAAATCGCCATTCTTCGAGAGCAAGGCGTTAATGGACAAGTTGAAATGGGTGCTGCATTCGACAAAGCTCAGTTTGACGCGGTAGATGTTCACATGAGTGACATCCTTTCAGGAAGAATTTCTCTTGAGGAATTTAAAGGTTTAGTTGCTTGTGGTGGCTTTTCATATGGCGACGTATTAGGTGCAGGACGCGGTTGGGCAAGTTCAATTCTCTACAATGCGCGAGCAAAAGATCAATTTGAAACTTTCTTCAATCGTGAAGATAGCTTTGCACTAGGTGTTTGTAACGGCTGTCAAATGATGTCTAATCTACGTGATATTGTTCCTGGATCTGAAAATTGGCCAAGCTTTTCTCGTAATGTTTCTGAACAATTTGAAGCTCGATTTTCAAGTGTTAAAATTGGCAAGTCACACTCAATTTTCCTGAATGATATGCAAGACTCTATTATGCCAATTGCCATTGCCCATGGTGAAGGAAAAGCAAGCTTTAGTGGAAATTCTATTAATAATATCGCCCTACAATACGTTGATCATCAGGGTAATACGACTCAATCCTATCCTCACAATCCAAATGGATCTGAACAAGGTGTTGCTGGCGTGACAAACGACTCTGGCAGAGTGACCATTATGATGCCACACCCTGAACGTGTTTTTAGAGCAGTGCAAAACTCACACCATTCAAAAGACTGGAATGAGCGCAGTCCATGGATGAGAATGTTTGAAAATGCTAGAGCCTGGATTGACTAATATTTAGGTTGAGACAACTAAGCTTCACTTAGGAAGCCCGGTTACTTTACGCCTTCGTCAGAACATACTTTAGAATTTCAATAACTTGTTCTGGCGTTGTTGCCCATGCCATTGCTGAGCCATCTACTTCTTTAAGTGGATGGACTATATCTTCATTATGAAGGGTAATGTAAGGCTTTGCCAATGCAGAGCAATATCCAGCATCAAAAGCTGCATTCCACTGCTTATACTTATCGCCAAAACGCACAACAGCTACATCGCAGTTTTCAATAAGTGTCTTAGTGCGTATTGCATTTACTTTTGCAGATTTATGATCACGCCAAAAACTATTGCTTTCGTCACCAAGCATATCTCCAGCAGCATCACTCGCCTCATGATTTGTAACAGCAGAAGTAAATGTAACGGATAAATTATGCGCCTTACATCCATCTTTTAAGCGCTGTCTCCAGTCTGTGTGTATTTCACCAGAAAGATATACAGTCAAGTCCATGTTTATTCCTATATTGATTAATAAATATAATAAATCTAGCGATATATTATTTGCCAAAATAATACCATCAACCTAGATATTAATTTTAACTTGTTACATATAATCAAGCATTACTGCAAAATAGATCAATGTTAAAACCTCTTAGATTTTTACAACCTTAAATAGTAGCTATGAATTATCAACTCATTCGATCAAAACGTAAAACCTTAAGTTTACAAATTAACGGCAATGCACAGCTAATCGTGCGCGCTCCAAATCGATTATCTATAGCTAAAATAGAACGCTTTATTGATGAGAAATCCGCCTGGATTGAAAATAAATCAACTACCATTCTTGCCAAAACACCAAAAAAACCGAATTACATAGATGGTGAAAAATTTTTATATTTGGGCACTGAGTATTCATTAAGCATTAAAGCTGATCACCCTAAAGCATTAACCTTTGATGGCCAAGCATTCTTCCTTAATCAGGGCAACAAAGAGGAATTCTTAGCTTGGTATAAAAACTCTTTTAAGAAAATCGCCCTACCGCGGCTTGAATATTATGCCAAAAATCACCAATTTTCGTATAATCAAGTTAGGTTAAAAACCCAAAAAACACTTTGGGGCTCATGCTCTTCGAGCAATAATATTAATCTTAATTATTTACTAATTCAAGCGCCGATGAGTGTTATTGATTACGTGATAGTGCATGAATTATGCCACACTACCCATAAGAACCATTCGAAGTATTTCTGGCAACTTGTATCATCTATTTTGCCAAACTATAAAGCCAGCAAAAGCTGGCTTTATGAGAATGGTTACAGGCTAACAAACCTGTAAAAACTACTTATCGTTAAACTTTGTTGTCGCCTCTTCCATTGCTGCTTTTAATGTACCCATTTGAGCCATCTCAACAATAATATCACCACCACCAACTAGCTCAGCATTGAAGTAGATTTGCGGAAATGTTGGCCAATCTTGAAAGGCTGGTAAATTTTGCATTACTTCTTGATCTTCAAAAATGTTCACATAAGCAAACTCAACACCTGTAGATGCTAGTGTCTGTGCAGCTGTTGCTGAAAAACCACATTGTGGAAACTGGGGTGTACCCTTCATGTAAAGTACCACTGGTGCACTGTCTACTTGCTGTTGAATTCTATCCATAACGCTCATAATTTACTCCTTTTCTTGCGTGTCTAAAAACCTAGTATTTTACTCTTATATCTGTATTTTATTGTTTAATTGCTTGAGCAATAGTGTACTTCTGACCTTGTTTTAATTTTTTATAATTTCCAAAGACAGATTTAAAATTATCTTTAATAAAATGACGTAAACCATTAATAGTAACAAAGGTAATTTTTCCACCTGGTTTAAGCGCATCAAATGCATCATACAAAATAATACTTAACTGCTCTCTGCCAACTTTAGCAGGTACATTTGACAGCACCTGGTCAAAATAATTTTTCTTATTAACAGTTGAAAATGCATCCGAAAGATAAGCCTGGGCATTGTTAATATGATTTAGTTTGGCGTTAGTATTTGATAACTCTACCGCAACAAAATCCTTATCCACCATATGCACTTCACCCTCTGGGCAAGACTTAGCTACCGCCAATCCAATTGGCCCATAGCCACAACCCAAGTCTAGACATTTGTCAGCTTTACTAATATCAAGATACTTCATAAACAATATAGTTCCATCATCAATTGCTTTTGGGCTAAATACACCCCATCGTGTTTGTAAAGTTAGGTCATGATCTAGTAAATTTGCCTGAATTTTTAAATCTAGCTTTAATTTTGGAATATCTTTTCGAGTAAACATAATTAGTTTTGTTGTTGTTTTTTTCGAGCTATTTTTTTTGCCTTAGAAGCAATGATTTGACTGGCATTATCCCCTATATGAGACTCTCCTCTTTGCTTTGCAAGTTGAACCTGTTTTTCTCTTTCTCGGTATCTGTTTATCTGATCATCACTCCTAGAGCCATGGCATCTAGGGCATGACACGCCTTTTTCATAATGCTCATGATTTTTATCTTGCTCGGTAATTGGGTAACGACATGCATGGCATTGGTCGTATTGACCTTGCTCTAGGTTATGTTTAACAGCTACTCGATCATCAAACACAAAGCACTCACCCTTCCACATACTATCCTTCTCAGAAACCTCTTCAAGATATTTAAGAATACCGCCCTGCAAATGATATACCCTATCAAACCCTTGTGTTTTTAGATAGGCAGTTGATTTTTCACAACGAATGCCGCCCGTACAAAACATAGCAACTTTCTTGCCTTGATATTGCTCAAGATTGGCTTTGGTGTATTCTGGAAATTCTCTAAAAGTTTCAGTACTTGGATTAATGGCGCCTTTGAAAGTGCCAATTTCATATTCGTAGTTATTTCTAGTATCTATTAAAATTACTTCAGGATCACTAATTAACTCATTCCAATCTTGTGGCGATACATAAGTACCAACTGACTCTTTAGGATCAATATCGGAAACACCTAAGGTAACAATTTCTTTCTTAAGTTTAACCTTCAGACGTTTGAATGGCAAATTTTCACTTTTTGAAAATTTAATTTCTAAATTATCAAATCTCCCGTCTTTATCTAAAAATTCAATCAACTTATCGATTGAATTTTGAGTGCCAGAAACAGTTCCATTCAAACCTTCCAATGCTAATAAAATAGTTCCCTTTATCTCTAATTCAACCATTAATTCACGTAATGGCTCTCTAAATGATTCAAAGTCATCCAAATGTACAAACTGATACAAAGCGCAAACTGTAAACATATAGCCTCAATTATTAAGTAAAAAAACAATCTATTTTACAGAAAAAAATAATTGCCATTAAATAAGGTTATTTCCACCAAAAGGATTAATGCATATTTTCAGTCAAATAAATATCCGTATAATATTTAGATGGATTCAGACACGTCATTGCCAATATTAAACTCGATTAAAACTCCGCAAGATATCAAACAATTAGATATTACTCAATTGGAGTTTTTGGCGGCTGAGGTTCGTGAATTTTTAATTGAAAATATCCAACAAACGGGTGGACATTTGGCGCCTAATTTAGGCACAATTGAAATGACTATTGCCATGCATTATGTCTTTAATACGCCTGAGGATAGCTTTGTTTTTGATGTTGGGCATCAGGCCTACACTCACAAGATTTTAACTGGCCGTCTAGATAAGATGCCGACTTTGCGCCAAAGACATGGCCTTTCTGGCTTCACTAAGCGCTCAGAAAGCATTCATGATAGTTTTGGAGCGGGTCATTCATCAACCTCGATCAGCGCTGCACTTGGCATTGCAATAGCCAATGGTATTCATAAAAATCATAATAAGTCTGTTGCTGTAATTGGTGATGGTGCCTTAACTGGTGGCATGTCATTTGAAGCCCTTAATCACGCTGGTGACTCAGATGCAGATTTATTAATCATCCTGAATGACAACGACATGAGTATTTCTAAGAATGTCGGGGCTATGAATAAATATTTGACCAGGCTAATTTCTGGCAAGGTGTATTCTACGATGAAATCCAAATCATTAGGATTTTTAGAAAGAATGCCAATGATTCATGAATTTGCCAAGCGCTCAGAAGAGCATCTTAAAGGCATGGTTTTACCCAGCACATTGTTTGAAGAATTAGGTCTTGATTATTTTGGCCCTATTAATGGTCATGATTTACCAACTTTAGTCAAAACACTACAAAATCTTAAAATTCAAAACAAGCCTCGCTTATTGCATATTATCACCAAAAAAGGTAACGGCCTAAAGTCGGCAGAAAATGATCCTTGTAAATTTCATGGTATCGCTCCTGTTCAATCAACTACCAGCTTATTACCAAGTTACAGCAACGTATTTGGCGCCTGGCTTAACAATACCGCCAAGAAGAATAAAGACTTAATTGCCATCACGCCAGCCATGTGCACAGGTTCAGGCATGAGTGAATTTGAAACAAACTTTCCGGATCAGTATTTTGACGTAGGCATTGCTGAACAGCACGCCATTACTTTTGCAGGTGGTCTTGCTGTTCAAGGATTAAAGCCTGTTGTTGCTATCTATTCAACCTTTCTACAGCGTGGCTATGATCAGCTAATTCATGACATCGCCCTGCAAAAGTTAAACATTGTATTTGCTATTGATCGAGCTGGTTTGGTTGGCGCGGATGGCGCTACACATGCGGGTAGCTTTGATCTTAGTTTTTTGCGCTGCATACCGAATCTAACTATTATGTCACCAAGTAACGCCAAGCAAATGTATCAAATGTTAAATACTGCATTTGATATGCCTGGTACAGTATGCGTACGCTATCCTCGCGGTACCTCCAAAGTTGATCAATATATCAGTGATGAATGTATTAAAGCTGGTACAGCTGAAATCATGCGCCAAGGGTCTAATATTGCTATTTTGGCTTTTGGCACAATGCTTGAAGCAGCAATGCAAGCTGCAGGAGAGCTCGATGCTACCGTTGTTGACATGCGTTTTGTTAAGCCATTAGATGAAACTCTAATTATTAAACTGTCAAAATCGCACACTCAGTTTATTACCATAGAAGATAATGCCGTTAATGGAGGTGCAGGTAGCGGTGTTAGCGAATTCCTACATCAACAACAAATCAACACGCCATTAACTATTTTAGGATTACCTGATACATTCACCGAGCAAGGTTCTCAAAATGAACTTTATGAGCTCTATGGACTAGATGCTACTGGCATTATTAATGCCGCCAAGCAATGAAAAAACTACTAAAACACTATAGCCCAAAGCCAAGTGATCTGAAAAATCACAAACATTTAGGTTGGCTTAGTAAGCATCTACATGATGTAAGTTTGTGGAATTTCAACCGAAAATCAATTTCCAAAGCGTTTGCTGTTGGGCTTTTTTTCGCCTTTATTCCAGTGCCATTTCAGATGCTCCTTGCTGCGCCAGCTGCGGTTATTTTTGCAGCCAATCTACCGCTATCGATCGCCTTAGTTTGGATAACCAATCCTATCACCATGCCACCTATTTACTATGGATGTTATAAATTGGGTGCTTGGATTTTAGGCGTACAAATCGAGTCTGACTTTGTAATGTCGCTAGAGTATGTCTGGCAAGTATTCGACACCATCTGGCAGCCATTTTTATTAGGCTGTTTAACAGTATCTGTAGTGACTTCGTTTATTGGTTATTTCGGTGTACAGTTGATTTATCGATATCGAATATACCGACGCATGAACAAACTATAAATTATCCACTGATAGCTTAAGTTGAGCTCTGATCTTAGCCTCAAGCGTATCAACCAAATCTTCATTCGACACCTTTTGATCTGTTTTACCGTCAACGTACATCAGATTTGGCTCGCCACCAGTAAGACCAACAGAAACCGCTTTAGCCTCACCAGGGCCATTCACTACGCAACCAATAACTGCTGCATCAATAGGCTGTGTAATATCTTCTAAGCGAGCCTCTAACTCGTTAACCACTTTAATGACGTCAAATTTTTGACGCGAACAAGATGGACATGCAATTAAATTAACACCTTTTTGGCGCAAACTTAACGACTTAAGAATATCAAAACCTACTCGAACTTCATCCACAGGATCAGACGCCAAAGAAACACGAATTGTGTCACCAATACCTTCTGACAACAACAAACCCAAGCCAATGGCTGATTTAACCGTGCCAGAGCGCAAAGAGCCTGCCTCGGTAATACCTAAATGCAATGGATTATCAATTTGAGAAGCTAATTGCTTATAAGCAAAAACTGTCATAAAAATCTCAGAGGCTTTAAGCGAGATTTTAAAGTTATTAAAATCCAAGCGATCTAAGATATCAATATGCCTAAAGGCCGACTCAACCATTGCCTCAGGGGTTGGTTCGGTATATTTTTTTTGTAAATCTTTTTCTAGAGAGCCAGCATTAACACCAATTCTAATCGGAATTCCATGATCTTTGGCAGAGGCTACCACTTCACGAACACGGTCTTCACGGCCAATATTACCCGGGTTAATGCGCAAACAATCAGCGCCATATTCAGCCACTTTAAGTGCGATTTTATAGTCAAAATGAATATCAGCAATCAACGGGATATTTGCCTGTTGTTTAATCTGCTTGAATGCTTCAGCCGCTTCCATTGTTGGTACAGAAACTCGCACCAAATCGGCGCCAGCATTTTCAATCGCTTTGATTTGATTTAATGTCGCTTGAACATCGGTGGTTGGTGTATTTGTCATACTCTGAACTGCAATTGGCGCATCACCACCAATAGCAACATTACCAACAAATATTTGACGTGATTTTCTTCTTATAATTGTATGAGTTGCTTTCATTGTTGTTTAAATGTTTGAATTATCTCATCAAGACCTTTAGCGCTTTCTACACGATGATCAATAGTGGGTTGATAGGCTTTATTAGATTTAATTATAATACTAGTAGGCTCCTCAATGGATTTTTTAGCCTTACTAATAACAATCATAGTTTGACTAGATGATTTAACCATTTTTTTTTCAAAAAATTGAGACGTTAAATATCCAACAACAAACAAAATCAATACAACAACAACCCAAACTTTACTCTGTGTCTTTTTCTTTGATTTTTTAGGGTAATAATCAATTCCGTCTAGCATCTGAACGTTTAGTTTTATCTTTAATCTTTCCAGCAAGTTGACCACACGCAGCATCAACATCCTCACCTCGAGTGCGCCTAGTCATAGTGCGAATGCCTTGCGAAAATAAGACGTTTTGAAATTTTTCAATGGTTCTAGCACTTGATACTTGATAGTCAGATTGTGGAAATGAATTAAAGGGAATTAAGTTCACTTTAGCTGACACACCTTTGAGTAATTTTGCCAGTTGCTGTGCATGCTCATTAGAATCGTTAATGTCCTTTAACATGACGTATTCAAACAAGATATGGCGCTCTTGCTTTCCTGCATTGAGATAAACATCGCAAGCCTTCATTAATTCTTTGATCGGGTATTTTTTATTAATAGGCACAAGTACATCGCGTAATTCATCAGTTGGTGCATGAAGAGAAATAGCTAAACTAACTGGCACACGCTCACTCATGCGTAACAATGCAGGCACAACGCCAGAACTTGAAATCGTCACCTTACGGCGCGACAAGCCGAACGCTAAATCATCCAATAATAAATCACAAGCACTGTAAACAGCTTCTTCATTCAGCATTGGCTCGCCCATGCCCATAAATACAACATTAGAAATACGCTTTCCAGAAGACTTTAAATGTAAATTTGCAATCAACACTTGAGCCATTATTTCAGCCGTTGATAAATTTCGATTAAAACCTTGATAGCCGGTTGAACAAAAAGTACAAGCTAAGGCGCAACCTACTTGTGATGAAATACACAATGTGCCGCGATCCTTTTCTGGAATATAAACCATTTCAATATGGTTGTCGCTACCCATCTCAATCACCCATTTTACCACCCCATCCAAGGCATGATTTTTACTCACAACTTCTGGAAAATCAATGCAGGCTACTTCAGACAAAGTCTCTCTTAGTTTTTTACTAAGATTAAGCATTTGATCAAAATCAAACACATGGTCCTTATAAATCCATTTCATTAACTGCTTAGTACGAAAAGGTTTTTCACCTAATTTAGCAAAAAATTCACTTAGATCAGCTTGATTTAAATTTAGTAGGTTTTGTTTTTGTGTCATAGTAAAAATAGCCTATGCTATTTAACAATCATTAGAGAGTCTATTTTACAAGATAAGCCAGAACAGCTCATCTAATAATTTTTACATGGGTCACACTACTTTTTTTGACATAAAAAAAGCACCCTAAGGTGCTTTTATCTCAACTAACGAATAATGAATTACGCGTTAACTGCATCCTTAAGTGACTTACCCGCTTTAAACGCAGCAACTTTAGAAGCTTTGATTTGGATCGAAGCACCTGTTTGTGGGTTACGACCTGTGCGCGCTGCACGATCTCTAACTACAAACGAGCCAAAACCAGTTAACTGGACGCCGTCACCACTAGCCATAGCACCAGTGATTGCACCAGTGATTGCATTAAGCGCACGACCTGCGTCTGCTTTTGATAAATTTGCTTCTGATGCGATTGCATCAATTAATTCTGATTTGTTCATTCTCTTCCCCTTTAATATTAAATTTTTTAAAAAAATATTAATTAACAAATAGTAAAAATGCCTTATTAATTATTTTTTATCAATTATAGTTAAAAAAATACTGTTAAATCAATCAATTGCAAAAAAAATAAGAGAGTGTCTTGACCTATTTATTCATTTCTTTTAATGTTCTTTGCTTATCTCGCTCCCAATCTCTAGACTTAATATCCTGGCGCTTGTCATGATTTTTTTTACCTTTAGCAACGCCAATTTCAAGCTTGACTCGTCCGCGCTTCCAATACATTTTTAAAGGCACTACCGTAGCACCTTTTTGGTCTATTTTCTCTTTAAGTCGATTAATCTCCAATCGATTAAGCAGTAGTTTACGAGTTCGGGTTGGGTCAGGGTTAACGTGAGAAGATGCACTTTGCAAGGCTGAAATATGAGCGCCAAACAAAAACATTTCAGAATTTTTTAAAATCACATAGCTTTCTTTAATTTGAACTTTATTTTCACGCAAGCTTTTTACTTCCCATCCTTCTAAAGAAAGCCCAGCTTCGAACGTTTGTTCGATAAAATAGTCATGACGTGCTTTTTTGTTCAGCACGATTGTATTCGAACTTGTTTTAGATTTTTTGGATTTTTTTGCCATGCATCAACTCTCTAAAAGTGCTCTTGTGCCTTATTCGGCTGAGCAAATGTATCAATTAGTCAACCAAGTTGACGATTATCCAAAATTTCTCATCTGGTGTTCAGATGCCTCTATTTTAAAGCAAACCAGTGATCAAATCATAGCCTCGGTTGAGATTAATAAATCAGGCTTTAATCAAAGCTTTACAACCATTAATACATTAACACCCAATCAACGTATTGACATGAAGCTAAAGGAGGGAATGTTCAAACAACTTAATGGTGCATGGGTATTTACCAGGCTTAACGATCAAGCTTGTAAAATTGAACTAAGCTTAAACTTTAGCTTCTCGTCAAAGATTCTCGATCTAGCTATTTCTCCAATTTTTACTAGTATAGCTAATTCACAACTAGAAGCATTTGTTGCAAGAGCAAAGGTAGTTTACTAATGCTATATGGCTTTAACAAACCTTTTGGTGTGTTATGTCAGTTTAGTGGCGAAGGTGATACACTCGCCAACTATATTAATACCAAGAATATCTACCCTGCTGGACGTCTTGATAAAGACTCTGAAGGCTTGTTGTTATTGACTGATGATGGCAAACTCCAGCACAAAATATCACACCCTAAATTTGATAAAGAAAAAACATATATTGTACAAATAGATGGGCAGATCTCAAGTGGTGCGATTACTCAGCTTTGTAAAGGTGTTAGGCTCAAAGATGGACTAACCAAACCGGCTAAAGCGCGCATCATTGACACCCCTGATTGGTTATGGCCTAGGCCACTTCCTGGATTGAGCTAAAAATTACACAAGGGAAAAATCGCCAAGTAAGGCGCATGACAGCACATGTAGGATTTCCCACACTAAGGCTTATTCGCACTCAAATTGGTGATTGGACTTTAAATAATATCGAACCAGGAAAGTATGAATCCTTTTGAATTAAGCTATCAAGCGTTAATGTCTAGTAGCATTGCTGAAAAAATCACTCTTGTTAGTAAGCTTCATTCATTAAAAAACCGACAAGTACTAGACTATCAGTCACCTTATAAAATAGACCCAGTTGAAAACCCGGGTAGACCAATTAAACCAATTTTGGCTAGATTTAATACCATGCCAAAACGCGGTAAATCTGACATTGGATTTATCGAAACAATTCATGCAATTTGTCATATTGAATTTAATGCTATTAATTTAGCTTTAGATGCAGCCTATCGTTTTCGAGAAATGCCAGATCAATTTTACCAAGATTGGATTCAAGTAGCCTTTGAAGAATCTCAGCACTTTCAACTACTTAATAATTATCTAATAGAGCTTGGTTATCAGTATGGAGATTTTGATGGACATAACGGCCTCTGGAAAATGACCTTTGAAACCGATTATGATGTACTTGCTAGAATGGCACTTGTGCCTAGAGTGCTTGAAGCCAGAGGTTTAGATGCCACACCAAAAATACAAAAGCGTTTTGAAAATTCAGAATTCAAGCCCATGGTCGGACTACTAGATATCATCTTTAATGATGAAATTGGCCATGTAAAAATTGGTAATTATTGGTTCCACTCATTGTGTAAGCAGCGATCACTTGATTCAATTTCGACCTTTAATCAATTAGTTATTAAACATATTGGTAGTGAACTTCGCGGTCCTTTTAATATTGAAGCTCGAAAATTAGCAGATTTTTCAGAAGAAGAATTGGATTATTTACAAGCACGTAGCACCACTTAAGATTACTTAAGATTACTTAGCCAAGTATCAATAACCTTGATTAAATTATCAGCTGATCCATCTTCTTTGTAATAGTGGTCAGCACCTTTAATGACTTTTTGTGCATTTTTCTTATTGCCAGAAATATCCATTAACGCTTTTCTAGATTCAGATAAACGAACAACACCTGGAAAATCTCTCTCACCATAGACATCTAATACTGGCTTGAGCATAATATCTAACGGGAAGCGCTTAATGACTTTTTGCTTGTAATCCGTTGCACCCATACCAATACCCACATAGGCATTAATCTTTTCATCACCATATTTATCAAAATAACTCATTGACATGTGCGCACCACATCCATGAGAAATCAAAATAATATTGTCAATACCACGAGCTTTATAAAAATCTATTGCAGCTTCAATACGCTCATGTGAAAACGGCATAATTGGCACATAATCATAATAAGTTGCATTCTTATCCAGTACTGGCATTTGTACCGACAATGTGTGCCAGCCTTTGCTAGCTAAGCCAACTCTTAGCGGCTTAATAACAGAATCCCAATTAGCATGATAGCCACGAGAATGCAGCACAATTACGCCACCTTTAGGTGCTTCAGCCTCGGTTTCCATAAAGATACTAAACACTTCCTGGTCGTTAGCCAGCGGTAAATACTCTACATCGCCATCCATTACTGCATCTTCAATTTCACCAATCATGCGATTTTCACGCTCTAAATCAGGCTTCGTATCAGTAAATTTATTGTAATATTTTTGTAGCGACTGAGGGTCAAAATCACCAATTTTTGGTAATTCTGGAAACTTTGGAAAACTATCTAAGCTTGGAAAAAATGCCGAAACATTTAGGGATAGACTTAAAACAATAGAAATTATTAATTTATTCAACATAATTCTCCTTTAGAAGTTTGAGAGCAGCCTCGGCATCTGGATGTTTGTTTTGCATCGCTCGATTAAACCAATAATATGCTTGCTTAATATCATCCTGTTCAAGCATTAAAGAGGCTAAGTTAAATTGGGCGTATTCATCCTCTTGCATAGCAGCAGTCAGCCACCAGTTTTTCGCCAATTTAATATCTTTATCAATCCCCTTGCCATCGTAATACAGCATGCCCAGCTCACTTTGGGCATACGAAAAGCCTTGATTGGCTGATTTAACAAACCATTCAAATGCCTTTTTATCATCTTTCTCTGTACCAAGCCCGTGTAAATAGCTTAATCCAATGTTGTTTTGCGCAGCGCTATGTCCGCCGTCAGCGGCACGCATCATCCATTCAAATGCAGCGTCATTACGCCCCATTTGTGAATAATCGTGACCAATTTGATACCAGCGATCAAATCTTGTTTCTGCTTGCGCGAAATTGGTGTTGAAACTAAAAAAAAGGGATGCTATTAACACCCCTTTCCTAATACTAAAACTCATCAATTTACTTTGTTGACAAACCTAGTGCCTTCCAAGCATTCATACCACCGCGGTAGTATTTAATCTTATGCTCAGGGTAACCGATTGCTAACAATGCTCTGATTGACGCTGGTGATTGACCACACCACGCACCATTACAGAAATTGTAAATCGTCTTAGCACCAGTAAAATCTAACACGCCGTCAAGATCTTTAACGCCGAATTTACTAGTTAAGATTTCAACCACTGCCATTGGATCTTTGGCTAATGCCTTAGAGTTAAGCTTTGTAAATGGAACATTGATTGCGTGAGGGATTGTACCTTTCTTCACCCAACCTGGTGTACGTGCATCTACCACTAACACTGTTGTGTCGCCATTTGCAACTTTTTCAGCCGCATGAATCATGTCTAGCTCTGTTACCATATCCACCTGAGAAGGTGCAAACGGGTTAGTTGCATTGATACAAAACGGAGGACAAGGACGTGATGTCTTTGCAAACGCTGGATCAATCGTATTTTTGTTATCAGCATTACGAGAAATACCCGCAATTTCTAATACACCCTTAACAATACCAACTGGCTTACTAGCTTTTTTAGCTGGAACTGCTGCTGATGAGCCGTTATTCCAGTTATGATCAGCACCTAAAAAGTCTGCTTGAGCACCTAGTGTAAATACAGTAGCTATTGCAAGTGTAATTAATTTAATTTTCATAATAATCTCCTAGATAAAAAAAAGACACTTAAATAAGTGCCTTTTTTATGAATCAATTACTTAGTTGTTAAGCCTAAAGCTTTCCAAGCATTCATACCACCACGGTAGTACTTAATTTTGCTTTCAGGGTAACCGATCGCTAACAATGCTCTGATTGAAGCAGGTGATTGACCACACCATGCACCATTACAGAAATTGTAAATCGTCTTAGCACCACTAAAGTCTAACACGCCGTCAAGATCTTTAACACCAAACTTCTCAGTTAAGATTTCAACAACTGCCATAGGATCTTTAGCTAATGCCTTAGAGTTAAGCTTTGTAAATGGAACATTGATTGCATGTGGAACTGTACCTTTCTTAACCCAACCCGGTGTACGTGCATCAACTACGATTACTGAAGTGTCGCCATTTGCAGAATCACGTGCAGCATGAATCACATCAAGCTCAGTTACTGTTTCAACTTTTGCAGGTGCAAACGGGTTAGTTGCATTGATACAGAACGGAGGACAAGGACGTGATGTCTTTGCAAACGCTGGATCAATAGTTGCTGCGTTATCTTGGTTACGTGAAATACCCGCAACTTCCATTACGCCCTTTACGATACCAACTGGCTTAGCTGTTACAGCCGTTGATGCTAAAAATGCTACTGTTGCAGCTGATACTACTAGTGTTTGAAGTTTCATACTTCTCTCCTCTTTATAAAAAAATACTCATTATTGAGCTTGATATTAATGACTTTTGCCTTCTAAAAAGGGTGAAGTCAAGAATTTGTTAAAAATTTAATCGCAGCTAGGCTCTTCTTCTAAGTTGTGATTGGCAAAAAAGTCCATTACACATTCTTCTTTTGCATCTTCTTCAGCGCCGTCACAAAAATCTTGTGCACTGTCACGAATAACTTGCTTTTGCGCTTCTGTTGAAGTTGCGCCTAATGGTGCTGTTGTCTCACCATCTTGGTGTGCAAATACTGTTGTGCTCATTAAAAATGCGAATAATACGGCTAACTTTTTCACTACTTTCTCCTTTTTTTGAATGTGTTTGAGGTTCTATTTATACCACAAAGGTAGATATTTGCAAGTTTTTTTTTTGGTATTAATACCAATTAATAAAAAAAAATTAGTATATCTATTAATTATAATATAATAATATTTTTATCTTATTAATAATATCGGTTATTTATTTTTTATAAAATTATTTGCTGTAATTTTATCCATCGCCTGATTGGCTAATTCATCGGCTATGTCATTCCCCTTATCACCACTATGCCCCTTAACCCAATGCCAGTGAACTGTGTGGGATGCGTTAAGCATATCCAGACGCTGCCATAGATCTACATTTTTAACTGGTTTTTTTGCTGCTGTTTTCCAGCCTTTGGCCTTCCAGCCTTTAATCCAATCGTTAATACCGTTCATGACATATTTTGAATCGGTGTATAGATCTATATCAATACTCTTAGATTTAATAGCTTCAAGCGCCTTAATCGCTGCCATAAGCTCCATGCGATTATTGGTAGTATCTTTTTCACTGCCATGAAGTTTTTTATCATGATCGCCATATCGAAGCCACACACCCCAGCCGCCAATTCCCGGATTACCACGGCAACCACCATCGGTATAAATAATTATTTTACTCATGTCTATTTGTTAATTGAAGTTGTGGAATCAACATTAATTTGCAGCCAGTATTCTAACAGTGCCAAATGCCATAAACGCGAGCCATTCAGCGCCGTCATGTATTGCTCTGGCTTGTTAATCACTTTTTGTATAAATTTTTGATCAAATACGCCACGGTTAATGCAAGCGCTGGAGGTCAAAATATCAGACATAAACTCTAAAAATTCACCTTGAACATATTTCAACGCTGGCATTGGAAAATAGCCTTTTTTACGATCAATCACACTATCAGGTAACAAGCCTCGAGATATTTGCTTAAGCGGATGTTTACCCTCTTCACTCATTTTTAAACTTGGTGGTATGCTTAGTGCATGCTCCACTAATTGATAATCCATAAATGGTACGCGCGCTTCTAACCCCCATGCCATGGTCATGTTATCAACACGCTTAACTGGATCATCCACAACTAGCCTAGTGATATCTGTACGAAAAACCTTGTCCATAAACTCATCAGCATGTGCTTTTGAAAATTCCTTATTAAGCCAAGCCCGTGTGTGGTCGCCAGAATGATACTTTGCATTAACTGTTTGCAAATATTCCTCATAAGGTCGGTCAACATAATGTTTTGAAAATCGCTCAACCTCAGAGCCTTGTTCAGCTTGCATGCGCGGATACCAAAAATAGCCAGCAAAGGCTTCATCTGCACCCTGACCTGATAATACTACTTTAATGTGTTTAGATACTTGCTCAGAAAGTAAATAAAATGCCACAGCATCTTGACCTACCATTGGCTCATTCATATTAGCAATTGCCTCGCCTAACCTTGGTAATACTTGTGAATTACTCACCACGTATTTTTCATGGCGTGTATTGAACCTATCAACAATTTGATCTGAATATTCAAACTCAGAACCAGCTTCATCGCCAATATCCTCAAAACCAATTGAAAACGTGCGAATATCCTCATGTCCTGCTTCATGTAGCAAAGCAACCAATAAAGACGAGTCTAAACCACCTGATAACAACACACCAATTGGCACATCAGCAGCATCCATTCTTTTTAACACAGCTTGACTTAACAGCTTGTGCGTACGCTCAATATATTCAGCATCAGACAACTCAACCTTAGGGCGTTGCGCTTTAGGCTGCCAATAGGTTGTTTCTTTAATATCACCGTTTGGTTTAATAATAAGCGTGGTCGCCGGTTTAATCTTTTTTACACCTTCTAAAATAGTATTTGGCGCTGGAACTACTGCATGCAGGGATAATTGCTGCTGTAATGCAACAGAACTAATATCTGTATTTGCACCAATCGCTATCAATGATTGGGTATTAGAAGCAAAACTAAAGGCTTTGTCTGTCAAATTAAAATACAAGGGCTTGATGCCCATACGATCACGAGCAACAAAAAGATGTTGTTGTTTTTTATCCCAAATACAAAACGCAAACATACCATCTAAATGAGTAACACAATCCTCACCCCAATGGTGATATGCCTTAAGAATAACCTCTGTATCAGATTGCGAGAAAAACTCATAACCCTTGTTAATCAATAGCGCTCTGAGTGCTTTGTAGTTGTAGATTGTGCCATTAAATACCAGTACCAAATCTAGTGCTTGATCTACCATTGGCTGGGACGCATGGTTTGACAAATCAATAATACTTAAGCGCTGATGGCCAAATCCAATGTGGTGATCAGCCCACTCACCAGAGCCATCTGGCCCACGACGCGCTATTTTTTGCATCATGATGTTTAGATCTTGAGAATTGACCGCTTGATTGTCAAATCTTAATTGTCCGCAAATACCGCACATATATTCAATGTAGAAAATGTAAAATAGCTATTTTAGCAAGTATTTCAATAGATTTATGGCACAAACACTTTATGACAAATTAATGAGCGCGCATATTGTGCGAGAAGAAGCCACTACATCGCTTATCTATATTGATAGACAGCTGATTCATGAGGTTACTTCTCCACAAGCGTTTGAAGGCCTAGAAATGGCCGGCAGAAAGCCTTGGAGAATCAATGCATCTTTAGCTGTTCCTGATCATAATGTACCAACAACTGAGCGCTCAAGTGGTGTTAGTGGCATTAAAGATCCTATTTCAAAAATACAAATTGAAACACTAGACAAAAACTGTGAAAAATTTGGTATTAATGAAATACAAATGAATGACATACGCCAAGGTATTGTGCATGTGGTTGGCCCTGAACAAGGTGCCACACTTCCTGGCATGAGTATTGTATGTGGCGATTCACACACCTCAACACATGGTGCTTTAGGCGCCTTAGCATTTGGCATTGGCACCAGTGAAGTAGAGCATGTTTTGGCTACTGGCTGTTTGTGGCAATCAAAATCTAAAAACCTAAAAATTGAAGTTAATGGTGATCTTAATAAAAGCGTAAGTGCTAAAGATGTAGCGCTTTATATTATTGGCCAAATTGGCACTGCAGGTGGCACTGGATTTGCCATTGAATTTTCTGGCACAACCATTCAAAATTTAAGCATAGAAGGTCGTATGACTTTATGCAATATGGCAATTGAGGCAGGCGCTCGTGTTGGTATGGTAGCTGTTGATGATAAAACCATAGAATACGTCAAGGGTCGACCAATGACACCAACAGGTAATGAATGGCATAAGGCAGTTAAATATTGGAATACACTGCATTCTGACGAAGGTGCTCATTTTGATCAAGAGGTTATCATTGATGCAAAAGATATCAAGCCACAAGTTACCTGGGGAACATCCCCTGAAATGGTGATTGCAATTGATGGGCTCATTCCAGATCCAAGCAAAGAGTCTGATCCAGTTAAAGCCCAAAGTTTTAAAGACGCATTGAAATACATTCACCTTGAAGCCAATACACCAATCAACACGGTAAGTATTGACAAGATCTTTATTGGCTCATGCACCAATTCTCGCATTGAAGATTTACGTGCAGCAGCACAAGTGGCTAAAGGCAAGCATATTGCAGATAACATCAAACTAGCTTTGGTTGTACCTGGCTCAGGATTAATTAAACTTCAAGCTGAAAAAGAAGGTTTGGACAAAATATTTACCGATGCAGGTTTTGAATGGCGTGAAGCTGGCTGCTCTATGTGCTTAGCCATGAATGCTGACAAATTAGGAGTTGGAGAGCGTTGTGCCAGCACTTCTAATCGTAACTTTGAAGGTCGTCAAGGTCAGGGTTCGTTTACACATTTAGTCAGCCCTGAAATTGCTGCAGCAAGTGCCATTGCTGGTCACTTTGCACAACCTTAAGGAGCCATATCATGGATAAATTTACAATTTTAACTTCTATTGCTGCACCACTTGATCGCGCCAATGTTGATACTGATGCCATCATTCCAAAGCAGTTTTTAAAATCAATCAAACGCTCTGGATTTGGGCCAAACTTATTTGATGAATGGCGCTATCTTGATCATGGCGAGGTGGGCATGGACAATTCCAAGCGCCCTATCAACAAAGACTTTGTACTAAATAAAGACGAATACCAAGGTGCAAAAATACTAATAACCCGTGAAAACTTTGGTTGCGGATCCTCTCGTGAGCACGCGCCATGGGCGCTAGAAGATTACGGCTTTAAAGTAATCATTGCACCAAGTTTTGCTGATATTTTCTATAACAACTGTTTTAAGAATGGCATCTTGCCAATCGTTCAAAGCAATGAAGTGATGGATGAATTATTTGCAGTAACGAAAGACATTACTATTAATCTTGATGCGCAAACTATTCAAGCAAATAATAAAACATATGCTTTTGAGGTTGATGAAGAGCGCAAGCGTCGTTTAATGAATGGTTTAGATGATATAGCGCTTACATTACAATATTCAGACGATATCAAAACCTTTGAATCGCAATACTTTAAAACCTATTCATGGCTATAATTTTATAATTATGATCGCTCGCTTAACTGGAAAAATTCTTGAAAAAAATCCACCTGAAATCTTAATCGAGGTGGCTGGCATTGGCTATGAGGTACTTTGCCCAATGTCGAGTTTTTATGACATGGGTGATAGCGACAACATCATGCTACATACGCACTTTCACGTTAAAGAAGATGCACAAACCTTATATGGGTTTATCTCTAAAGATGAAAAAATTCTATTTAAAGAACTAATCCGAGTTAACGGTATTGGCCCTAAAGTGGCCTTGGCTATTTTGTCGCATTTAAACATCGCCTCTCTAATGAATGCTGTTGCTAACGAAGATGATGTTTTACTAGCCAAAACGCCAGGTATTGGTAAAAAAACCGCACAAAAACTTATCTTAGAGCTTAAGACTCGCCTAGAAAAATTAGAACTAAGCCAGAGTGGTCATCAAAAAATTATTGCCACAAACGCCAACCCAAATTCACTGAAAGCTTCTCAAGCGTTACAATCACTAGGCTTTAAACTTAAAGAAGCCGAAAGAATGTTAAGTGCTATTAATGATGAATCATTATCTACCGAAGAATTAATTCGTAAAGCACTGCAAAATAAGTAAACTCTTATACAATTTAAGTTTGCTATAATCAATGTTATGCTCAGAATATTCATATCATTGATTTTTCTACCCATGCTTGCATGGGCGCATCCTATAGCGGAACTAGAACAGGCATATTTAAATAAAGATAAAAACTATACGCCTAGAACTCAGCACCTTGACAAGCAAGGTCGCGCTATATTTAGCAATCATCTAATCTTAGAATCTTCACCTTACTTATTACAACATGCACACAACCCTGTCAATTGGTATGCTTTTTCAGATGAAGCATTTGACCGGGCTAAAAAGGAAAACAAACCTGTTTTTATTTCCATAGGTTATGCCACATGCCATTGGTGTCATGTCATGGAAGAAGAAAGTTTTGATGATATTGAAGTAGCACAATATCTTAACCAGCATTTCATTGCTATTAAGGTAGATCGTGAAATACGCCCTGATATTGATGCTGTGTATATGAATGTTGCACAGTCATTAAATGGTTATGGCGGATGGCCACTTAACGCATTACTACTGCCTAACGGAAAAGCATTTTTTGCCGGTACTTATTTTCCAAAAACACAATTACTTGATGTTTTATCTCAGATGGCCAACCTTTGGAAAAACAAACAAGAAAAAGTTATCAATCAAGCCAATAAGATTGACAATATACTCAATAAAACCGCCACTAAAACTAGCAATACAATTAATAAAGACATATCCACTCAAGCCATACAGGCCATGCTAGCTAGTTTTGACGATCTAGAGGGTGGATTTGGTGATGCGCCAAAATTCCCACATGAGTCCATGCTTTTGTTGCTTTTAGATGAACACAAACGTCGTCCCAATATTAATCAATTAAACGCCATTAAAACAACTTTGGATACGATGGCCAGTGGTGGGCTCTATGATGTTATTGGTGGCGGATTCCATCGTTATTCAACTGATAACGCATGGCTAATACCACATTTTGAAAAAATGCTTTACAATCAAGCGCAACTGTCTCTGGTTTATACACGCGCTTATCAAATCACTCAAAAACCTCTGTACAAACGCATTGCTAAACACACATTAGATTATGTTCTTAGAGAAATGCAAGGTCTTAACGGTGGTTTTTTCTCAGCTACTGATGCGGACTCTGAAGGCGAGGAAGGTACATTTTTTGTTTGGTCAATCAAAGAGTTGAAAGAAACCTTTTCTGAAGATGAATTTAATGCCTTTGACAAATGGTTTGATTTATCAGCACACACTGATTTTGAAGGGGATCATATTATTCGATTTAAAGACATTGACAGCATTAAACAAAGTAAATTCTCACAAATTGATCAACTTTTAAATCAATTATACAAAGTCAGAAGCAAAAGAATACTGCCATTGACTGATCACAAAGTGTTACTTTCATGGAATGCACTAATGATTCCTAGTTTACTTGAGGCTGGTAAAATTTTTAACGAAGATAAATATACCAAAGCAAGTATAAAGTTAGCTCAATACTTACACAGCCATTTTAATCACAACGGTCAACTTTATAGAGTGTCAACCCACAACCAACCTGACACCAAAGCACTTTTTGAAGACTATTCGTATCTAGCAAATGCTTATCTATCAGCCTATGATCATACCAATAATAACTTATGGCTTAATAGAACAATTCAACTGGTTGAAATAATGAATCTTCAATTTTGGGATACTGAACAATTTGGCTTTAATTTAACCAATGCCAACAAATATATAAACGCCAACCACAAAGAGTCCTTTGATGGCGCTATTCCTTCGGCGAACGCTATAGCATACAATGTTTTAATTAAATTAAACAATAGAACAGCACATAAAGAGTATGACGTACAAGCAGAACAACTATTAAATGTATTTGCAGATGTAATCAATCAAGATCCAACCAACCACAGCTCATTTGTTTTAGGCTTTAATAACAAAACTCGTGGCGAGATAGCCAATACTACATACGCTTATAATGGCCGGATACATATTGACACTCAAAAAAACAAACATGACCAAGTTGCTATTAAATTAACGTTAGCACCCCTCTGGCATATTAATTCACATCAGCCTTTACAAAAATCACTTATTGCTACCAAAGTCGATAGCAAGGATGAAAAAAACTGGACCATAAAACATGTTAACTATCCTCGAGGAGAATTAGCTGAACTAGGCTTTTCGAAAGAGAAAATTTCCGTCTATAAGGATCAAGTTACCATAAAAATCGATTTAATTAACCATTCAAATGTCTACGTGCTACCCACTCTAGATCTAACACTACAGGCATGTAGCGATACAGTATGCTTACCACCAACCACGATTACTTTAAAACCTTAATTGATCTTTCTAAATCTTTTAATCCAATTGATAAATTCATAGTTCATCAAGTATAGGCATGGTAGCAAAATAAGCGTCATTAATGTGCCAAACAATAAGCCATAGCCCAATGCCAAGGCCATTGGCTGTAAGATGTAATCAGTACCACCAATACCATAAGCCAATGGAATAATACCTGCCAGCGTTGTTAAACTAGTTAGCACTACCGCTCTCAGTCTATCTTTAGCACCCTTAACAATCCATTGATGCACAGTGAGTTTTTCAAGGGTTTTGTCTTTGAGATAATTAAGGTGCGATACCAGCACTAACGAATCATTAACAATAACACCAACTAACGCCAATACACCTAAAATTGCAAAGAAGCTTAAGGTTTCGCCATGTAAGAAAAATGCCCAAATAACCCCGATAACAGAAAAAGGGATGGCACTTAAAATAAGTAGTGGCTGCGTATAAGAATTAAATAATAACACCAATAGCAAGAAAATACCAAAAATTGCCATAACAAAGGCTTGCTTAAAACTGGCCATAGATTTCATGGTTTCTTTAGCGCCACCTTCTGAAATAGCACGCACAGATGGAAACTTTTCATCTAGGTTAAGTTGTAATAATGCTTCTTTCATCACCTCACCAGTTGAGGTGATTTCATCGTCAATACTCGCACTTAACATGATTGATCTAAGGCCATTGTAGTGGTTGAAGTCTGGCTCGCCAATAATCTCACGAATACTTGAAAAATTAGACAATGGAATAACGCGGCCACTGCGATTAACCACTTTAAGCGAATTAATAAAAACTTCTGATTGCTGTGTGTTACCTAAATAAAGTCGAAAATTAACATCGTTCTGACCTTCTCTAATATTAGTGACATCAATACCAGTAAAGGCGGCACGAAGATAACGATTAACGGTAGAAAAATCAATATTAAGGCGTGCCATTTTCTCAAAATCTAGCTTTACTTCAATACGATCTTTACCAGGATCATCGTCACGATTAATATTATCAACACCGGACAAATCACTCAAAATTTTATTCAGCTTATTTGCAGCACGCTTATTTGCAGATTTATCTTGGCTGATTAAATTAATCTCTATATCCTCGCCCTGAGGTGGGCCCGGACGATGTACAGAGAACTTTAATTTCTCAACACCTTTAATAGTGGACACCTCTGATTTTAAAGCGCTTAAGATTATTTTGGAATCAGTATCACGCTGAGAACTCGGCACCAACTCAATGGTTAACTTTGCCTTATGAGTAAAATACTTACCCACATCTGTCGTTACTGATATTAGCTCATCACCAACAATTCGGGTGATTAACGCTTCAACTTGAGTTGCCTTAGCTTCAGTATTTGCTAATGAAGAGCCAACTGGCATTGTCATGCGCGCATTGATTGTATCAACACCAACCGATGGGAATAATGCAAACTTCATTTGCGTACTAGCAAAGTACAGTGAAATTACCAAAATAATACTAAATATTGCCACCACCCAATATCGAATTTTTAATACTTTGGTTAAAAATTTATCAAATTTTTCCTCAAAATACTCAAACCAATTATGTGTTTTTTGCTTCTCAGTTGAGCCTGCTAAATGCGCAGGCAATGCTAATGAAACCTCTAAAAATGACAACGTTAAGGCAAAAATCACCACTAATGGAATAACATAAATGAATTTACCCATAGTGCCACCCATGAGAAACATTGAAGAGAATGCTAATATGGTGGTTAAAATGGTTGTTACCACTGGCATAATCACGCGCTTAAAACCATGTACGGCAGACTTGAATCTGTTCTCACCTGTTTGCTTATAATGGTGAATGCTTTCCGCCACAATAATTGAATCATCCACCACAATACCAAGCACTAAAATCATTGCTGCTAAAGACACTAGATGCAAGCTCACCGGCAAGCTAACTGCCACCCAAAAAGCAGTTTTAAACGATAAAAATGCGCCCAATACAACCAAAACTAACAGTAGTCCAATTAGTCCATTATTAGTCACAATGTCTAATCGATTACGTACGTATTTAGACATATCAGATGAGTAGAAAATATCTATCTTACGATCATATTTGTTAACCATTTTATCCATATGATCTTTAACCAAATCAACCGTGGTAATAACATCTGCTTGCGCTTGTTTTTTAATGCGTAGAATAAAGCCTTTTTTACCATTTACACGTACGATTGATTTTTCTTCAACATTACCCGATTCAATCGTTGCAATATCTTTTAGCCTGATTACTAGACCTTCAAAGGTAGATTTAACAATAACATCGCTGACATCATCTGCTGCATCAATTACTGCCCACGGTATAGCGCTGGTTACGCTGAGTGATGGCACTCATTACTTGAGGCAGGGATAATTCATACTGATAAAGCTTCTCAGGGTTGATGCGAATTTGAATTTCTTTATCTAAATAGCCCTGTTTACTAACTTCTGAGACGCCATCAATCAGCTCAATTGAATTGGCAATGCTATCCACCACACTTCTCAACTTGGCATAATTTAACTGATCACTGCCAATGCTGATTTTAATAATACTTTTACTGGAAGTTTTATGATCCGTGACACGTGGCAAATCAACTACTTCCTCTGGTAGTGATTTAATACGATTAACCGCATTACGAATTTCTTGTTTGAGTTCGGCAATATCACCCACATCCTGAGACAAGGTAACAACTACAGAAGAAACACCCGCACGAGAGGTGGAAGTGAATTTCTCAATACCTGAAATATTATTCAGTTCATCTTCAACAGTGTTAGTAATGTTTTGCTCAACATCCTCAGGAGAGGCACCCGGATAGGCAGTGACAATAGACATTACTTCAAAATCCACAACAGGAAATTGATCACGTTGAATGTTGTTCAAACTAAGCAGGCCGAGCGCAATCACACTGATGGTAAACACCAGTGCGAGTTTTTTCTGTCTGACTAAAAATTCAAGAATACTATTCATAGATAAATAGTATACCAAGGCTTAATATTTATTAAGCCTTGAAAAATTTAATACCTAGCTTTTGCTGTGTAAGTTTTAACACTACATGTAACGAACCATGCTCCATGCTCGTTACAGAATAAAACTATTTAGCGTGAGCGCTTGCGTTCAACTTCTTTAAGTAAACGCTTACGGATACGTGTGCTGTTAGGTGTTACTTCTACCAACTCATCATCGTCAATAAACTCTAAAGCTTGCTCAAGATCAAGTTTAATTGCTGGCGTTAATGAAACCGCTTCATCCGTACCTGAGGCACGTACGTTAGTTAGCTGCTTGCCTTTCATGACATTGATAACTAAATCTTTGTCACGTGCATGAATACCCACAACCATACCTTCGTAAACATCCGTGTTATGCTCAACAAAGAATTTACCAGATTTCTGCAAGTTGAAGATTGCGTAAGCAACTGCTTTTCCTTGATTCATTGAAATAAGCGAGCCATTTGAACGCTGACCAATATCACCTGGCTTTTGAGGCTTGTAAGCATCAAAAGTTGAGTTCATTAAGCCAGTACCATTTGTCGCTGTTAAAAATTCAGTTCTAAAGCCAATCAAGCCACGAGCAGGAATGTTAAATTCAAGCTTAACACGGCCATTACCATCAGGTTCCATATTAGTTAGATCACCTTTACGCTCACCTAATTTCTCCATCACCGTACCTTGATGCTGAGATTCAACATCAATAGTTAAGTCTTCAAATGGTTCACAGGTAACGCCATCAATTTCTTTTAAGATTACTTGTGGACGACCTACTGCTAATTCAAAACCTTCACGACGCATGGTTTCAATTAATACTGATAAATGCAATTCACCACGACCTGAAACCAAGAACTCTGACGGATCTTGAGTATTTTCAACACGAAGTGCTACGTTATAAATTAATTCTTTATCTAGACGGTCACGGATATTTCTCGACGTAATGTACTTACCATCTTGACCAGCAAATGGAGAGTCATTTACTCTAAATGCCATAGATACTGTAGGCTCATCAACACTCAATGGTGGTAACGCTTCAACTGTTTCAGGATCACATAAAGTATCCGAAATTGAAATGCCTTCAATACCTGTAACAGCAACAATATTGCCCGCTTCAGCTGAATTAGTCTCAACCTTATCAAGACCTAAGAAACCTTCTAGATTAGCAACTTTAGCTTTTTTCTCAACGCCATCAGCGCCTACAACAATGACTTGCTGGTTCTTTTTAATCGTACCACGAGTGATACGGCCAATACCGATTGCACCGACGAATGATGAGTAATCAAGCGCTGTAATTTGCATTTGCAATGGCGCCTCAATATCAACTTCTGGTGCAGCTACATGCTTAACAATAGTTTCAAACATTGGTAACATATCACCTTCACGCACATCATCTTCTAATGAAGCGTAACCATTAATACTTGATGAGTAAATAATAGGGAAATCTAGTTGCTCGTCAGTCGCACCTAATGAATCGAATAAATCAAACACTTGATCAATTACCCAATCAGGACGTGCCGCGTCTTTGTCAATTTTGTTAATTACAACAATCGGATTAAGACCTTGATCAAAAGCTTTCTTTGTCACAAAACGTGTTTGTGGCATTGGACCTTCTTGTGCGTCAACTAACAATAACACTGAATCCACCATAGAAAGTACGCGCTCTACTTCACCACCAAAGTCGGCGTGTCCCGGAGTGTCTACGATGTTAATATGATATTCACCCCATTTGATTGCTGTATTCTTTGAAGAAATAGTAATGCCACGCTCTTTCTCAAGATCATTCGAATCCATCATACGATCAGAAGACTCAAAACGCTCGTCAAATGTGTCTGACTGCTCCAATAATTTATCAACTAGGGTGGTTTTACCGTGGTCAACGTGAGCAATAATGGCGATGTTTCTAAGTTTAGTATTCATGCGTTTGAGGATAATTCGAAAAAGACACTATTATCCCCTAACTCTCCTATAATATTATGATTTATTAATGTGAATCAATCACTTAAGACTTATGGGTAAAAATAGTTCTTCAGGTCGTTGGATGAGTGAACATCTTAGCGACGAATATGTAAAAAAAGCTCAAAAAGAAGGTTACCGTTCTCGTGCTGTTTATAAACTTACTGAGATTATTGAAAAAGATAAGTTTATTAAATCGGGCGATCGAGTACTTGATTTAGGCGCTGCACCTGGCGGATGGAGCCAAGTCGCCATTAAACTTGTCGGTAAAAAAGGACAGGTCATTGCTAGTGATATTCTTGATATTGAGCCTATAGATAATGTCGATTTTTTATGTGGTGATTTCACACAAGATTCAGTTTACGAGAAATTACTTGAGTTAACCGCAGGTGATAAAATTGACGTCGTGCTTAGTGATATGGCACCAAATATGAGTGGTCAGTTATCTGTTGACATTCCAAAATCTATGTATTTGTGTGAGCTGGCTCTCGATATGGCTATCAAAACTCTCAGTGCTAACGGTACTTTTTTCATTAAGGTATTTCAAGGTGTAGGATTTGACGAATATGTAAAGACTTGTCGAGCCGCCTTTAAAAAGGTAATTATTCGTAAACCAAAAGCATCAAGAGCTCGCTCTAAAGAAGTATATTTATTAGCTATTGGTTTAAAATAGTCGAATGAAAAATTTTAATGATATTCGCATATTACTCAAAGACGATCTAGAAAAAACAGACTTACTGCTAGCAAATCGTCTTAGCTCTAATGTTGCGCTTATCAATCAAATGAGTAGTTATATTATTGGCGCTGGCGGTAAACGTTTGCGTCCGCTTCTAGTGCTTTTATGTGCGCGCGCTACCGATTATCAAGGTGAGCATCATCGCTTAATGGCTGTAGTCATTGAACTGATCCATACTGCTACGTTACTACATGATGATATTGTCGATGAATCAGCTACACGTCGTGGCCAAGATACAGCCAATGAAGTGTGGGGCAATGCAGCCAGCGTCTTGGTGGGTGATTTTTTATACTCTAGATCATTTGAGATGATGGTCGAGCCTGGCTCCATGCGTATCATGCAAATTCTATCCAAAGCCACTAACAGTATTGCTGAGGGTGAAGTATTACAACTACTTAATTGTCAAAATTCTGAGCTTACTGAAGATCAATATTATCAAGTTATTGAGCGTAAAACTGCAGTTTTGTTCCAGGCTGCTACGCAAATTGGCGGAATTTTGTCTGAAGTAGATGATATTCAAGAGCAAGCATTGAAAAAATATGGCCTGCATTTAGGCAATGCATTTCAAATTATTGATGATGTGCTGGATTACGAATCAGATTTTGAATCCATGGGCAAAGAAGTTGGCGATGACCTTTCAGAAGGCAAGACCACCCTACCTATGATTTTTGCTCTGGCAAATACAACAGGTGCCGATAACCAACTATTGAAAAATGCTATTAACGATGCAGATAATAGCAAAATCACGCAAGTAATTAAAATTCTACAATCTGTAGATGCATTTGGATACACTCGCGAGCAGGCAAAAAAATCTGCCAAATTAGCCAAAGATGCCCTGGTTGATATCCCATCATCAGCCTACAAAGATGCACTGATTTTATTGTGCAGTCTGTCACTTCAACGAAAATCATAGTGTTATCGGACGAGCTTAAAGCTCAAATTAGAGATTCTTTTATTGCGTTAAAGTCTGACATGAAAGACTTTAACGTGCGCCCTTCACAGAATAAAATGATCGCTGAGATTTCCAAAACTCTGTGTGGCGAATACCAAGATTCCAATCAAATTTTATGTGTCGAAGCGCCCACAGGCACTGGAAAGACCTTTGCCTATTTACTCAGCGCCATTCCTATTGCTAAGGCGAATAAAAAGAAGCTTGTAGTCTCTAGTGCAAATGTTGCCTTGCAAGAGCAGCTACTATTTAAAGATATTCCTGAAGCGCAAAAATATTGCCAAGTTGACTTTGAATATGCGCTAGTAAAGGGTAGGTCGCGTTATGTGTGTATTCGAAATTTAATCAACCTATGCGAGGACAATGCCTCTGATAACACTCTGTTTGATAGCACCTTGTTATTTGATGAGCCACCTGGAAAGTATCAGTTAGAGGAAATGGCTGAATTACTTGAAGATTATTCAGCCAAAAAATGGAATGGTGAAATTGATGATTTAATGCGTGCACCTGGCCACGATATTTGGCAAAAAATTAATTGTAATCGGTTTACTTGTACGGCTAAAAGCTGTGAATTCTATCAAGACTGTGCTTTTTTCACTGCACGAAAAAAAATTACCAAAGCTGATGTCATTATTGCTAACCATGATTTAGTTTTAGCTGATCTTGCCACTGGTAACACTATATTACCAAATGTGGATGAATCAATTTTTATCTTTGATGAGGCACACCATTTAAGCTCAAAAGCATTGTCACACTTTTCATTAACAACCGGCACTGAGTTTATTAAAACCACTGTTCGTCAAGCAAAAGGCATCGGCGACCAAATGTGTAAAATTAGTGGCCAAGATGCGGCTGATGTCGATATCAAACAAGTAGATAATTACACCGCTGACTTAAGCACTTTACTCAAAACATTAGAATTTGACGAAGATATTTATCTATTTGAGCAAGGTCAAGTTGATGAGTCAATTAAAGAAATAGCTAAAAATCTGTTTATTTCCGTTGCCGACATTCAACATAAATTCTCAATTTTAAAAGAGTCTTGGACAGATTATCTAAAAATTAAGGTAATCGATAAATCTATTGTTGATCCTATTAATAATGCCAGCGGAGAATGTGAGCAGCACCTGCTTAGTATTGTTGAATTGTTATCTTCTTTTTTAGCCAGCGACGATAATACCAAATCGCCTCACTCTCGCTGGATAGAAAAAAATACCCTTGCTAGTAAAAAAACCAATTATCTTTTAAATAGTGCGCAAACAGATATATCTACCAATCTGAACTCACTAATTTGGTCAAAAGCTTCAGGGGTCATACTCACATCTGCAACACTATCCTCATTAGGTAGCTTTGATCGACTTAACAAGCAACTAGGATTAAAAAAATCTGAAAACCAGTATCTACGCTTACCTTCACCTTTTACATTTGATCAGGTTGATTTTATTATTGCCAAGTTTAAAGCCAACCCAACTCAAGTATATGATCACACTAAAGAAGTGGGGGCTCAATTACTCAAACGCCTAGACACAACCAAAGGCTCTTTGGTGTTATTTGCCTCAAATAAGCAAATGCAGATGGTGGCTGATATGGTTGAGAACAAATTGGATTGCACGCTATTTGTACAGGGTGAATACCCGAAAAAGACCATTTTAGAAAAGCATTCTGAATTACGTAAACAAGGCCAGGGGAGTGTTATTTTTGGGCTTGATAGTTTTGCTGAAGGTGTGGACCTTAAGGGTGACAATTTAACCCATGTAGTCATTGCAAAACTACGTTTCAGTGTGCCCACTTCACCGATTGATAAAACATTGGCTGATTATCTACAATCTCAAAATCGTAATCCATTTATGGAAATCTCCTTGCCAGATGCATCTTTACGCCTTATCCAAGCTTGCGGTCGACTCATTCGAACCGAAACTGACACCGGAAAAATTACAATTTTTGACAATCGACTAACCACTAAATTCTATGGCAAACAACTATTAGCCGCCCTACCTAATTACAACATTGTTGTTGAGTGATAAAGTTTTAAATACTAAAATTTAGTAAATAATGAGAATGACGTTTTTTGATTAAAAACGCCAGAAAGCTTTATGCAATAATGCCATTAGCGTTAGAATTTCTAGTCGCCCCAATAGCATAGAAAAGCTCAAAATCCATTTAGCACTTTCACTAATTGCACCATAATTTTCAGCCACATCGCCTAATCCTGGCCCAAGATTATTAATGCTTGCAGCTGTTGCAGAAAAAGCTGTTACTTGATCCATTCCAGTAAACATTAATGCCACCATAATGAAGATAAAGGCAATCACATACAGTGAGAAAAAACCCCAAACAGAAATCAGTGTACTTTCGCTAACACTGCGCTGATTGAGCTTAATATTAATCTGTGCATTGGGATGAATAAACTTCTTGATTTCTTTCATGGCAAGTTTGAACATTAATAGCACTCTAACCACTTTAATACCACCACCTGTTGAGCCGGCACATGCGCCAATAAAGCTAGAAAAAATAAGCAATACTGGCAAAATCAATGGCCATAATGAGTAATTAGTTGAGGCGAACCCTGTGGTAGTTGCTATTGATACACTTTGAAAAACACCATAACGCAAAGCCTCTGTCGTTGTTTGATAATGACCACTGTTTAATAAATACAGTGTAACTAGAGCGATCAACACACTTAACAGTAATAAATACGTTTGAAATTCAGAATCCTTAAAAAAGGCCAATACGTTTTTCTTACGCCATACAAAAAAGTGCAGTGAAAAATTAATACCTGCTAAAAACATAAACACTACGGCAACCGATTCAATGGCAATATTATCAAAATAACCAATGGATAAATCATGCGTAGAAAAACCACCAATGGCAACTGTTGAATAGCTATGCCCAATGGCATCAAAAATATCCATACCTGCAAGATAATAAGCCACTGCACATATCACAGTAAAGCTTAAATAAATTTTCCAAAGTGCTTTAGCTGTTTGCGTTAATTTTGGCGTCAGACGATCTTTTGAAATACCACTAGACTCAGCATGGTAAAGCTCCATACCCCCAACACCAAGCATTGGCAAGATAGCCACAGCCAATACAATAATACCCATGCCGCCAAGCCATTGCAGTTGTTGGCGATAGTACAAAATTGCCATTGGTAAGTCATCTAGGCCCGATAAGATGGTTGCACCTGTTGTAGTAAGGCCGGACATTGATTCAAAAAAAGCATCTGAAAAAGACATTCTTAAGGATTCTGAGAGCAGGAATGGTATGGTTGCAAATAAAGATAAAACAAACCAAAAACTTACCACAACTAGAATTCCCTCTCTAATTCTGAAATCTTTAGTGGATTTTCTAAAAGGTAGATACAATAATAAGCCGCTTGAAAAAGTAAGTGCAAATGCCACTGCAAAAGAAAGTGCTTCTTGTTGCTGATAGATAGCATCAACCACAATTGGTGGCAATTGCGTCAAACTAAATACCATTAGCAATAAGCCAATGGTTTTGAATACAATACTAAACTGCATATTTCTTCCTAATTATGTCTGACTTTAATCAAAACGACCTTCAAACAATTTTTCCACTTCATGAATTTTATTCACATCAGTTAACACGAGCAATACATGGTCGCCTTCTTCAATCACCAGCACTCTTGAGCCCATAATTACTTTGTTGTTACGCACAATTGATCCAACCACTACACCATCTGGCAAGTTAATTTCTCCAATACTTCTGCCTACAACATCTGAATGATCCTTGTCACCATGCACAATCAGTTCAATTGCCTCTGATTTTCCTTGGCGTAGCGAATGCACCATCATCGTATCACCCTTTCTAATGTGCGCCAAAATACCACTGGTGGTGATTTGGTCAGGTGAAATGACCATATCTACATCATCACTTTGCTCAGCCAAGTCTTCATAAACATTGCGCTTTACCAAGGCAATGGTTTTATGTGCGCCTAGACGTTTTGCCAAAATAGAGACGATAACATTAATTTCATCCGAATCAGTTAGTGCTAAAAATAAATCTGTATTCTCAATACCTTCTTCTAACAACAACTCCTCATCAGATGCATTGCCACGCAACACCAATACATCTTCAAGCTCATCTGCAAGCTCTTTAACTCGCTCTTTGCTTTGTTCAATAATTCGAACACGATGGTTTTTTTCTAAGTGCTTGGCTAAATTAAGGCCAATACGACCACCACCAGCAATAATGATATTTCTATAAGCCTTATCAAGTCGTCTAAATTCTTTTAATACTTTGGATACGCTTTCTTTTTTGGTCACAAAGTAAACACGATCTCCATCTTTGATCACCGTATCGCCATAAGCAGGAATCGCCTGGTCATTGCGATATAAACTAACAATACGCATATGAATATTGGGCAAGTGCTTGTGCAGCTCTTTAATAGAATGCCCTACAATCGGTGTACCTGCATAGGCCTTGGTTTCAACCAATTGCACCAAGCCATTTTCAAATTCAAATACTTGCTCAGCACCTGGCTCTTCAACCACACGTTTGATATAGTTTGTGACCAGCCCTTCGGGAGTAATAATAAAATCAATTGGGATAGCGTCATCTGAAAACAACTCTTTACGATGAAGGTATTCTGCTGTGCGCACACGGGCAATTTTTTTATCTACCTGATACAGTGTGTGAGCCATTTGACAAGCAAGCATATTACCTTCATCAGAACGAGTGACTGCAATCACCATATCCATATTTCTAATGTCCGCCTCTTCCAAAATATTTGGATAAGCGGCAAAGCCACAAACAGTTTTAATGTCTAAATGACGCTGAAGATCGAGTAGATTTACCTCATCTTTATCAATAATAGTAATGTCATTATCATCATCTTCACTTAAATATTTAGCCAATGTTGAGCCAACTTGACCCGCACCCAAAATTAAAATTTTCATTTTTAAGCCTTGTTTTTATCGATCCCTAGATCTTTAAGTTTACGATATAAAGTTGTACGCTCTAGTCCTGCTTTAGTCGCTACTGCAGCAATATTATGATTATTCTCCTGCAAGTGATGATTGAAATATTCTTTTTCAAATATGTTTCTAGCCACTTTTAACGGCGCATCAAAATCAATACCTGTGATTGAATTTCTACTGGTTTTGAGCGCTTGATGGGATAAAAATTTACGTACTAATGGCAAAATATCATGCAATGGTTTTTTTAAGAAATCAACTGCACCTAGCTTAATCGCCTTCACCACATCTTGATGCTCTGCATGACCAGACATCATTACAATTGGTGTTGAAAATCCTTGTTCAATCCACTCTTCTAACAATGACATGCCGTCTTGACCTGGCATCCAAACATCCATCATCACCAAATCAAACGTTTGAGTTTGAATCATACTTTTAGCCTCTTGCGCATTAGCTGCCAAACTCACCTGATAATTCACATCCTCTAAGGTATCCATCATCGTTTCTGAATTGATACTTTCATCATCAATGATTAGAATTTTTCCGATTATATTTGTACTGCTCATTACTTTCCCCTCTTTATACTTGATGATTAAATTCAATTGTAACTCTAGCACCATGTGGCTTGACGTTGGATGCAAATATACGCGCATCATGCTGTTCAACAATATTTTGCACAATGGCCATACCTAGTCCACTACCTTTAACTTTGGTAGTAACATAAGGCTCAAACACTCGATCTAATACATCCTTATTAAAGCCTTCGCCATTATCAGTAATACTCAAACGCACGAGACCTTGATCAGCTAAATATTCAGTCACAATATTAACGTTAATATTGCCCTCTTCAGAAGATTCGGCTGAATTTTTAAGCAGATTGATTAACACTCTTGATAGGTTAATTGGATCAAGCAGCAACTCTGGAATATCACTAGCCAGATCATAGTCAATTTTTAAGTTTTGTTGCGCATCATACAAAGAAATTGACTGGCTAACGATACTATTTAGATTGCTTGGTTTTCGTTCAATTTGCGGGGTGTTTGCATAGTCTGCAAAAGCACTCACCATCAGATCCATGGATTTCACTTGGTTAATAATGGTATTGGTGGTTTTATCAATAACTTCTAAATCTCGATCTTGCAATGAATCCATAAAGCGATTACGCAGACGTTGTGCTGATAATAAAATTGGTGTTAATGGGTTTTTTATTTCATGTGCCATGCGTATAGCAACCTCGCCCCAGGCAGCTTTTTTCTGTGCTCGTTTAAGCTTAGAAATATCTTTAATAATAATTACGTAACCCAGTGTATTTCCATGGCTTTCGAGCATAGCACCTTGGCACGATAACAATAAATGGCGATTAGTTAAAGCTAACTCCAGCTCCTCATTCCATTCACTGTTTTGCGCTTTAAATCTATCTTCAGTTAGCTCAAATAAAGGACTTAACTCTGTATATTTTTTGGAAATTTGACTACACTTTCCACCTATAAAAGATTGTTCATTATTAATACTGAACATTTCACCGATAATTGGATTAATTAAGCGAATGTTCTTGTTTTGGTCTAGCGCAATAACACCGTAAGAATATTTTAGAATGGTTTCTAAATAAAGATTGTGCGTATCTAAGCCTTCTTTTGATGTTTTGATTTGCTCGGACATAATGTTAAATTGCTCAATTAATAGGCGCACATCATCACTATCCTTACTTTGCTCAATGCGTACATCGTAGTTACCTTTAGAAATTTCACGAGTGGCGATAGAAAGATTGTTGAGTGGTCTCATAATCTTTTCAATCATACGAAAAACCAACATCAAAGCACTTAACACTGCCAATAGTACAGTTGATGAGAAATCAATCATAAAACGCTTTTGCGTAATCGAGGTATTTAGATCAAACTCAATATTTTTAGTTCTTTTGGTAAACGCTTCTACTTGAGATAAAAACCCAAGTAAGCCAGGATCTGCCGCATAAACAGCATCCACAACAAAGAAATGTTTAACTGGAGAACGAGTTAAGTATCGTGTTGACATCTTTACTTGTATGACATTTGTACTACTATCTTCATTAATAGTACGAGGCTGAGAGCCGGGCAATGGTTGATCTTCAACTGCCATACAATTTGAAACATCAGCAGTTCTAGCAATCACCTCCTCTTGTTCATTTAATAAGGTGATTTGACAAGCCCAACCCTTATCAATTAGCCCGTCTAGAAAAATCTGCATGCTGTTTTGATAGTTATCCGCATCTTTTTTAAAGTTACCAAAAGAAGTAATTAAAGTTAAAAGGCGTCTAGTTTGCTGTGTATAGCGCTCATTTCTCACCTCTTGCACACCCTCATAGAGGCTATCAACTTGTTGGATGAAATTTTTACTAAAAGTGTCGAATGTCTTTTCAGAATCAGCCACGTTATCTTGGATGGTTTGAAAAGAGAACATATAAAATGATAACACTGGCACAATCACAAGCATTGGCACAATTTTAATAAACGACCAAGTAAATTTTGAACCCACAATATCGTCACCCATATCTCTCTTTAGGCGAGTAACTTCAGTGTAAATATAATAAACAGCAATCACACTTAAGGTTACGTTATAGCCAACTAAGTAACCCCACCATTCGCCAATCAATTCAGGATTCAAGCCTAAATAAAAAGTACTAGAAATAGATAATAAGAAAATCGATGTCCAAAACCAAGCGGGTGGCGTTTTAATCAAGTCTGAATGCTGACGATAGGTCATGTACTTATTTTTATAATAATTTAATTTGAAAGAATTATCTCATAAATAGTCTGGCCGTATCATTACTTGTTGCTAAAATACAACAATGATTCAAACCGACCAGCAACTACGTGATTTTTTAACTTCTATTAAATCACAGACCCATTTAGCCATAGACACTGAATTTAAGCGTGTTGACACTTACTACCCTATTTTGTGCCTAGTACAAATAGCCACACAAAGCAATACTGATTGTATAGATATACTTGCTATTGAGAATTTAGAGCCTTTATTTGATAAGCTGTACCAGCATGATAGCGTATGGATTGTGCATTCTGCCCGTCAAGACATTGAGGCTTTGTATTATTTATCTAATCGCTTGCCACATCAACTATTCGACACCCAAATTGCTGCGCATTTTCTTAACCATCCGGCTCAAATTTCTTATCAAAAAATCACTGAGATTCTACAAGGTGTCTTACTTGATAAAGCCTACACACGCCTTGACTGGACTACCCGACCTCTGCCCGAAGAAGCAATTGAATATGCATTAGACGATGTACTTTATTTACTCAAAAACTACGTACAACTATTTGATCAATTAATAATTGAACAAAAGCTTGATTGGTTAATGGCTGATGGCCATGACTTGTCAAATATTGATTTATACCTACCCAACCTAGATCAAGCTTGGCAAAAAATAAAAGGCCTATCAAAACTTCCTAAAAGCACACATCAAAAAGCTGCACAGTTAGCTGCTTGGCGAGAATCTCAAGCTGTCAATAAAAATAAGCCAAGAAAATGGATAATGACAGATGAACAACTCATTGATTACAGCACCAACAAAGCAAAACTTTCTGATAAGGCTAAAGCCTCTTTTAATGAGTTTTTATCACAGCACTCGCACCTAGTTGAAACGCGTATTGAGATTGGTAGTCATCAGCCACCCACTAAAAGTGAAAAACAACAAAAAAATCAACTACAAAAACTCATCCAAAAAATTGCAGTTCAGTATAATCTAGACGAAACATTAATTGCTAATGGTAAAGCGTTAATGAAATATATTCGTGGCGACCAAAGCGTTAAATTCCTTAGCGGATGGCGTCATCACATTCTAAAAGAGGAGTTGAAAAATGCAAAATAGTCTTAAGCCTGTATCAGCAGGAAATCTACCTGAAGAGGTAAATGTAATTATTGAAATCCCGGCAAATTCATCACCGGTTAAATATGAAATCGATAAAGAAACAGGCGCCATGTTTGTGGATCGTTTTATTTCAACACCGATGTTTTACCCATGTAACTATGGTTTTGTACCGGAGACGCTAGCAGATGATGGTGATCCTGCTGATGTGCTAGTAATTACTCCTTACCCATTAATTCATGATTCAGTAATCACTGTACGTCCAATTGGTGTTCTACTAATGACTGACGAAGCTGGTAGAGATTCCAAAATCTTAGCTGTGCCGACAGATAAGCTATGCAAATCGTATCATGACATTAAATGTATTGATGATGTAGGCGCAACACTCAAAGATCAAAGATGAGGGTAAGTGGGTAAAAATTGAAGGCTGGGGTGATGCTGAAGAAGCTAAAAAAGAGCTACAAGAATCTTACGACGCATATCGCAAGTAAACTTTGAGTAAAGCCACCAATCAATTTCAAATTATTGGTGGCACACATCGAGGAAGGAGATTTAACTTTCCCGATGCGACTGGTCTCAGGCCCACACCTAACAAAGTTAGAGAAACCTTGTTTAACTGGATACAGTTCGAATCTAGTGGCAAGGTTTTTTTGGATTTATTTTCTGGTAGCGGTGCGCTAAGTTTTGAAGCACTTTCTAGAGGTGCGCACCAAGTGCTTGGCATTGAAAAAGATTTACGTGCATTTCAAAGCTTAGAAAAAAATCGAGAATTATTGAAATCCGACAAAATTCAGTTTATTCACACTGATGCGTTGGATTTTTTAAGTGATAAAGCCACCCAACAGTTTGATTTCATCCTATTAGATCCACCTTTTCATCAGAAAATCCTCGAAAAATCCCTAAACAAGCTATCTTTGAATGGTTTTTTAACGCAAGGGTGTTGTATTTACCTTGAGTCTGAATTTGAAATAACTGAATCACTACTCACTGATAAAATTTCGCAAAAAATCAAAATTAACAAACAAAAGCACTCAGGGCAAGTGCATTATTGCTTAATTGAGGTATTATAGGTTTATCCACCATTCGCACTACTTATGACAAAAAAAATTGCAATTTATCCTGGCTCATTTGATCCAATTACCAATGGCCATATTGATCTAATCAAGCGTGCTAGTAAGTTGTTTGATGAGGTCATAATTGGCATTACTCAAAACAGTAATAAATCTGTCTTCTTAAGTATTGATCAGCGCCTTGATATGGCTAGCAAAACGCTAAGTGATATTAGCAATATCAAAGTCATGAGTTTTAATACATTGTTGGTGGATTTTGCCAAAGCGCAAAATGCGCAGGTTATTTTGCGCGGGCTGCGTGCGGTGAGTGATTTTGAATATGAGTTCCAACTCTCTGGCATGAACAAACACCTCAATCCTACGATCGAAACTTTGTTCATGACACCAGCAGAGCAATACGCTAATATATCCTCTTCTCTAGTTCGTGAGATTTTATCACTAGGTGGTGATATTAGCCATTTCGTACCAAAATCTGTAGAAGCATTACTCAAACAACAACTGTAAGATTTTTTCCTGATTATTGCTTGAATTTGAAATACTCACCCCTATATAGAGGGTATATCAAATTACAAGGAGCAATAAAATGTCAAAAATCATCGGAATTGACTTAGGTACAACAAATTCATGTGTCGCTATTATGGAAGGTGGCAGTGTTAAAATTATTGAAAATTCAGAGGGTGATCGCACAACCCCATCAATCATTGCTTTTCCAAAAGATTCAGATGAAGTTCTAGTTGGTCAATCAGCTAAGCGTCAAGCAGTTACTAATCCTGAAAACACACTATATGCAATTAAGCGTTTAATTGGTCGTCGTTTTGACGAAGATGCTGTACAAAAAGACATCGACTTAGTGCCTTACAAAATTGTTAAAGCTGACAATGGCGATGCATGGGTTCAAGTTAAAGATTCTAAGATGGCTGCACCCGAAATTTCAGCCAAAGTAATCGGCAAGATGAAAAAAACAGCTGAAGACTACTTAGGTGAAACAGTTACTGAAGCGGTTATTACAGTACCCGCTTACTTTAACGACTCACAGCGTCAAGCAACTAAAGATGCAGGAAAAATTGCTGGTCTTAATGTTAAACGTATCATTAACGAGCCAACAGCTGCAGCATTAGCTTACGGCGTTGACAAGTTAACTGGTGACAAAACAGTTGCTGTTTACGATTTAGGTGGTGGTACATTTGACGTATCAATCATTGAAATGGAAGACATTGATGGTGAAAAGCACTTTGAAGTATTATCAACTAATGGTGACACATTCCTAGGTGGTGAAGATTTTGATCAGCGCATTATTAACTATTTAGTTGACGAGTTTGACAAAGAGCAAGGTGTTAATCTTAAAAATGATCCAATGGCACTTCAACGCTTGAAAGAAGCAGCAGAAAAAGCTAAGATTGAATTATCATCTTCTGAGCAAACAGAAGTAAATCTTCCATACGTAACAGCTGATGCTTCAGGTCCAAAACACATGAACATCAAAATTACTCGCTCTAAGCTGGAGTCGCTAGTAGAAGATCTTATCAAGCGTACGATTGACCCATGTCAGACAGCGCTTAATGATGCCGATCTTTCAATCAGTGACATTGATGAAGTGATCATTGTTGGTGGTTCAACACGTATGCCTAAGGTTCAAGAGAAGGTTAAAGAGTTCTTTGGTAAAGAGCCTAAGAAAGACGTTAATCCAGATGAAGCTGTTGCCATGGGTGCAGCAATTCAAGCGGGTGTATTAGGCGGTGAAGTTAATGATGTTTTATTATTAGATGTCACACCTTTATCACTAGGTATTGAAACTATGGGTGGTGTAATGACTAAGCTAATCGAGAAAAATACAACCATTCCTACGAATGCGTCACAAATTTTCTCAACAGCAGCGGACAACCAATCAGCAGTAACAGTACACGTATTACAAGGTGAACGTGAAATTGCCAGCGCTAATAAATCATTAGGTCAATTTAACTTAGAAGGCATTCCAAATGCACCTAAGGGCCAGCCACAAATTGAAGTTACCCTAGACATTGACTCTGATGGTATTTTGAATGTTTCTGCCAAAGATAAAAACTCTGGAAAAGAGCAATCAATTACTATTAAAGCATCAAGTGGCTTAAGTGATGAAGAGGTTGAAAACATGATTAAAGATGCTGAAGCACATGCAGAGGAAGATAAAAAATTCCAAGAATTAGTAACCTCTAGAAACATGGCTGACTCATTGATTCACTCAACTAAGCAAGCCTTGGATGATCTAAAAGAAGAGGTTTCTGAAGATGAAAAAACAGGTATTGAAGCAGCAATCACAGAGTTAGAAGAAGCAATAAAATCTGACGACAAAGATGCGATTGATGCTAAATCACAAGCCTTAACAGAAAAGGCTCAGCCTTTAGCTGAAAAGGCACAAGCAAAAGCTGGTTCAGAAGATGGTGCATCTGAAGCAACTGACGCAGGTGATGATGTTGTTGACGCTGACTTTGAAGAAGTTAAAGACGACAAGTAATCTTTAATATTTAAATCAACAACCTCCTTCAGATTATTAATATTTGAAGGAGGTTTTTTAACTTTATAAAAAGGTAGTTATGTCGCAAAGAGATTATTACGATATTTTAAATATTGATAAAAATGCTGACAAAAAGCAAATAAAAAAAGCTTACAAACGCTTGGCAATGAAACATCATCCAGATCGTAACATTGACAATAAAGAAGCAGCAGAAGAAAAGTTCAAGGAAATTCAAAAAGCTTATGCTATTTTGTCTGACGAGCAAAAACGTCAAGCCTATGACCAATTTGGCCATGCTGGTGTAGATGGAAATGCTGGCGCTGGTGGCTTTGGTGGTGGCGGTGGCTTTGGTGGCGGTGGTTTTGGTGATATTTTTGGTGATATTTTTGGAGGCGGTCAGCAACATGCAGATACTCGTGGATCTGACTTACGCTACGATTTAGAGATCGATTTAAAAGAAGCGGCAGAAGGCACTACCGTCAAAATTCGAATTCCTAAAAATGAGAAGTGTGATCCTTGTTCAGGTACTGGCGCCAAGCCGGGAACAAGTGTTAATACTTGTTCCACTTGTGGTGGCGTTGGCCAGGTTCAAATGCAACAAGGCTTCTTTGCAGTACAACGCCCTTGTCCAAAGTGTTCAGGTACAGGTCAAAAAATTGATTCTCCTTGTGGCACTTGTCGTGGCCAAGGCGTGGTGCGCAAGCAAAAAACTTTATCAGTTAAAATTCCAGCCGGCGTTGATACTGGCAATCGTATTCGATTAAGCGGTGAAGGTGAGGCTGGCATTCGTGGCGGACAAAGTGGTGATTTATATGTAGAAATACATGTTAAAACACATGAAATCTTTCAACGCGAAGGTAATGACTTATACTGTGAAGTGCCAATTGATTTTTCCACAGCAGCACTCGGCGGTTCAATTGAGGTGCCGACACTTAGCTCTAAATTGAAAATTAAAATTCCAGCAGGCACGCAAACTGGCAAACAATTTAGACTTAGAGGTAAGGGTATAACAACCATTCGTCATGGCGGAGCGGGTGATTTAATCTGTCAGGTTAAACTTGAAACGCCAGTTAATTTAAGCAAAAAACAGAAAGATTTATTGAGTGATTTTTCAAGCTCGTGTGGTAAGAAACATCACCCTGAGTCAGACTCATTCTTTGGTAAAATGAAGTCATTCTTCGAATAAAAACAATAGGAAAACTGTGAAAATTAAACAAATTAAAGCAAGAGAAATCCTTGATTCTAGAGGCAATCCAACCATTGAAGCTGACGTTATTTTAGATGACGGTACAGTGGGTAGTGCTATGGTGCCAAGTGGCGCTTCAACTGGCCAACGAGAAGCACTAGAACTTCGTGATGGTGATCAATCTCGCTACCTTGGTAAAGGTGTTTTAAAAGCAGTCGAATTTGTAAATACAGAAATTAACGAAACTTTAATCGGTTTTGGTATTGAAGATTTAGCTGTAATCGACCAAGCAATGATCGATCTTGATGGTACAGAAACTAAGTCACGTCTTGGTGCTAACGCTATTTTGGCGGTATCTCTTGCCAGTGCACATGCTAATGCAAATAGACAAAATAAACCACTATATGACTCTCTTGACCAGGGTGATGATTACAAACTACCCGTACCAATGATGAATATTATCAATGGCGGTGAGCATGCTAATAATAGTGTTGATATTCAAGAATTTATGATTATTCCTGCTGGCGCACCAAATTTTAAAGAAGCATTGCGTTATGGTGCCGAAGTGTTTCACAATTTAAAAACTGTACTCGAAGCACAAGGTATGAATACAGCTGTTGGCGACGAGGGTGGTTTTGCGCCAGACTTAGCCTCCAATGAAGATGCCATTAAAGTTATCCTAGAAGCAATTAAAAACGCTGGCTATGAAGCAGGTAAAGATATCTTTATTGGTATTGATGCGGCAAGCTCAGAATTTTACAAAGATGGAAAATACGTACTAGCCTCTGAAAACAAATCACTAAGCTCAGAAGAGTTTGTTGACTACTTAGCTGATTGGGTTGATAACTACCCTATTATCTCTATTGAAGATGGCATGGATGAAAATGATTGGGATGGCTGGGACTTATTAACTAAAAAAGTTGGTGACAAGGTTCAATTAGTCGGTGATGATTTATTCGTTACCAATAGCAAAATTTTAAAGCAAGGTATTGACAATAACATTGCTAACTCAATCCTAATCAAAGTCAACCAAATTGGGACACTAACTGAAACTTTCGCCGCTATGAAAATGGCTGATGAAGCTGGATACACTGCAGTTATGTCACATCGCTCTGGTGAGACTGAAGACACAACTATTGCTGATTTAGCAGTGGCAACAGGCTGTGGACAAATTAAAACTGGCTCTTTGTCACGCTCTGATCGCCTGGCTAAGTACAATCGTTTATTGCGCATCGAAGAAGAATTAGGTGTTAAAGCGATTTACCCAGGACTTGATGCTTTTAATCATTTGAATTAAACTAAGCCTTAACTTACTTAATTCAACAACTGATTGGAATCACTTTCAACTTTTTGGCTTAGTTTTACGCTATTTGGCTTAATACTAGCTTCAGCTTTTTTTTCCAGCACTGAAACTTCAATGATGGCGATTAATCGCTATCGTCTTAAAGTTTTAAGCAAAACTAACAAAAGCGCGAGACGTACTGAGCATCTTTTAAAAGACACTGATCATCTAATCGGTACTATTCTACTAGGTAATAACTTTGTTAACATTTTTGCCTCAAGTATTGCAACGATCCTAGCAATTAAACTCTGGGGTGAGGATTCAATTGTATTAGCATCACTCACATTAACCTTTGTAATTTTGGTTTTTGCTGAGACCACACCGAAAACATTTGCTGCAAAAAATCCTGAAAAAGTTGCCCTTCCGGCTTCAATTATTATCAGTGCACTGATTAAACTTTTCAAACCACTTGTCTGGTTTATTGCACTCATATCCAACTTAATTCTTAAATTATTTGGTATTAATAACCAACAAAAAGATGGAGATATTAGCTCAGAGGAATTACGTATGGTGGTTAGCGATGCTAAGCCAATCATCGCCTCTAACTATCAAAAAATGTTACTCAACATTATTGATCTTGAGAAGGTTAAAGTTGAAGATATCATGATTCCAAGACATGAGTTAATCAGCGTTGACATCACCAAACCTGATGAAATTCTCAAGCAATTTGAACGTATTCAGCATACGCGCTTACTGACTTACGACACCTCAAGTGACAATATTACTGGCGTATTACATATGCGTGATATTGTTAATCTATATGCTAAGGGTGACTTTAGCATGGACAATGTACTCGCTCTTGTGCGTGACCCATACTTTGTTCCTGAGGGTACATCATTGGCGCATCAATTAGAGCACTTCCAGTTGCAAAAAAGACGTCTAGGTCTAATTGTTGATGAATATGGTGAAGTTCGAGGATTGATTGTTCTTGAAGATATTCTAGAAGAAATTGTTGGACAGTTTACTTCTAATCAAAGCGAAATTATTGATGAGGTTAGCTTACAAGAAGATGGCAGCTATTTAGTCGATCCAAGAATTAACATACGTGAACTTAACACAATACTTAATATTGATTTATCCGTTGCCAAGGCCAAAACATTAAACGGCCTTATTTTAGAGGAGTTACAAAGCATTCCAAAACGTGATGTCAGTCTTAAGATTAATAATCTATTAGTTGAGATTTTACAAATTTCAGATCAAACCATTAAGCTGGTTAAATTAACAAAATTAAATTAACGCTTCACCCATACGTACCGTCTGGCCCGCAATTAAATTTAAACAGTTTTCTTGATTAGGCATCAGCATGATGATGGTTGAGCCCATGTTAAATCGACCCAATTCCTCACCCTTCTTAAGCTTAATATCTTGATTAGTATAGTCAAAATGTTGCACTTCTTTCTGATAAGGTGGGTTAATTTGCCCCGCCCATGTTGTCTGCATAGAGCCTACAAAAATAGCACCAACCAATACAAAAGCACATAGTCCGAATTCTGTTTGAAAATAACAAACCACTCGCTCATTTCTAGCAAATAAGTCAGTCACGCCTTCGGCGGTTGTTTTATTAACTGAAAATAAATCACCTGGAATATAATCCATAGAAACTAATTCTCCATCAAATGGCATATGAATACGATGATAGTCTTTTGGCGAAAGATAGATAGTGGCAAAATACCCTGCATCAAATTGATCGGCGCGATAATCACCAGCTAATAATGCAGAAACCGTATAGTAATGGTTTTTAGCTTGAAAAATAGTTGCATGGCTTATCTTGTCAGCTTGTGAGACTGTGCCATCTACTGGGCAAATGATATTGCTATTTGCTATTTTTCGTGCAGTTGGCTTCAACGCACGAGTAAAAAAATCATTAAAATGCTGATAATCCTCAACATTTTCACGCACTGCTTCAGACAAGTTAACCCCATAAGATTTAACAAACCAATGGGTGAATTTATTTTTTAACCAAACATTTTCAAGTCTGGCAAAGCGAAACATGAGATTTGATAATGCATGCTGAGGAATAATATGTTGCCACCAAGTCATTGTCTTTAACTCCTAACTTATTTAATTTTAGATTGGATGAATGTTAAAGCTTCATCATAGTTCACTTCGATTTTGTCAGCACTATTACGCGCTTTATATTCAACGTTACCATTATCAGCATGCGTATCACTCAACACCATTCTATGTGGAATTCCCAGTAATTCAGAATCAGCAAACATAATGCCAGCACGTTCTTTACGATCATCTAATAAAACCTCTATACCAGCCTCTAGGCATACTTGATATAGATCATCTGCTAAAGCTTTAACTCGAGTAGATTTGTTGTAATTAATCGGCACAATCACCAACTGAAAAGGCGCAATAGATTCAGGGAATATAATTCCACGGTCATCATAATTTTGCTCAATTGCTGCAGCAATAACACGTGTAACACCAATACCATAACAACCCATGGTAGTAGTAACAGCCTTGCCAGATTCACCAATAACATTAGCCTTCATGGCTTTTGAATACTTAGTGCCTAGCTGAAAAATATGCCCAACTTCAATACCGCGTTTTATCACTAACTTACCCTGTCCATCAGGAGAGTCATCACCTTCAATTGCATTACGTAAGTCTGCTTGAGTAAACTCTGTATCTTGCCAGTTAACCCCAGTTAAATGATGATCCCATTCATTTGCACCACAAACAAAATCACACATTATGCTGGCCGAGTAATCAACCACTAGATCGACACCTAACTCTTTAATGCCGATAAATCCTTTTTTTAATCCTAGTGACTTAATCTCATCATCAGAAGCTAATTCAAATTCACCAAATAAGTTATGGGCTTTAATCTCGTTTAATTCATGATCGCCTCGTAGTGCTAATGCTTTAAAGCCTTCCGAAGTTTTAATGATTAATGTTTTAATACAACTTGAAGGCGCGATAGCTAAAAATTCCGAAACCTCTTCAATGCTGGTTTTTTTCTTGGTTAATACAGATAATTGCTGCTCTTTTGGAGTGGCGGTTGCTTGTTGCTGAGAAAATGATACTTTTTCGATATTAGCTGCATAATTAGATTCATCAGAAAAACAAATTTCATCCTCGCCACTATCCGCCAACACGTGAAATTCATGAGAAGCATCGCCGCCAATAGAGCCAGAATCAGCTAATACTGGGCGATAATCAAGACCTAAACGATCAAATATATTGCAATAAGTTTGATGCATAATATCGTATGTGTTTTGTAATGATTCTTGATCTAAATGAAATGAATAGGCATCTTTCATGATAAATTCACGCGAACGCATAACGCCAAATCTTGGACGAATCTCATCTCTAAATTTAGTTTGAATTTGATAAAAACTCATTGGTAGCTGCTTATAACTACGAATGTATTGAGCAGCCAAAGTGGTGATCACCTCTTCATGAGTAGGGCCCATGCAAAATTCACGACCATGACGATCTTTAAAACGTAATAATTCTGGGCCGTATTGCTCCCAGCGACCAGACTCTTGCCAAAGTTCTGCTGGCTGAGTAACTGGCATTAACACTTCTTGAGATCCTGCTTTATCCATCTCTTCACGAATAATAGCCTCAACTTTTTTCAGAATTCTAACGCCCATTGGCAAGTAAGAATACAAGCCAGAAGCTAATTTAGAGATAAGCCCTGCACGGATCATCAATTGATGTGAAATTACCTGCGCATCATTTGGCGCTTCTTTTTGAGTAGGAATTAACAGCTGTGTGGTTTTCATATAAAATGAAGTGATAGTAACAAAATTAATATCTGATAATTTTACCCGAGTGACCTCATTATGATTGATTTTCAAACACTTTTAATTTATGCAATTCCAGTCATATTTGCAATCACTGTTCATGAAACAGCGCATGGATGGATTGCATCTTTATTGGGCGACCATAGCGCCAAAATGATGGGCAGATTAACACTGAATCCAATCAAACACATAGATCTTGTTGGTACTATTATAGTGCCAGCTTTCTTGTATTTTACATCTGGCTTTATTTTTGGCTGGGCCAAGCCAGTGCCAGTTAACTTTAACGCTTTAAGATCACCCAGACGAGATATGCTTTGGGTGGCTGTTGCCGGCCCAGCTAGTAATTTTATTATGGCACTTTTGTGGCTTGGGGTTGTCTTTATTGCGATTGACACCGGCTCACAATTTTTAGCAGATATGGCACAAGTTGGAATTCAAATTAACTTGTTACTAGCAGTTTTGAATTTACTACCACTACCGCCACTTGATGGCGGACGAGTCATGAGTTCACTATTACCACCTAAATTATCCTACCAATACGACCAATTAGAGCCTTATGGCTTATTTATTTTATTAGGCTTATTGTTTTTAGGTATCTTTCAAACGCTTATCCTACCTATTGTGAAGTTTATTCAGCTATGGGCGTTTAACTTAGTTGGTCTGATTTAGAACTCAGCTGTACTCATAAAAAAATTAAGCTAGTATTAGCTTAATTTCTTTCTCAATAGCTCGTTTAATAATTTAGGATTAGCTTTACCTTGGGTAGCTTTCATTGCTTGACCAACAAAAAATCCTAAGATTTTTTCATTGCCAGATTTAAACTGCTCTACTTGAGGTGAATTGTTAGCAATAATTTCATCAACAATTGCTTCGATAGCACCGGTATCTGTCATCTGCTTGAGGCCTTTAGATTCAATAATACTATCGGCAGAACCCTCGCCTTCCCACATAGCCTTAAATACATCTTTAGCAATTTTTCCTGAAATGGTGTCATCACCAATACGAGCTACTAATTGTGACAGCGCTTGAGCTGATACGAGAGATTGTTCTATTTCTAATTGGTTTTTATTGAGCAATGCAGATAGCTCGCCCATTACCCAATTTGCACATAATTTAGCATTTTTCTCATTACCTTTAAGTGTCGCCTCAAAGTAATCAGCCAACGATTTTTGTGAGGTTAAAACGTCAGCATCGTATTCGTTTAATCCTAATTCGGCAATAAAACGTGCTTTTTTCTCAACTGGAAGTTCTGGCAAGGTGGCTTTAATTGACGCCATTAGCTCATCACTAATCTCAACAGGTAATAAATCTGGATCCGGGAAGTAACGATAATCATTAGCCTCCTCCTTAGAACGCATAGAACGAGTTTGATGCTTAACTGCATCATACAATCGTGTTTCTTGTAAGATACTACCGCCCTCTTCAAGAATGTCTTGTTGACGCTCAACCTCTAGATTGATAGCGCGTTCTAAAAATTTAAATGAATTGATATTTTTAAGTTCTGCACGTGTGCCCAACTCTTCTTGCCCCATTGGACGAATTGAAACGTTTGCATCACATCGGAATGAGCCTTCTTGCATGTTGCCATCACAAATGCCAATATATTGAACCAAAGCATGGATCTTTTTAGCATAGGCTACTGCCTCTTTTGCACTACGCATATCTGGCTCAGATACTATTTCCAATAATGGTGTGCCTGCTCTGTTTAAGTCGATGGCTGTATATTCATTAAACATATCATGTACTGATTTTCCCGCATCTTCTTCTAAATGAGCACGGGTAATACCAACGACTTTAATTTCATTATCAACAGTAATTTCAATTTCACCCTCGCCAACAATGGGAATATCCATCTGTGAAATTTGATAACCTTTAGGAAGGTCTGGGTAAAAGTAATTTTTACGATCAAAAATATTACGCTGATTAATATGTGCGCCAACTGCCAAGCCAAACTTAATTGCTTTGTTAACCACTTCAACGTTAAGCACTGGTAGCACACCTGGCAAGCCTAAATCTACTGCGCAAGCTTGTGAATTTGGCTCTTGACCAAATTTTGTAGCAGCAGATGAAAAAATCTTAGATTTGGTGTTAAGCTGTGCATGGATTTCTAAACCAATAACTGTTTCCCACTCCATGCTAACCCTCCTCTGGTGTTTTTGTATGCCAATCTGTTTGCTGTTGAAATTGATGCGCAATATTAAGAAGCTTTGACTCAGACCAATAATTACCAATTAACTGCAAACCCACAGGTAATTTATTTGAGAATCCAGCCGGAATACTCATGCCTGGTAAGCCGGCTAAATTAGCACTCAAAGTGTAAATATCAGCCAAGTACATAGAGACTGAATCTTTAACTGAACCTAAATCAAATGCTGTTGTTGGCGATACTGGACCCATAATAACATCCACTTCTTTAAAGGCTTTTTTGAAATCGTCACTAATTAAATGACGTGTCTTTTGTGCTTTTAAATAATAAGCATCGTAATAACCGGCAGATAAAGCATAAGCACCAATCATAATACGACGCTTAACTTCTGCACCAAAACCCTCCGAACGAGAGCGTAAATATAAGTCTTCCAAATCTTTAGGATCATTACAGCGATAGCCATAACGAACACCATCTAAACGAGACAAGTTTGATGAACACTCACAAGGCGCAACAATATAATAAGTCGGAATCGCGTAAGCAGAGTTTGGCAATGAAATCTCTTTAACAGTTGCACCCATTGACTCAAATTCTTTAACCGCATTCATAACTTCAGTTGCAACTGCATCGTCCAACCCTTCAGAAAAGAACTCTTTAGGTAGGCCGATTGTTAACCCCTTAATAGAGTCATTAAGATTTGCCGTATAGTCAGGCACATCTTGCTCAGCAGAGGTTGAGTCTTTCTCATCAAAACCAGCCATAGCATTAAGCACAATGGCTGCATCTTCTGCAGTTTTAGTCATTGGACCTGCTTGGTCTAAACTTGATGCATAAGCAATCATGCCGTATCGAGAAATACGCCCGTAAGTTGGCTTAAGGCCTGTAATACCACATAAACTTGCTGGCTGACGAATTGAGCCACCTGTATCTGTGCCAGTAGCAAAACAACTCAAACCACCAGCCACTGCCGCTGCAGAACCACCTGAAGAGCCACCTGGAATCTTATTTTTGTTCCAAGGGTTTTTCACCTCACCATAAAAAGAATTTTCATTGCTAGAACCCATAGCAAATTCATCCATGTTGGCTTTGCCAAGCATAACTAAATCTGCTTGATTTAAATTGTGTGAAACTGTTGCATCATAAGGGGAGATAAAATTATCCAGCATTTTTGAGCCTGCTGAAGTTTTAACCCCTTTGGTGCAAAAAATATCTTTATGTGCATAAGGTATGCCAGTAAGAATACCGCCATTACCTGAAGCAATCTTATCATCTGCAGCTTGAGCCTGTTGCATGGCGAGTTCATCAGTAACCGTAATAAACGCATTTAAATCTGATTTGTTAATACGATCTAAATAGTGCTGTGTAATCTCAACAGACGAAAATTCTTTATCTTTCAAGCCTTGTGAAAGCTGTGCAATAGTTTTTGTATGAATGCTCATTTTATTCGATAACTGTTGGCACTAAATAATGCTTATTGCCAATATTAGGTGCAATTGATTGGAATACTTCAGATTGATCAACCTCTGTTATCACGTCAGCACGTAAGCGTTGAGTCATGTGCAAAGGATGTGCCATTGGCTCAATGCCATCAGTATCGATCGCACCAAGCTGTTCAGCTAAACCAAGAATGGCATTTAAATCTTGCGTATTATCTTTTAACTCATCACCACTTAAAGATAAGCGCGCTAAATAAGCAATTTGTGAAACTTGTTGCTCAGATAAAGACATTTTTATAACATTGGAATCTTATTAAAGATTCTTAATGGCTTAGAAAATGAAGATCTCATCATACTCATATCACGTTGCATCCATTGCATTGAATCTTGCATGGTTGTCATATTTTTATTCATCTCTTCCATGTTGATCAACATTGGCTCTAATGAATCCATTTTGGTACTAACTTGCGTTAAATCAGAAGAAATAGCATCTAATGAGTTTAACTTTAAAGCAATAACATCCATATTTTTTTCAACACGTGAAAAACTCTTTTGCATTTGTGCAACTGACGTGGTCATTGTATCTATATTATTTGATAACTTTTCAATACTAGTCACCATAGATGACATGTTACCGCCCATATTTGGATCCATTGAGTTAGCAAGTTTTGACATGTCACTGGTTATTGAAAAAATAACCACGAAGAAGCCCATAATAATGGCACTAAAAACTGCCAACGCAGGCAAGAACATACGGTTAAATTTAGAATCAGTGCGTTTTTCAGAATGCTCTGTAACACCTTCAAGCATTTTTTCTAAATCTGAAATACTTGAAGTAATCATTGCTTCATCATCACTTACTGATTTTTTCTTATCGTCTGACATACATATATCCTAATTTATGGTTGGCAAAAATCCCCAATTACTTGTTCGAGTTGTGCTTGTTCGTACGTATCACTAATATACGATTCACCTAATTTTCTCATTAATATGAGGCGAATATTACCGTCAACCACCTTCTTATCAACACTCATTGCAGATAAGAACTCAGAAGCGCTAATTTTACCGGCAACACTGACCGGTAAATTAGATTTTTCTAATAAATCTTTAACTTGGCTAACCTCGCCTTCGCTCAAATCACCTGACATTTGTGACAACTTTGTGGCCATTAACATGCCCACTGAAATCGCCTCACCATGCAAAAATACACCATATCCTAGTGTATTTTCAATTGCATGACCAAAGGTATGGCCAAAATTTAACAAAGCTCTTTTTCCTGACTCTAATTCATCTTCTGCAACGATATCAGCTTTATCAGTACATGACTGATACACAGCTTGAATGATTAAGCTCTTTTCTCTAGAAATCAAACTCTCGATATTGTTTTGTAGAAATTCTAAAAAATTAACATTACCAAGTAAGCCGTATTTAATAACTTCGGCTAATCCTGCAGAAAATTGTCTATCATCTAGGGTGTCTAAGGTATCTACATCGATCACCACACAATTTGGCTGATGAAAACTACCAATCATGTTTTTACCTAATGGATGATTAACACCTGTTTTACCGCCAACACTAGAATCAACTTGTGACAATAACGTCGTTGGGATTTGAATAAAATCAACACCACGCTGATAACTCGCTGCTGCAAAGCCCGTCATATCTCCCACAACACCACCACCTAACGCAATCAATGTGCAAGAACGATCAAAGCGATTCTCTAAGAGAGCGTCAAAAATAAGATTAACCGTATCAAGTGTTTTGTATTGCTCACCATCTGGCAGTACAACTTCAGCTACATTGAGCGAATTAAGAAGTGATTTAACCTGCTGAAGATACAAAGGTGCAACAGTAGTATTTGTAACAATCATTACCTGCTTACCATGAATATGGTCAGTTAATAATTGCGCCTGATCAAGCAATGCTTGTCCAATGTAAATCGGATAAGAATTTTCACCAAGATCAAGATTTAGTGTTTTCATTAGGCAAACTCTCGCTGTTCGCCATTGCCAGCAATATTTTCTACACAACGTCCACATAACTCTTCATGCTCAGCATTTTGCCCAACATCCTCTCGATGATGCCAACAACGCACGCACTTCTCGTGTTCTGATTTAGTCACTTCAACAAACACACCTTCGCCCGCTTCAATGCAGTTGTCAGTTTTATCACTTAATGGATGAATTCTTGCATAAGAGGTAATAAAAACAAAACGTAATTCATCGCCAAGCTGGCTCAGTGCATTGTAATTATTTTCATCACAATAAAGATCAACTTCAGCATCTAATGATGAGCCAATAACCTTATCACTACGCATACCTTCCATCTGTTTACGTATAAATGGATTAATATTTCTAGCTGCATCAATAGCAACATTATCGTAGCCTGACGCTAGATTTGTATACCATTCAGCTAAGAAGATACTATTTGTTTTCTCACTTGGCATACTCTGCCAAACTTCTTCAGCAGTATATGACAAGACTGGCGACAACCACTTAACCATCGCCTCTAAAATATGATTAAGTGCTGTTTGTGCACTTCGACGTGCTCTTGAATTTTCTTGCGTGGTGTATTGTCTATCTTTTATCACATCAAGATAAAATCCGCCAAGATCATTACTACAGAAATTTAAAATTAACTGAATAGCGTTATGGAAATTATAGTGCTCATAGGCATCCAAAATTTGAACCTGTAAGTTGGCTGCTTTAGATACAATCCATCTATCCAAATCAAGCATATCATTTGTTTCTACACTATGCTGAGCTGGATCAAAACCAGTGGTATTGGCCAACATAAAGCGCACAGTATTACGAATACGACGATATGAATCTGCTGAACGTTTTAAAATTTCATCTGAAACCGTCATTTCACCGGTGTAATCAGTTGAGGCAATCCACAAACGTAAAATATCAGCACCTAGATTATTAATTACCTTTTGTGGGCTCATGACATTACCCAATGATTTACTCATTTTCTTGCCATCTTTATCAACGGTAAAGCCGTGTGTTAATACTTGCTTGTATGGCGCCTTACCATTAATAGCTACTGATGATATCAGTGATGACTGGAACCAGCCACGATGCTGGTCAGATCCTTCTAGATATAAATCAGCAACATCAGACAAGCCTTCTCTGGCTTTTAGCACAGCAAAATGACTCACGCCCGAATCAAACCAAACATCTAGTGTGTCAGTAGCTTTTTCGTAGTCATCTGCATCGGCACCTAGCAGGTCTTTAATATCTGTTTCAAACCATGCTTCAATACCATTTTTTTCAATCATGGCTGAAATACTAGTAAATAGATCTGCTGTATTTGGGTGTAATTCGCCCGTTTGCTTGTGGGTAAATAACGTAATCGGAACACCCCAAAAACGCTGACGAGAAATACACCAATCTGGTCGATTACCTACCATTAGCTCAATACGCTTTTTACCCCAATCAGGAATCCAATCAACCTTAGGGATTTCGCTATTAACCGTATCACGCAGACCGTTATCTTGCATAGAGATAAACCATTGTGGCGTCGCTCTAAAAATAACCGGCGTTTTATGACGCCAACAATGAGGATATGAGTGCACTAATGGCGCATGCTTAACCAAAGTATTTGCAGATTTTAAAATTTCAATAACACTGGCATTGGCTTTAAAAATAAACTGTCCAGCTAGTAGCTCAGTATCTTCAAAAAATACTCCACGACCATCAACTGGGCAATTAACAGGTAAATCATATTTCTTGCCAACTACAAAATCCTCTTGACCATGTGCAGGTGCCGTATGAACCGCACCTGTACCTGCATCTGTAGTGACATGATCACCTAGAATAATTGGCACTTGCTTGTCATAAAATGGATGTTGAGCCTTAAGACCTTCAAGATCACTACCTAAAAACACTTGATCAGAAATACTTGCATCTAATTCATAGCGAGATAAGGCATCTGCAGCCAAATCTTCAGCTAACAACAAATACTCATCACCTGTATTAGCTAACACATAGTTAAGATCAGGGTGTAACGCCACTGCCTCATTTGCAGGTAACGTCCAAGGTGTTGTTGTCCAAATAACCACGGAAACAGGCTGATCAACCTTAAAAATTGAATCATCAACGATTCTAAATTTAACATCAATAGCATCTGATTGTTTATCTTTGTATTCAACCTCAGCCTCTGCCAATGCCGAACTACACTCTGTACACCAATGGACAGGTTTGTAACCTTTAGAGACATGACCATTTTCAACAATTTTTCCAAGCGCACGAACAATATCTGCCTCATACTGGAAGTCTTTAGTTAGGTAAGGATTATTCCAATCAGCCAAAATTCCCAGACGCTGAAAATCAAGCTTTTGTTTGGCTACTTGCGTATCTGCATATTTACGGCACTCAGCCCTAAAAGTATTAGCATCAATCTTAACGCCAACCTTGCCTTTTTTCTTCTCAACATTTAGCTCAATTGGCAAGCCATGGCAATCCCAGCCTGGCACGAATGGCGCATCAAAACCAGACAAGGATTTTGACTTAACAATAATATCTTTTAAAACCTTGTTAACCGCATGACCAATATGAATATCACCATTTGCATATGGAGGGCCATCATGCAAAATAAACTTAGGCTTACCTTGATTGTTTGCACGAATCTGAGCATACAGATCATCATCTTGCCATTTTTTAAGGAATCCACCTTCACGATTGGAAAGATTTGCCTTCATGGCAAACTTAGTGGCAGGTAGGTTTAAAGTGGGTTTGTAGTCAGACATTAGCGCTTAATAATTGTAAATACTAAAAGCGATATTATACGTGATGAGTGAAGTTTTTTGAAAACGAAAAGCGAGCGCTAGAATTGCTTACTATTTTTTCAACTTAAAGAAAAACTTAAAATAAACAGCCAAAGCAATAGAGGCGGCCACAAACATCATAGAGATCCAAAACACTCCATCAGTATTTAGTTCGTTCATTGGCATGAATTTCTCCTAGCTAAGGTTTATGACTTTATCTTTCTTTTAGCCATAGCAAATACAATAAATGATATTGCAGTGCCAGTTACAGCCAATAGGCTTAGAAAAAAAACTGGATCCATATTTAGTTCGTTCATCATGTGACTTTCTCCTATTTTAAATATTAAGTATATAAAACTATTAACTTGTTAAATTGTAACAAATAAACTGATTTAAAGATTGATTAATGTCAATTTTTAAATCATAAAAATTAAAGATTAACCGAGTCGAGTAATAATTTTACTTGTCCAGGCTTTAAGTAATCATACTGATTAGCCTTAAGGTTTTCAGGTAAGCGAATTTCGCCAAAACGTACGCGAATAAGGCGTGACACTTTAAATCCTAAAGCCTCCCAAAGGCGTCTAACTTCACGCTTTCTACCCTCTTTAAGCACCACTTTATACCATCTGTTAGCACCTTCACCGCCACCAAAAGTTACACGATTAAATTTGGCAAAACCATCTTCGAGCTCAATACCATCAGTTAATTGTTGAATGTCTTCATTCTCAACTTGACCCAACACACGAACCGCATATTCACGATCAATTTCAGAACTTGGATGCATTAATTTATTGGCTAAATCACCATTATTAGTAAACAACAATAAACCTGACGTATTAAGGTCTAAGCGTCCCACCATAACCCAGCGTGATTCTTTTGGTAGTAAGCTGTAAACACTCTTACGACCTTCATCATCTTTATTCGAGCAAATAACGCCAGCCTGCTTATTCAGAATTATAACTTTAGTTTCTTCTTCTTTATAGCGCTCAAGATCAATGCTTCTACCATCAATCTTAACCTTGTCGGTGATCTCACACTTATCGCCAATTTGAGCAGTTTTATTGTTAACCTCAATTCGGCCTTGCTCAATCAGTCTTTCCGCCCAACGACGCGAACCATAGCCAGCTGTTGCAATTAATTTTTGTAATCTTTCAGTCATTTCATCTCCATTCGAGCTCAAGTCTCAAATACTTAATACACAATACCCATGGATTCGCGAACTTCCGCCATAGTTTCTTTAGCAACATGGCGAGCTTTTTCTGAGCCCTCATGAATAATTTGTTTGATTAGCTCAGGGTCTGCCTGATATTTAGCAATACGTTCTTGCATTGGTCCAAGCTCTGCTTGAATAGCATTAATCACTGGCTGTTTACACTCGACACAACCCATTTTTGCCTTGGTACAACCATCAATCACCCATTCACAAGTCTGAGCATCCGAATAAACCTGATGTAGTTGCCATACTGGGCATTTATTTGGATCGCCCGCGTCAGTCAGCTTAATTCGCGCAGGGTCAGTTGGCATGCGCCTAACTTTAGTATTAATTTCCTCTGCAGTATCACGCAAAGTAATCGTATTACCATATGATTTACTCATTTTCTGTCCATCCAAACCAGGCATCTTTGATGCCTTGGTTAGCAATGATTCCGGCTCTGGCAGGATAATTTTTCCCGTACCTTCAATATAACCAGCAAGACGATCACGATCACCAAGGGTAATATTTTGCTGCTCTTGTAATAATGCTTGCGCCTTAATCAGGGCTTCATCATCGCCTGTTTCTTGATAGGCTTTGCGCATAGAGCGGAATAATTTAGCTTGTTTCTTGCCCATCTTGCCAATAGCTGCTTCTGACTTTTGTTCGAAATCAGCTTCACGGCCATAAACATGATTAAAGCGGCGCGCCACTTCTCGAGTCAACTCAATGTGTGCCACCTGATCTTCACCCACTGGTACTAAGTTAGCCTTGTACATTAGGATATCTGCACTTTGTAATAATGGGTAACCTAAAAATCCATAAGTACCTAAATCTTTAGTTTTTAATTTAAGCTGTTGATCCTTATAAGAAGGCACACGTTCAAGCCAGCTTAGTGGTGTTATCATTGAAAGCAACAAATGCAACTCAGCATGCTCAGGTACTTTTGACTGTACAAAAATCGTAGAGGTGTTTGGGTTAATACCTGCCGCTAACCAATCAACCACCATTTCCATAACATTAGCTTCAAGATCAATCTTATCTGAATAGTGCGTAGTAAATGCATGCCAATCAGCCACAAAAAAGTACGAATCATACTCATTTTGTAACTCAAGCCAGTTCTTTAAAACACCATGATAATGACCTAAATGAAGCTGACCTGTTGGTCGCATACCGGATAAAACTCGATTGTCTTGCATTGATTGTTACGTTAAATTAATTAAAGCGCATTATACCAAGGCTAGTTCAGCGATTGGGCATAAAGCGCAAGACCGTCAAGCACTAAATATGATTCAATATCAACTTGGTGATTCAAGCGGTAAGCCACTATCTTAGCATCACCGCCAGTTAACACAACCCTCAAATCGCCTAATGCTGTTTGGTGTTGTTCAATTTGATCTTTGATCACACTCATTAGCATATTAGCTGTGCCAAATTCCCAAGCATCAGTTGTATTATTTGCCGTAGATTTAAGTGTTAAATTTTTAGAACAGCTTTCAAATTGAGCAAAGCTGCGTCGCAATTTTCCTAATCCTGGCATGATCAAACCACCTTCATGTTCGCCACTGGCTAATACCAAATCAAACGTCAGCGCACTGCCCGCATCAATAATTAAAAGATTCTGATTGGGTAATTGATCAATAGCAGCAATCATCGCTAAAAATCGATCAACACCTAATTTATTTGATTGCTCGTAAGCTGATACAAAGCTTTGAAACGTTGCTTGAGACTCAACAAAGATAGCATCATTAAACCCATCTAAAAGGGATCTATCAGTCACGCAACTCACAAAAGCTTGGCTAGATTTGGGTAAAAGATCTATTGAAAAATCAGCTACCAATACAGAGTGATATTGGCCATCAAATAGCCATTTAACAGCCGTATTACCAATATCTACATATAGATTATGCAAATGGAATATCACTCATCCACATATGTGTGGCAATACTAGCCGCATAGCCCAGTGCAATCACTGGCATCCATTTAAGATGTGAAGCAAACGTATACAAACCTTTTGATTGGCCCATCAATGCCACACCTGCAGCAGAACCCACAGATAACAAACTACCACCAACACCTGCGGTTAGTGTGACTAGCAACCACTGAGCATCTGACATTTCAGGATTCATAGTTAGTACCGCAAACATCACCGGAATGTTATCAATCACAGCAGATAATAAGCCGACTAAAATATTGGCGTAAGTAGTGCCTAAGCCGACATACATTGCCTCTGAGGTCATCGCTAGGTAACCCATAAAGCCAAGACCACCAACACTCACAATCACACCAAAAAAGAATAGTAAAGTATCCCACTCAGCACGACTTACTTTATTAAATACATCAAAACAAAACTCACTATCTTGGGTTTTTTTCTCACTACGTCGAATAAAGAATGCAGCAATCATTAAGAAGCTTAAACCAGTCATCATGCCCATTGCTGGCGGAAGATGTAGGAAGTTATGGAAGCTAACAGCGGTGGCAATAGTCACCATAAATAAAACAATAATAGCAATACCACCGAGTTTAATGCTCACTGGATCAAGCCTTTCACCGGCTGACTCATCTTTAATGGCAAAGTGCATGATAGCTGCAGGCACCAAAAAGTTAATCAAAGACGGTACGAAGAGTACGAAGAATTCACCAAACTCTAAAATACCTTTTTGCCATACCATTAGCGTGGTAATGTCACCAAACGGACTAAAGGCGCCACCGGCATTCGCTGCGATTACAATATTCACAAAGGCAATTGAAACAAAACGCGGGTTGTTGGCACCGACTGCCATTACTACCGCACCCATAATCAGGGCTGTAGTTAAGTTATCAGCAATAGGAGAGATAAAGAACGCTAAGAATCCTGTCAACCAGAACAGTTGTCTAAAGGTAAAGCCTTTGTTAATTAACCAAACTTTAAGTGCTTCAAATACATTACGCTCACGCATGGCTTCAATGTAAGTCATGGCAACGAGTAAGAACAAGAATAGCTCAGAGTATTCTAGAATGTTATGACGCAGTGCAGTTTCTGCCGCATGAGGTAAGCCGTTTTGGGCATACACCCAGCCAATCAGGCCCCAAATAACACCTGCTACTAGAATAACGGGCTTTGATTTTCTAAAGTGAGTGAACTCCTCCACCATAACTAAAACATAAGCCATTACAAATAGACCGAGCGCCATATAACCCACCCAATGGCCAGTTAAGTCAAGCGTATCTGCATTTGGCTCAGTAGCTAAAGCAAGTACTGGGAAGAGTGCCGTTATTATTAATAATAATTTAATCATTATGAATCCTAGTAAGTTTGGTTTTCTGAGAATTATTTAAGGTTATTTCGTCATCTTCATGGGCAATTTCAACGGTAGCCAAACATAAAGATTTTGAAGCCAATTTTACACGACGCACTATAATGCCGGATGCTTTAGCAGAAGTTGAATTGGTAACTAGCAGTTCATCACCCACCTCAATCTCACCATCACACTCAAAAGCGCGCATTCTTCGCTTTGACTTACCTAAATAATGTAATCGAGCCACAACTTCCTGCCCAGGATAGCAACCCTTAGAAAAGTTAACACCCACTTCATCAACCGTCGCTAATTCAACCTCGGGCACTTCATTGGCAATACATGACTGTTCCCACACGCTCGCAGTCGATAATTCAAATCCATGATCAGCATCCGTTAAAGCAATGGATTGGTTGGCATTTAAAACAAAAGCACCATCTACAGTCTCATCAACCACACCAAATTGCATTAACGCTTCAGTAACGTCTGTAATAGTGACATCTGACATCATCTTAAACATGGTGAGTTTTTTGACAATTTCAGCAGATAAGTCCTGTGAGAAAGACAAATAATATTCATCA